>Ga0307516_10000511_pt1 | contig 51815 bp, 60 predicted proteins | sample 19_EM_MG_FD_203310 | JGI IMG/M metagenome (GOLD analysis project Ga0307516, IMG submission 203310) | Populus trichocarpa ectomycorrhiza microbial communities from riparian zone in the Pacific Northwest, United States - 19_EM | ecosystem: Host-associated > Plants > Roots > Unclassified | place... | reverse complement strand
GGGTTTACGCCATAACGAACAAAAATATATATAGATAATGACGTATCTGTACATACACACTACTAACTGCGACTTCCACACTTCTTCCTTTGAATTCCATTCATACTCACCCGAGTTTCTCTGCTTTGTGCTCTGCTGCACAAACTTGCCGTGAGCTCGGGTACATAGATGCGGTTTGCCTGTCGCGCGCTAGTTGTGCTTTACATATCATGACCTAAGGATTTAGAGTCGTTTCAGACGGCAGGCCGCGATGTGAAGATCTCTCTTTAAGTTTAAGGCTCAGAGCATTCAACTAAGAAAGGATAGATATTCGATCGCATCTTTTTGTACTCTAGATATCCATCGAAACCCTTAATGCGCAATCTCAATGCCGGACGGTAAAGGTGTTGGTATGGCAGCACAGTCGACGAGGGGGTGCTTGGAGGGAACGTGAACGAGTTACACAGGTATGTACTTGGGTAAAGTGATTGTTAGTCTAGTGATCATTCAGTGAGTTGTCCCGTGCTACGTAGCCTGATTATTGTCTTGGCACAACCTTGATTATCTGCTTCTTTACGCGACCGACATTCTGACGAAACGCGGTTTCTCTCTTTCCTCTCATTTTCTTCTCTACTCCACAAATATCCCATTTCTTGTGACTGCTGTAGGTACCCTCCAATCCCATAGCTAAATTCGCCACCCAACAAAGCAGCTCGTGAAATCGTGTTGCCTCAACTTCAGCAGCCACAGCAATCGCGTCGCGTCGACCCTCGGTCCAAGCACATATTATTCTGCTGCGGTTCGAGCAACGCTGCCACCATCATCGCCGTACCTATTGCCTGATACAAGAGCCCAAAACCAACTTTGTTCTCCAACTAGCAGCAAACATGGGCGACGAAGTCAGGATCGACAAGCACCAGTTCCACACTCGTTTGGGCAACCTCATATCGACGTGGAAGGATCTCAAGAAGAATGAGGCGTTTGCCGGGGCTGGGTCCATCTTGGTGCTGATGGGAAAAACTGCAGAGGGGTCCTATTCTAAATCCTTGTCGCTACATGTTTGTGCACCTTGATCTCACTCATCGTCGGGAATGTTGAGGCTTACAACTGTCTTTTATAGTTCTGGCTACTCGGTTATGAATTCCCGGCGACGTTGTTCTTGATTACTCCAGAGAGGTTCTACGTCGTTACGACTCTGAAGAAAGGTGGGTTGATCGTTGTGCTTCTGATCCAGTGTGTCGGGTGGCGCTGACGCAGTTTGCTTGATAGCGAGGCATCTGGAACCACTTAGAGGCGGAAAGACTGCTGTCGAGTTCTTGATGAGAGGCAAAGACGAAACGGAGAACAGAAGACATTTCCAAACTATCTGCGATGCCATCAAGAAGTGTGGCAACAAGCTTGGTGTCCTCGCGAAAGACCAAGCCGATGGCCCGTTTCCTAAGGCGTGGCGGGAGGTCTATTCAGCGGAGGGGCTCGGTGTTCAAGAGGTGGATGTGTCGCTTGCGTTCTCGCTCTGCATGTCGGTCAAAGATGAAGCGGAATTGAAGATCATGCGCACAACGTCTAGGGCACTTGTGGCGGTCATGAAAGACTACTTCATCGACGAAATGTCCAAGATCATTGACGAGGAGAAAAAGGTTACCCACGAAGCACTCTCGCGGAAGATCGAAGCCAAAATCGACGACCAGAAGTTCTTCAAGGCCAAGTCGCTGAAGCTGGGGGACGATTTTGATGTTACCCAGTTGGATTGGACGGTTGGGCCAGTTGTCCAAAGTGGTGGCAAGTACGACTTGAAGCAGAGCGCCCAGGCCGACGATAACCCGCTTCACGCCGGTATCATCCTGGCCTCAATGGGTTGGCGTTATAAGTCATACTCTGCTCAGATCGGAAGGACCTACTTAATAGACCCGAGTAAGGTACGTACGTCCCGCCGATATACAGGCGGATATCTCGTCTGACCGCCTTAATAGTCTCAGGAAAAGTATTACAGCTTCTTGATCGAACTCCAGTGGACGGTGCTCAAGTCGATGCGAGATGGCGTGCCCTGTAAAGACGTCTATCAAAAAGCGCTTCAGAATGTCAAATCCAAACACCCCGAAGTGGAGAAGCACTTTCTCAAGACCATCGGATTCGGTATTGGTATCGAGGCTCGTGACAACTGCCTTACAATCAGCCCCAAGAGCACACGAGTGTTGAAGGACGGGATGACACTTTGCGTCACAGTTGGTTTCAGCGATCTCGAAAATCCGAAGCCCCAGGATGCCAAGAGCAAGATTTACAGCTTGCTATTGACGGATACCGTAAAGGTCACCAACGCAGATCCTCTTGTCTTTACTGGAGGCTGCCCCAAGGATCTCAAGGAAGCAGCTTTCTATTTCAAGGACGACGAGCCTGAGGTAAAGCCGAAGCCGGAACAGAAGCAAGTTCGTGCTCCACCACCCAGGAGTACAGCGGTCATCATGAAGTCGAAGCTCCGTGGTGACCGAGGTACCGTTGATGATGGCGCAGAAGCGAGACGTAAGGAGCATCAAGCTGAGCTGCGGGCCTCTCTACAAGCTCGAGGTCTCGAGAGGTTTTCCGAGGGCGGCACTGTGGGCGATGGCAAGGGTAAACGTACGATCAAGCGCTTCGAGTCCTACAAGAGGGAGAATCAACTGCCTGTTGCTGTGAGCGATATCAAAATCATTGTCGACGCAAGGAACCAGACGATTATCGTTCCCATCTTTGGACGCCCTGTGCCTTTCCACATCGCAACTATCAAGAATGCCAGCAAGACGGAGGAAGACGATTTCACCTACTTGCGCATCAACTTGCTGTCACCCGGTCAGGGTGTCGGCAGAAAAGATGACCTGCCGTTCGAAGATCCAAATGCTCATTTCCTCCGGAGTTTGACCTACCGCAGCACTGACAACGAGCGCATCGCTTCTATCTGCGACAGCATTACGGACATGAAAAAGAATGCCACCAAGAAGGAGAACGAGCGGAAAGAGATGGAGGATGTTGTTACGCAGGATAACCTTCGTGAGATGCGTAACCGTCGCCCTCAGCGCCTGCCCGACGTCTTCATTCGGCCAGGTATGGACGGTAAGCGTGTGCCAGGAGAACTTGAGATTCATGAGAATGGTCTCCGATATCAGTCGCCCCTGCGCAGCGATCACCGCGTCGACATCCTGTTCAGCAATGTCAAGCACCTCTTCTTCCAGCCTTGTGCTCACGAGTTGATTGTCCTAATTCATGTCCACCTTAAAGATCCTATCATGATCGGAAAGAAGAAGACAAAGGACGTCCAATTCTACCGCGAAGCTACTGACATTCAGTTCGATGAGACTGGAAACAGAAAGAGGAAGTACCGGTACGGAGACGAGGAAGAGTTCGAACAGGAACAGGAAGAAAGGAGACGGCGAGCTGAGTTGGACAAGGAGTTCAAGGCGTTCGCTGAGAAAATCTCCGAAGCCGCCAAGAAGATCGAAGCCGGTGTTGACGTCGATGTCCCATATCGTGAGCTCGGATTCAGTGGTGTTCCGTTCCGCGCGAATGTACTTTGCGCCCCTACTACCGACGCCTTGGTCTCCTTGACGGATATGCCGTTCCTGGTAATCACTCTGGATGAGATTGAGATTGCCCATCTGGAGCGTGTACAAGTATGTGTCAATACGTCCCCAGAGGAGATGATGCTGATGAGGAACTACAGTTCGGACTCAAAAATTTTGATCTCGTCTGTGTGTACAAGGAGTACACTCGTCCTGTCACGCACATCAACTCGATTCCTATGGAGCTTCTTGATAACGTGAAGGAGTGGTTGGACTCTAGCAATATTGCCTACTCCGAAGGGCCATTGAATCTCAACTGGCCCACCATCATGAAGACGGTCATTCAGGACCCGAAGGCTTTCTTCCAAGACGGCGGCTGGAGCTTCCTGGGCGGCGACTCAGATGAGGATGATGGAGAGGTTGAGGAGGACGAGTCTGAGTTCGAGGCCTCGGACTTTGGCGAAGAATCGGACGGAAGTGCTTCGGATGAGTCGGATTTCAGTGATGGTAATGCTAGTGCTGACGAAGGCTCTGGGGCTTCTGATGTCGATTCTGGCGGTGAGTGGCATCCAAATCCCTGTTACCGTTGCATGATAGCTGATGTATTTACAGATGACTGGGATGAAATGGAGGACGAGGCCGAGATGAAGGACTCAAAGCCCGGACGCTCCAATGGTGACGACAAGAAGAAGAACAAAAAACGATAAATTATGAAGGGATAAGCCGCCTGCCATGATCTACAACACCACCGGCTCCTTTTTCTTCTGCCTTCTGCCCTTCTACTGTGGTGTATGAAATGACCATGATACTTTTGTTCATTTTTATTCTGGAGAATCGTATTTATGCTTTTGAGCTGTTGCTCGTTTTTTTTTGTTCTCGCTCTGGTTCTGAAGTCGGTAGGTAGATTGAGGAACCAGACGGTAATGAGCCTGTGTTCAGGTATTCAGACTGCAACTCACGTGGAAGGCTTGCAAAGAATTACTTATACATGTACTGTCACTCGTGAGGGATTTCGTAGAGACCGTCCATTTTGACTCGTGGAGTTTCATTTCCTGGGTTCTATACGCCTCGACCAATCGCCGGCGCCAGAGCACTAACACAGCTGGCACATGCCGAGGTTGCTGCTTGTTGATTCTACGGCCCCCCTTGGCGCAGCCTCGCCTCGCAAACAAGCAGCAGCTCCCACCTAATCGCACGTAACCAACACACAGCGCTCATTCCATTCCTATCTCACATCGATCTATCCCCGCCCTCACTCGATCCCACGGCGCATTTTTCCACGACACATATTCGGCATCTAAGCCACTTCCACAACTAGCACGGACCATCGCATCCTTCATCGCAATGGAGGCCTCACCACCGGCGGGCGCGGGGAAGAAGAGCTTCCGACCGTACACGGACATGTACGGCGATTTCATCACAAAGAACGCGGGCGCGGTATCGCAGATCGAGAGTGCGCTCAGAAGCTTGACATATATAGTTCCTGGTCCGTCCGTCCGTTCTCTGTATTCCCCCTAGTTAAATTACATACCCGCCGCCCCCGTTTGCGCACGCGACCCTTCCACCGGATCTGACTGATGATAATGCGATGATCACGAAAACTAACCCGCTTCCACAACAGCGCGCTTCAAAGATGTCGAGCTCGCATCGGAGTCACTGCACAGCGGAATCCAGCTTCTCTCGCTATACCACGACTCACTGCTCGCGCGTTCGTCTCCGCTCGCCCACGCCGCCTCGTCCTCGCTGCCGCGCGAAAAGCCGTCCCCGCACAATCGCTACACTAAATTCTGGACGACGCGCAGTCCGTCCTACCGTCGCGTCGCTCTGCTGATCACCATGATCCAGTACACCGAGTTGTTGTGGGAGATGGCCGCCAAGCGCCGAGGCAAGAAGATGCGCTGGCATGTTGTCATCGTGCTCGAGACCGCCAAGGCGCTGTGCAGGCTGCTGTTACTACGGTTGACGAATTCGCGGCCGCTGCTGACGCCGCCATTGCCGGAAAGGGAGATTGACCCGGCGCTGGAGGACAGTGTCTTCGAGCCGGAATCTCCCCCGCCCGGCGAAGCGGCGGGTTGGAAGATGCCGCGCACGGGATTGGAACTACCTAGTCTCCCCAACAGCGGAAAAATCTCGCAGTACCTCCTCAGCAAGGTCCTGACGGCAGAGGACGTCAAGCCGCCCGCTCAGCTCCTCCACCGCATCCGCGGTACGGGCTACCTGGCAGAGGTGCTGTACATCCTCCGGCCGGTGGTGTACGCGGTAGCGATGAAGCGGTTCGCCAACGACCGCAAGAGCTGGACGCCTTGGTTACTGGGATTCTCGCTCGAGTACGCTGCGAGACAGATGACGAAGCGCGAGCTTGAAATGAGCGTTCCTGGTGGGTTGCGAGGATTGACGCAGTTAGAACGGGACGAACTCACCAGGAGGGCATGGGCGATGGGCTGGTGGGGTGTTAGAGGTGCTTTCTACGAGAATATCACCGGGTACGTCTCTTGTCCATACTTTTCCTCTTTCACTTTGCTTTTTTTCCCCTTTCGCGGTGTTGTTATTTTTAGCAATACCTGCCTGTGACAGCAAGCAAGCAACGGGAACCAGGCTCTACAAGCATGCTTCTATCCCCCCCATAAGTGGGGTGTGTTATGATGTGCTGTGCTGTATTGCGCTGTCTCTCCCTCTCAGTCTCTCTCGCTCTGCCTAGCTGGTCTCATCCATTCTCCCTTTTCACATTCCCCCCGAACGGAGAACTGATGCGTGTGTGCTGTATCCACAGACCGTTCCTGCAGAGCATATCTGGTAGGCTCAACAATCAACCGGTACTCGGCTTGCTCGGCGGTGTCCTTGAGGATTACCAGTACCTATGGGACAACTATTACTTTTCATCTGCGACACTATAGTCAAGCAAAACAATAACTTGTTCGTTTTTCTTTCGCAAACGGATCTCCTTCATACAATTACATTTACAAATATATAGCTATCTACCGGACTCGGCGGCCCGGCGGGGGGAATGGGTAACGGACGGTAAGGCAGAGGCAGGCACTTGTTATTTAGAGTTTCCAATCATGGCATAGCTCTACGGTTATATATTTATTTTCTTTTTCCTTTCGTTTCTTTCGACCAGTAGAGGTTTCTGGGTTTGAATCTGTCGGACCTGGGGGCTGAGGATTGGCTTTTTTTTTGTCGTTTGTGGATAAGTAAGTAGTTATGATTGGGGTCAAGCATGAGGGTGGAGAACCGGGGGGGGGGTTTTTTTTTCTTCTTCTTTTCTCATCGATTTGGCTGTTCCGTTATTTCCTCGCTATTCCCACCATTCTCGTCATCGTTTTTCTGTTTTGTTATTGTGTTGTGTGTACTTTAACTGTCGATGTGTTTGCGCACACTCACGGACCCATGTATCTTGGTTCCTGATTCCGACTGGGGGGAGGGGTAGCTGTAGGAGGGCAGAATTTAATGCTTGTTTGTATCTTCTTCTTTTTCTGTGTCTTCAATACGAGGTAAGTACGCAAGTAGGTATCGAGGGGAGTTGCAGAAGGGCCCGTTATAGGTACCAGAACTTTCACGTTTACGTGCAGACCGTTGTCTGGCCGCATCTCGCCCCCTTCCCATCCCCGTCATCTCAGAGTGACTGGATATCCACTCCACTTGGTAGAGTATCATGCAAGTCACAGAGCGTCACTGTTGGACAACGTGGAAACCCCCCTGACTACATACATACTCGATGTAAATTACATCACCGGGAAAGCAAGTCTACATACTCCAGCTACCATGTAGCTGGAGTACACACCAAATACACTAACTACCCATGGCGCACGCACAACTGACGCACGCAGGCACCCTGCCTGATACCTAGGCAACCCCCATCTAGCCTCAAGCTCCACCGTGTATGTAAGCTTATGATGTCTGTCTGTGCACACACCCTGCCTACTTACCGTGGGGGAGTGTGTAGCGACCAACTACAAACGCTAACTTTAACTCCACTCCGATCCACTCCCGAAGGGTCTGAGCCTTCCGAAGTGGATATCTTCCGGGGGTGGGGGGAGTGGGGCAGATGGACGCAAGTATGTGCAGTATTCATACTCCTTTTTTTTTTTTAATGACGGTAATATTTCCTTTTCTTTTTGTCTTTCACCCTCTACTTCCCCTAGTGAAAGCGAGCTTACATACTACGTACATGTAAGCCCCCCCTCCCTTCCCTCCGATCCCGATCGCAGGTGCGTTGTGAAGGCTCATCGGATGTGAGAGGAAAAGGGGGGGGGGAGTTGCGGATGGCCCACTCGTCACTGGAGGGGTGAGCCTCACGAGACATCACTCGGATTATTCCAGTGAAGGGGGACCGGATGAACTCTGTGGCGTACACGTATGGGTCAGTGGTTTGCGGTTAGTGGTGTCGTGTCGCGTGCTCCGGAGATACTGGCCCTGGCGAGGAAGGGGTGGGGTGAATACGCTGTGAGAGAAGAACAGACTCCACTCTATTTCCACTCCACTGCACTGCCTTTCCCCTGTCACTCAACCTGGGGATTTCTCTCGAGAGCGCCACGATGAAGGAAGGGAGGGAGGGAGGGCAGGAAGGCATAGGAGGAGGAAGGGCCGCCGTCTCCACGATTTGTTGTCTCGGGACCGGGATGTCAACCGAACCACAACCTTCCTCCGGCTTGCGGGCTCAACCCGCCGTGAGCGGCCCTCTACGGCTACCATCCCCATCGAACGCCGGCCCACGAGGGGTGAGATCGCCTCCATTTTCGCCAGGTGGAGGTCGCCTGGATCGAACATGGTCGGTGGGGTCGGCCGGAGTGGTGGGATCTGAGAACTAGCTGCCGCGCAACACACGATATCTGCACGCTAGTTCACTGGTTGGTGTCGTCTGGGGGGAAGAGAAGGGGAGGGTGGGGCATGAGGAAGGCTACGTTGGGTTCCGGACAGTGGCGACCGAGAGAGCGAGCTGCTTTCGAGGGTCGAGTCATGGGCGGGGGCCTGGGACTGCCGTTCGTCCATGGAACCGACTCCGGGCCCCCCTCCCCCCGCAGCCCGGTCTTCCTACGTCCAGGCGGCGTCGAAATGTTGGGAACCAACCCGCTCCAGTACCTTCCCGCCATCATGGGACGACAACTCATCGAGTTACCCGTATATCCAGATCGTGCTCGTACGAACGGCCTCATACGCCTTACGTATACACTCGGAAATGTGTTGAGATAGGGGAATTACGGACGCTACTACTTGATATTGGGTTCAGAGGACCAGACGAGACCCCCACAGCCACGCTGAAAGGCGCAGATCTCGGGAGGAAGGGGGGCTGATATAACTTGCAGGTACGGATATCACATCACGCAACAAGCCCCATCGCACCCGGGTCCAGTGGTGGTGAGAGCTGCGATCGCTCACTCCTTACACTCATCCCGGGAAGGGAGCGGAAACTCCGCCGCCTCCTCCGCCTTCGCTCTTCGCTACTATCCATTGGATGCTCTCATCTGCCGAATGGCCCTCTGCGTTCTGCAATACGGAGAGACTTGTTGGGAGCGCGCCTCGCGGTATCACTGGATATCGTGCTGTTGAGTTGGGGGGCTCACTTCGTTCTCCGCCCTCTAGTCAATCGATCTGCGGCAGAATAGCCTCTCCTTTCGACCACACAGGAATGAACTGTAAGCTGTGGCATTCTAGCTCCCTAGTGGGGTATCCTCGCCGGAATTGGGGGTCATTATCCCGCGGCCGTTCAATACCATCGCCACTCCGTGCCTGTTGGTTGGCCTTGAAGAGGTCGGAACGAAATGGACTGCATCTATGAGTCGTCGGGCAGGATTCTCGATACCGCTAGATTGTGGAATGGGATCTGCATTAATGGTCAAGCAGCAATATGAGGGAGCCTATGATCCCCCGGCTGTGGGGGGTGGGTGTTTCGATGTCCGGATATCAAGTGGATTGAGCTACTTTGCTTGCCTTGACCGGCCGATTGCGAATCCCCTCGTCTGTGGGGGCTCGATCGCGAGCATCCGACACGGTCGAGGACGAATCCGAGCTAGAAATCCATTCATGGATCCTCCTGGGACTACCCACGGCAATTAGTAAAGATAAACAGTTGGTCAGGAGTGAAGGGGCTACGTATCAGCATTCGCCTCTGGGGAATATACGTACTGCTTGGACCAATGGAAGGATCAAAGTCCCCAGTGGATGTGCAGTCGAGCCGCGAAGATATATCGTGAACCCAGTCGAGTGTGATCTCCTCTCCGGGCAGCTTCCGTCGGCGCTGAATCTGTTGCTTGATGACATGGGTTGTAGGTTGACTGCGGCCGAAACCATTCAGCCAGCTTCACCGAGAGTTTGGAAGTAGGGCGCAATGGGATCCCATGATTTGGTTCCCAAGCTCAAACTATTGACTGGCGTAGGCCTTGGGAAGCAAATTGGATGAGTTCGAGATGCTCCTTGCTTCCTCCTTCCCGCTTCCTGCTTCCTGCGGAGACTTGAAGTCGTATCGACTCATTCTCCCATGGCCACCCTTTGTGTACCTCCCGGATCCCCCCGGGGACGCTGCCTGAGAAAATTGGGCATCTTGTCAATCCCTCCTCGCCAGTACTCGTGCCCGAATTTCGCCGCATTGACGCCGCCGTGCGGGGTGGCTGGCGAGGTTGGCATGACGAAAGCCCGTGTTGTAGCTTCCTATTCGTTCCCTTGAAGTCACCAGTATGTAGAGTACCCATGACTTGGTTCGCTGCCGCCAAAGAAACGGACCAGTCGGACAGGCAGCCAGTCAGCCAGCCAGAGGGGAGCCGGGGCCATAGCCTTTGCATGCCAGGAACTTGGAAGTTCGTGCTAAGGATGTGATTGGATTGTATGGATAGGAGAGAGAGACCTCCGCAACGAGAGCCAGAGGTCCTCTTCTCCCTCCTAACCCCTTCCCCCTTCCCCCCCCCGCCCCCGAACTGCTGCCATGTCGTCGCTTCGCCGCCTTCAGGTTGTCGATGCCTCTCCATGGGCGGTGTGTTATCCCTCATCTTCGAGCAGCCAGCTGATGATCATGCTCGCCATACCCCACCGTCTCGGCCCCGAAATCGACAGCCATTATCCAATCGTTTCGTCTGTTCGTCCCATGCATCGGCATTAGCACTCACACCCACAGACAGGCATCACCGCCTCCCCCACCACGCTTGGTAGTATTCGGAAGCGGACACACACCGAAAGGGAGTCAAGTGCGATCCCCACTCTGACTCGTTATCTCCGCCTTGAGCTTGTGCTCATAGCCCACCGTCCAGCCGCTCCTCCGTGCAGCAACAACCATGCTGGGCCGGCTTTCGCTGTAGCTCCCAAATCCCAGACGGAGAGCGCCCTTCCTCTCACCACCGTCCGCATGCTGTTCTCCCGGAGCTACAGACCCGCAAGTTGCCAAAGAGCCGCTGTCAACCCTCCCTATGGCGACGACAGCTCGCCCGAAGCATGCAGAGACATGCCCAGGGGGTGGAATTCCAGTGCGATCCGCACACTGCGAGGGAGAGAGAGAGAGAGAACTGGCAATCGCTCTCTTGCACATATCGATCATATGCATCTGGGGCCAGTTCGACTCTGCAGCACACGTTTCCACCTCCCATCCAATCCTGAACCAGTGTCGGTGGGTTGGTCGTGGGTGCTCGCACTCCCCATAGTTAACTCGTTTTCGGTAACGGTTTCCCCGTTTCCTCCCTTACGACGGCGCAGTGTTGTGCATCATCCCCCCCCCCCCCCCCTTCTCGATCCAGTATTCCAGCAAGAAGGCACACCCAGGCGGTCAATACCGGAAGCTCGTCTCGGGCAGTTCCACGCACTCTCCCAGGAAACCCCAGGAAGTTCCCAAGGCCCAGTCGTTCCTCGCCCCCCTCCAAAAGTTCGTCTCTTCCCCCCTCCCTCCTCACCTCCTCCTCCTCCCCCTCCTCCTTGGGCGCATCCTGGGCAGTCGGGGATCCCAAAGTCCGAGTCTTGGGCACTTGACTGGTTCGGACGAAAATCCTCAAGAGAGTGCGTGCCCCCCCCGTCCCGTGACGCTATGAGTAGGGTAGGGGTTGGAGGGTGGTTGGGACAAAAATTGTCGATCACTGGTCGTGGTGAGTGCCCGCTTCGTTCAAGATGGGGAGAAGCGGGGGATGGAGTGCTGGTCATGCTGCTGCTGCTCGAACTTGCAAATGTAGAAGATCCGGCGAAAGGGGTAAGAATGGGGGAAGTGGTGAGGGGATATGGAGGGGAAGTTGATAGCGAGCGGATATGTGTGATGCAAGATGCGCTGTTGGGGGGACCACGAGTTCAGTTTGCTCTCCGAGAGAGAGAGCTGTCAGTCGGTATTGCTGTCAATCGACTGTTGTCCCCACCTGCTGCTGCACGTCCAACATACACATGCCTACGGCCAAAGTCAAAATGGCGGATTGTGATAGAAGGTCTACTAGAATGCGGTCATCCATTGCCCCATACTCTCCCCCCGCTTCCGTTTGTGCTTGCCAACTAGTCCCGCCAGCGTTTGGCATAACTGCATTCCCCTGGACCAGTCCCACAACTTTTTATATATACAGGGCATCAGTGATGACCAAGCCCATCCCCCTCATTGGATAGCCACAGAGTGCGGAGTCAGCTATAACGCCAATAACGATACCGTAACGAAATCTAAGAAACAAAATCAAATGAAGAGCACCGCGAACGCCGGCCCAACGAAAAACCGCCCCCATAAATAGAAGGAAAGGATCCCCCCTAAAAAGCAAAAAACTACAGCAAAGAACAGAAAAAAAAAACCCAGTAATACTGTTGCTGGCTGCGAACATTGACCAAGAATTTTTTTTTTTACGTCGCGAGGCATCGTCGAGACCCGGAGCTCGTCAGTGGACCTTCGAGTAGCCGAGGACGCACGCCTGAAAATGGCCACCGTCGCACGAGAGGACGGCCTTGAGGGAAACCTCCGTTACCTAGCTCAAAGTCAACGTTTGCTCGCGACAACGGCCATGTGCGAATGCCTACACTGTCGTCGTTGCATTCGGCCCAGGTGCCGTCTGGTTGCTGGACGTAGGAGATGTAGTGGCCTGCAGTCATTGGATCAGCAGCAGCCTTGGTAGGCCACAAATAGGAGCTGGGCTTACCGCCAGACATAGTTGAGCCCGCGTGCGCAAGCACTGCCTGAAGTTTGTAGTGGGCCAGTTTTCTCTTGCCGCTGGCTGGAGTCTCGGGCAGCGACAACTTTTCGTGGAAGGAAACATGGTTCCTGACCTTCGCACCCTTCTTCCACGCGAACTTCGCGGGCTTGTGCCTGGCAATGTTGACAATCAGGAACTCTGGTCCTGAGCGGACGGTGATCCTCTTCGTGGCTTTGCCACCGGGCTTCTTGCACTTTTCGCATCTGTACTCCACGTCCTCGGCAGAGAAGTACTGGACCAGCTTGTTGCGTAGGGGGATCACCTCTCGCTCGGACCTCGGGGTGAGTGGCTCCATGACCATCGACACGCCCTCGTTGTTGTTGGAGCTTTCGTGTCCGCAAAGGGAACACCTCACAACTGAAGGGAAGCAGCCATTGAAGGCGCGGTAGACTGGGTGTGACTTCTTTTCGGGTTCCAGGAGACCCCTGTAGTCGTTAGTGACTGCCTTACGGGAGTGTGTTGGGTGGCTTACTTAGTCAACTGGTTTTCGATTGTCGACAACACCGCAGTGATATACTCAAAGGCATCCTCCTGGCCCAACAATCTATTGAAGGGCTTTGGCAGTGCTAGGGTTTATTAGCATGCACATCCTCATGTGGTGTTTTGGCATCTCACCTTGCTTAAAGCCTGCAATTGGTTTGGTAGGATTGGTCTTGAACCTCGAGTCGCCAGAATGGAAGTGGCCGGCAAAGAACGTGGCTAGGCCACAGGCCACACAGGCACCCACCACCTTGCAAGGGCCCGCAAGGTGTTTGGCCAACTCCTCGCGGAATATCTTGCAGCTTGCGAGAAGCTGCAGAGCCGAGTTCCTGTAGCAGAGGTAATTGGGGTTCGCAATGCCCTTGACCTTCACATCCCTGCAGGACTGCGTCTTGATGCGTTGGGTCGCCGGAGCGCCGAGCGCCGCGCAGTCGTTGTCAGCGGCCTTTCGTTTGGCTGGGCCAATCACTGCTTCCTTCCGCGAAAGGGTGCGGCCCCCCTCCGGCTCCCCCGAAGTCCGGGGCCCGATCCCGAATACCTCCTCCCCCTGCTCCTCCTTCACGGCTCCCGCCTCCGGCGCCCGGCCGCCGGTAGCCTTGGCCTTCTTTGCCTTCTCGGCTGGCTCTTCCTCTGGCCTAGCCCTCTTCCTCGACAGCCCTTGGGACGCCGTCCTTTTATCCTCTTCACTGTCGGCGTCCTTAATGCTGGCGGGCTTGGAATCTGGGGGCGTGGTTGGCGCAGTGGACGGGCCAACACTACTGTCCCGCGAATTTCCAACCTGGGAGGAATTGTTCGACGAATCACAATCGAGCGCCGCCGCCTCCCGGGAAGCAACCGCCGTAGAAGTGCCCTTCGCGACGCATCCACTTGAATGGTCGGAAATGAATTGGGAGAAGGCGCCTCTGGTCGCCGAGAGTTGGGTATTGGCTTGGACGAAGTATATGTCGTTGCCTAATTGTCTGGGGTCGCACATTGTGGTGGGTGCGAGCATAGTGGGTGTCCCGGACATTGCGCCGGCGGCCGTAACGGTGAACGGACTCGGGTCGGTGGTGAGTTCCTTCCCAAGGTGCTTCTGGGCGTGCGGGCGTTTGAGGGCGGCGCGGAGCAAAAAAGGATGCCTGGTGTATAATGGAGTCACGGGAAGTTGTCGCTAGCTGTCGGAGGCGAGGAGTTGATGACGGAGGTTGGGGTTTGTGGTGGTATGTAGAGCGCTCGGAGAAATTTGACAAGCGAGTAGCGCTAGAAGATAAGCCTGAATGCTGAGGCTCAAGGGAGTGGGGCTCGATCGAGTACGATTAACCTCTGGGGAGAAGTAAAGTATGTATGCAAGGAACCAGAGTTTGAGGGAAGAAAATTCTGGCGGCGAAAAATTGAGTGCGCAGGGCAGCATGCAGCGTATGGACGGGTAGGGTGACCGGCAGGCGTTGCGTCGTGCTGAGGCAGCAGGCAGAGTACATACACTAATGGGGGGGAAGTTGGGATGGTGGTGTCGTGGTGTCGCCTAAATCCCTGGGACGAGCGCTTCTTCGCGATTATGTACGCGCAATCATTCCAACCCAGCCTGGGAGGTATCTGGTTGCGGGATGGCCAGGGGAACGTACCAAACGACCTTTCCAAGAGTCTTTGTGAACGGAATAAGGGAGGAAATCGACTCCATTCCGCTCAACGGCAACGCGGCCCATGACCGCTGAAGTCACAGCTAGTTTACCGGACACCTTGCAATATAATATGCTCTAAACAGCTGCGACCATGAGTCGGAGTGATTCCTTCGTCACGAATCAACTGACTCTGCCGTGGTAGATGTACTTGCTTAGCCGTCGTCCGAGTTCATATCAGGAGCCGAAACTTCCATCCCGGGTCTGTCACCCAGACTCCGATCCTGGAGACAACCCCTCCGAGTCGACCTCTCTCTCTCTCTCTCTCGATCGAGAGGAGCCTCGGCTTTATATGGCGGAACCTCGAGTCGTAGTGGCTCTTGAACTTTGACATCGGACGATCGAGTCGTGGGCTGAGCAGAGCGTTCGCACGGCATTGATGTCACAGAGTAACCAAAAGCGATGGAAATATGTCCTAGAGGCGCACGAAGTAAGCCTGGAAGAAAAGAAACTCGCATCAGGCCATGAACTCGGGGGAGGGGGGGGAATTGGCCGGGCGAAGTTCGCATTGATGGTGATCGAGATAGTCGATTGTATATACCGAGAATGGTTCGCCAGGAAGAAGGAAGAAGCGACCCGGTATGGAATCTGCCAAGCACATACTCCGGGCGAGAGCGGAGTGGCGGCAATGCTGTGTGAGCGCTTATAATGTAGACGCCGATAAGTTGACTGCGGGGGACACTGCATGCTCACGTAGATAGTCTAGATAACTGGCCTGTAATTTACGTCGGGCATGCCAAAGGGAAGGGATGAACGGATGAACCCGTTCCTGTACCACCCAGGCACCAGCACCAATGTATCTACCAACGCCGCACCACCATGTCCCACCAACCAACTCCGACTTCTCCAAAACATACACACCGCAGCCATCCACCACCGTCGCCGACCACGCGAGATTAGTACACCCCGTGACCGAACGAGCGATTTACTTCGGTGAATAGGAGGGGAGGACAATCTATCCCCTATAACCCTAGGTAGCTCTTTGGACTGCCGGATTTCTCTCGAACATGGCCACTCCGACGCCTCCAGTTGCTCCCGAGCAATATGAATCGGAGTACGTCCACGGAGTCTATCAGCACATCGCCTCGCACTTCTCAGCAACTCGCTTCAAGGTGCGTCTCCAATCACAGATAGCGTCTCCCTCTTCCTGCCCCAACTGGGCGCAGAACTCGCGACCAATGCGGCGCAGCTCTGTCGATTCAACACGCCCCGCCACTCCGACTCGATACGGCTGGACCCAGTGTTCTGCATACATATCTCTCTAGCCCGCTGTTGGCTGTTGGCTGGCCTGTTGTGTATGGTTACCTCTCTGGTATCGAATCGAACTAATAGTATCTCTACATAGCCGTGGCCAATCGTTGAGCGTTTTCTCCGAGAGCTGCCAACAGCGTCCGTCGGGCTGGATGTAGGTTGCGGGAATGGGAAGTACCTTACCGTCAACCCCAACGTGTTTATTCTCGGATCGGACAGGTGTGTTCCCTTGTCCAACTTGGCCCCAACAATGCGATAGTGGCCCCCACCTGTTCGGTATGTAGAACTATTATTGAACGCACGCAACAGATCGTCGAATCTCGTGCGCATAGCGCACGACCGCAAAATCCACGAATCGTTCGTGGCGGACGCACTCGACCTTCCTCACCCCGATGGCCGCTTCGATTTCGCCATCAGCATCGCCGTGGTCCATCATTTCTCCTCACCGGAGAGAAGAGTGGCTTCGATCAAGAGTATCCTTGCTACTCTCAGACGAGGCACCACTCTCGGTGAAGGTGGAAAGGCTTTGATATATGTATGGGCCCTCGAGCAAAAGAACTCTCGGAGAGGATGGGACGAGAGCCACAGCCAGGATGTGTTCGTACCCTGGGTCCTACCGAAGCAGTATATTGGTAGCAGCCCGGCAGCCAATGGCCGCCCCCAGGTCCGCGGCGAGGATGCCGATGCGCCGAACGAGGCGACGACGGCGACGACCTACCAACGCTATTATCACCTTTACCGTCGGGGTGAATTGGAGGCGGATGTGGCTAGTGCTGGTGGATATGTGATTGATTCCGGCTACGAGAGGGACAACTGGTGGGCCATCTGCGGGATCCTTGGATGAAGCTCAGAGCACACAGAGCAAGCATCCACTTCGATTTCTCCTGCAATGAGATGATGACGTGCATAATCGGGGTGCGGCGGATGCACCCCAGACCTGAAAGCTGCTGCAAATGCGTTCCATCTGGTACATATCTCGCGTTTCGCATGTAAGTGATATATCTGATACCAACTCGGGTATCGTTCGTCCATTCATTATACATAATTTTTAAGTTACATGCAGGCAGAAACTGAGAAAATAATAATAATGCAACGTTAGATAACACTCGAGACACCCCTCTAATAGAAGGACCAAAACATACACCCCCACCCTCGGCTGCCACCGATAATAGTAATGATTTGATAGGAAATATTGGGGGAGGCAAAACGAGAAGGGAAACAAACACATCGCTCCAAGTTCCAACCTATATGAATGATGCCCTTAAAAAAAAATAAGCAAATTTCACCGTGTTCACTCCGCTCGCGCGCGCACACACAGATCGCTAAAGCATCAGTGTCTCCAGGTTTATTTTGCGGCAGCCCCACCGGCATCACCGACGGGACTTGTGCCCTCGTGCCGGACAGTGCCAGAACTGCTGGATCCGACGGTCCCACGCCTCTTGGGTGCGTCTATGGCCACGCTGCTCTTCGAGAAGGGAACGACTCCCGCTCGACGGGCCATATCCACCTCTCCCAGCTGCCAGTGCATCGCCTCTGCTGACCTCCACGGGATCCCCATCTCCGTGGCGATCATCTGCCACATCTCCCACTTGAACCTGGGAATCCGTCAGCATCGAACGCCCGGGCCACCACCCACCGCCGCCACCACCGCCACACCCCCCGAACAAGGGGGGGGGGGGGGGGGAGAAGGACAAACCTTTCGTACAGCCTAGCCAGCAGATTCTTCTTCTCCTCGTCCCACTCGGGCCTCCGCTCGAGGTAGTTCTGGTAGTGCAGCCTGCAAGACAGGGCGGACCTGCCGGGGAGACTCTTGCTAATATCCTCCCACTTGTCGCCTCGGCCGCGAAGCTCGACGATCAGGGCGTCCTCTTCGGGCGTCCATTTCGTCTGCTTCTTGGACGGCGAGCTGGCGGCCTTTGGGGCCAGCGGTCGCTTCAACGTCGTCGACGACGAAGACGACGACGACGCGAGCGACGGCTGGCCGCCATCTTCCTCCGGAGCCTGCGCCGGGGGCTGCTCCTTCGGAGGCGGCGACATGGGGCACAGAAGGGATTGTATAGACGCCAGGACTGCGCTTTTTATTTCTTCTTCTTGAAGTCGGGCCTGCAGGAGGGGGCCGACTCGTTCAAAGGGTGACGGGAGGTGCAGTAGAAGCAAAAGACCCGATACGAGCGGGAGATGAAACCGGAAAGAGACGGCAAGCAGGTATGCAGGTATATGCGTGGGATTGGGGGAGGAGGGGGGGGTAGATCTTCGGAGGGGAGCTGCGGACGTAGTACCACTTCCTGAGGAGGGTGGGCTCTAGGTGGTGTTATATACCTAGGCAGGTATCTTCTGCTGTCGTGCTCGTCCCTTCGTCCCTTCGTCCCTTCGTCTCTTCGTTCCTTCGTTTGGACTGGATGGGTGCAGAGACTGGCATATTGGGGGAGGGGGGTGGGGAGGGGAGGGGGGGGCGTGTGGGTGGCAGTCCAGACGGGTGGCACCCCAGACCCAGTCCCCCAACGGGCAGTAGGAAGAGATGGAAGTAAAACTAGGACAAGTTTTTATTTATATTCTTTTTTTCTAAGCTACTGCTTGTGTCTCACGATCTGACGAACTCGATCCAGTAGATCCGTCGCAATTTCTTTTTTTTCTTTCCCTTTCCTCAAACTAGCTAAGTACTTCTTGGTCCGCTGTTGGTTGTTGGCTCTCTCTCCCTCTTTGCACGGATCCTGAACATGAGTGCAGTCCGGCCCAGTCCAATTATTCCAATCATATTCCAGCCAGAGAGAGGAGAAGATTTCCGAGTCCTCTCCAGCGATGGTGGTGGCGGTGGTGGTGGGGGGGGGAGGCGATCTGTTTTTGTTTTTGTTTTTCCAACGCGGGAACTGTCATGGGGGGGGGGGCTTTCGTCTCTCCCTCTCGTTCGGCGCTGTTGTTGGGAGGTTGGTTTTTGTGTTTTTTGTGTTGGGGATCAGTCGGTCACGGTTGGAGGAGTGGGAGAGGAGGAACTGCGAACTGCGAACACGGCCAATCACTCCCCCTTACCTCCACGCCATTTTTGCCTGCCTCTGCCTTTACCTTCGCCTTACCGCGCACCAATCTGCAGCAGCGGAGTGGGAGGGACACCACCTCGACCAGGGCCCGTAGTGTGACTATAGTGGCCGGCGGAGGCGACGCGCAGCCGGTGTCTTCTCCCGGCTCCCGAGCAATAGCGATGCCGAGAGGGGAATATCCAGCAGGTGGACGGATGGGCGGATGGATGAGCGTATGGATGGATGGATGGATGGATGGACGGATGGACGGATGGACGGATGGATGGATGGATGGATGGATGCGATAGATGGATGAGGCGGGAATCATCGGTGGATGGATATGTCGTCAACGGGGGGATCGCTGTCGAAGGTTGCACGGTAGGGGAGGGGGTAAGCGAATCCAGAGTAGATATGTACATATGACGGAACGTCTGCTTACATACTTCTCACCGCCGAAATTGTCTTGGCGCCAGTGGTGTTGGAGTTGGTCGGGAAGAGGACACACCACTCAGCAGTCGGCGCCCAACGCTGGGTGCGGACGCTCGCAGAACGAACGGTTGCGCTCACGGTGAATTTCTGCGAATACCGGTGCCAGTCATCCAGCCAGCCTGCTCTGTCTGTGCTGCCCGTCGCCGTGACTCACACGCGCACTCGTGGTCGCCATCGCGGCGGCGGGAACATCGAGAAGTGGGGAGAAAAAACTCTGCAACTGCCATCAGCAGCACCATCTGTCATCTCCACCATCATCGTCATCAGCACCACCAGCATGCTCATCGTCATCAGTCCGTTCGTTCGTTCGTTCGCACGTTCGTTCGTCTGTTGGTTGTTGTTGTTGGAGGCGGCGGCGGTCCGTAGAGCTGCCACGTCTTCGTTCGCTGCGGGCTCGCATCAGCCACGCTCCGCGGAAAGTTCCTGCGCGAATGCTATCCATCCCTTCCCTTCCGTCGGCAGTTGCCGGCGGACGGTGGCCGGTGGCCGGTGGGCGCAGGTGAGCGGCTGCTGCGTTCTGCGCTCCTTACTGTGCTTGCGGCGTGTGGTGCAGTGCGGCGGAACGGTGCGGAATACCCAGGCGAACGCAGACAGGAGGTGTGGGTTTGGTGTGCGGGTGCAATATTATGACGAGGGTATATACGGAGGACGCGCTGTGGCTTGGACGTGGCGAGGGGTTCGTTTCGAGACGGAAACAGTGGGGACGGCACGGAAGAACGAACGGAAAGCGTGGCGCACGGGAAGACCGATCCGGCTGACCGGCTTTCGTCTCGTGTTTTTGGGTTTTTGGGTTTTTGGGTTTTTGGTTGTTTTTTGTTGGTTCCCTTATTTTTATTATTTTTATTTTTATTTTCCCTTTCCGGTCTCTCACGCACTCCACTCACTCGTCACTCGCCCGCCCGTCCGCTGGCCACGTATGACCGCCCGGACGGGCGCGCGCACTCTGGACGGATGCAAAGAAGTTATAAGGGGCACTCGAGTGCGGACGCAGCGTACCTGCGGGTGCGGGTATGCGGTGCGATACGGTAACGGCTTTTGTGCGTGAGAGGTATGTATCGTGCAATATGTGTGAATTTTTGTATGCGTGCAGCCGATCTGGGCATAGGCTGGATATCCCGTTGACGGCTGGAACAGGTCGATTCGGGGAACCGGTCGTGGCGGTCGTGGTCGTATAAGCGAAACAAGCTAGTTTCCCGCTGGGCTGAGACATAAGTTTGGGTTCGCTTCGGTTCCGGCTCGGCGGCACGGCCCCCGCTATTCCATCGTCGTCGTCGTCGTCGCGACAACCCCGCCACTGCCCACCACCACCACCACCACCACTACTGCGTCCACCATTACCATTACCATCACCATCACCACCACCACTACTGCGTCCACCATTACCATTACCATCACCATCACCACCACCATCACCACCACCGCCACCGCCACCACCACCGCCGAAAAAACCGCCGCCGCCACCACAACTGCAAGCTTCGTCTACAGCTCCCCGAAAAAGCCCCAGTATGTCCGTCCTCCAGACGGCCGCCGACATAATCGTCCTGATAAACTCGGACGTCTCGTCGTCGGAGCGCCGCATCAACCCGTCGTGGTCGATTTCGACGCTGAAGAGCAAACTGCTGCCGATCACGGCCATCCCGCCTGGGTCCCAGCAGCTGACGCTGCGGCTGCCACACGTCCCCCAGCCAATTTCGATCACCGCCGAGGACGAGGATGCGACCACCTTGGCGGGCTGGCCGTTGCAGGCTTTTGCGGAGATACATGTACGTTTTGGAAATCCGCAATCAGTCGGGGTGGTGGCGGCGGTTTGATGAGCACAACGGCGGTTTGATGGGGGGGGGCGGGGGGGATGGCGCATGGCGGAAGATTGTTGGAAGGAGAACTGCTTTCTGCCCTTTTTCTCGTGTTCTGGGGGAGGGCGATGCGAGAGAGGCGACGCAACCGATGGGTGCATGCATCGCGACGAGCTCGCCGTGCACTCCATGCATAAGCCCTGTTTGCTCTCCCCCTCCGCCGCTTCCTCAATCGCTCCCCTCCCACCGCTGCGCCAATCCCCATCCACCGCCAGTGTAACCCCGCGGGCACCCATGGCCCACACCACGTGTGGCATGTTTGCTTTCCCCATGCTCGTTTGCGTGCATGTTTCCTCCGCATACCCCCAGCTTACCCCCGCGATACCCTTCCCACGCCTTAACCGGTGGTATTTCCACCGCTGTCGTTCGGTCCCCTACTTGCATTGCGTCCCTTTTTGTTCTCGCTCCTGACCGAGAAACTGCAGGTGACGGACCTCCGTCCGCCCTCGGCGCGGCTGAACCTGACCGACGTCTCGGAGATCACGAAGTGGGAGATGCCGGTGGAGCAGTACGAGAAACGGTCGGACTCGGTCCGGGCGTGGAAGGAGCGCAACCAGCTCGGCCGTTTCGATCCCTCCAAGCAATCTCAGTCCGAAGCCGGGAAGGCGGCCGCGCACGAGAAGCTCTGGCGCGAGGCCAAGGCGAGGGGCATCGAGGTTGGCAAGCGGTGCCGGGTCGGCGGTGAGGACGGAAGGCGGGGCACCGTCAGATACGTCGGAGAGGTCGACGAGATTCCCGCGGGCGGCATCTGGGTCGGCGTCGAGGGCGACGAGCCGACCGGTAGGGGGACCTGCTCTTTCCGCTCTCTCCCCGTGAAGACGGCAGGGTTTTTCGTTCGGACGTAGGCTGACGCACCGCAAAGGCAAGAATGACGGCAGCATCCAAGGCAAGTCCTACTTCTCGTGCAAGCCCAAGCATGGCAGCTTCGTGCGGCCGGACAGGGTCGAGATCGGCGATTTCCCGGAGGCGAACGACCTCGAGCTCGAGGAGGACCTGGAAGAGATGTGATCCGACCTCATGGATCTATGTGGATGTTTCAACGGGGGTGGGGGTAAGGGGGGGGGGGGGGGGGGGGTGTGCTTTCGCCAGTCGCTGTGCTTTCCCTTTCTTGTTCCCAAGTACGCCATGGTAGATATCTACCACCTCTACCCGAATACATACACCGTTTTACACACCCCGGACACTCTGCGCACGGTCGATGATGTCGGCGATGATGAAGCCGTCTTGTTACCTGGCATACGTTGAGACTTAACTAAGTGCTCCAACTAGTCTACCCTCGGGAAATTAAAACATGTATCCGACTCCGGGTCCCGGAAAACGTCTGTCGCCGTTGCTGTCTCTGTTCTGTCTCCTCGCCTATCGACACACACGCGCGCAGCGGGTTCATCCCGTCTCCCTTCCCCCCCCGTATGTGTGCATGTGCGATGGTGGCGGTGGTCGCGGGCGAACACGAGTATGTGCGCACTGGAAATCTCTCTGTCCCCTCCCCCCTCTCGGCTCTCGGCGGGTAGGGAGGGAAAAAAGGAAAAACAAAACGGGGAGGGGCGGGCTCCGTTGCGCGCTCCCCCCAGCTTGTCGAGCGAGGGGGCGGCGATGTAACAAGCGGAGATGGAAGGACGGTGTCGTGAACTCGAGGGGTGCATTCTGCATCTTCCATCCGCATATGTAGGTAGGTGCTTGGGTAGATACAAGGAATGGACTTGGGCATGTAGCAGCATCGGCTAGGACGGGAGCAATCACGGTAGCTTGGAGCTCTGGGTATCGGATAGAGTGGATGGGGGACAAACTCTCTGATGCCATTGCCACCAAAATAATGGGGTAAGAAAAGAAAAGAAAAGAAAGTTTGTACATATCTACTTAGATATCTTCTTGGGGAAAAAAACAACAGTCTCGCACTAGTGTATGTATGTGTCTGCATAGATGCGCCATCTCCTCCCCCCTTCCTCCCTTTTCAAGATGGGAGGGAAGGGGGGGGGAAAAATAGCTTTTTTTTTTAACGCCTTTTGTCTCGGATCAACTTTTTTTTCGCCAAAATGACATGTATGTATGTATGTATGTATGTATGTATGTATGTATGTATGAATCTGGGCATGATCCACCTTTGTTTCGTTTTTTTTTTGGGCCATCAAAATCGCGCGATGAGCACATTACATTTGCCCAATTCCGACCCCCCCCCCCGACCTCGATCGGTCCGCAGGAGGGCGGGTCGGTCCGCTGCACATACATATCATATCTAGATATGTAGATATGTAGATATGTAGATACATGCTTCCCTCTCCAGGCCTTTGTCCCGAGAAAGAGATATGTAGAGCGCGCCAAGGAAACGGCAAAACGGAAAGCCGGGCCCAGCCCTGCTCCCCCCCCCCTTCTTTCGCGGAGTCCGTGAAGAGGAAACAGCGGTCGTCCCACCCCCACCCAACACACACACACACACACACCTCATCTGTGCTGGGAAGGAAGTCCAGGACCACCCCCCACCCGGCTGCACCGCTCGTCCGACCGATCCTTCTTCTCTCTCCCCCGTGTTCCGTCCACAGAACCCCCTCCTCCAACACTGGGAAGGGGGGGGGGGGGGGATTTTTTTTTTTTTTTTTTTTTTTTTTGAATCCTTCTCACACAGCCCCCCCCCACCGGAGAATCTGTTTCCTTTTCAAGTCCTGGGAAGCAAGGAAAACGACTCCCCGCTAGGTATCGCCTCGGGAGCGGGATGGCGCCTGGAATCCGGAACTATGTATGGTCGTTTCTGGTTTTCTCGGATGGGTCTTCGCCGGTATGTACATAGGAGACACGTTGGGTTTGTTGATGCCTTGGATATAGGGGGGCGTGTGCCGAAAGTTTGGCTGTTCCCGCAAGCTATCACTCGAGAAATGCGGACTCTCCAAGAACGACATAAAAAAAAAAGAAAAAAAAGAAAGTGGATCATGCTAGTTATTTCGGCGAAAAAGTAGACTATCTGGGAACAAAAGGCGATATTTAAAACATGTTGTCTGCGCCGCTGCCTAGATACGTCTCGAACATCCGATCCCACTGCAGTATGCCCTGGATCCCGCCCCAGTCGCCAGAGTTGATCCTGTCCAGAGCCTCCGGACCGAATGCCTGCAGCGACGATGGCTGCTGGACGGCTTGCTGCTGTGGCTGTGATTGCTGTTCGTGCGGAATACTGGGCATCGCTCGCGCTGCTGCTTGCACGGACACGAAGTAGAAGTCAGCATGTATTAATGGGAAAAGAAGAAGAAGAAGGGAAGGGATTCAATTCCCACGGGATCCCTGTTATGATGCAGAAAACAACACACGGGAGCGAACGCCTACACTCAGCAGAGTTGTTTGTGGTGTATCCGTGGCTCTGGGCCGGGTGGTACGACCACTGCGTCGCTGATGGGCCTGCGGCCGGAGCTGGCCCGGCTGCCGGCATGGCCGGGTTCGATATTCCCGTCCTGTGCTCGAACGGTATAACGATCAGCGCCGACGGGTGTCCGAAGAGGCTGGCGAATTGCTTGAATAGTTGCAGGAACCTGTGTATGCCACTCCGGTCTTGAGCACCTGGCTGATGTGACGGATTGTGAGGAGGAAAAAAAAAAGGGAATGGGTGCACGGAGACCATACCTCCGTCCGGTGATGTGCACCTTCGCAATCGCCTGCAGCGTCGTGAGACACACGTCGAGATCGTCCTGGCTGACGGCCGGGGAGTGCATCTGAAGACCGAGGAGGAGGATCACCGCCACCCGGAAGGTGTGCAGGTGTATCAGATCGTCCGTGATCACGCCGAACTCTTCGCCGAAATTGGGATGGAGTTGGGCGCGGTAGAGAAGGCGTGCGGTCGCAACCGAGACCCCGATCGACTCTTGCAGGCAGAAGTTCAGGACCTCCGGTGTGAAGGTGCGGGATGCATCGGAGTCGGTGAAGTGCCGGAACAAGATCAGCCGCGCGTGTTGGGCGATGAAGACGACTGCGCCTGGTCAGAATACGAAAAGCGGAACGAATCGTCGAGAACGGGTAGGTGTAGATACCTCGAACCGCGGGCAGGTCCAGAGTGGTCGAGAGCTGCGGATCGGTCATCTCCGGCGGAAATGCCTGCCAGTACTTGTTGAGCTCGCCGTTGAGTTGCTTCATCGTGTGCATCTGCCTTTCCGGACTCTCGCCGGGCTTCAACTTGTGCCCCAGGATTTTCTCCACCACTGTGCACACTCCGATCGTGGCCGTCAAGCAGTCCAGTGCCCTTCGGGCGACCGCCTCGTGGTGCACAGCCTCTGGAGACTCCTTCGACAACCCGCCCACCGGCACGTCCGGGGCCTCCGGACACAGCAATGCCGTTCCGACACCCGTGTTGTCTATCACGCCCGGGCACACGATGTTGCAGTCTTCTTCGCGGAGGATACACGGTCGGCCCATCTTCATGCTGATGCGTTTGTCTTGGATGTAGGCTACCCAGAACAGCCGGACGCGGCATTCGAGTTGCACGTTGGTGAATCTGCCTACGGGGGGCTGTCGGTGGAGGCCGAGGTCCTGGCAGACTCGAGCCATGGCTCCGCAGATCATCCAGCAGGGCGACGGAAGCGTCGCCTTGTCCAGATACAACGACATCAGGAGCAGAACTGTAGCCTCGTTCAGATTGTCTGTCCGTCTCTCTCTCTGTGTGTGTGGCCGGGAGGGGATCTCACCTGTCGCATCGTCGAGTGTGTAAACCGGATTGTTGAGGTTCATGTATCGCCGAGCCAGCTCAAAGAATTTCCATCCGTGCCTGGCCGAATGAGCGTCCGTGGCTGGCGGCTGGAGCCCAAGGGGATCACTCACCGCTCCTGCGAGATCATCCGGGAGCCAGTCTCAGAAGGAAACATTTCCTCAGCCTTGACCAGCTGTGCGCCCACCGACAAAACCGCCATAACAACACAGAACACTTCGCGAACGGTCTGCTCATCTCTGTCCATCATCGGCGCCGACCACGCCCTCTCAAACTTTTGCTCCAGCATGGGCCAGTAGAATATCGGCTTGTAATTCTGGACGGTCACGCGGAACGCCTCCAGGAGACGGTTCGCCAACGTCTGGGCTGGCAGGTACACCCTCAGATCGAGCTCGGGGCCTCCGCGCGAGCCGGCTACGTCCGACAACAGAGGAACTTGCTCGCTCCTCTCGTACATGTTGGCCTGTTCCCCTGAGATGTGTTGTGCGTACAAGCCCTGACGTTGGAGGTACTCCTTATAGGAGTCGATGAACTGCGGAGCCGATCCGGGACCGAAGATGTTTGGATTCCACGATATCTGCGCCGAGTCCGAGGCGCCGTTCGGTGGCGGGCTGTCGTTCCAATCGTATTCCCTCCGACCAGCCGCGAGAGCGGACCCAGCAGGCGACGACCGAGGCTGCGTGCCAGAATCGCTCTCGCCCGCCGATATGCGAGCGGGCAGCCGTCCTTGGTGGCTGCTGGAGCCTGCATCCGCACGCAGCGTGTTGGACGGGCTGTCGGAATAACTCCCCCTAGGCGAGGCCATGGCGTAGTTTTCGTCATCACCATGGGCCGAGGTCTTTTCTTGCCGCTGCTCCGCCAATTCCAGCTTTCGGGTGAGCTCCTCGACAGTCTTCTCCAACTCACGTATCCGCCTTGCGCGCACCGACTCAGTATGCGCTGGACCCGGTGGGGGACTGTTACCCACCTGGTAGGCCCCATCTTCCTTCCCTCGTGTTCGGGAGGGGAGAATGTACACAGCAACTTTGCTGCCAGACATGCCGAGCACGGCTGGTCGTCCTTCGCATCGCACTGTCGGGCGCCGATGCATGTTAGCCACGAAACGACCACCAGCGACGATGGAAGGGAGGTGCTCCGCATCCGCCGGAGAACCGCCGCCATATACTTACCCTTGTCTTCCTGACCTTGCAGGAATCGCAGGACCTCTCCTTTCTCCTGCTCTGGAAGGATCTCCGCGCGCGGCTCGTGTGGTGCGCCGCCGCCGCCAATTGCGCATCACCAGCCGCGGAGCTGCCGCTGCCACCACCGTCGCTCTGCCTGTTCGGCATGGTCTCGGAGGCATGCGGGACATCTGTCCGTAAGGCTGCTGGGGCGGCTGCGGCGCTACGAGGCGGTTGTTGTGGCGCACTCTGTTCCTGCATCGGCCGGGGCGGGGTGAGCTGTGACGTGAAATGTCGAATTCCTCTCTTTCGTCTCCGCTTCTCCTTCTCCTTCGCCCTCTTCTTCCTCTCCCCGTGCTTCTTTTTCTCCCGTGCGAGTTTCGCTTTTTGACGCTTAGCAATGCGGCTCGATCGTTCACGACAAGACAGTCCGGTGTATCCGTTTCGTTGTTGTGATCAATGGATGCCACGAGGAAAAAAGACCCGGTGCCGCTGCAGGTCTGATGGGACTGTTGATCTTCATACGGGAGACTGACGTCATCAGGCCAGCTTCCTTCCCCCTCCAACACCGCAAGCAACGCCCAAGGAACTCGGCTGAGACCCCAAACATGTCCCTGGGCAGTCTGGACCAGCCAACCAGTCGGGGGCAACGCATGGGCCGCGAGTGGTCCGTCGCTTTCACGTCAACGCGTCATTCGCCTTGCTGTGGCACACGCGAAATGTGACGTGCAGTCCTCATCCGTATACGATCGACGCAGGGAACCGCGCACGCCCTGTCACTCGACCCCCCCCCCAGCCCGACGGCGGGGAAAGGGGAAAGGCGGGCTTGCGATACGGCGACTCGGGATAGATGCTGCTACAACCAGCGGAGCAGCGGCACTTCCACGGTGGACTCGCTACAGATCTCGCCGAAACGGCCCAACTTCACATCGTACACACGTAGGAATGAGAGCCCGCTCCTGCGCCCAGAACCGTAGCCCGAATCGCTGAAGACAGGCAAGGGCAAGCGCAGTAGGTTACACGGCAACCGCTCGCACTGCGATTGTAACTCTACGCTGCCGTTTTTCCGGCCCTTTCCCTCCTCGTCGTCCGCGAAAACCTCCCCTCGTCCAGTCGTGCGTCACTGTCTCCCTCCCTCGTGCTATGTAGTTGGCGCGATGTGTTTCTCTGTTCATTATCCAACTACATATATATCCTCCATTCCATCCAACTATTGTGCTTCGCGTGGAGCAGATAACTATTAAATGCGACGATAAGGCGACATGGACGGAAAACTGACCACGGGAATATCTCCTGTCTAACTTGTGTCTGTTCGTTCCGGACCGGGACAGGTGTTTTTCGTGGTATTTTTGCTACTTACCCTGGGCGGTGATCAGGTTCCTTTTATGTATCATAGTGCGCAGTCCTGCTATGTAAACGCCCACGCCAAGATGTCTGCCTGCCTGCGTGCGCACACGTACGGCCACGCAGTGCCTCAAGCAGTGAATACCCTTGGCCTTCGATAGGCATCGCCACTGTCGGATCCCGCCGCTGCCTATATTCGTCACCCTGATACTGCCCGCCCTGGTTATCCCCCACAATGCCAGCCACCGATGACTTCTTCTTCCTCTCATCCATGCAAGTGTGTACCCCGCAGCCCGCCGCCGCCGCATCCTCGCTAAACAGTCCGCGCAACAGGAACTAGCAGACTGGCGGCCCGAATCTGCCTCTTCGCACGCTAGCAACATCTCCAACACGCCGTTATGTCCGCGGCCTCCGTCTGTGGCGGCGGGCGACAAACTCTCGAGCGTCCTCCTGTGCCACGACTACAGGGCCGGACACCACGCCACCGAGCGAACACAGGGGATCACCAACCCTGCTACCGGCGGCGGCGCGGAGGATCCGTACACCGCCGAGTATTTGCACCTGGCAACGCATTTCGCGTATTTCACCCACAAGCGGGTGGCGATCCCCCCGGCGCCGTGGACGAACGTCTGCCACCGCAATGGCGTCAAGGCTCTTGGGACGCTGCTGTTCGAGCACGACGAGGCCTCGGCGGACGCCGGACGGCTGCTCGAGCGCGGCTCCGAGGGCGAATTCTACTTCGCCACGCAGCTCGTGCGGCTGGCGAATGTCTACGGCTTCGACGGGTGGCTCCTCAACGTCGAGTCCGCGCTCCCCCGATCGAAGTGGAGCGTGCGCGCCATGCAGGATTTCCTGAAGGAGCTCCGGGCCGGTCTCGCGGTCAAGGGCGGGATGGTGGTATGGTACGATGCGGTCACGGTCTTGAATCGTGTTCACTATCAGAACGGCCTCACACTGTTGAACGCCCCGTGGCTGCATGCGACGGATATGCTGTTCTCGAATTATTGGTGGAGGCCGATGCACCTGCTGGGGACAAAGCGGGTGGCACAGGCGATGGGCAGGGCCGCGGACGTGTTGATGGGAGTGGACTGCTATGGCCGCGGAACTATGGGTGGTGGCGGGTTCGGAGTGGGGGAGCCGCTGGAGGAAGTGAGGAAGGCGGGCCTCCAAGGGGTGGCGCTCTTCGCACCGGGCTGGACGTGGGAGAACTTCCATGGACTCGGGTTTAGAGGCGTGGAGAAGAAGTTCTGGGGAATGGTAGAGGGGAATGTTGTGTCCCACCCGGCGGGTTCGAGAGACGTATTTTATACTTGCTTCAACCGCGGGTTTGGAGATAGGCTGTTCGTCAAGGGGAAGGTGCTTTTCCCTCTCGCTCTTTCCGCCTCTCGTCCAGGAGGCTAACATTGACTGCCAGCTGGTCTCGGAAACGAAATGGATCCACCTGGGCGCCCAATCGCTCCTTCCGCACTTCTCTTCCACACCGGAGATATCGTATGACCTGGACAGCACAAAAGCATGGACCGGTGGCTGGTCCCTAAAACTCTGTTTAAGCCCCTCCACTGCCGCCGCTCCGTCCACGGAGGACCCGTCCCCACGTTTTGCTCCGCTCTTCCGCCTCTCCGTGGTTCTAAACAAGGACCTCCTTCTAACCTACAAGTTCCAAATGACAAGCAGCTCACCCACTGCGGGTATATACTGGGACATACAGCACTCCACCTCCGGAGAAACATCGCGGCGCATGGCCACGTTCGAGAGCTATCATCCAGGCCGTCTATGGGGAAGCGGGTTGTCGGTTGTTGGGGAAGAGGACGATGCGGACGGGAACACTGTTGTGGAACTGGGCGTCTTCTTCTCCGGTGCTGCGCTCCCCGGCGATGAGCTGTGGCTGGGTGAGGTGCTCATGTCGACACTGGACGAAGATGAAATGCCCGAGTCGACCATCAGCACGGTCGTAGCACGGCCTGCCGCCGAGGCCGGGGAGAAGAAGCTGAGCTGGAGTGTGTATTCCGGCCGAGCGAGGAAGGCAGCGGGAATGTGGAGCGAGTGGACGAAGGAGTTTGCCTACTTCCTGGTCTGGAAAGGGGAACAGTTACGGGGCATGGCATATGCGTGTGAGTTTGTGGTCGATGCTGCCGAGGATGAGGAGGAGGGGGCCTGGAGGGTTAGTGGTGTTACATGGGATGGGAGGAGGGTCACTCAGGGCCCATCTCCATCCGTAGTGGAACCATCGGCGTAGATATATCTACGTACCTACCTGCGTTTGAACGTGAGCCTTCATAGATACAACCTTGTTTCGCACTAGACTTTGCCGGTTGTGGCGCTGCCGGGTTACCCGCTCGCTCCCCGCTAAATATAATGCACTAGTTACTTGTCAGCACCCAAAACCCCACCGAAAAAAAATACCCCCCATCTTACCATGTGGTTATCTCGAGATATACGTCCAACCTAGTAGAAGTAGTTATCACCGACGCCCACGCGAAGGAGATTCCCCGCGACGAACGTGTGCTCGACATACCGTCTACAATGAACGTGCACTGCATGTCGGGCCACATTCTTTCTGGAGGCGTACTTTGCCAGCAGTAATCACAGAATGAAAGTCCAGAATCGGCTGCTTCTTCAAGCATGCAGGTCTTACGAGCGTCTTTCCGTCGATGGTCAGAAGCTCCAAGTAGGTATGCGGCCAATACGTGAGCCACTTCGATAGCTATGTTCAGTCAAGGTAAAAGACACCCACAAGCATGGGGATATCTAGGGTTCTGTAGGCTGCTCAGTCTTTCCTAAAGGGCAATTTCCGAGGCCTGGTTAAACCTAACTGTGTAGAGTATATAGAGTACAACACATCGGTCAGGTGTTTACATATGTAGTCAAGAAATAGCAGGCCACTTGTGTTCGGACACCACATTAGACCCCGCTACGCCCACAAACATGCAACTGCTGTGTAGATCTTTTTTGCGAGATATTTTGTAGGTACATGACTATGTAACAGGGGGGTGTCCGGTCGAGATCACCTGTACATAGAGTTGGCGGTGAGACTGGGAACGTTTTGCCGACGTCGGAGTCGTGGTGATATCGAGTAAGCTGGGTTATTCGACCGAGTTGACGTTCGGTGGTTGTTTACTTCGTTCGGCGGGGGCTCTCTGTGGTTTGGCGGTCGGTCGTGATACATCTGGTGGTTGCTCTTGTTGTTCGGCGGTCGCCACGCGCCGTCTGCTTTGCCTTTCCTCTCGCCCACTTGCCAGTTCCGTTACACTAGCAGTCGGTTGAATGGGATGCCTCTATAGGGTCCTTTTCTCTCCTTTACCTTGTCCTTAGATGGCCTACTGCGAGGTAACTTCGGTAGTGTATCCCGTAGTTCTTTCGGGATGCATTTATGCTTTCCTCTCGACGGACGGTCATGCGTCTGTTGCTGTGGTGATAGTTCTTGTTCTAACAGAAACCTCCCTATAAGCTTCACAATGATGCCGATTTAATTTGGTGCTATGTATATATTTGCGCCGCCGGAGGCTAAAGATTGGTAAGTTGTGGCGAACCGGTCCCATTTTCTTCTACATATCTGTGTAGACGCCGGAAAGAAGCGAGATCTAAGCGCGAAAAACCAAGCACACGTGACCGTCTGGCGCGAGACAACACACATCCGCTCTATTGGGTAACTATCAGCCCATCACAAGATTATCGTTCCCTAACAACCATTTCTCTTGCCCTTGCTCTCTCATCAACTTCAAGTCTCCACTCAACCCCACTGTCATCCACCCCGCCCTTTTTCAGGATCCCGCCGACCTCGTCCTCCTCCATGTTAACGACCAAACAGATCTGCGAGCAGCGTACAAACGTATCTCTGACTCCGTACCGTCCACCTCTGACCACGACACCGACTATCCCCGCGACGTCCCGCTCGAGCCGGATGGCTCCGAGCTCGTTAATGCGCCCAGAATAGCCCCATATGCGTTTCTCGAGGAGCTTGGAGAAGTAATTGGCCGTCGTGGCGAGGAGCCGGGTGTACGCTTTGTCGGTCAGAATACGTTTCAACGGCATCATGAGCGCCTTCCAGCCCTCCTTGAACCGGCGTTTGACGAGCTCGGCGTTGCCGGAAGACTCGTCGCCATCAGCCATGCCGTCGTCTCCGGCCGCCCCTTCGTCGGAGACTACGTATTCCACGTCCCGGAAGGCATCCGCCAGGAGCGGCCGGAGCCGGGGTTTGACGATCTGGTTGAAAACAACCATGATGCCATCGTTGATCAGCTCTCCCGTTTTGCCCTCGAAGCTAACTTCCATATTCCTCAGTGCCTCGCGGACCGAGTTCGCCTCGCTCCCGAATGGGAACAGATCACGGAGTTCTTCGCCAAAGCCGCCGATTATCCGGTGGAGATACTCGGATGCCGTGTCGAGGTTGTTGATCAGAACCAGGAAGCTGAGAACTTTTTCGTCCGAAGGCGGCGAGTTGGCGGATGTGGAGCGGGGGTAGCTTTCGTCCCGCATCTTGCGTTGGATCATTCCTACGAAGTCGGAGCCGAGAACTCGGCCGACAGTGGAGATGACGCTGGCAACGAGCGCTCGCTGCGAGGTTTCTATCGACCGTTGCAGAAGCTTGTTGACAATGTACATCACGTCGTCGACCGCGGAGGTTATGTAGGGTACGTTAGAGGAGGTGGAGGGCGGGGAAGCGAGGGAGAGGGAAAGGTCGGTGGGTGCTTCGTCGAGCTGGAAGGCTTTTTCGACGGAGCGTCGGCAGAAGAACGTGGTCATTATGTTAAACGAACTGACGAGTCGGTCATGGACTTTCTGAGAGAGATTGGAGTTCGTGATCACCCTCGGGAGAGCTAGTGGGCCCGGCGTTTCCCCGTTCAATGGCTCGGGCTGGGCCTACGATGTATCAGCTAATAAGCTCACTGATTACGAGAGTATGTGCTACTCACCTGGCACTTCCTGGCGAGGAAGCGGCAGTAAAGGGACCACCGTCCAAGCATCACGCCGATTTCCGTCAGGAGGAAGTCGACTTCTTTGACGCCAACCCCATCGTCCTCGTTTTCGGGCACTGCCGTGCCGCCAAGGGCGGGTGAATTAGACCTCGACGTCCCAACGAGTGCAGCCCGCGGGCCCGGAAGAAACGACTGCACCAGGAACGAGAAGGCGTAGGATTTGATGTCGGTAAGCTAGCGATATGAGCTCAGCAACTGCCTCACGGTATAACGCGGAAGGCAGTAACTACCTTTCTATCCATTTTCCTTTCGTCCATAAACGTGTCGATGATGATGCCTCCCTGTGTGTCCACCTCGACCTGCAGCCGCTCGATCACCTTCACCATCTTCCCTGAACCGTAGTGTCTGTCCACAAGAGTACCATGCTGTTCTACGATGGTCGCTATGTGCTCGAAGAGTCTCGTCATTGCCGTCGCATAAAAGAAGTCTTCCACCACATCATCCGGCTTATTTGCGAGTGCTGCTCTTGCCCTCGTCGACACCCCTCCACACACGTACTTCCCATAGACATCAAGCCCCACGCTCGCCCTCCCAATGAGCGGAAACAGCTTGAAGAACCTAGTGACCTTCTCGCCATCCGCACTCGCGGCCGCTTTCTCGAACTCCCTCAAGAACAGCCCACACAGGGACTCGGCCGCATTCTCCAGCGTGACCGCCGGGGGATCCGGCACCTCCGCACTAGCCACCATCTCCTCGGCGAATTCACCGGCAGCGATCTCCTTCGGGATCTTGCTCGCACGGTGGAGGTAGGCCGCAGCGGTCTCCCAATCCTGCGGCGCCCCCATCGATTCGGTGACACCCAGCACGCATGCCTTCAGCTCCGAGATCTGGTCGACCACTTCGAGTGTAGCCTTCACACGCGACTGCTCCGTGTCGAGCCGCTTCACGGCGGAAGAGACGCGGTTCGCTGTCGTCGCCGCGGTGGACAGGATGGTATTCGACAGTGATCTTGCGGCGACGACCTGCGTGCCCAGATGCGCGCGGATCAGGTCAAGCCGGGAGAGCGAGTGCGTGAGTTCCGAGCGCGTCGAGAGCAGTTTCTGGAGACGGGATGCGACGAGGTGCTCTTGGCCGTCTAGGTAAGCGAGCGCAGATTGCAGATCAGCGACCGAAGTGCAGGAATTGACGGTTGGCGGAGGCGCAGCTGCCGTTTCTTCGTCGTCGGGGTTTGCAGTGCTGAATACGGCGGGGCTGGACGTAGGCGGCATGACGGAGTATGGCGGCGATGTGAGACACGAGCTCCTATTCTATGTACTAACTTCCGACAACTGTGGCACGACCATTACATCACTAGCGACTTGATGCGGGTGCGTAGCAATGGGGAATTGGAGTTAGACTGGCAGCCGGGATTAGCGACGGGGACGACTGTGGTTATTGACGTCCAAAATCACAGTTTTTCCGTCTGTAATTGGCAATTGCCTTCTTACAGCATATCTGCTTTCAGCTACGTAAATCGGATATATTTACGGGTTGTATAGACCAAACCCCTCAGCGAACGGTATCTGAGTTGGCGCTCGATACGGGAATCGGTTGCGCCAGCGCTGTGACATCATAGTCCTCCAAGGTTCCGTTGTTCGGAAGAAAAACACTGAGTACCCTCCCTCCCATCTCATCCCCCCGTTAGCGAGTATTTTCTCTACAACACGCTCACCCAGAGCATTGCTACAGCGTTTCTCTCAATTCACAGCTTGCATCGCCATGCGCATAGACCGGAATACCGAAAAACTACCTGTGCCGGGGTGCCTCCAGATTGATGACAACACTGTAGATGGCAGTGAGAACTCCTTCTCCCCCTACTTGGTTTCCCTTTCCTTTGTAAATCCGGAGGAGGAATGAGGAGATGCAGGTTCCAGAGAACAAAAAGCACTGATATAACCTAGGATTACACAGTGACAACCATTTATCTCCCCACCTCTTCGGACCCAATCCCCCTTGGAATCCCAGTGTTTGACGGCTCGTCGTCGGCCGCTGGCCCCGAGCCCTTAAGAAGCCGTTGGCGGCACAATACAGCAGCGTTAGCCACCGCCAGAAATACCGTTTCCGCCCGACTGGCGAATGTCTCCTGTCGGACGCCATGTTCGAGACCCATCCGGCTGTTCCCACAGAAAAGAAGTGAGTCTCATCCGGCAACAATTTTTGCCTCGAGGATTTGCATTTGGCAGCTATCGCTGGGCGAGGGCGGTCCTCCCGCTGGCGTCCACCGTCGGCGTGGACCGGCACGAGGGGAGGGGGCAACTCGTCCGCCAGTAGGGCGGGGAGGGAGAGGAGCAGAAGTGTCAAGCCGGGAGCTTCTGCGCCCGACGGCTGCCGTTTGGCAATAGGGCGCAATGTCGCCGAGAAGGAAGCGCAATGCTACTAGATCAGCTCACAGAGCTCGTTCGGGTGAGCATCGGCGGTCCCACACGCTGGCGTCCACCATCGACGTGGACCGGCACGAGGGGAGGGGGGCAACTCGTCCGCCAGTGGGTCAGGAAGGGGGCAGCGCAGGAGGGTCAGAAAGGCGCAGAATTTGACGCCGAACATCTGGACAAACAACACTCCGTCTAAGGAAGCCCCACCCGGATGTACTGCGCCTCGAGACCCCGATATTCGCACACGTGCGCACGCCCAGTTCTTTCTATGACATACATACGACAGATGACGGCGATGGTACTTGTACATACCACATCGGGTTGGACGGCTTTTGTCTGGGAGTCATGCATGGTGGGAGAATGATGGAAACGCTGAGGGTAGGGGCGTCGCGCGCGTTTTTTCTTTATCTCCTTCAATCGGCTTAGATTACCCAGGGTTTCCCGTCGACTGCCGGTCCCAGTAGACGTCGCCGAAGCCATAGGTTGATCGAATGTCGTTCTAGGTTGCGAGGAGTTTGTCCAATATGAGCTGGAAAGAGCAGCGAGCGCCCAACAGTGAGTACTATGGAAGCCGAACGATTCGTGTTATATATACACACATACACTCCTAAAGTACCATGGGCATGAAAAACGGATATCAACCATAGCATCGTGAAATTGCCATTACACCCACTTCATCCCCCCATCTCACCACTTCTCACTCTACCCAAGAGGCGGCGGCGTTGCCATAACACCCTTCCCGAAGAAATCCGCCACGACTCCGAACTTATCCTTGCCCTCTTTGAGGGTGCTCTTGAAGTAGTCATGCCTCTCCGCGGCCTCGTCCTGGCTCCTTTTAAGTGTTCGTATGGTCTGGTTCGTTGAAGCACATGCGATGCACTCGAGGTTCTCGCCATCCGTGGCGTTGAGACATCGCTGATGGAACGAGTGCTTGCACAGGAAATGGACCGTGGGGAGATCCAAACTTAGGCTGCAGGCTTGACAGCGCTGCGCTTGGAAGACGGTTGGTTTCGATCCAAGTTCACTGATCTCGAAGGTTTTCTTTGTCGTTTCGGAGCGGTAAGTTTCGATCATTTTACGGTTCTGGAATCGGGAGGTCAGCCTACGAGTGAGCGAAGAAGTGGGGGGGGGAAGATGGAGTACATTTTGGATCTCGCGTCGCTCTCGCTTGATGGTGTCACCAAGGTAACGTTTCACCATTCCTACTGTGGCAACGGCATTACTGCTGAGTGTCTGCACCACCTGCAGAGGCTTCATCAGGCCCTGTTCGTCGATGACTTTTAGGATGCGTTCTAGCTCCTCTTCGCCCGCTTCGCGGAGAACCTTCGGCGAGCTGGTAAAGTACGAGAGCGCCGCGGGGTAGAGCTCTGGTTCTTCCGAGCCGTACTTCTTGAGTGCTCGGACAGCGCCAGCTGTGTCTCCGGCGGAGCAGCATGACCGGAAGATATCGAAGCGGAGGCCTTGCTTTTCTCGTACGAGCGTGGTGCCGTCTTTGAAATCCGCTAAATGGGAGAGCAGCAATACGTTCGATGTGTCTACCAGCGCCTATAGTCTACTAGTTAGTTAATGTATTCATTTCCCCCAGGAATTGCAGCAGTACCTCTTTGCTCTCAATAATCTTCTTCGCCTTAGCCTCCCACTTCCGCTTCTCATCCTTGGTCTTCGTAGCATTCGCACTGTGCAGATATATCTCAAACAGCGTGCTGTAGATATCGACCCTGTCATTCTCACCAAGTCTCCCAGTGCTTTCACCGTCCTGCAGGATCCGTTCAAGAAACTCGATAAATTCGGCAGGATGGTCCACAAACGATGAGAACGCCGTGCGGGGTTTCGGCAGCGGATACTGCTTTGGCAACACCAGCGGCACAGCTCCACCTTCCTCCGGCGACTCCGTCGGCGCTGTTCCCGCTGCCGAGCCGCCATTCCGGACTGGAGTATTTGATTGCGAGCTACCGCCCATGTACGGTAGCTGCTGAAGCAGCGATGTATTCAAGTACGACTGGAAGCCGCCGTCATGCTCCCTTTGCTGCGGCTCAGTAGTCTCGACAGCTGGCTTCGTACGTGGAACGTATCTGCCAGTGTAATACTCTACCAGCATTTCCGTAGTCGGCCGCGGCGCCTTCTGGAGGAAGATCCTCGAGTACCTCATCATATTGGGATACGCGATGTCCGGGTCCAGTCTCTGAATATAAGCAAGCGCACCATCGATATTCTCCAGGTTCTCGACCATGACGCTAACGACGATATCGTGTTCCTGCTGCTTCTCGGCAAGATACACTGCCTGCTCGTAGTATCCGGCCTGTCTGCACATGCCTATCGCTGTGTCGACATCGAACTTGAGGCCTTCCTCGGGAGACTGTTTTATGAATGCCTCAAGCTTGTCGATGTCTTTGAGCTTCGCATAGCAGTTGAGTAGTAGTGTCGTGTGATCTGACGTCGCGGCATCGTGCTTGTGTAGCTCTTCGAGATACTCGATCAGGTTGTGGATTCGCTGGGTATCCAGGAACTTGCGGATGACAGTGCTGACGCCTTCTTCGTTTGCTGGGCCAAGGGCTTTGATGTACCACTGCATCGAGCCGTCGTAGTCGCCCTTGGCGTACAGATAGTCCGCGTACCGTCGGAAGATACCCCGCAATTTTGATTCCTTGATACCGGCCTTCGAGGCTAGGTTTATGGCGAGAATATACAGATTCCTTGAGTAGAGAATATCCAATTTCTCCTGCAGACCGACTTCATGGTACCGGTAAAGCTTTCCGTCCAGGGTGAGAACGAAAAAGTCATTCCAGGAGATAAACATCTCCTTCACACCGGAAATCAGCCTCTCGGAATGCGCAATGAACTTGAGTTCCGTATCCAGCAATGTAAACTTCGTAGTCTCAAACAACTCATCGGATCCTGGGGTCACAGATGACTTCCCAACCAACCGCCTGAGCGTCTCAGAAACACTGCGTCCCCCACCGCTCGCCATGGCAGTCGATGGCCGCGAAGCTGGTGGCTGCACGAGCGCGATGTAATTCTTGAAAATCTTCACCGATTGTTTCGGTCCGTCGTAGGAGTAGCAAGCGCCTCTCCCATTCGGCCCATAGAAGTAAAGTGCGTCGTCCCTTGCAACTGCGATATCGCCTCCCTCATGGACCAGGCCGCGTTCACCAGACGAAAGATCCAGCGCTGGAGTCATGCAGCCCACGCCGCAGCCCTGCGATTCGAGCACCTTCGCTGGATGACTCGCCTTCCCTAGCGTAATGAGTGTAAGGATTCTCGCAGTGGTAGAGACGTAGAGAGTTTCCCCCCCTTCGCTACCCGGAATCCCTCGATGCCCCTTCCCACCGTCCACAGGCGGGGAAAAGCAAAGGTTCGTGATCGGCTCCTCGGACTCAAAGATAATCCTCTGCTTCGATCCACGGTCGTGTACCAGGTCCCCGCGGATCAGCGTAATCGTCCCATTCGCGAAGCCGACCGCACACAGCGCGAGCGAAGGGATCGCCGCAAAAGCCGTCGTCTGTCACCCCCATACCATTAGCTCCCTCTCCAACCACTCGACCTGAAACACCCACCGGAAAATATTTCTTCCCATTCGTAACCGTGAGCGAGCTCGCACACCTCGGGTCACCGGTCTTCTTATCAATCTGATCGAGCGCCCACACCTTCAGAACAGGCTCCGAAGACAAGTCCTCAATGATAGTAACGAGCAACGACGTTCCCTCGATCTGTTTCAGGTGCGTGATAGCTCCGCTGGACTGAGTGAACCCCCCTTCTGCCGTGGAGAAGGTGCGGACGACGTTGAACGAGGAGTTGACGACGTGTACTTTGCTATCGGATGTGCCAAGGAAAAGGTTGTCGGAGCCGGTGGTGAGCGAGGTTATGTCAACGCCCTAGGCAGTGTCAATTCTTATCCAGAGTGGCAGACGAGGGGCTGGATGTAGTGAACCTCGAATGGCGGTGGAGCATTCTCGGGCTCGTCAGCTGGGCGGACATTCGTGACGGCGAAGAAGTTGAAGGATTTCCACTGCCATTCGATCTTGTATCAGTACTGGAGTTTCAAGAAGCTATAGAAAGCGAAGATTTTTTGTACCGAAGTCAGCGCCATTGTATGTGGTTGGTTGTTGGAGCACAAGCTGGAGGTCCACGACGACGTCAAGCTCGAGGTGTGGTCCCATGCACGCCAAGCGTTGGCCTTCCGCTAGCGTCCTGTGCTGGGCACAGACCATACCCCTGCTTACTTGGCTGTGAGCACTTCAAAACAAGACTCCATCTGATGTGACTTGAATCGGATCTTCCTTGAAGGCCATCGAGTTTTTATTGTTCGACACTAAGCCTGACTCCCGAGTCACATCAATGCAGAAATTGTAAAATGTTGGTATTCATATTATTGATAGTTTTGCTGCAACAGAAGCCAGAATTACAAGCCCAGCCCATTCCCGTTGTCTGGTGGTTCTATGGATCTCTTCGGGAGAGTGGTCCCGACTCCCCACCCAGTCCTTACTAGTATAGATCTCATGGCACATCCGGTACATATTGCATCTATGGTCGCTCTGTTTCTCTGCAGCCTATACATATCCGAACACCTCGCCAACCGCCATCCAATTCCATCTCACACCTCCGACGCCAACAAGGATACACACCAACTCCGTGACGAGTAATGTAACACTGCCCAACATGAACCTTGGACTGAAGATGCGGTACAGCATCAGGTGTCTCCTCAACCACCCAGCACAGACCATACTCGCTCCTGCTATAGTTGCCTGGAAGAGCATGTATGTGGCACTTGCCCGGGCCACTCTACCCACTGCACCCTCCTCCTCATTTTCTGCCTTTTTGGGCGGCGCTTTCCACAGCCCAACTAGCGGCACTGCGATTGCCGTGAGAATCTGCGGGCCGAGCGTGTTACCGGCCACTAGAAGCGGCGACCACGGGTAACGGATGGAGGTGAGAGGGATGAAAGCGGACTCCCACTGAATCGACGCGAGCGTAGCCTGGTGGCCGGTTGAGAAGAAGTGGGAATTGCCCAGCAACGCCAGAACAACTGGTCCAATCGCGGAGGACGAAAGGCTGTTGACATCGATGAGTTCGAGCACCGTCAGGATCTGCCACAGCAAGATGCCCATCGAGAGTCCGCCCATCGGCTTTTGGAGGAGAATGAGAGCCAGAGCCCAACAAACAACCAGGAGGAAGTATCGGCTTCCGTGAGCGTTGGCGTAACCGAGAATAGTGACGGTACGTCCACTGGAGGACATCGCCTTCTTTCCTTCTTCTGGCTTCACCTCTTTATCTCGGATATCAATGTTGAGGCAAAGCGACGACCATCCAAATCCTACATGGCCAGCGACCAAAGCCACAGCCAGCACGATTTGTGCAATGACAATCTTTGTACCCTTGACCATCCCTTCGTATTGCGGGAACCACGACCCGTTATCGGCAGAATCAAGGGTCCAGAAAATCGCGACCAAGAAAAGGCCAGCACGGAAAGCCCAACCAATGAAGAATGGGGCCGGTCCCTCGTACGAACTGCTGCCGGTGTAAAACGACCTGACGATCGATGGAAGCGCCAGGGCCATGACGAACAACATGCCCAGAGTCCATGGAGCAGACACGGAGGATGTAGCGGACGCGTAGAAGGTACTCTCGCAAAAAGGCATCTGCTCTTCTCTGCACAGCCGTGAAAACGAAGCCGCGCGGGTAAGAATGAGGAGCATAATTGAGTGGTACGTTCCCAAGATCCGATTAGCGGAATACTTGTTCCGTTGCGCGGCAACGAAACTGGCCACTGCAAATGTAGCGATGAAGTACGTGAGCGTCTTATCTTCCCAGATGGTGAACGAGTTGGAGCCAAACATGGCCGAGTTGAGGACCGTGAAGAGCAAAGAGAGGAATCCCCAGCCAGAGGTCGGTAGGACGGAGGCCAGTCTACTCCGTACTTGCATACTGGCTGAGAGGAAGCCGAGAATAGTCCCCATTGCCGTGCCGAAAAGGACTGCGTGCAGTTTTGGTACCTCCAGCTCCTCGCTCATGGTTAGCGCCACCGGTAGGGAGACAAGTGTGCCGATACTAAGTCCAATCCGAATCTTCTTAAGAAGGACATCTGTGAGTTCCATATTGTCGCCCACGAATCCTCTCGCATAGACCGCTAGGACCAGGATGCTACCCGCCAATACGGACACGCCTGCGCCCATGCTGACCAAATCAAATCTTGCCCAGAGATACTTGCAAATGCGAAGAGTCTCCTGCTGAAGGGCGGCGAAGTCCTTGTAAATGTCCTGCCACTCGTCTGTAGTGACTTTCCGCTTGCCTTGCACGCTGTTCCACTTGGCCTGGCCGTCATCCCAGGAAGCCTTCACCTGTTGATCTCCCTCTGAATCCGATCCGGAGTACTCTCGTTGGTACCGCTTGATTTGAGCAGCCGTCAGCCGGGAGACCGTCACCAGGTTCTTCATCCCTTCGTCGCTTCGCTTTCCAAGGAAAGCCTCCGCAATGGGTGCTCCCAGATTGTTGAACGGGATGGGTGCTCCCAGCAGAAGCGAGAGTGTGGGAACAAGATCGATTTGAGCCACAGATCGTGGTCCATCCTTGGACAAGAGTGCATCTGGCAGACGTCCGAACATGGGCTTTTTGGCGTACATCCACAGCGCGGCCTCAATCTCGCCCTTTGACTCTCCACCATGGTCGCCCTTGGGATCCATGCCATGGTCTCCCATGACAATCAGCAAGGTTTCGTCATCAATGCTGCCGATCAGCCGTTGGATAACGCCATCCATCTGCCTCAGTTTCTCGGTCATGGAGAAGTGATCGGGGCCGTATCTGTGACCAGCATGATCCACACCAAGATAATGGGCGAACAGAACGTCCCATTTCGTGGAGTTCTTTGTGTCCAACAGGGGAAAGATGTGCTCGTTCACGCCGTTATCGACGGTGTGAAGATCCCAAACGTTCAGGCTCTCATACGGGTGGTTCATATCGTCTTCAAAGTAGCCGGGAAAGAGCGCCATCCACGTATCATCGCCCATGAAGGCCATCCGCTTCCCCAACGACTTGAGCTGCGCAATGATATTGTCCTCGTCGATCGCGGTACCGGCAAAGTTGCTGCCTGCATCGATAAACGTCGGAAGCGTTCCGGTGGTGAGGCCCTTCAAACGCTGTAGCGTTGTGGTGGGCGGGTCGGCAATGAACGGAAGAAGGACGGCATTCTCCGGATGCTTAGAGGCAATCTCGTATAGTGTCGTGAGGGCATTATGACAGTGGAGGGGAAGACTTGAGTTGTCTTCCGGAATGAAGGGAACGGTAAAGTCGTATCGTAGCGCATCGATAATCACCACCACGGCCTTGGCGAACGTCTTCGGATGCCAACAACCGCCATCCGGATTCGACAATGGCGCATCTCCGTAAGCCTGAAGTGGTGAGATATTGCAGGAGGACTTGTGCTCGAGCACCAACCGTGTCAACAGGAAACCTTTGGTGAAAAGAAAGAGTCCCACGCCATGCAAGTAGAAGAAGCTTAGTAGTAATGCGACCAAAAGGCCATGAATGTATTTGAAGTTGAACAACTGAACCGCGTTCCGCTGTTTAGTCTGTTCACTGGAGCGTCTGACGGTGGCTTCCCGTGCCTGTGCCTCCTTGGCAGCCGTGAATTGTGCAGCGATTGATCGGTACTCCGATGGCTTTTGCTGTTGCGCCTGTTGTTGCTGCTTTTTCTGCGGCCGGGTGGTCATCGTAATGGGTTCGGAGGCGGCTGCAACCGCACGTGCATCCGGTGGAAGAAATATAGGGCGAGAGGGTAAGGGATTAGGTAGTTGGAGGACAGTAGCATAACATGGAGGAGTGAGGGATCAACAAAGATACGAATCAGATGGAGCGGGATAACTGCGGACACCTAGACTAGAGTAGACAATTGAAAGGGGAAAAGTGCCCCTTGTGGGTTGATTTGACGCTTGTCACTGTGCCGGGTAAACCTAATGATCTCAGACCCTAGAACACATATTTAGGTTTCGATTCTGTGAGTTGTGCACAAGTGACCAAGTACTTACATAGTTACTACCCGTCAAACTACGACCCGTCCCGACTTCCTAACACATCGCACATTCTCATCATGGCGGTATGGAACCCCATCTCTTCTGAACGAACACGCGCAATGTATCTGACAACTCTCCGCAGAACCTGGGAATCACCACCGTCGGCGAAGCCAAGGAAATCCGCGGAATGAACCTAATAGCTGCTCACTCACACATCCGCGGTCTCGGAATCGATGCCGATACTCTTGAGGCGCGCGCGACATCGCAGGGACTAGTCGGTCAGCAGAAGGCTAGAAAAGCCGCGGCCGTAATCCTGCAGATGGTTAAGGAAGGAAAGATTGCTGGTCGCGCAGTTCTTCTCGCAGGTCCCCCGAGGTATGCGTAACCGCCTGTGTGTACCTCCGGGTGGTGTTTTAACGAGGTGGACAGTACAGGAAAGACCGCGATCGCGATGGCAATGGCGCAATCCCTCGGCCCCGATGTTCCGTTCACCATGCTGGCCGCCTCCGAGATCTTCTCCCTCGAAATGTCAAAGACCGAAGCCCTGACACAAGCGTTCCGGAGGTCTATCGGCGTACGAATAAAAGAGGAGAGCGAAGTGATTGAGGGCGAAGTGGTGGAGATCCAGATTGACCGCTCAGTCACCGGTGGCAACAAACAGGGCAAACTCACGCTCAAGACGCAAGACATGGAAACTATGTACGACCTAGGCACGAAAATGATCGACTCCCTGAGCAAAGGAAAAGTGATGGCCGGCGACATCATCAGCATCGACAAGTCCTCCGGAAAGATCACCAAGCTCGGCCGCTCATTCACCAAGTCCCGCGACTACGACGCTATGGGACCCGACACGAAATTCATACAGTGTCCGGAAGGCGAGATTCAAACCCGCAAAGAAGTGATCCACACCGTCTCGCTACACGAAATCGACGTGATCAACTCCCGCACGCAGGGGTTCCTCGCGCTCTTCTCCGGCGACACGGGCGAGATCCGTTCCGAGGTCCGTGACCAGATCAACACCAAAGTCGGCGAGTGGAAGGAAGAAGGCAAAGCCGAGATAGTGCCCGGTGTCCTCTTCATTGACGAAGTGCACATGCTCGACATTGAGTGCTTCTCCTACATCAACCGCGCGCTGGAGAGCGAACTCGCACCCATCGTGATCATGGCCAGCAATCGGGGCAACACCGTCATCCGCGGGACTAATTACCGAAGTCCCCACGGCCTGCCGCTCGATTTCCTGGACCGCGTACTCATCATGCCGACCTTTCCCTATAGCCCCGACGAGATCCGGGAGATCCTTGGTATCCGGGCGCAGGAGGAGGAGGTCACGCTGTCTCCCGACGCGTTGGCGCTTCTGACAAAGATCGGACAGGAAACATCGCTGCGCTACGCCAGTCACATCATCACCACAGCCTCCCTCGTCGCTACGAAGCGCAAGAGCCAGGTCGTCGATGTGGCAGATGTGCAGCGGAGCTACCAGCTGTTTTTCGACTCCAACCGGAGTGTCAAGTTCCTGCAGGACTACGAGAAGCGGTTTATCGGCGAGGAGGGTAAGGTCAGCCTTCATCCTGCTACGGCGGGTGACTCCATGGATATCTCATGAGTGTGTGTCTTTTTTTTGCTTTCTTTGCTATATCTCATTTCATTCTGGGAAATGGCGCCTGCTTTTTTTTCTGATGTATTTCGTCTCGTGTTCACTCTCTCCCGCTGTGGGCTTTTTAGATGTTGGCTAAAAAGAAAAGAAAAAAAGCTGAGGATGTGTACGTTATAATGAAGATGACATGTACCGATCACACTCGTGTTCTCTTAATTCCAACTAAGGTTCTTGCAGGAAAAGCCCATGAACACAAGCTAAATAAATGTATTCTACCAAATTACACGCTCCTGAACGTAAGGGACATGATCTATGTGACAGCAAGAATTCCATCTCCCCCCCCGGATTCGGAAAGAATGATCATTTAGAAGCAGAAAACCTGGTCGCCGAGCTTGGAAACGGGCTTGGCCGGCTCGAAGCCAAGCGCGGTGGTGGCCTTCTTCATTCCGCTAACCATGGGTGGAGGACCGCAGATGAGGATCTTGACGTCCTTTGCGGGGCCGGGGCAACAGTCCTATTATTCCATTAGCAGGGAACTCGATCAGGGAGAGTGAATGCATGTGTGCGCGCGCGCGTACCTTGATTATATCGGCAGTAACGAAGCCAACACCGCCCTTCCATCCCTCAGATGGGTTGTTTAGGACGTAGTGAACACGGAAGTTGACATTGTTGGCCGCCAGCTCGTCCAGCTCGTCCTTGAGGAGGATGTCTTCACGGTTGACGTTCGCGAAGATGAGGTCGATCTGGGTTTTGTCCTCGGGGTTCTCGGTGATGGCGCGGATGATCTGGAGCATGGGCGTGATCCCAGTTCCTCCAGCGATCATGCCGAACGCGCGCACCATGTTGGGCGCATACACGAACTGTCCCTTGGGCCCGCGGCACTTGATCGTCTGGCCGATCTTCATGTTGGCCACGTACTTGGAGATGTTTCCGGTCGGGTACGATTTGATCAGCAGGTTAAAGTGGCCGCGGTCGGCGTCCGAGGATGTGGGCGTGTACGAGCGGACAACTTCCTTGCCGTCGATGGTGGCGGCCAGCGAGACGTGCTGGCCGATGGGAAGGCCGAGGATCGCGTTCGAGTGCGGGAGATTGAACTTGTAGCTACACCGCCCCTCCCTCGTCAGAAATCGATCGGCGGCCGAAGCAACATCCGAGGGGAACACGTTACATGGCGACATTGTGCGAGATCACGGTCTTGTCCGCGAGCTCAAACTCCTGGAACTGGTCGGGCTTGAGAACCTTGGTAGGCGCTGTTGGGAATTCCATTAGCTCCCTCGAGATCTCAGGTGCAAGGCAATGGAGCAACCATGGCAACAACGACTCGGAGGGAGAGGAGGGGAGGTATGATCACGTACTCCCTCGCATCACCTTGAGTCCACTCAGCAGGATAGCGAGACCGACGGCGTATGGTACATAGTTCCAATCAATGATCGCAGCACCGACCACAAGGAGTCCGGCGGGAATGTAGATCCCGTGTAGCGGAGTGCTGAGGATGTTCTGTTTCTTCGCCATATTTTCTCAAATCGTTTGTCGGGTTCCCGTGGCTGGAGTTGCAGAGAAGAGAAGAGAAGGAGAAGGAGAGAAGGTTGGGGTTGGGGATGGGATATGTAGTCTCAACTTTCTATCGCGCGGGAGCCGGACGTGGGTGGTCTGAGTTGATTCAGGGTCCATTTTGGGGCGGAATACTTATATTGGGTGGGACCCTTCTACCGAACAGGGTAGGCATCTTTCGGTCGACTTTGGGTGCGGCTCAAGGGATAAGCCCAAGACTGTTCCAGTCCGAGTATATACGCAAGTTATGGACGATGAAGATGGACGATATGGAGTTAGACTCCAAGTATGTACCTGCATTGACGGCCTTCCATCTTCCACATACATACAAACGGTAGGGTCGCCGCGGCAATGGAGGTCGTAGCCTCTGTAGGAGTCAAATCCTCCATTTTCCAAAGCGGGAACCGCAGACGGAGCTTGTGCTCACCCTACGCCCGAGACACTGGATGTCTCTGCCGAACAAGAGAACACGTGCCACACCTTGCTCCGTGCTCCGTGCTCCGTGCTCAGCCACACGACCAAACTCCCACGCGACCAGCAATACATACATAGCACTTATCGTGTGGGGGAGGCAATTGATCAACGTTCCTTTACCTGAGAGTTTCCGATGGAGAAACTCCAACCGGAACCCACCAATAATGTGGCATTAATGATAAATAGATATCTAGATACCAATTATGCATGGCGACGTGTGAAACACGCGGACACTTTGCGGTGGTACGGAGGCCCATAACGACCAACCTGTCAAGTTATTTATGCGTAACCTAAAACACGAAACCTTGCAACCCTGCAACCTCGAAAACTCAACAACCTTGCAATCCTGCCAAAGAAATCTTCAACATCGCCAACACCCCACAAATTGTAACCGGACGAAGGTATATCTGCGAGCCACAACCGTCGTACCTCACCGTGAGTGATGCTCCACGGTATCAGACATAAACTTTCGAGCATCGAGCGATCGGATGTGCGAATTGACAAGTAACCCATTGGGCAAGCTGTTACACCCTACAGTGTAGCACGCCAAGAGACGGTCACATGGGAAAGAAAAAAGAAACACAGTCACGTCCAAAAGATTTGCCTCCGACACAGTCCGGCCAAGATAGGTAACCACGAGGGGAAGCAGCTGACTGGTCCCCGGGTACGGGGGGTGAGGCCGGTCCAGTATCACATCAGCAAAAAAATGGAAAGTTGAAATATATTGCTTTTTTTGCAGGTGAGACATAAATTTGAACTAACTTTTCTCGATATTTTAGCTAAAAATAAACAACTTTTATTTTTTTTAAATTCTTGCAGGAGCAAAATATAACTTCTACTGTTACAGGAGTTAGCAATGCTTACGGAAGCTACAGGAGCTATGGGAGTACCCAATGAATCCTCAATTTTTTTGCTGATGCAGCTGGGCATGCCAATAATCTCTAAATCCTCAGTATGCCAAGCCAGTCATCTGATGGACTTTGATAACCTGTGGGTACCAAACTTGGTAGCCACTTGTGACACTGGGGTTGTCTTGTAACCGGAGTGTGGATAGAATCAAAGGTAATCAGGCTACTTTCGATAATTCACAATGGAATAATCTTAGATCTTGTGTGTGGGTTCGGTGGTGTAGGTGAGGATGCTCATGCTGTCGTTTCTTTCTCTGGGGAGAGAAGTCGCGGCATATATACGCATGCAGTGGAGTGAGGGCGGGTGACTCGGGCTATCTATTCCTCCGAGGTCGGCGTGCTCCCACCTGAGCGTGGGCCCGTCTGAGATTCTTATTGGTCCTGGTCGGTTCTGGCGATAAGGTGGAGTCCAGGGTTCCAACTGGCACCGCGGAATTCCCTCAGTTCTAGACTGAGTTCTTTTCCTGCGGCCCATCGACATCTGGAGCTGGGGGTTTCGACAAACAAGCTCTCGGAAGAGTCTCGACCGAGCTCTCTGAAGAGTTTCGTCCTAACGCCTTCCCTCTCATGTCTCTAGTTGCCGTCGCCCTCTTCTCCCGGAGTTAATCCTTACATCCGTCTTACGGCCATAACCTTTAACCCCGTCTTATCTCCTGCCTAGACTCTCTAAGATCCCTTGGCTGAGAATAGCTAGCTGCCGGTACGTATCTCTCCTCTTTTGTACGTACTTCTCTAAGAGTACGTACCTGCCCGTGGTTCTCCAGTGTAACACTACCTCCTCCTCCCCCTAGCTTCGTCCCGAAGCGTTTCTCCTTCAAGTAGCCTGATTCCCTCCTAGCGTCCTGTGTTTGTGTTGCCAGACATGGGGCTGTCCGCTGAATGCAGTCCTCCTCCCCTGCATCCCTCCCAGTCGCCGGATCAGGGCATGCCCCCGTGGGCCATCTGTAATCCATCGGAACGACTGGGCCCTCTGAGTAGGCCGGCACGTACTCATACTTGTCGTGCTGGGTCGTGCGAGAACAAGCCGTTGCGTGCTCTCGCCATCGCATAGGTTCGTACTGGGGAGCGCCGCTGCAAGCCATGCCGATTCCTGTCTTCGGGTTCGCATGTTACACCATCTGGAGAGAAAGAGCAAAACTCCACTGTCGAGAGGGACGTGGCGCATCTCGTCTGGCCGCCAGGCAGAGGCCCAAACATTAGTCGCAAGCGTGCCCGGCTCCATGTTTTCGTCGAGAGGTCTTTTGGGTACCATCGTTGGGAGTCTTCTCTCCAGGGGGCGGTCTCATGGCACGTGTCCGCGGCTGGTCCGGTTGTCATTCTTAACTGCGCTTGTTCGTCCACGTGCTCGAAGATTAATCGGGTGACGAGACTGTTTTTGCGTCCTTTTCGGAGTTCCTACCACCTTGCAGAGGCATGCCTCAGGAGGTCTTCTTGGTTGGCCTGCGTGGGCACGGCTTTTCCGGTGTTTTTTACCATCGTCTTTGGCGCTTTTGTCGGTCCTTCTCCACGGCCATCCCGCCTTAGGCACCCGTGAGCCGGTAGTCCCTTGGCGCGTCTGGATTTCGCTGATGAAACTCCCGGAGTTTCTCCAAACCGCCTACCGAGAAGTTGTCGAATGGCTCCTCCGTCCAGTCCTTGTGTTCCGGGTAGTCGAGCCAACGGACTAGGTAGAGAATTCGTTTGTTATTTCCTCAGCCTCGTTCGACTGATGACATAACTTCCTCCACATCGTATTCTTCGTTCTGCTCGATGTCGTCGGCTTCCCGGAGTACTTTTGACGGGTCCGGCGCTGCTCGGCGTTCGCTGGTTTTGTACGGTTCGAGGAGCGAGATGTGGAAGATGTTGTGAATTCTCCATTTTCTCGGTAGCGTGAGGCGGACTGCGAGTGGGGAGACGATCTTCTCGATTTGAAAAGGGCTATGGTTTTTGTGGTCCAGCTTCCTTGTGGGGCGTCGGGTTTTGATGTTGCGACCGTTGAGCATTACCAAGTCTCCTACTTCATATGCTGGAGGTTTCGCTCGCTCCGGATCGGTGTATCGTCTCATTCGGTCCTGCGCGGCTTCCAAACCCCGTCGGGATTCCTCGTGCACCGTCTGCATCCAGTGAGCGTATTCCATGCTAGCTGGGTTGAACGATCCTTCTGCCGGTGGGTCCATGGTTGCTGGATGGAACCCGTAGTTGGCGTAGAAGGGTGTTACTCCGTTGCCCGTCGTGACTGAATTGTTGTAAGCAAACTCCGCCATTGGTAGCAGCGATGCCCAGTTGTCCTGTTCCTTGCTGACGAACGCTCGTAGGTATGCCTCAATCGTCTGGTTGAGCCGCTCTGTCTGCCCGTCGGTCTGGGGGTGGAAGGCTGTCGACATACGAGGCCGGATTCCGAGTAGGCTTAGGAATTCCTTCCAGGTTTCTGATGTAAACCTGGAGTCTCAGTCTGATACTATGTCCGTTGGTAACCCATGAAGCCTCCATATTTCTTTGGCGAAGATGACCGCCAGGTCTGCAGAGGTTTTTCCCTGTAGCGGCACAAAGTGAGCCATCTTGGTGAATCGGTCTATGATTACCCATAGTTGGTCGCATTCGTTCGAGAGGGGTAGGTCCGTGATGAAATCCATCGCTATCGACTGCCAGGGGACGTAAGGAAGTTCTAATGGGGAGGACAACCCATAAGGTCGGTGTCTGGATGCTTTATTCCGCTGGCATTCCGGGCCGCTTTGGACGAAGTCAATTATTCGTTCGTTCATTTTTGGCCACCAGAAATTTCGCCGAATGAGTTCGATTGTCTTGTCCTGTCCCATATGACCTGCCACCTTAGTATCATGTTCCGATTCCATGATTTCCCGTATTAGTTCCTCTGGTACCCAGAGCATGTCCTTCCGGTAGAGCAGCTCGTCCTGGATTCTCAGCGTGCCTTTATTCGTCTGATTCGTCTGTTCTTCCGCTTCTTTCCGCGCCTGTTGATAGGCTCCGTCCTTTTGCCCTTCCTGGTATACTCTTTTCGTGAATTCCGGATTCCATCCTCGCGCTGGGAGTGACGCTAGTCTTGCTGACGAGGCTATGAACGAGCGGGTTTGTCGCTTTGCTAGATGTCTCCCTTGCAAGACCGTCGTTATCGGCTGGTTTTCTACCCCCCCCTTTTCGGGGTGGTACTCCGAACGCCTAGATAGTGCGTCTGGTTTTCCGTTTTGCGTTCCGGGTCGGTAGTAGATTCTGAAGTCGATTCCCGCTAGTTCCTGCGTGTCACGAATCTCGTGCGGCAGGCTCGTAAGCACCGCGGCCGGGGCCGCCGCCACCCTTGTCGCCCTGTGGCTGGCCCTCATCACCGCTGCCGCAGCCCGGGTCATCCTCCGCGCTTAGGCGCCTCGACCGAACTCCGCCATATCGCGCCGGTAGCGAT
>Ga0307516_10000510_pt1 | contig 51822 bp, 75 predicted proteins | sample 19_EM_MG_FD_203310 | JGI IMG/M metagenome (GOLD analysis project Ga0307516, IMG submission 203310) | Populus trichocarpa ectomycorrhiza microbial communities from riparian zone in the Pacific Northwest, United States - 19_EM | ecosystem: Host-associated > Plants > Roots > Unclassified | place... | reverse complement strand
ACAGGCCAGTAGTTCCTCAGTAGATAGAACTCCTTCAGTAGACCTAAGGATACAAGTCTCCAAGTATGCTGAAATGACTGGGTAAGATAAAATAAAGGTGAGGTGGAAAGATAAGATAAGACAAAGATTGTGTAAGGAAGTGGAAAGGAAAACATGTCATGGTTTGAGTGAAACGAGTGTGGGCACTTGGGACTTAGTGAAGAAAAAGGGTGGAAAACAACAAAAATCATGACACTCCAAGTCAACATGCCTGTTCTCCAAGTCAGTAATTTTCCTCCTCAAAGTCACATTCTACAAATGTGTTAGTCTTGAAATGGAACCCTAGTTCAAATTCAAGAAACACACCTCCTCCTCCATTCACTCTTGCTCACTACAGAGCTTGGCCCCCAACACCCAAGACAGGTATCCACCATTGGGACCATCTCCTCCTCCTTGTTTTGCTCCAACGACAAACCTCTATTGATCCACACCTCCTGGAAATGGGTAGTCTCCACATTATGGAACTTCCCCTCCCACTTCAACTTCCTGTCGCAGGGGTATGTGCAAACTTACTGTTGGCACATGAGGAATAGTGTTAGGGTTTTCGAGGTCAGGAATGGTGGGGATGAAATGGGTAGTTGAAGGCTCTGAAGGGAGCAAGGGAGAGTGGGGTGATTGATTGTACAGAGAGATGGGTTGGAAGTAGTTGAAGTAGAATTGGTTGAGGTGGACAAACAGTTCTGTCAGATCCCCTTCCAAGAATTTGTTGACCAGCTCAAGGGAATCACTGAGTTTGATGGGCAGTTTGGGGGTGAGATCCCAGTGGATAAGATGGAGGTGGGGACACTGAGAAGAGAAACTGTTAGATACAATCAACTGGGGATGGGTGAAGTGGAATAGGGGGTTGATGGAGAGGGTGACTATGCAAATGGGAAACCCATGAAGGATGCTGCACCACTCAAAGATGTGGTCAGCACCAAAAAGGAAGGGGGTGTGAGTGTAGCCTTGGTCTATGGCAGAGACCGGCTGATAGTAGGGCTGATGCACTAATTGCCCTGAAGAGAGATTGCTCTGCAAGCTCCTGAGGGTCCTATAACTCCAGAGATGGAGCCTGATGTTGGGGACAGCAACAAAAGGGATAGGCAAGGTGGAGGAATGGGGGTTAGGGAGACTGGTTAAAAGTCCTAACATACAATGGGCAGGTAGCTGACCTGCCAACAGTATCTGTTAAGTGCTGTATCTCCAAGGATCAGAGGGATAGTCCTCTTACTGTGTATTTGGTGGTTTTGTGAGGGATTACAGAGAAGAGTGAGATGGGGAGTAAGGGTGATAGAGGCCCTGTATATATACTCCTCAGCTCATGATCACATGTCAATCACATGCCCTTGTATGGTACAATTCGACCTACCATGTTTATGTCTATTTACCTCTTCTTGAGTCATGCTTCTGTCTCCTGATTGGTTGAGTAGGTTCTGATTCTGAAATGACGTGGAAAAGTCCCCAGGTTTGTAACTTCTTGTGTTTCAGACTGAATCAGGGAGTTATTTGATGGACTGGGATTTCTCTGTATTCTGGCTATAACGTGTTAAGTTTGTCTGGTGATTTTCCGAGACCACAAGGGAGCAGCGCAGCTTTGATAGTTCAGCCCTTGCCATAGATTCCAAAGTGGAGAGGTATTGGTTTGTTGATGTGATCAGGAGCCATGCGAAGGGACAACTCCCTGGATTGAGTGCCAGTACTGTGGAGAAAGAAATGGCCAGACACTACTGATCCAGTGGGATCACACACTTGACTGTAGGGACCAATGTGGGGCCCACAACATCTGGTTTCATCAGCAAAACAGCTGTCAACTTATCTTTGATGCAACCTTTTCATCACTTTTCGCAACTTATCAAACATGACATAACTTATATAAGTTGCACCTTTTCTCTTTTCTCCGCCTTTTCTCAGGAAAAGGTTGAAATAAGCGGTAAAAAAGTTTCTTTCCTTTTCACTGATGCTTCTCGGCCCATGTTTACCTCAAAGGGTGCGACAGGGTGGTCAACTAGAGGCTACTTGGACGTTGAATGCGAGTCCGGAGGAGTCCGGACACAATATTACGAGACGATCACTCCCTTCATGCAACATATACCCACCGCACCACGTCAACGACTCTGTTCCAGTCCCGCGACGACGACTCCGCCTTGCGACCCCCTCTCACCACACCATTCCTGAGTCCGTTGACCCGAACGATGCCACTGACCCGTTCGACAAACATCCTAAAAGGCGAAAACACGGTTCCCATCAGAAGGGAGGGGCGAATACGGAGCGCGAGACCATGTCCCTCCCAGAAGTATCTGTGGTTAAAAGTGACAGCCTAGGCTCATCCTCCACAGGGCGCGGGAGGCCACGGCGGACCGCTTCCCAGATGGCAATGCCTCCACCTCCCCTTCCCCCCACGGAAGGAAGAGTTACCAGGCGTTCAACGAGGCAAGCGCCGGGTGAAACTAGGGCAGCAGACACAACGCCATCCACCTCCGGAGTCACGAAGGGTGCCAGGAAGAGCAACGCGAGGAGGTAGGGCCGTAGGAGAGGTTGTGAGTCGCATCGTGCCCTCTCCAAGACCCCTAGAATGTACTCACGGTCAATGCAACTTTCACAATGCATACATCGTTACATACATCGTCGCAGGCATCGTGTAGAGAACGCAATATGCAAGCTTTTATTCCCCTGTCGGGAAGGGTTTCCTACCCAGCCTCCGCGTCCGTTCTGGGCAGTGATTCCGAATAATATATACCCGGCTGGGGGACCAGGGGTGGCAATCATTGGCGAAGCCAGTGACATGTTGTGCGCCAATACCTAATGTTTGCTTTGCTATCGGTCTACGATGTGTGGTATTGGATCTTTGGGCAATTGGCCAGTTTTGCGCGGGAGCGAGGTGAGATCTGTTGGGAATAAGTATGTCATGGACCTCTCTAGAAGGGTGTCGAAGAAGCACCCGGTTCGAAGACGAAGTTCTTCAGACAATACAAGGAACCGCACTTGGACAAACCACGGTCTTGGAAATACCAACTCGGCCGGTTGTTGTATGACGACGCCGCAGAGGAAGCCGCATCTATCCCCCTAGCGATACCCATTACTCCATGGACGAGGCGGAGAAGGCAACCAACCACTTGGAGGCAACTCCGGAATCGCGACCACTTTCAATTGGCGTTCTGGATTCCGAATTACTTCGGGCCGAATCTTGGTGTGGGCAACACCGCGGGTTCGGAGAGGCAACGGTCGGAGACTTTGCGACGCCGAGGCTGCAAAGGAGTAGGCGGTGGGTAAACCAGCAGCTCCCCGTTAACCGTATCTCAATGGTAGAAAATCAGATTCAGACGTTCCTCCTTCCGCGAACATCTGACCCCATGTACTGGAGAATTTCCGGCCACGACTCAATCCCGCCGCTCGTCGCAGATCCGGATCCCATGCCATAACTGTTTTGCCTTTGACGCGCGTCCGTAGACAGCCTGCGATTCTCAAGCGGACGGTTTTTCAATGTGACTGCGAAAATCTTTGAAGGCAGGTCTGGTTGCCCGGCACGCTGTGCGTCTATGAAAGCGTTATCGTTGACATGGTGTAAGGGTGTTGGTCCATCCCGAATCAGACCAGTCACCACAGCTCCTCGTGGAACACCCCGACAGTTCGACGGTCAAGTGGAGCGATATGCCGGCATAATATCAAAAGAACACGCCCCGTAAATCTGGTCGACCGGCACTGACGGTGCCTACCTAAAAGTATACGTATATACACAACCTCACGTCTGTACCCTAATGCTAAGCAGCCAGCACCAAGAAACATCCATCCGCTCACCACTAGACACTAGATATACACGAAAATGAAAAGAATGGGGGGAAGAGTGTGAAAGGACAAACAAAGGGAGAACGAAAAACAGGGTCGGGCAGGGAGGGGCGGACAACGATCGAAAGGTATAGGTAGATCGAGTAGACATAACGCGCCACGCAGGCACTGGGCGCTCAAAAGTAAACTCTGCCCGTCTCGGAACGGCGTCGGGGCAGTTGTGACGGAGGGGGAGGAAGGGAAAGTGAGAGTCCAGATGCATAGTCCGCAAGAATCACGAGCGGGGGTATCATACTTTTACCCCAACTCTGTAAAAGAAAATATGGGTCGATCAAATGTGAACAACGAGGATCATCATGCATCAGTGTCCATTTCCGTTGGCGACTTGGACCGTGACCAGGCTTCGATCTCATACTCTGTTGCCTTGCCGTTCTCGAGACCATCGGCATCTTCGCCCTCGTCCATTGGTAGAGGACCGGCCACACTGCGTGGCGTGGTGACGGTGGAGGTGATCGAGAGCGAGCCCATTTGTATGGAGGGAGACGTCGCTTCGAGCGGTGACGGAGGATAGGAGGAGTAGAAGCCCGAAGAGGACCTAGAGAAGTGAAGGGGAGGTAGACATGAGGATCCCCCGGAAGACAGGTCCGATGGTGATGGTGGGACTGAATTGGGGTCCGAAGCGGACATCGGGGGAGAACCAGGGAGGGACCCCTCCATAGCGAGGGCATCCGAGTTCTGCCTCTGGATCCCAACGACCTTGAGCCGCTCCACCCATCTAGTGAACTATCTGTGAGACCACAACATAAAGGAGGCGGGACGGGGGTAAAAACTTACGCATCGGCCCTGTCCAAACTCTCCTTAAACACACCCGTGACACCCCGAATCATATCCAGACTCTCCGTGGCAAGAGTCAGGATCCTCTGAGCAGCCTGGTTTGCGGCAATAGCCGACATCCCATCACTAACCATGGTCGGGCTGACCGTCATACTCGGAGTGTTTCTCGTATGGTGAGCAGCACGGCTGTTAACGCTGGTCGTCCTCGAGTGGGTCGGGCTTCCAGGACGAGACAAAGAAAGGGGAGCGGGATATGGGTTCGAAGCAGAGGAGCCCTCGGCGAATCTCCCGCTCCGTCGCTTTCCCGTACCGGCGGCGTAGGGTTGGGTTGGTTCGGGACCTTGCCTACTAGCGCTCGCCCATCTCTGTGGTAGGTGCAAGATAAACCCACGCACACGTTGGCGAGCGGGTTCGGGGAGCGCACCACCAGCATACTTGCTGACGATGTCCACGACTTGACGTATCGTGTCCACCACGTCCCGCTTTACATCATTCAGGGTTCTCATGTGGTGTTGAGATACCGCCTCCCCCGAATGCGCCGATACGATCTGTAACGAGGCCATGAAATCTCTGAGAACCAAGATCTGAGCATCGATGTGATTTGTTGCATACTGGAATTGCCGATGTTTCGAGCGTGTTTCAGATAAAGAGGGTAGAGGTTACTTACCTGCAACCACTGCAGACAATATTGCAGCCTTCGCATACTCTCCTCACTTACGGCGGCCCCGAGTCCACCAGCTTCAAAGAGCATGGCCTGCCAACGACTCCTCTGGACAACCGCATGTTGTTGAGCTTCCGGTCCGGGAGTGGGGGTACCACCGGAACCCCTCTCCCTCTCAGAACTCGATCGAGGGCAAGATTCTTGTTCCAGCGTCGAGAGCGCCACTTTATCCTCGCGCTCTTCCTGAATGGGGGTCCGCGGGGCGCTGCCGCCATACCTGCCGAACTATGACGAAAGCAAGTCAGATACACGAGTCGTCCGCGCAAATCAGAAGATTGATCGACGAAGCCCGTTTCGGCAGATAACCGGTGGAGACAAGCCTATCAACGATTAGAAAGGTCCTCACCCTATCCAACTGTCTGCACGCAAACTCGTCCAGTTGGGTGACGGGCAGTCGGCCAATGACTGGCCTCGATATCGTTTTTACTGATGATTCCATCATTTCGGCACCATACTAACGTAAACGTGAGATCAACGCGTATCGAACGGGGTTTAGCAAGGGTAGAGACAGTTGGGAGAGGGTGAAGGATAGAATCGTACTTTGACAACTTTCGAGCTCGCTTTGGTTTGTTCGTAGGCTCGAAGGGCGGTGTTTACGAGAGGTATTGTTGATACGCGGGCGACAAAGTCGACTGAATTCGCATCGTCGGCGGAGTCTGAGGGTGAGGATGAAGATGACGCTTCGAGGACGAGGGGCGAAGACCGGGACTCTTGTAGACATGATAAGCAGTCGCGCAAACGAAAGAGGTGGGGGAGAATTGTACACACGAGCGGGATTTGAGCCTGAGGGTTGTGGTCGGCTGTTCCGCATGTCTCCCAGCGCTTTTATGGCGATCCTGACGCTCTCGTCTTGATCGTCGAGGAACGGCGCCGGGTCCTGGTCAGTGGTAGAAGAGGGAGACATCGTAATGGCCCTGTGATAAAAAGCCGGACGGGATAAGGGTGGGTTGGCGGTGTGCAGAAGCGGGCAAGGCGAGATCGTGGACTCAGGCATGTGATTATCCTCGACCATTGATGGCACTCTCGTCATCGTCCCCAACGCGCTGGGGGGAGCGTTGGGGATCCTCTGGGAACCAAATAACGTGCCTTTCACCAAAAGGACGGAGGTCAGCGGGTCTCCTCCTCTAGCAGAGCCCAGACGAACGTGCGACACGGGCTCCAACCACAACTATCTCGTGTTTTTCACCAGGTGGCACTAATTTTACCGGGGTACCGTGCATGCTGGGAACCACCTGCACGGGATTGACCCAGCATCGGGAAACGAGGCAGCGCCTCCGTTGTCGAGAACGATCGTGGACACCGATGCCCCCTTGTTCACGTTTCTGCTACCGCAGATAGAGCGGAAAACGTCCATCGAGCGTGATTTCCTTCACTGTCAGGGTGCGCCCGTACTTATCAGATGGCTTTGCGTCGTCTCAGCTCACGTGGATGACATATCGCTGGCGGCAGTCCACTGTTTCGTGTCCCTAGGGACAGCTCCGCCGAGGGATGGGTACACAGGGATCAGGCTCAAAAGCAAATAGCGAGGTCAGGTCTCCCGAGGGCTCGGACTGTGCAGATGGCTGTCGATCTACACCCTCGAGCCGGGATCAATCTCGGTATTGGGTTGAATTGAAAGCTAAACTGTAGACTCGTGACACGGGACCCCTGGCGTCAGCGTAGCCGCCGTGCAGATTCTTTTGGACACTTTCGTGGGTTCCTGAGCCGAGGCTGGGAATCGACAATCTGTGGCTTCTTAAAACCGTTCTCGGGCGCGTGGCTTTTGTTCTTGGGTGATGCGGGCCGAGCCCTGCGAGGATCCAGGCAGAAGGGCGATCGCGGAAGACGTCAACTTCCCGAGGTGACCGCACGGAAGGGATCCTACTCAGCTAGACTATGTCACGAGGTTGGGTACCTACCTGAGAGGTCCCCGGCTGCTGTGCGCGTGCTCTCCGAGAGGGGAGGTATTCAACCAGCGCCGGGGGCGGGCATCCGAGACCCTACCTGACTGTGACGGCTGCGGTTGGCCCTCCATGAACCGGACCTTCCCCCGTGGCGATTGGGCGTACGTGGTGCGCACTGTCGTCGGGAGCCCAAAAACGTGTGGCACCAGTTCTGTGGGCTGGAACATATGTTAAGTCTGACTGTGCGTGGAAGCAGGTCTGGTGGTCAGAACCTGCAAGGATCCGGTGACGCCGCCGCCGAGTCTGAGATATATGGACGATTCGCCCGATCCCAACCGATTCCAACCAAGAGAATGCGTGATTCGGGGCGGGTCAACGGTTTGCGAACAGTCTGTCAGAGCAGAAGAAACAGTGGGGAGTTGTCGAAGACCCGCCTCACCCGGGCGGCGGTTTTCCCCTCATACGGAATTCTGCGGCCCGAGCAAATCGAAGCTCGTGCTTCCGAGAATCCACTTTCGGGTTCAGCCGCCAAAGAAGGAATGGTTTGAGACAGGTGGCACGCAGCCGAGAAGAAGGAAGTGCGCTTCGAACCGAATCGCGAGCTCGACCGATGCACAGTAAAAGTGGCGGAGAGCCCAGTCGAAAATCCAAGGCGATGGCCAGAGATGCGAGGCGACGAGGGCGGAAGGGAATCTGGCGGATTTCACGCAGGGAGGATAAATCGAACTGGCAGCCGCCCATCTCGATTGATGTCTCCGCGTTGCTGCATACGAACATCACCCAGACAATTGTCTCACCTCTTCCATAAAACCCAATGGCTCCCTTCAAACTTGCTTTGTATCTCCCCCCCTCCCTCCGCCACGTCTCTCTTGGGTCGACCCTGTCTGTGACCGCCGATGGAGAAATCTCCGTTCACCGAAAGGTCCAGCTCTGAGATCAACGAGAAGGGTCTGGCCGACGTTGTGTGTCCTATTCCCCCTCTTCCCCCACTCTTTGCTCATACAGTCCCGAAGGATATGTTGGCCACTGACATTCAGGCTCTCGGTCCCGACGTCATTGAAGCCACCGAGTATGCTAAAAGCATGACACGCGAGGAGATCGAGGAGGTGATCGACCACATCCTCGAAAACGTAAGATCCCTCTCGGTGTCGTGCAACCCCATCCCTGACGCTACCGTTTGCTTTCTCTCGCCAGCACGGCAAGGACCCCAACTTCCCTCCTCGTGTCCTTGAGGCAGCCAACCGGTACAAGTTCGACGAGATCCTCAGGGACGATCTTCTTCAGTACCGGAGGGTCTATGAAGAGCTCAGGATCGAGGCTGCTTTGGTCGTCGTCAACTCCCCTTATGCCGAGGTCCGCGCCGTCGTCGATAACCACGACGATCCCACGATGCCTGCCAGCACTTTCCGTGCTTGGTTTATCGGTATCATCTTCGTCGCTGCTGGAGGTTTCATCAACCAGTTCTTCAGTATCCGATACCCAGGTATCTCTGTCGGTTCCAACGTCGCCCAGCTGCTGTAAGCCTCCTCGAGTTTCGCGTTTTACCTGTTCCTGAATTCATTCATAGTGCTTACCCCGCCGGTAAACTCTTCGAGGCTCTCCTTCCCACCACCCAGTTCGACACTTTCGGTTACGTCTGGAGTTTTAACCCGGGAAAGTTCAACATGAAGGAGCACATGGTCATCACCATCATGGCCAACGTCGGTTTCTCCGCCCCATACACCGCATACATCGTTTGGGTCCAGTACCTCCCGCTCTACTTCAACCAGGCCTGGGCTGGAAAGTTCACCTACCAAATTCTCGTTGCCCTCTCGACCAACTTCATCGGTTACGGCCTCGCCGGTCTCACCCGCCGTTTCCTCGTGTACCCAGCCCGCGCCATCTGGCCCTCCAACTTGGCCACCATCGCGCTCAACCGGGCTTTCCACTCTGAGACCAACGCCCCTGCCAACGGCTGGACCGTTTCCAGGATGAGGTGGTTCACCTACTGCTTCGTTGCCATGTTCATCTACTTCTGGTTCCCCAACTACCTCGTCGTCGCCATGTCCTACTTCAACTGGACCACCTGGATTGCTCCCCAGAACGTTCATTTGGCTGCCATTACCGGCACTTACGGCGGTTTGGGGTTGAACCCTTTCCCCACCTGGGATTGGAACCAGTGCACGGCTGTCGTTGATCCCCTGATCAATCCGTTCTACAGCACCTTCAACTCTTTCCTCGGTACCCTCCTCACCTTCCCCATCATCGTCGCTATCTGGTACACCAACACCTGGAACACCGCTTACATTCCCATCAACTCAAACAACGTGCACGACAACACCGGTGCCCGCTACCACGTTTTGAACGTCGTCAACGAACACGGTCTCTACGACGAGGCTTCCTACAAGGCTTACTCCCCGGCATACCTCTCGGCCGCCAGAGCCTTCGTCTACGGCATGTTCTTCGCCTTGTACACTTCGACGATCACCCACACCTACCTCTACAATCGCCAGGAGATCGTTGCTGGATTCAGGAACCTGATCAGGGGCAAGTCTGCCTTTGCCGACTCCAAGGATGTCCACACCCGTCTCATGAGGAGCTACAGGGAGGTGCCAGAGTACGTCTACTTTGGCGTCCTCGCCCTCGCCATCGCTCTCGGCGCCGCTGGTGTCGGGGCTTACCCCACCCAAACCTCGCCCGCAGTCGTGTTGTACGGTGTCTTCCTCGCGATCATCTTCTGCATTCCTTGCGGTGTCATCATGTCCATCACCAACGTAGAGATTTCCTTGAACGTCATTGCCGAGCTGTTCGGGGGTCTCTGGTTCCCCGGTAACGCCACCGCGATGAACTACTTCAAATCCTACGGATACGTGACCACCTCTCATACGCTCCACTTTGCCCAGGATCTCAAGCTCGCCCATTATATCCACATACCCCCTTGGGTCACCTTTAATTGCCAGATGGTCGCCACCTTTGTGTCTACGTTCGTTTGCACTGCCATCCTCAACTATCAGATGACGATCCCCGACGTTTGCACTCCAAATCAGAAGGATAGGTTCACCTGTCCTGGTGCCAACACGTTTTTTACCGCTTCCGTCCTCTGGGGTACCATCGGTCCCAAGAAGATGTACGGTTCTGGTGCAATCTACAACGGCCTTGTGTGGTGTTTCCTCATCGGCGCTGTTTTGCCCATCCCCTTCTACCTCCTCCGCGGGCGCTTCAAGTTTCTCCAGTACTTCCACGTCCCCGTCTTCTTGACTGGAGGTATCATCTGGGCTCCGTACAACCTGTCTCATGCCTGGGCTGGAATCCCTCTGGCCTTCGTCTTCAACTACTACATTAAGAGACGATTCCTTGCTTGGTGGTCCAAATACAACTAGTGAGTACCTCTCGGACGCTCTGGCTTTCTTTTGAACTGACCATGCTGTCTTTTTTCCAGCATCACCACCTCTGCTTTCTCCTGCGCCATCGCGATTTCTGCTTTGGTTACCTTCTTTGCTCTGCAACGACAGGGTATCGAGCTCAGTTGGAGTGGGAACAACCTGCCCTTTGACGGGCTCGATGCTCTGGGACCGCGGCTCAGGGTTCTCGCCGAGGGTGAGCACTTTGGTCCCGGTGTTGGAGAGTTCTAAGTGTCCCGTTGTGGGTTTTCTTGCTGTCCTTTGGGTCCCGTCCCTTTCCGTCGTCGTCGTCATTGTCATGTATGCTGTTTCTGGTTTGGCTTGTAACGTTATGTATCCTAGGGTAAAAGCACCCGCATCCTATATAATATGATTAGGCTCTTGTCAATTCTACTGATCACGGATCTCGAGATGGTTCTTCCCTCAGTACTTTTGGAAGCTCACGTTGCCTCGCATCTTTTGTACAGTCGGGGTTACGGATATCGGTAGTCAGGGATTCCGTCGTCGGGTGCCGGAAGGAATCGATTAATCAACCTCGTGAGTCCCACTTGATCTGTCCACCCTCGATGCTCATCTTAGATACCACACGGGCCTACATAAGAGTATACAACCCAAAGAGAGAGTTTGGACCCGAGACCCAGGCGCACTTGCCGATGCGTACTTATACTCTGCCCCCTCGATTGATTTTTTGATGACCATGTTCCCGGAAATTGGGGTGGGTTGATGTCGATGCGCGGCCTTGAGGCGCGAAGTGTCTCGACTCGAGATGTTCGCTCGCCGGCGAACCTGGTTTACCGTTGGATGTCGGAGGGGACGTGGGAGAGGTCGCTATTCAGGGGTTGGTGTGGGTTACACACGGTATACGTAGTAGTGTGGGGAACTTGACGGCCCTGCGCCCTCCCCGCGTGGGCGGACCGTCTACCGAGTGATGCCTCGCCCCCATCGTCTGTTTCCCATGACCGGTTCTAAGAGGAAGGAGGGGGGGAAAAGTTTTTTTTTTTCCTTTTCTCCCTTCCCCCGTACTGAGGGTTCCGCCCGCCGGATGAAATAGTTGCGCGAAACAGAACGCCACTTCTCGTTTCTTTGCCGCCGCCGCAGTTGTTTCCTTCGAACTGGGCTCTTTTAATTTCCAGAGGGCGTTTATATATCTGTATACACTTTTTCGCTTGAACGCTACAGCGGTGGTCAATTCCTCCGAAAGCCTTTTGTTTTTGTTTTTTTCACAACGGATGGTCTTTGGAGGGAGGGATGTGCGGGATGCGGAGTGTTGGCACGTGATGGACGGGTGGCGAGAAATGTGGGCCGGGGTTCCTGGTGCCTAACCGCACCACCTGCACCTTTGTTATCCCATTGTCCCATACCCCACCCCACCACACCCACCCCCTTCCGCCTCACTCACCCGCGAGTCGACCGACCCTCGCTGCGCCTCGTCGCCAAGTCAAGCTGACGCATCAAACCTAACCGCTACGGTCCAAGTTTGGGTCTGCCTGCATAAACCGTGGCCCCCCCCCCCCTCCTTCCCTCTTTTAACCCTCTCGCTTCACCTCGCATAATACGCCTCCGTGTGGAAAAAATCCTCCGTGGTCCCTGTTGATGAAAACGGTTACAAGACGGGAAGAATTCTGCGTAATCCCTTCATCGTATAGATACCCTTGCCTCGCGGACCGCCAAAGCACATGGCGATTACGAAGTGGATCTCATTCGGAGCGGGGCAACAGAACCCGACAAGTCCGACGAGTACGGCGCAGGGTGGAACCTCTCTTGCTGTAGCTGCATCATCTGCGGATACGAAGGAATTTGGGCTGGAGAACGTACGTACATGATCCTTCCGTGATCACCCACAACGCCCCTCCGCTGACAATCAAACCCGATTTCAAAGTTCGGAAACACTTGGTGCGTCGATACCTTTTGTTGCGTCCCGACTGTCCGTTGATGTGATTGCCACAACGTTCAGTTATGCCAATTCCGTACTTCAAGCGCTGTACTTTTGCAACCCGTTCCGAGAACTGGTCTTGCAGCTACAAGACCCATCGGCCCCTTCCGATTCCTCAATAGCCCAAGCCCCCCAGACCGCGCAATTCCCCTCACCCGCCCCCGCCACCCCTCGGAAGAAACCCGAACGCAAGTTCTCAGTGACCGACTCTCGAGGGACTTCCGAAACCAGTTCGAATAACCCCCCGACGCTATCCGGACCGCTTATACCCCACTCCCCACGAACGCTCACTTCCGCCCTCAGATCGCTCTTTGTACACATTTCGAAACATCCTGGCGACAAGGGCACCGTCGCCCCCCGAGCGTTCATCGAGAAGCTCAAACAGCTCAACGAACTCTTCAGGAGCTCGATGCATCAGGACGCCCATGAGTTTTTCAATTACCTGCTGAACAGGATCGTCGAGGAGATCGAGGAGGAGAGGAAGAGCGCGCATGAATCTGATCGTGAGTTGGTTCCGCCCGTTCCAGCGCCTAATCCCGTTCTTCTGACCCTTGGACGCGTTTTCTCAGTTTCTAATTTCCTGATATCCTTGCCTGCTTCCACGGGCTCTAATCCTTTATCGTCCACGATCGTGCACAGACTCTTTGAAGGTGTTCTGACCAGCGAAACCCGATGTCTGACATGTGAAACCGTTTCCTCCAGAGACGAGGCCTTCCTTGACCTCTCCATCGATATCGAGCAGAATTCTTCCGTGACTGCGTGCCTACGTCAGTTCAGCGCTAGCGAAATGCTGTGTCAGAGGAACAAGTTCTTCTGTGACGGATGCTGTGATCTCCAAGAAGCCGAAAAGCGAATGAAGATCAAGAAGCTTCCCAACGTCCTGGCGCTGCACCTCAAACGGTTCAAGTATCAAGAGGAGCTCCAAAAGTACATCAAGCTCACTTATCGGGTTGCGTTCCCGATGGAACTGAGGTTGTTTAATACCGTCGACGATACCGATAACCCGGACAGGCTATTCGAGCTGTTTGCCATCGTCGTCCACGTTGGAAAGTATGTGGCTTCTTCGCGACGAGTCTCGGATCCATGTTGAGGCTGACGCTCCTTTCCAGTGGTCCACATCATGGCCATTATGTTACCATAATCAAAGCTGGAGGCGTCTGGAAACTGTTCGATGACGACGCTGTCGAGACGATCAAAGAATCAGACATACCAAAGTACTTTGGCGATTCCAACTGCGGTTCAGCATATGTACTCTACTATCAAGCTGTCGACATTAATCTCCCCTCTGTTGGCCTGCGACTCCCTACTCCTCCACCCACTGCGAAACCCGTTCCTGCTCCTGCCTCCGCCCCTGTTGCTTCGGATGACGGTCAGGTTCCAACACTCCCTCCTGGCCTCACCACAGAACACGATTCCTCTGACTTGGCTGAATCTTCCGGCCCAACCACACCCGCCCCATCGAATCCCACATACTCACCGAAGATCAATAGTTCCCCCACTCACTCGAAACTTAATCTCCCGCCTCACGACTTCCCCCCACCACCGCCAATACCACAACAGCCGTCCCAGAAGGCGCAGGGAGGGCTGTTCCATTCTTTACGACATGTACCTTCGGTCAAGATCAAGCATAATTCTAGCGATAAGAAGCCTTTGGAAGCCGTTTCGATGTCCACGAACTCGTCAGGTTCTGGAGGCTTGCCCTCCCCTGCTAATATTTCATCGCCCCAGCTGCTTAATAAGCAGGAGGTCCCTTCAAGTATCCCCGAGAGTCCTCCGGTCGACTCAACAGCAACATCACCGAAGAGTAATGGGGTCGGAAAGGACAAGTGGTATAAGCGGAAAGGGTCCAAGAGCAAGGAGAAGGGGAAGGAGAGGACTTCGACATCGTTGTTGAAAGCACCCGACAGGCGTTCCGGCACTGTGTCTGGGAGGCATTCAGAATCCCTTGCGCCACCTTCTCCGGCCTCGACAGTGGGTTCTCTCTCGCAGAGGTCGAGTTCACCGTCGCATCCGCAGTCGGACGTAGAGACAAAGGGAGAGGGACCTGCGCTTCCACAGGGTTTGACGAGGAGAGCTTCCACACCTGGGCCTCGAACTGGTTCCATATCGACGCCATCCTTCGCTGATGATGTTCCCGCGGTACCTCCATTACCCCCTCTTTCTACCCCGCCCAATGTTCAAGCGCATCGGACGCCGAGATCCCCGCTCCATACGAGACCACCGGTACCGTTTGACCCCCCGCAGAGAGCCACTATCGTTGGGGAAACGACGGGCCGAAGGACGACTGAATCGAATCGTCATTCCAATGGCGATGTCAACCATCGCTCCAAACCGCGCCCGAATTCCCTGCACGGCCATATGCTCGCGACCAATTCCTCCACTTCATCCGAATTGCTCACTCCCACACTTGGGGCTCCATTGGACGTCTCCACTCCCCCGAGCGCTGACCCCCCATTATCCGGGATGACCACTGCCAGTCCCCCGTTATCGGCCATGACCACCGCGGGTGTTGGGACAGGGTCGAATTGGAAGAAGGCGACGAGGAAGTTGAGCCTTACGGGCACTATGCTTGGTTTTTCCAAGAAGGAGAAATACAGGGATAGGCTCGGTGGGATCTCATGAGAGACTCTCCGGGGGACCAGGACGAGGAGATGAGGGACTTTTCTTGTGACCGACTTCGCAAGGGGGTAATTTGACTCTTATCATTATTATGGGTTTCCATTTTTCTTCGCGTGTTTTTGTTCATCCACTCTTGCTGTAGAGAAGGAAGGATACCTGCATATCCGCATTCTTGTTACCTACGTTTCCCATGCCTCCCTTTTGTTGACGTCTTCCTCCCATGATAGAAGCTCCCTCGGTCCCCCCCGCCCTCCTTCCCTTGTCCCCGGTAGACCACCACCCTCCCCCCCCCTCGACCCCATCTGGACGACTGCTTACGATTTGTTGTTCTTCGCTGTTTGTATAATATCACTATCACGTTCACGTTCATCCAATCCCCCTACTTGATTCTGCATTATTTATATCTGTCCCCCACTTTTTTGGAATGCAATCTATCTCACTCTTTCTCGTGCGGCATCCGACAATTGAACTGGAAGACTTCTCCGTACGAGGCTTCCCCCGGGAGATACAAATATGCCGTACTAGGTACTACCAACATAGACACAGAATGCATGGGATCGGGGAAAACGACCTCAAGAATCCAAGAACCGCGAGACGACCCGCATGTATGCCTCTCGTTCCTCCCAGAACGGGGTGTGACTGGAGTGCTCGAACTTGACGTGGGTGGCGTCAGGAATGTTATCGACGAGTGGTTGGATGACGAAATCTTGAGCCATGTCGGCCGCGCCGTTGATTACGAGCGTCTTGGCTTTGACGTTGTGCAGACGGTCGATGATCGTCCACCCACCTCGGGGACCAGACCTAATCCACCGGGTTCAGCTCGTCAGAACGTGGTCGAGACGGGGGTGTGAAGTGTACTAACATTTTGACGTTGACCGTGGGGTCTTCGAACAAGTAATCGAACGAGGCGTTCAACTCCCTCGGCCAAGGCTTCACCGTACACCCATGCACGGCGAAGAAAACGTTCATCGCGGCGCGATACTTTGGCACATCACCGAACCCAGCCATCAACCCCTCCCGAACATCGTCCGGGAACTCCGCCAGCTGCTGCACCTGAGACTCAGACCACAGCTTCGCCGAAGCCAACGAATCTGTGAGCACGAGCTTCTTAAGTCCCTGTGGGTTCGTCACGGCCAGTTCGGAACCTAGGATCCCACCCCAGGAGTGACCGAGAAGGTCGTAGTCGTTGGAGATTTCGAGAGTTGTGAGTAGGTTGTGGAGTTCGGCGAGGAAGAGGTCCGTGGTGAAGAATGAGGCGGGTTTGGTTGTGAGGTGGGTGGAGCGGGCGGAACCGATTTGGTCGTAGAAGATGACTGGGCGGGTTGCTGAGAGGTCTTTGAGTGGGAGGAGGTAGTCGTGAGAGAGCCCTGGACCGCCGTGTACCACGACCCTACGAATACCCGTAAGCCGTCTCTCCGAAAACTCATCGAAACCACAGGATGACCCAAAAATCAAAGCCCGAAGGACAGCAGCCAGCAGCAGGAGTCCGGGGGGACGAACGACTCACAGTGGACGACTCAAGATCTCACTAGGCCCTACCCCTCCATAAATCGAAACCCAGGTCTGATACGTATCCCCCTGATACTCAAAAGGAATCTTCCTGCTATGACTATCGGGGAGCGTGACGGAAGCGCCGGACACTCCGAGTTGGATCGACAGAGTAAAGGTGAATGTCAAAAGAACGACGGCTTGCAGAATGATCATGATCGAGCTGTGGAATGCAGAAACTCGGCTCACGTCTCTGAGACGTGGAGAGTGGGGGGAGTGCGAGAAGGAGGAGACACAGAGGGGGAAAGGGGAAGGGTGGTCTCAATCAAACACCTGTGGTCACCTACGGACGCTTGATAGATGGCACCACTGCAATCCTATCATAGATGATGCGAACATCAACCCCGGTGACGCCGGCGGTTGTGGCGATCCACCACCGCGGGGCCAGAAGTAGGCAGAGCGCCGGCTTCATTCGAAGGGTCTGGTTGGTTCAGCTCAGGGTGTTGTGGGTACCGTGTAGGCAGCCCGTCACTTATCTCTTGAGAGACGAACGCTGGGGAAGCCATCGGGATCAAAAGAACTTGCCTGCAACATCAGATGGAAGACACCCTCGTGGGCGGTCAACTCGTCTCAGGTAAACAAAGCGCCGTACGTACGCAGCACGCAACATAGATAACCCAATTCACATCCCCGCCCTTACTTGAGTGCCACCCAGCATGCAACATGTACTGTCTAACGACCTTGAGTGATATAGATTACTACAGCGCATGGTTTGATACGATAGTACGGGATAATAACATTAACGAGGGATAGGTATGCTACAGAAAATCGACCCGGAAACCTAGGATTGCGTCACCCTTCAAGATGCTGACGAAGATAGACTCATGGCCTGCGGCGGCTGCTGTCCATTTGCCTCCCCGCTCGGACCTGGATCCTGCGACTCATCTTCTCCAAAGATATCCAAATACCCAGCCGTCCGAGCCTTGTTTCCCGCCTTCTTCACAACATAGTCCCGCAAGCCACTCTTCAGTCCCGGTTGCTTCTCGACAAGATCCTTGAGCTGCTCCTTGGGCAACTGCAACAACGCCCCGAAGCTGGCCGGCGCGATCACCTTCGCACACACGATGAACCCTTCCCAAAGAGGTCCATTCATCCAGATCTTCTTGGTAATTAACCGCGAGAGGAGGGTGGTCGAAACGAACCCTACCAGTGACTTGTACATCTTCACCGCTTGGATCACCTAGAAATGACACCCCGGTGAGCGGTGATCCGGCCGGACGGGGCTACTATCCAACTCACAGTGCGCAGGAAGAGCGTGGGCAAGACCGGTTCGTCCACAATTTGTTGCATGACGACAGCAAGAATTTCTGACCTGTAGATATCGGCCATCGAGAAGCATATTCCGATCGCTGGGAAGGTGGCGTTTGTTATACACACCGCGACCCCGGATACACGTGGCCAGCGGGCGTACCTTCAATGGTGCTCTTCAATCCAATCTCCTTCTCCTTCTCGTGTAAGACAACCATTAACTCCGCCGGGGTGAACAGTTCACTCTGCCTGACCCGCGGAACATTTGAAGTGACGGTTCCAAACGATTGTGGAGGTGTCGTGACAATCGAGTTGAATACAGACCGGACGATTTTGTTGGATTCCTGCGTCCCATTGAGCATTGAAACGATACGAGGCAAGTGCCGTAGGATATCAGCCTGTCAAACCCCGCTCAGCGTGACACATCCCCTGAACGGCAAAGTCAAGGCGCATACCTTATCCATCTCGGCGATTACGGGGATCAAGAAACGTGCGTCGAGGTCCCTCTCCGACACCAGTGTCTTCACCAACGTCACAAGCTGGGCACTAGGCCTACTGTTGTCCGTGAAAATCGCAAGGATTCGTAAGGCGAGAGATTCTGCGCCGTTGGGGAAAGTCCGCAGCAGCGTCAACAGTTTTCCGTGTGAAGAACCGAGTGCGCGGATGAGAGGGCTGATGAGCACTTTGGTGTGCTCTTGGACGGAGACATCCATGTGCCCATACGCAGCGAATATCCTGAGTTTGGTAGTGTGGGTAAACGGGCTGACGTGGGACAAAAGGACGGTACTGACTCATCAAGGAACTCGGGTACCTTGACTGTCAAGGCGAACATCAACTCCAAATGCTGCAGGACCTGACCCTTGTCTGCTGGAAGTTGGAGGGTCTCAGATAGGTACGGTGTCTTAACCAAGGCTTCCGTAGGTAGCTGTCCGTCCTCCATGTGGTCCTCCGTCCCTGTAGTCCCAGGGTCGACGTCCATTTTCTCGGGGTTCGGACCGGGAGACTGCAAACGCCTAAGTAGCCTCAACGCAAACTCCCGTACAAGGCTGTCCATTGGCTGGACGTCTGGGACCCAACGCTTGATAGTGTTGATTGCTGCGCCTCTAGTGATCTTCTCTGGGAACGTAACGTAACAGTCAGGGCTAGCTCAGAGAAAGGCGGGGTATCAAGGTACCGTCATGTGTGGTCAACTCCAGCAGGACCCTCAGAGCCTCGTGCCTGAGCGTTGGTCTCGACGAGACAAATTCTCTCAAAGTGTTGAAACCCGCCGACATCCTAAACAACAACAATCTCAACATGGACATTCGAGGGAGAGAGACTGCACGTAAGGGTCTGAAAGCCCGACTAACCGTTCTTCATCCACGCATAAATCTCTTAGAAGACTCATGATGTCCGTAGGAACGGCAGGGAGGTCTAACAGGAATTTGGAGAAGGCTCGATCTTTGGCATCTAAATGCGTCTGGAATGCAGCTACGATCTGATTAAGCCAAATATCATAATTAGGTCGCTATCAATCCGGTGTCCCCACAGGCGGAGTCAGTATCCGTTTCTCAAGCAAGGGAGGTCTGTGGAGAGTACATACCCAATTTGGATCGGAACTGCTCCGTATTCGGTCGTTGTACCACTCCTCGTTCATCCACGTCGTAGCAAGTTGCACCCTATCGGCATTTCCAAATGGCGGAATCAACATCTCGCGCTCTGCGACCACGAAGAAAGCTTCGCCGTCGCCATGCTCACCTCGAGTGGAAGTCTTCCATGACATAAGTACACAACGTCTGCCTCATCCGATCCTGTCTCCCATAGAAGTTCACATCCACGAGGACCTTTCCCTCCGATTCGTCCATCTTCTCTTTTTCCGCCTCAACGGTCGCCTCGTCTAGTGGGGGTTCAACGAGTCTCGTCACCAACCTGACCATGAGAAGCATCCACAGATCTGCACCGGAGACGCCCTCCGCGAACTCGCCTCCGCAAGTCTGGATCCTTGTCACAGATTCTCTTATCAGCAGATCACGATCCTCTTCTGAGAACTCTTTGGGCGGAGGTAACTTGAAATCGATCATCTGCAACCCCCCTCCAATGCCTCCCCCTCTGCCGGCGGTGCCTCCATCATCAAGGGTGAGATCGTCTTGAATTGTCGCGTTGGCGCTCCCGCCCACTGTCGTGATCATTTCCCCATCACCGGATAGCTTCAGAAAATTTTATTATAAATTTTGAATTGGGTTGCTTCCCCGCCGATCATGACAGGATTGCGGCGACTTACCTCTTGGTTCAACCGGTCTGGCTCATACTCGAGATCTTCTTCGTCGATATCCATCTTCAGCGGATCGACAGGTTCCTCCTTTATAGGAGCGACTTCGACTTCCGGCGTCGGTTCATGGTCGATGTCAGGGAGTCTCACAGGGGGAGCGATAGGCGTCGGTGCCTTTATTTCTGTCGAGGGACCAGCTGTCGCGGTCACGGGGGCGGTCGCTGCTTGGCCCTGGCTGTATACCTGGATTAGTGCCAGCAAGGCAGGTTCTGTGAAGGCCTGGAGATTGGCAACGACCAGGTCTGTGATCAGCGACACAGGCAACTGGGTGAAATCAACGGTGGCCAGGAATGAGGTGGTAGCGGCCACATCGTTCTCGTGTTCGAGCTTTGGACGTTTTGAATCAGAAGGGTCCTCCAATGGCGTGGTAGAGGGTTGTTGACGCTTCCTATTGGACTCCAGGAGAGCATACTTCCGGGCCTTTTCATCAGCGGCGGCTCTTTCCATGCGCGTGTTCTGAAGAGCAATTGCATCGTGAATTTGAGACGCAAATGGTTGACCGTTCGGGTGCCTGGAGCTCCCGTCAGAAATTGCAAGGCAATCAACCGCCGGGGACATTCACTTACCTTGAAATATTATATAACAGGATCCTGACGGCCTTCTCGATGCTACGGACACTCGACGCTGGGAGACCGATAAGTGATGCCGGTGTCCACTTTGACAACGTCAAGACGATCCAGCTAGCGAACGCTGGCCGAAGCTTTACGAGATTTCCCAAACTATTCAGTATCGCAGAAAGGAGGTCCACGTTGTTTGCCATGAAACGTAAGTCACCCAAACCCTGGGCAAACAACGTGATGATGCCTTCGAGTAACTTCATCCCCTCGGCTTCTAACGCCTGGACCGGGATGAACGGGTGGTCAGGCGGACACAAGGACAGATTCGGGTCGTTTTTATTTTGGAGCTGTTGAGAGAAATGAAAAACCATATCGGGTCAGTATCAAGTCGAAATGGAACAATGTCGTGAACCGGTTTGCCCTCTAGCGCGATGAACGTACCCTGGGATCGGTCACTCCTCTGGTTTGGACCAGAACGACCCTCTGCATGAACTTGATAGCGGCTATTCTGATGCCTGCGGGGGTATGCTGAGCGTATACCATTTCCAATATCCGGCTCTTCGCGCCGTTGAGTGTGTCCCATTGCTGCCGGTAGTTTCGGTTCGAGCACCTAAGTGGAAATGGAACCTGGAGTCAGTATCGAAAATCCAACCCGTCAGACGCATGCGCGCCACCGGAAGACACCCTCACAGTGAACGGAAGAGCAGGGGAAACATCGTGCCGAAACATCCTATCACGGTCTTGACGGTTTGGGTATTATGATCGTGCAAGAGCATTGCGAGGACTTCGAGCGACTGCGCAGACACTGTTCACACGACACCAAACGACAACGGAGACAGAGATGATTCCATTCAGAAATGTATTCTTCAAGTCAATAGACACGGGGGGGGCACTAACGGTTTGTCCGGGCATCCATACCCAACGAGGAGCGGCATATCGCATAATGCATGAGATCCAACACCCAACGCTTCAACAGGGAGTCGTTCGCGCCCGACACGTTCTTGATGAGGGTTGTACATATGATGGGGATGGGTTGGGGTCGAGCTTCGAGGGATTCGCGTAAGGTGGTGAGAATGTCGGCTTGCTCCCTGGAATCCGGAGGGGCCGCCAGTGCGGCGGAGAGGGTCTGAAGCGGGTCTACGGCTGCAGCGGCCATCGGGAACTGGACAAACCAAATATTTCTTCGCCCTCGCCTGGCCGACAGAGCAAACAGCCTGTGGAGGTGGAAGGGCTACAGGGAAACGCGCAAGAGACGCCCAGGATCGGTGCTCCCCGTGACCAGGGCGTCACGCTATGTGACCGCACCCCCCTCCTCCACAGACGATGGTAATCACTCTAATTCGCTTCGGGGGAGATGATTTTATTCTGATTTCATTCAGGCAGGCCAATCTCAGAGCATTCAAACCCTCCTCGAGGCCGAGAAAGAGGCCCAAAAGGTTGTCCAGGAGGCCCGCCAATGTACGTCTTCTCCTCGTGGTCTATACATTTCGGGCACTCACCCGGCCGCGCAGATCGCACACAACGGCTTAAGGATGCTCACTCGGAGGCAAACAAGGAGATTGAGGCCTACAAGGCCCAGAAAGAACAGGAATTCAAGGCATATGAGGCGTCTGTACGTGCGATCTAATCGGTTTGGCACAACGGATTTCACACCGACACTCGTGGTCTGTAGCACGCAGGAAACACCCAAAGTGTCCAGGCCAGCGTAGACAAGGACACGGACTCTAAATTGGCCACGATCTCCCAACAGTACGATAAAAACAAGGACGCAGTGGTCAAGAAATTACTTGATCGGGTCACCCTCGTTCAGCCAGAATTACATCGCAACCTCAAGAAGCTAGAGGCGTAGATTCCTGGTCGGCCATTTCTACGATTTTCTCCACGACACTCCCGCTACGTCCACTACCTGTAATGTACTAATTACGCCCAATGAGATACACCCTCATGATACCCTTCGTGTGTGTCGGTCTAGGCTGTTAACCTGGACAGGGATCATCTGCATAGGGAAAAAAGTGCCACTTTACCTCTAGGAGATGTCTATGGCAGAAAGGAATAAGAAAATAAAGAACAATGAAGATATTCGGGGAAAGTGGAAAGTAGATGCCCTAAGAAAACAAACATAGTGGATAGAGGAAGCACGGGAAAAAATGCCAGAAACAGTTTACCATTCCCTGGCTTTAGATAATGGAGGGAGCATTGCTCGTGTTTCGGTATTAGTCCGTCTGATTTCGAACGAATCCAAAAGTCCGACGGCCTTCAGTGAGGGCAAGGTTCGCCTACCCGAGTCATCGGGGTACCTAGAGGATGACGGTTGGCGAGGATCGTCCGCATCGTCGACGGGTACAATCGCCGGTGTTGTCCCAGAGGGTCCTCGCGTCCTTAGCTCGCTAAGATGCCTCCCAATCGTCGGGCCCGATGATCCCCCAGCGGCGATCCTCTTCTGGGACTGACCAGCCTCCAATTTTCGAGCCTCATTGTGTTTTCGCCACGTCTCAGAGATTTCACAAGCCTTCCAACCCCAAACGGTCTCGAAATCGCTGTCGACACTGATCATGGTGGGGTTGTCTTTGAAGTATCTGCTGACGATCCACAGAGAGGGGGCGACTAGGGGGGCAGGGCGGTCAGTTGACAACGCACACCAGGGATGGGTGGGGACACTCACCGAGGTAATTCAGGTTCTTCGCCCGCGTGCCGACGGATTTGAGTATCCGCAGACAACGATCCCCAGCATTGGCGGCCAGTTCCGGCACAATAAACCTTCCTCTACTAAACCGCTTTTGCATTTCCTAATAAAATAAAGTTCCGGAGGCAGCAGTCCGTTAGTGCCGAGCACCGGAAAACTGCCGGCGGAACAATCGGGGGACGTACCGATACCGCTGTCATTTCACAACACGAGTGGAGAGCGTGCATGTAGAAAAAGCACCACGCGCCCGTGTTCGCCGGTGTCTCATACATTGAATTCATGATGTGCAAATTCTCATCTGTGTACCGAAGGTGTTCGGGCAACGAGTCTTCCCATGCCTGCGCGATCAGTACGTGAGTGACGTTCCGCGCAAGGAACGTGGGGTGAAAGAACCTTTAGCGCCGCTTTCGCCTCTTGTAAGGCAGCAACGAACCGATCATCGTCATCAACAATCGCTGCCCGCACGAATAGAAACGCATCAAACACTTGATCCGAACGTGCGGGAGTGAAAAGGAGGTCACTGACCAACAGCATCCTCCATCTGCGAAAACAACGCCGTGATTCTTGTGAGGTGCCCGAACTCGGATACGTAATTCGTCTTTGGGGCCATTTCATCCAGGTATTCTGAGTGGTAAACCAAGACATCAGCATTCAGAATGCAACCCCAATCAGGGTCGGGATCCTACCTGGGGTCTGGGACTGAATCCCAAGTTCGAAACTCGTTTCGTCGACAGGGAGCCGCATAAGCATGTTCTCCGCGCTAAACCGCCTGACGTTCCTCGTACACGCAGTACTGAGGACATGAAGAAAGTAGATGATCCAATAACATCTCCTTGCACATTCACGGTCTGTCATCCGGGTCATCTCTTGGATGGTCGGTTTCGGCGACAAAGGGGGGCTCTCCGGTGATGCGATATCCAGGGTTTCGAACAGAATCTTGGTAGCGATGTCTTGATGGTGGGTTATCATCAGCGGACAACAGGTTCAACAAAGGCAAACGTACCGAGATATCGATAACATTTAGTCCACGAGTACTGGGCAACTACGTCATGCATCTCAAGAAGGCACAAAGTCTGAACCGTTTGAAGGTTCGCCTCGCAGATCAATCTTCCAGAGGAGTCAAACAGGATGTTGAGCGCATCCTCATAAAACTTAATCCCAGCGAGCCGCGGAGGCTGTGATTTGACCTGCGGTGATTGGGAAAAAGGTGCGGACATCGCGCACATGGCCAAGATAAGATGAGAGGCAACCCTATTTTGGCTTAGAGCAGCCATGAACGTTGGCTTATGAACTAACATCCGGCCCGGATGGCAGTGCGTGAAAAACACTAGTACAAGCAGAGTCAGTCGTAAGAAATAGAAACCAAAGGGGAATAGACGGAGGGGGACACGCACAGTTGACGAGATCACGGACGATGTTTGCCTCGAGGCCGGCGGGTCGCATAAGCGCGTCGGATGTCCATTGCGAGTCTGAACTAGAGGGATTTCCTGGATCAGATCCTGACCGTCGGCGTTTTCTTGAGGTTGGTGGCAGGGTGACAGCGGTGGATGTAGAAAAAGTGAATGGGTGGGACGTTGCTAGTCGTGGTGAGTCGTGGACTGGAGGAGGGGAAACCGGTTCCTGGACTAGTGGTTGCCTCGGAAGTCGTGTGTCGTCTCTGAAGCGTTGGGGCATGGGGTCAGAACCTTTAGGTGCGGGTACAGGTCTTCCAGATGAATCGGTGTATGTACAATCCTTGGACGCGAAGAAACTAGGGAATCGAAAAGATGGTCGTCAGCGCGTACGAATCGTCGTCCAAGCGGGTGGGTGGTCACCAATTGCTACATGGAGCTGGTTGGCAGGCGGGTGCTCGTCAATGCAGGTGTTTTCAAATCGAGGGGAAGGGGGCGTACCAGTGCCGTCGCATCGCCGTTTGCTCTTGTGGCAAGCGTCACAGGCCTGGAGAGAACGCGACTGAGGAAGGGAAGCGGTGGGGAACGAGCAGAAGAGAGGTACCTTTGCCAATCGCTTTCTCTTGGGATTCTTCATGAACGAGACCTGGATTGGGCCAGGTTGCTTACCCCCGCCCCCGCCGCCTGGGGGTTGGGTGGACATGGAGGTAGAGGTGTTGAGGGATGTTCCGGGGTTCATAGAGGTGGACGGGGGGGGAAAGGGTACGCTGGTAGGTGATCGCCCAAGGTCAAACGGCCTGCGAAACACAGCTGCCGATTGGACCCCCCCCTTCGTATGCAGTAATGATCCCTTTACATATCCCAACGATGGCTACCGGCGGAGAACGAAGGACAGGACGCTATCCCTTTTTCGGCTTTCGGCCGGTCCAGCCCGGGTCTCGGCATCACCCCTCATCACAACACAGTACGGGTGCGGCAGGTCCCGTGGCCGAATCCAGCGCTGGATCACCGGAGAGCCCCGCCGCAGCACCAACGAAGCGGTACGGCGCATAAACACAATTTCAGCACATCCCCAAAGTCCCCGGCTTGGTTCTCCGGTAACCATAAGCCGCTTCTCTCTCGGCTGTGGACGTTCTGAACCGCTTGGCTAGATGCTTCCACAAGGCATCGAGAGCTGGCATGCCAACGGCCCACCCCCGCTGCCGTCGTTGTTCCCGAACGGATCGATCGCTCGATCAGGATTGGTGGGCTCACAGGCTAGATCCATGTCACCAGTGCCGTCGGGACGAGAGCAACGTAACCTCAGCAAACCAACCTGCTCGGTTACTCGGTAAAAGGGCGATCAACTGGCTTCTGTCGAGGATTGACTTTGGGTGTTACGTCCCGCTTCGAAATCCGCTCACCCGACCCGGTTACTTGGTAGACAGTTTGTTGATGGGCTACTGACTCTCCGCCCACTTCCTAATCCGAAACACCACCCAACAACCGGCGGCCGACGTACTGTAGGTTCTCTGCTGCTCATTCACAGCTTCACACGCAGTATGAACTCACTTGCGGAAAGGCCGATCGAGAACTGATCTCACGCGTCGACAAAGCCCACGAGGTGCACATGGCCCGGGGAGCGTATATCCCGCGCGGTTTCCCGCCATTGTGCTACGCGTCTCTCGGTACATATTCTAGCACAGCCTTGTTCGAAGACCCCGACGTGCCCTTCTGGGTACGGCAAACCAGTACCCTCGCTCCCCGAATGAGGACCTAATGTGGCCGACGGCAATGCATCATAACGGCGCCAGTCCCCGACTCCATCCCACCTGGCCCGATGATTCGTTGCTAGTGGTCTATTTTTGCAAACCCGGACTGTTTTCGCCCCAACTTGTTCTCTGTGAGGCCCGGTTCCGTTGGCTTGAACATCCGTTCACTCCCAGGATGAGCAAGAACCCCTTGGACTTGCCGGTTCCGCTAATATTTGACTTGGCGGTCAGAGTGACTGTCTGCATCAACAACTTAAAGTGGGGCAAAAACTGGTCTTCTTCCAGGCAGTATCCTCCTTCCGGCTTGGTGAGGCAGGTATACCATGAGAAATTTCACCAATTATTTCCTTCCACACTTACACTTGGGTCTCGCTTTTATGATCCACAGTAGACTGCGTACCGAAGGTTTGAGGGGGACTGAGGAGGGTGTAGTAATACTGTTTGCGCACCACATTGCTCGGCCACATTTGGTGGGGCCACAGTGTGATCCTCTCCCTACTGTGGAACTCGTTTGGAGACTCATTGATCTCTTTTGCCAGCCAGGTCTTTCAAGTTGTGAGCACTCTGCCTTTGAGGGCAATCAGACGGCAAGTGCAATTGCTCACAGTGCTTTGGTGACTCATGCCCAATCTTTTACAACCCCTGCAGCGGACTTGATCCGGTGTGTCCCCACACCCGCAGGGTGAGTGCCGCACTTGTGCTGTTTGGATTGCTCGCTCCAGTCTGGAAGGTACGTGAGAAAGCTGCTCTTAAATTCTTCTTCATTCCTTTGTTTCAACCCTTCAAGACTTCCACTGCTCTCGCCGCATCCCGTTCCCCAGCCTCCACAATAGCGGTCAATTACATGGTGTGAGCTTGAAGGTTCCAGACCTCGGCGAGTGCTACATCCCGAGGGTCAGGTTTTTTGTTCATTTTATGTATCTTTGCTTGTGAACACTGCCATTTTCGACCCATGGGGAGGTTGAAGTCCAATGCTCCCCCTGCTCCTGCCCCCAATTTGTAATTTATCCTCAAGGGTGCCACGCGTTTTGAAGTGTCCGACCCCAAACTCCAATTCCCACTTCCACAACACATTTTCCCCCCTTCTGAAGTGTGTTCCCAGATGCCCAGGCAGTTCTCTGAAGCAGTTCTCTGAAATTTGTTGGTTGCATCAACTGATTTTTAAGCTGTATAACCATGCAACCATATGAGCCTCTTGCAAGACTCGAGGGAGAGAAACACAATCCGCAGGCAGGGGTCAGCCTCGGGTCGGCCCATTCCGTTTCAAAATTTGAAATCGGGTCGGTTGGGTCGGAGCGGAGCCGTTCGTTGGCTGGGAGGTTGGCACGTTTCGTCACGGACAAAACCCTCTTCTTTTCGGAGTCGGGGATTTTCATCGTAATCTACACGTCTACATGGCAGCTCAATCGAACAATCCGAAGCCCATGTCGTCGTCGGACTCCTCCTAATCACACCCAGGGAGTAAGCGGCAGAGTCTGCGCTCAGAATTAAGCAACGAACCTTCTCCTCCTCCTTCTTCTCTTCCTTCTCTTCGGGAGCGGCGGAGGGGCCACCGCCGCCACCGCCGCTGGCAGAAGCTCCACCACCACCTCCACCACCAGAGGGGACCTAGGGAAGCAACGGTCAGCTCCCGATCAAAACGTACCAACACCAATCAAACTCACCGAAGCCAACTTCGAGGAGCCCTCAGCAATCAACTGTACCACGCAAATGGTATCGATCAGTGCCAGGAAGTGGGGTGTGAGGTCGAGGCAACTGACAGCATTGATGTCCTTGCCCTTTAACTCGGAGAGCAACTTGTCCAACCGCTCGTCATCGGCCTCAATACCGACGGAAGAGAGGACCTTCTTGATGTCACCGGAGGATGGGGAATTGTTTCCTCCAATCTGGAGGAGTAGGTAGGCGGCGATGTGACGCATCTATGAAAATCGTTAGGCTAGAGTCCGGCGAGGTCCCTTCGTTCGAGTTACGACACACTTTGAATGAGATTTAAAAAGGCTCTGGGGGGTCGGGCGATAGCCACAAATCACTGCGTCAAACGCACATCAACGACCTTGGACACGGTGCACTCTCGCAATACGCCGTACCTTTAATCCTCGAGGGAAGACCTGTGGATTCTATCCTGAGTTACGATGATTACGATCGTGGAATCGTTTACCACCCAGACCATCAGCGGGATCGACTGTACAGTCCACCGGAACATCCCGTGCCCCCTTCAGTCCATATCATCCACATCTCCCGCCCGCACTCGACATACCAACAATGGCTGACGTTACCGACCCCAAACTCGCCGCCGAACTCAAGAAAAAGAGGACCTTCCGAACATTCTCCTATAGAGGAATTGAGCTCGAGAAGCTCTTAGACCTTGGCAACGAGGAGGTTGGCACTTTGACCCTACCAGACCCCGATTCTGACTGATCCCGCCGTCTTTGTAGCTCGTCGATGTGTGTTTTGCTTCACGCCATCCATTTCCCTCCAGATTGATTTCGATTGCTGCACACCCTAGGTTGTCCACGCTCGCGCCCGCCGGCGTTTCAACCGCGGCCTCAAGCGCAAGCCCTTAGGCCTCATCAAGAAACTGCGAAAGGCCAAGAAGGAGGCGCCTCCCAACGAAAAACCCACCGTGGTCAAGACACACCTCCGGAACATGATTATCGTCCCAGAAATGATTGGCTCTGTTGTCGGGATCTACAACGGCAAGGTGCGCACGGGGTCTGGCCCCCTCGGTTTCAGAAGTCCCTTAATACGGTGTCACTAGGTTTTCAACTCCGTCGAAATCAAGCCTGAGATGACCGGCCATTACCTTGCTGAGTTCTCGTGTTCATACAAACCCGTCAAGCACGGACGGCCTGGTGTATGTATTTTCGCTCTTCGCCCAAAACGCACCCAGTTGACGAGCCTCTGATTCAAGATCGGCGCCACCCACTCTTCACGATTGTAAGTGCCCCAAATCCTTCATGATCAATGTTTTCATTTTACTTATGGCTTTTTTTACAGCATCCCTCTGAAGTAAACACCTCGTACTTCTCTTATCCCATTCCATCATGTCTACTGTGTGCCCGGTCAGAATTGATATGAATTGTCCGTGTATCGCATAACTTCGTGTACTCATTTCCCCACACGGGTGGAACGCTCGCAGAAAACCAGCGCCCTCTTGACCCTCTCGGCCCGAGGTTCGTTTACCGGACACACATGCTTTCCAGTAGTTTTCTTGGGTCGTTGTTCTGGAGGTCAATAACTATGACATGCAAAATGAACCTTTCGCAAGTTAGGTAGGGGTATAGAGGCGTGCAAAGGTAGAAAAAAGAGGACCAGTGCCATAGTATAAAGGGATCTTGTGGTTAACTCGGAGGACGACGACAGAAGGAAAGACGGACAGGGTGGGTGAGAGGCTGTTATGAGATACAGATATGCGCAGGCAATGAACGAGAAGGACGGTGAGCGAAAGACCAGGTGAAGGAAATAACGTACGAAGGATTGTAAGATGCACAAAAGAACGTAAGCGGTTGAGGAAGGGGAGGATATAGGAGAGCGAGAGCGGAGCGAGGAAAGGACAACGCAAATGGGCACGACGAACAGGAAAAGAGGAAAAAGTCCGGGTATTCACGGGTCTTTTCAAATCGGAACCAACGAGACTGGTAAAGTGCCAGACCGACCATTACTCACAAAACAACATCGACCGTGGAGGGAGGGAGGGAGGACCCTAGAAGGGTTGCTATTCGCGCCCTGGGCTACAACCGTGGTGTCCCGGGTCCTTGGTGATATAAAGTCTCTCTATCTTCTCTCGGATGTATATATGAGTTCGGCCTTGACGATGAACGCGGGTTTGACCCACCCGGAATCGGCGCAGGGCGTGGGAGAGCGTACTCGTTGTCGAGATCTCGCGGCCCTTGCATCGTGCTCATGGGCCGAGGCTGAGGTTGCTGGACGGAAACAACGTTCTGTGAGATAGAAGGATGACCGTTCTGGGGTCCTTGAGGGTAGGGAGAATGTTGGAGACGCTGTTGAGGTTGAGGGGACTGTTGTCTGCCACTGCGCTGGATGTACGAGTCTGTGGGTGGGGAGTTTCCGAGCATCGGCCTGCAATAAATCCCCGTTAACACCGGACCGAGGTAATAGCCCACTAGCACTCACCTTCCATTACCCTGTCCGTCGCCCATCCTCTGTAGGTTCCCCAAACTGTTGCTATTCGAGAACCCTCCGCCAGGGGCCGGAGACATCGGCATGACTGGCCGACCGTTCGCTCGGCTCCTAAAGTAACTCTCGCACTTCTTCATGAAATCCTTGCTCGGTAATTCCATGCTCGAAGCAAACTGTTCCTTGTCCCTGAGGATACTCAGGAACTCCTCAGGGACGCAGTAGTACACATCCTGGTTTTCCAACAGCTGTATGACCACCCGGATAGAGCCAAAGCTCTCGTCACGGATAACGTCTCGACCACGAGAGTAGAGTATGCTGGGACAGATGACCGTAGCAAGGTTTTGAAGGTCCATCTTGCTTCCGGTGACTTCGTCCATATGGGCGAACGAGGCAACCCACTTAAGGAATACGAAAAGCACCTCCATCGTATCTCTGTGGTACTTGGGTAGCAACAGGGACACCATGTGGAGCATTCTCTGTCTTTCTTCTTCGCTAGGAAGTGCTATGGAGTTCCCTATCAGTTCCCGGAAGATGGGCCATAGAAAACTACGCGTACACTGTGAGGCGACCAACAGTCGGTGCAGCTTGAACGTCAGGAGAGGCTCAGGCAGTTCACGCAAAAACTTCTTGAGGAGGGCAGCAAGCTGGACAGCGTTGTCCTGTGTCAGGTCGACTGACGAGGGATCACGGTCAATGGCATCCGTAAGGTCTTTGAGGCGCCTGATGTTCCCGTTCTTTCGGAATATCCCCTCCACCGACACATCTAGATCGCAAAAAAGTATAAGTTCTCGGGCGGGGAGTTGGAATAAAAACTAGGCATACCCATCTGTCGCATTGCAGACACGACGTCATCAATAAAACTCGGTACCCTCAGCGGTGTCCTGCATGCACCGTACAGAGAATCTACACCCTCACGTTCGACCAGCAACTCAAGGGGGACACCAAACACGCCTGCTATCAAACAACGATCAGCATCGCCGAGCAACGAACGGGGTGGAACAGATGTACCTTTTTTCTTCACGTCCTTTTTCCCTGACCCGCTCGCCTTGAAGAGCTTATTCCAGAAGCCTCCCTTCTTCATCTCCAATAGATCAAAGATCTCGTCCATATCCATCTGATCCTTCAATGGACTCTTGCTCAAGACAACCGCCGCAGAGTGCTTGACGATCGCCAATTCGAGCTGGTTGAGCTCCGCGATGAATGGGATCGCGCTTTCACGGGGTAGCTGACGATGCTGGGCCCTTGCCTGTGCCACTTGAACCAATTGTGGAATGTCAGCCAACGTGATCCCCTCGTCTGCGGTCGCGGGGTGTAGCTCTGGAGGGTGTTCACCATACGCCAGGGATGGAGAGCTGGGAGCTGAGTCTTCAATGATCTTGACTTCGCCATTCCCCCTGGCGTATGGGGGTCTGAAACCTTGCGCGTCAAGCGACACGTCAGGTGAGAGCATCGGTCTTGTTGGTCGCTGAGACGTCGACTGGCCTTGCTGCTGTTGCTGTTGTAGGAACTGTGGTAGCGGGCCTTGCAATGGCATAGGTGAAGTCTGCATCTGTTGCTGTCCAGGGGGTCGACCGGCCGATCGCGGTTGTTGAACGGTGGCCTGTTGGCTCTGGGAGGTAGTCCCTTGTATCAGCGTGGGTCTTGGCGTAGACGTAGGTTGTTGCGACCGTTGTTGGGACTGCATGTCGCTTGTCTGCGCCGTCTTCCCGGCAGGACTCTCCACAATCGTAGATCGTTTCGGGACGTGAGCGGTGGCCGAAAGCTTGCGATTCAGGTGGACGGATTTGAGCCGGTGAATGTCCCCCGAATTACGGTAAGGGTCCTGCCCGTTTGACGGTGACATGGGTGATTCCACTAGACACCGGGATGAAGAAAGAAAATCGACGGGATGAGCGTGAGAAGCAAGAATCAAAAGTTGTGGTTTGGCTGACCAGGAGACGCGGGAACCACTCCTCGCTTCTTCAACAACGTATATAACCTCCTCAGGGCGACGTTCAACAGGAAAGCATACTGTTCCAGCCTCGACACGCTTTGGAAGCCTCCCCGACAACCGCTGTGCGCGTGGTCCGTACAACAGATCTGATTCGGTACGGGGCCAAAGGAGGTGGTGTCCTTCACAGAATCCGGTTCGTACACGAAGGATCCCACGTTTGCAGGCGGCCGACGTTGGGTGGACGGTTTCGAAGAGGACCCCTCTTTGTCTTTGTCCCTCTCCTTGTCGTCTGGCCGGGGCGAGATTGTATCCTTCGGCAGTGGCACAGCAGCAACCTTGCCGCATGTGACACACTGTATGCAGTTCGAGTGCCACCGCTGGTATGTCCCAAGCCGTACACAATCCTCCTCAACTGTCTGATTGCACTTAACGCACAAATCTGACGGCGGATTTACCGTAGGCACGCTGGAAAGTGACGGGTCCCTTGGGGCAGCCATAAACGGTGATTCTCCAGCATACTCGGGAGCCAAACTCCTGAAGCCGTATGTAACGCCTTCTGTGCTAATGTTCGAGCTTCTCGAGGATGCAAGAGTTTCCCCGTTCGATCCCTTAATCATCCGCTTCGCGCTTGGGTTAGCTCCCTGGATCGCCAACATGTGAAGTTTGTCGAGGAACGAGGTCATCGGCTCGTGTGCGTCGTAGTCTCGTTCCAACTTGAGTGCGCCGGTCAGCGCGATGCGGATTAGGATCTTCAGGTAGTGAGCCAACCCGGTCACGAGCGCCAGCAGTTCTTGGGTCATCCCCATCCGTCGCGCGCCTGTCTCCTGAGTGTGTGACAACAGAGTGAACAGATCAACGGTTTTCCGACACAGCATTCTGGCCTCCCGGACGTGAGACATGCCTAAAAATAACGGACCAAGGATGAGTTCGATAAAAATGTCCCGCCATGGAATAGATCAACCCTGGGTGAGGGTGTGTGCGTACCCTTCAGGCCGTTGCTCGCGAAATGATGTTCAAGGTCGTCGATCGCGCCAAAAAGGACCTCAACGTGAAGGATGAATTTCTCGGCCATACGTATAGCGTCCAGATACTGCCCATTGCTGACTTGTCGCAGCATATCTGAGATGCAGGCGGCACTAGATTCCTCGAATGCTGATAAGACGCTAATGGCGGGTCGGGTTAATGAGTCTTGAAAGGGGGGAAATAGGCGAGTGCTTACGTCCAGATTCGGTATACTTGTTGTTCCATACGAATCTGTTTCTCCTTGAGAGTAGCGGCGGACTCTCTCCGCTCTTCCTCCACATACGGTGGTTCTGCGTTCGGCTCTTGGATGGCACCGCTTGTCGGTCGCCTCGAAACGACCTTGACATTCCAGAACTTCCCGTAGTTCGGGTTCAGATATTTTCCAGGCAGGACCTAGCGATGAGAAACCAACCTTGTTAATCATGTAGCATTCAGGGTGCCAGCACTCGTCCCGCATGTTTCTGTTGATCTCGACGAACTGCTTCAAGATCGCAGTGCTACACCCGGCACACTTGGTCGCAAACCTCGTCGAGTAGTGGTAATGGCAATAGACATCCCCGTCGTGTTCATAGTACGAGTCATGCGGCCCAAACAAAGTAGGGCATATCGAGCAGGTGAAATGCTCCACGTGATACTTCTTGTCTGGAAAAGGTCAAGCTCAGAAGACCGTGGCTCGATGGAAGGATGGATGGACATACTGCAGGCAGTAATATAACTTCCCCGCAACGCCATACCGCATTTAGCACAGATGAGATTCAGCCGTCTGAAGTAGTCCCGCTCGCACAGTGGGTGTTGCTTTCCATCCGGGCCTTCAATAGGGAAGAACTTGGAGGCTACCACGTCCCCACAATCCTAAGGCGAAGGGTCACGATCGTACACCATAGAGACGGTAAAAAGTGCGAGATATAGACGCACCATGCACTTGAAGCAATTGAGATGAAATACGGCTCCGAGGGCCCGGACAAAAGCCCCTTGCATAGGTTTTCCACATGCCGAGCACGTTCTAGAGGATAAGCGACAAGGCGAGGTCATTATCGCGTCGGAGAGATGAATGCCTGATGGGAGGGGGCTGAAAATCAAGGGACTGACGTTGGGATGCTACCTGCTGCAGTGTGCGTGGTACTTGAAGGTTGAATACCGCTGGCAGGATTGGAGGCATCTGAGCCAGCAGAACGGTCGGAAGATGTACTGTTTCGACGCCGGGAGTTGGTAGAGGTGGCGCTTGTGGAGGTGAGGTTCGCAAGGCGTGAAGAGCTGGACATTGGGGGCGCGGAGGTCGAGGGCAGGAAAGACGATTTGTCAGATGCCTTGGAGGATGTTGTCGAGTGATTGAGGTCTTCGCTCCTTGCGCGGGCCGAGTAATAGTCGTCCTTGCGCGGAGACCTAGCCCTGTCATAATCATCTGGATTTGGGACGGTCGATGATCTTGAAGGGGGGTGGTGACGGTCAGAAAAGCGGGGGGAGCTGGTGGACATCTGAGGGCTCTGGTTGTCTGAGGGCGGTGGTTGACGATGATCAGTGGTCGCATAGTCCCTGGGATCCGTCGCCATTCTTTTCGTCTGTCGAGAGTGAGTTGGGGTGTTCTATACGGGATGGCTGGGCGTTCATACGCTGGTCGTTGTCGCCTGGCGTAGGACTACAAGGCGGGTTCGGACGAGCACGACGACGGCGACGATGGCGATGGAAATAATTCAAGGATCGGTGACTGGCCGTGACTTTCGGATCACCCTCAGCTCTTGTGGCTCTTTGCCAGGTACTATGCACAGTACGGCCGACGCTCGCGTTCTGACGCTCTTGGGACTGGAAACGGGCTATGAAAATACAGGAAAATTATTAGAGAGACAGGAAGTGGAGGCATGCGAAGACCACCAGGTACCCGGCGGACCACGGGAAGGCTGGGATTCTCATCACAAAGCACGTCTCACCGTAACCACCAACACGACCACCACGATGGACATTCTCCTCGTCCTCGTCTCACTCTCCTTCCATTACGCATACGCTACATCCGACGACCAACGCCGTCGTTTTGTAAAACGCCAGCGAGTTTCGTCATCATCATCCTCCTCGTCACAACCGACGCGAACTTCCACATCCACAACAACCCCTCATCCACCAGAAGACTCACTCCCCGCCTCTATCCAAACCAGAATCCCGATCCACTCTACACCGTCCCCAGGCGGAACGGTCCAGACTGCGATACCCGACCATCCCGACCCAAACCCGGACAAGGGCCCCATCATCGGTTTCAGCATCGGGATCGTCGCCCTCGTCCTCCTCCTCATAGCAACAGGCTGGATCCTTTTCCGACGGTATAAACGAAGAAAGCAACAGCGTGCCGTATCGCAAGACGCGGTCCGACTACAGCCAACCCAGCCTTACACCCCGAGCATCACCAAGCAATCCTTCGAAGATACCCAGTCAGCTGCTTCCCACAGGTGAACATCGGACTTCCCTCGATACCCACAGGCTCGCACCGTATACTCTTCGTTGAGCCTGATTGTATGTTTATTTATTTCCGGTATACTACTGTATGTTTTGCGTTTCAGAAAGCATAGATAGAATAGGGGTTACAATGGAGTAAGGTCGGTTTTCGCAGCCGACAGGTCTGCGCTTCATACCAGGCGGTGGGGCTCGGGCTCCTCAGAAACAGCACGCCTTTCCTGCTCCCGCTTCTGAGACTGACGGAACTCAGCCAATTTCTAATCAAGTTGGAGACGCTGAAGATCAACAGCCGAGACAGATAAGAATGCAGATACGACTTACGGCTTTGAGGGATTCCGCAGCAACCAGGATTCCATCGAGCGCGGACTCAGACAGGTCTGCAACCTGAGTTCAAAGGTTCTCGGTCAGATCGCTAATGGGTCAAAGAGTTGGACGAAATACGGACCGTTTCCTGAGCTTCCCTCGTCTTCTCCTCCCACCTTCGATGAACCGTTTCGTCCTCGGAAGGTGAGGGTGCGGCCGGCCTCCATGACCACTCCCCGGTGGTCTCACTCTTCTTCTCCTGACTGGTGGCGTTCGGAGGGAATTGTTCCTTCATCGCGGCCCCTGCGGCTCGCTCAGCTCTCCACTCCTCTATCCTGCGGTTCCCGCAAGGGCCCCACCCGCGGAACTCCCCTCGGTGGTGTGTTCGGTGATACCAGGTCGCAGCGAAAGCACCGAAGGCAAACCAGAGGATTCGAGACGGTCCACGGTAGTACATCATCCTTCCTCGAAAGTGGTTATAGTAAGTAGAGTGAAGTGGGTCGAAGTTCTGGAACTTGGTTTGCCAGAAGTGGTGCATCTCCAGTTGAGGGTGGATGCTCGACTTTATAGAGGAGCGCATTTATGTATCCTCGGGTGACGCAACCTCAGCGGCTGGGTGTGCCATGCCGAGCCGTAGGGACGCATAATCAAGGCGCACAGGTGGAGGCGCGGTAACCGCGCGCGTAGCCTGGCCGGCTCCGGCATGCGGGTCCTGAGGATATCGTCGATCGGGAGGATGATGTGTTCCCTCGGCAAGTCCCCAGTGCTTTGCTGCCACGGCCCGAGAGAACGCGATTGCATTTCCGAAAGATCCCGATCCGTGGGTCCACCGGCAACCAACCAGGTCAGGTGTGATCTTGCCTTGCTCTTCAAGCGTATCTCGAGCCACCGACTATGTAACAAGACGACCGCCCGTGGTGTGTGTCGTCATTGGGGCTATTGCCCCACGAATGTCAAAGAAGCATCTCAGGCGCGTTTATCCGGCCAACCGGCGGAGTTTTATGGTCAGAATTTGGACTACGGTGTGATCTGCGGATTCGATGAGCCGGCTTTCGTCCGAACCGTTTCACGATACCTTCACCTGTGACTTTTTTTTGCAAGAATTTAACATGCGTTCTGTCGCCGCGCCGGCGAGCGACTGGTCCTCCTGCTTACCTCCAGAATGCGGATGGATCGCCCATCCGGCAAAAATTCTAAGAAATTACCAAGTCTCTCCATTCAGCGATGGATTTCTGACGTTAGGAGGAGCTGGATATCGGCCCCAAAAGTGACCGGAGTGCCCACCCCTAGCACCGTAGTTGGTGAAGGTGAGCATGGAAACAGTCCCACAAGAGTGGGTGCCTCAAACTCCTTTCGATTGGGAATCCAGCCCGACGGAATCGAATCACCGGACTCGCTTCGGCCGTCTCTGAGCTGACGCCGCTCTCGTCGCTCAAAAGCGAAGGCAGGCGAGGAGGTGATGGAGGGAGTGGATAAGAAAGAGTGGCGTAGGGTAACCAATCGGGGAAACGTCAAAACTTTCATACGCATGCCCTGTGTGTCACCCCAAACCCAGGCATCGCAATAAACTAGAACACACAAAAAAAGAATCGGGAAGACCGGCGGAAGAACAAGACGGCCGCTGGGGAGCCGGCGATGGTCGTCGTGTGCGAGGATTAAATAATTGTTCTTGATCGATGGTCTACGTTGTACTATTTGGGGAGGAATGGATGTGCGCATCTAGAATCGCGGTGCCCGAAAATTAGAAAACCATCCAAATTTAGGGGAGAGCTGCAACCCCACCTACCCCAAGCCCACCAAACTGCTGATATCGCCTCCACGTTTCAAGCGCGGGCACGGCGCCAAACCAAACCACCCCATCCACCCCTCATTGAATCTCAGACCGGACCGCGCAATCTTACTCTAGACAAACCAATTCGGTTTCCGCGTATTCAAATAACCTGGATTTCTCACTAACTTTTGAGGGGCTGCCGTTTGATCGTGTAGATGTAGGTACCCACTCATTTCTATCATGAGGATATCCGACCCGCAAAAGGGTGAGGAAGCGCCATCCCTCGCCTCCAAATTTGGGAAGAGATCCTCCACGGCCACGGCCCTCACAATCTGTTGTCAGCTTTGGACCATCGCGCTCGGTTTCCGGTGAACACGAGGTTCGGGAGATATCGCCCGTCGTGTATTATTAGATTTTGTGGAGATGACCTGGGTCAAAAAGTTGATGCATTGGGAGGAAACCACGAGATGCTCTTTCCATTCATGAACCTTAGGCCTCAAGTAAGGGTTTGGGGAACACAGCAGAGCTATCTCAATCACCGATTGGGCGTGGGAAGGTTGGACGCCAGCGCCTGAGCAGTGGCATCGTCCTCGTCCACTCGTAACCTTCACTTTCTTTCTTTTTCAGACACGATGCGCCAAAAACTGATTTTACCCCCCTCGTCATACACAGGTCGATGGGTCTCTGCGGTTGGAGGGCGGTCAGTAAGGCGGGACTGGTTAGGTGCCCTGCTCGCGCTTGAGCTTGAGTAACGGCATCGTTTCTCTCCGTTGCGGCCCGTCATATCCGAGAATGTACTTTTGCGGATCCCATGTGGTATTTTTGTTTCCGTCAGATCGTCCGTAGCCGCATCCACACACATTGTTGACTTGGGATACATACTTGATCTCTCCTCTTCCGCTACCCCCCGTGCCTGTCCTGTGTCGTATAAAAGATGGGTGGATCCCTCCTCCGACCTCCTGCACCCACCTCGCTCCTCTCCCCCTTCCTAAAGTAGAGGTCACCTTCCACCCCACACCGGTACTTTTCGTTCAATCATGCCTGGAGGAGCAGTTGCGACAGGCGATGGCCTCGGTGCCAACGCCCCCAGGAATGTCTGGGCCGGTGTTCTCTCTGTGGGTCTTCCCGCTCCGCCTGCACCCGTCCACAACGTTCTTACCGTCGTTCACCCTGCAGACCCTCTTCGCCGCCTTTGGCGGCATACTCTTCGGTTATGATACCGGTGTCATCTCCGGTGTCCAAACCATGAAGAACTGGTTGTGCGTCTTCGGTAAACCCAACGCCTTCGGGGTCTGTGCCATCACTTCATCCCAGCAGTCCCTCGTCGTCTCCATCTTGTCCGCTGGTACCTTCTTCGGTGCCCTCTTCGCCGCCCCCACCGCGGATCTCCTCGGTAGAAGGTGGTCCGTCGTCCTTGCCGTCATCATCTTCTGGGCCGGTGTCGCCATGCAGGCCGCTGCTTCCGCGATCCCTCTCTTCGTCGTCGGTCGTATCTTCGCCGGTTTGGGTGTAGGAATGGTTTCCATGTTGATCCCCATGTACCAATCTGAGTGTTCCCCCAAGTGGATCCGGTAAGCTTACCTTTATTTTTGGCCTCTCGTCTCTGTCATCGGTCCAGATCACTCACCACCATGATCGAAACAGTGGTGCCGTCGTCTCCGGCTACCAATGGGCGATCACTATCGGTCTTCTCATCGCCGCGATCGTTAACAATGGCACCAAGGACAAGCCCTCTCGTGCTTCGTGGCAGATCCCCATCTGTCTCCAGTTCATCTGGGGCGCCATCCTCGCTGTCGGAATGATCCTCCTCCCCGAGTCTCCTCGGTGGCTCATCAAGAAGGAACGCGACGAAGAAGCTGCCAGTGCTCTCTCCCGTCTCATCTCCCTCCCCCCCAATCACCCTGAACTCCGGGCCGAGCTCGAAGAAGTCCGCACCGCCTACCAGCAAGAGAAGGAACTGGGCGAGTCTTCTTACCTCGACTGCTTCCGTGCCACCGAAAACAAAATCCTCCTCCGTACACTCACCGGTATCTTCATTCAAGCCTGGCAACAACTGACCGGTATCAACTTCGTCATCTACTACGGTACCGTCTTCTTCAAGAACTCCGGTATCTCCAACCCCTTCTTGGTCACCATCGCCATCAACGTCATCAACACGTTCATGACTCTCCCCGGAATGTGGGGTGTCGAGAGGTTTGGTCGTAGGAGGTTGCTCTTGGTCGGTGCCACCGGAATGTGCATTTGCGAGTTCTTGGTTGCCATCGTTGGCGTCACTATCTCGACCTCGAACACCGCCGGCCAGAAGGTTTTGATCGCCTTCGTCTGCATCTACATCGCCTTCTTCGCCTCTACGTGGGGTCCAATCGCTTGGGTCATCACCGGTGAGATCTTCCCCCTCAACATCCGTGCCAAGGCCATGTCCCTCTCCGTCGCCTCCAACTGCCTCTGGAACTTCGGTATCAGTTACGCTACTCCATACTTGGTCAACAAAGAGCCCGGCTCTGCTGGTCTCGAGGTCAAGGTGTTTTTCATCTGGGGATCAACCTGTGCTGGGTGCCTCTTGTTCACCTACTTCTGCGTCCCCGAGGTTAGTCCCGCTATTTTTAACCCCTGGTAACCACCGAGGGGCTTACGTCTTGTTTTAGACCAAGGGATTATCCCTCGAACAGATCGACCTCTTGTATCAAAACACCACCCCCATGAAGTCGGTCTCCTTCCGTCGTCAACTCGAACGCGAGGGCATCGAGCTCTCAGTTGGCCTCCATGGAGGTACCAACGTCAAGAACGACTCCATTTCCGAGACCGATAAGGTCTAGTTTCCTCTTCTGCACACATACCACAAGCACCCCCATCTTTATTCCTATTTTTCAACCGACCCCGCAGCCCCGATGTGTCCCAATGCGCTCCTAGTCTTGCACAATCTCTTACGATCGAGTAACATTTCTGCAAGCATTTTGTTCCCCTTGGTGACAATCGATGGTCGTTCAGGGGTTTGTCCATTGCGGAAGTGTGAGAATGGGGATTGACGCTCTCGTAAAAGTTCTAAACTTGGGAAGGCGTAGAGATGATACGCCTAGATAAATGCTTGGATACACCGGATTTGGAGCGATTCACGACTTCAGACCCTTTCAAATTCCATGTCAGATTTCAGTATCCAATGTGTTCAATCGCTGGGCGGCCGGTCGAGAAGTTGAAGGTTTTCGTGCTGCTCCCTGGATCTGCTGAAACTGGACGGCGACGATGGCTAGAACGCACCCCGGGAGTTCGGGCGTTCCTCTGCATTCAAACGACCCACCTTTACTACCAGACCCAATAAAATTTACTCCACTTCCGTGATGCCCCTTTTCCGCCCCTCTCGGTTCTCCGTCGTGTGGTTATTATAAGGCTAACATTTGCTGATCCTGTAGGTAGCCAATGCGGACCGTGCGGTCATAAATTGTAAGTACTCATGGGATCACCACCAAACCCAATGCGATTCGATCGAAGTCGATTACCCTGCGGCGGCCGCCCCTCGCAGTGCTCAAGCGCTGCGCCATGCGGCAATGGACAACTCCGAGTCGGTGAGATGTGCAGTGTTTACACACGCTGCAGTCTGACCAACCCGAATAATAGTCATACGATCGTCAACTCTCGTAAGGAGGTGGGGTTCGGTTTGAGGGCCGTCTGTTGGAGTTCCCATCCGGGTCCGACCGTCGCTGTTGGAGATACCATGGTCTCTAGTGATCGATAAAAGTCCCCATGACCAAGGCGCTTGGATTGAATTCCAATGCAACCTCCGCGACCAAAGCGAACGGGTGAGACTGTGTAAGCACGGGGGCGGCCGATTCTCCCGAACAAGTCAGCTTCGTTCAGTCGTCAAAGTCCTCCCCTTCGCCAGTTCATATTGTTCTCACCTCGGTACTGTCCAGAATTGGTTTCGCGCGTGGGACCTGTGGCAAAGTGTTCCCGGAAAGCCACGATGATGTTCCTGTAAATACGAAGGGGGCTAGCGTTAGCACCTCATCATTTCGTTGCCGTAAGTATATATAAAAGTGTGCTCACCCTTCCATTCGGTCCTCATCCAAAGAGAACCCTGACGGATCGCCCCACTGGATCCGGAAAACTCGCGTTCCATGATAGCGCCAGGCCCCAAACTACGGTTGGGGTCCCTCGGGGTCCTGGCAGTAGAGGTCAACAGACTCGTTATAGCCTCGCAAGCTCGACTAATAAACTTCAGGTTCACACGCGGTCGGAAAACGCCGGGTTGAACTAGGCTGGGAGTCCAGCCTCAAATTCAGAGGGAGGGAGGCGTTCAGGGGGGGACCTTAGGTTGAACTCCACGTGTTTGACTGGATGAATGGGCTCCTGGACATACATAAGACACTTGCGTTAGGTTTGCCTGTACAGCACGCCTTCATTTGCCCCACCAACACTCTCGAAGGGTGACCCATAGGAGAAGGAGGGTCATGCCTCGAACGCAGCAATGCAATGGGCCTTGAGATGATTGAGGTCGCATATTGCATCCGACCCATAATTTCAAATCGGCACCGCTTGCTACTCCCCTTCTAGCCTGGGTGTGTTTCAACTCTTCGGCTTACAGCTATTTGCGTTTCGATAGACCGTCTCCCACAGAATACAGCCCCACTTTTTTGTTTACCTTTTGATCACATAATTGGGACCCGGCACCCCGATGCCGAAGCCACCCTGGTCGATGCCGCAATGCCGGGCTGCTGCCGCAGGCCCCAACACGATCAAAAGGTAAACAAAGATTTGGGCCCGTATCCTGTAGCGAGCGGTCTATCGAAACGCAAACAGCTGTATGGGGGCGACCCACCCATGGATGCTAGTCTTACAGGATCCGAGTGTGTCCTGTTGGTGACGAGATGTGTTCCGCTTCGGCCCATGTTTCCCCTCTCTGTCAGCCCTGGGCGCCCGAGCTCTGAACACTGAACACCCAGGTTATCGTCCTTAAGCGGACTCACCCTCCCTGCGAATAACCCACTTTACACTTCAATGACCACCAAGACACCAGGAGCGTGCTTGGCGTGTAGGTGAGCATGACCTCCCATTGCCCAGATGTTCGGAAGATTAGCTCAGAGTATTGATGTCTTCACAGAACTCGGAAAGTGGTAATTCCATCTCACTTTGCGATGGGAAACCGAATCTCATCAACCATTCCCCGAATGTAATTTCTGGCCACCTCCCTCTTTGTCGCTCGAAGAGATGTGTCCCAAGCACTCCGCGTTGTGTCAGATGTATGGAGATGGGGATCGAAGATTGTAAGTACACTTCGGTAAAGAAGAGGGGTGCTGGAAGTACCCTACGCATGGGTCAGGCGTGTGTCCCCTGTCGGTCAGTCTTCGCGGGTAGTTTTCCGAGGGAGCATGCAGAACTGATGCGAGCACCCTTCTCTCTCTTGCGGTCAGGCGGAGGAAGGCGGTGAGTGGCCGTACATTCAAAGTCGGGCCTAGAGAGAGGGCGCTCACACCACCCCACTAGAGATGCGATGGTAAGCGACCCTGTACGAAGTGCGTGAACGGGGAAAATGATGCCGAGTGCGTGTATGAGCCACGGCGATCCCGCCATACCGGCGCCAGCACGCTTTTGGTTTCGCGTGATAGCGCGCCTCGTCCTCTCAGCATCCACGCCTCACCTCCCAAACCGTCCGCCAATAGGTTGTCATTTTCCGAACCTCTGACACGTCCATCGTTGAACATCCCCCTCCTCACTTTGATCAGTTCCAACGAATCCGCTTCCTCCATTCCCCCACCCATTGTTCCCTTTGAGCGACCCCTGACACCGACGACGCGACTTCTGTTGGAACTCTCATCCAGCGAGCACGATGAGGTAGCGCTGAGTCCCTCGTCAGACATCTCAGTCGTGCGCAACATCAATAACACCATGGAATGCGTCCCACGTCCCTCATTCACGGTTCTCCCATCCATCCATTTCCGGACCATACCTCGGCCCCTTCAGGTACCGTTATCGCTCATCCCGCCGGAGCGCGTGCAGATTTCCCCCGCCGCAGGGGGCGACCTCGGCATGATCTTGTACGTGCTTCCTCAGTTTCTGAATCTCATCTGGTCGTGAGGTCTAAACCACAATATGCTAGCCGCTTAAGGTCACTGTGCCAGATGAGTAAACTAGGGGTTTATTTCGGAATGGAGAAACAGGGTGCTCTCTTCCGTGGAGACACCTCCAACACCGTGGTCAATCGGTACTTCTTATACGGGTTTCAGGCGATCGGGACGCATCTTAGCGAGGTCCTAGACGAATCACCTGTTGTGGTTCGACTACTGGCGAGATATGCCCAGAGAGCTTGGGAAACTCTCATCGAGATCTACAAAACTGGCGACCAGATACTGAAAGCCAAAGGACTACTATTGTACCTGCATGCTCTCGTCGTTAAGGGGTACACTTCCGGCGCTCAGTTATACATCGCGAAGATGTGTGAGCTCATCGACGAAGGGAACCTCCAGTTTCTGCCAGTATATGGCCGTCCCCCTGAACTGTCAGATCAGGTCCGCGAGGACGCCGCAGTTCTCTCGCAAACGATATACTTGGAGAATTACCTTTACTTGGCGTTGGATGGGCCGACGCCTGTGAAGACGGCCAAAATTGAGCGGGAATTCCGGCAGGACTTCCAGGTAAGATTCATTCGTTGTGGGGCCTGGGATTGTGAACTCAACGACCTGGCCCAGCGAGCGTATCCGCCTCTGCTCGATATATGTCCGTTGACCATGCGAACCCAAGGTATCCTACTAGTCAGGGACGCGACCCTGGTTCTGGACCCCCACTCCACCGACCGCAAGGTTGATTTAAACGTTTCAATTGGAGTTGTAACTGATTCATACTACCTTTAGTCGTAGTGAACACGATCGATCGACGGGAGTCATAGCACCAGCTGGTTCTCGACCTGGACGAATTCTCCATCACTGTGATGGGGAACCTGCAACGATTCATCGAAGTGGAGGACAGTGACGGTGTTGAGACTATCTGGGCTTGCTGTGTCACATGCCTGGCACATCTGATTGCCTTGAGCCATCTCATCAGTCAGAAGGAGCCGGCCTTGAGAATCTCTATGAACGATCTATCTGACCTGGCGTTAGCCAGGCTCGTAGATCTCTCTCGTGAAGTGCGCGTCGAAGTGTACACGTACTTCGATGTTTTGACCGAGGTACGTCTTTTAGTGGTCCCGCCCCGAATGAGTAAGGTACTGACCGACGGTGTTAATTAGATCTCTTGGAAGAGGGCGCTGGACACCATCGATGCGCGTATTAGATCGTGCTCGCATGTTGAGAGCGGGTCGCTACGGTATTGGAGAGGGGCTATTGGGAAGGTGCACGCTGATTTTCAAACAAGGCTTCAGAGGTGTGGACCGTCCACAATCATGTCGTTGGCCATGTTGGTGGATGGCCGCACGGAGGACTCGGAGTACCCGAATCTGATATTATACGGGGGACGGGAAACTTACGGAATTTGACGTAGAATGGGATCGAGCCTACATCCAATCGTACTATGATTCCTGGGTGACTGTCCGTAGGATGTACAACGTGTACAATCGGATTCAGGAGAATATCGAACCCTTATAAGGGAACTACCAGGACCCGGTCCGTTGCCTTTGGGCCACGGATATTGACTCCAAACAGCGCACCTGGAACGACGGCGCTGGGGCTGTTCGTTCGAAACCAAGCCACCCGACCAAATATGGGATCTAGGAAGGACCGCAACTCCGCCTGCTTCGGGCCCACTGAATGCTCGGGTCACCTCCACGCCTCAACTTTCAACCCCATTGAACAACGCTACGTGGAGGGTCGTGGTGATATTGAGGAACTTTCAGCTAGTGGCGCCTTTCTACGATGGGTGTTTATACATCTAGTAAGTTTGTCTAGTCCTACGGACAGTCACCACAGTTAATGTCGCGTGACGCGTGAAGCTCGAAGGGCGGGCTGGGCAGAGACGGCTCCGAGGAGCTAAGGTTAAACTTGACTGAGGCGTGAGCCTCCCCGGGTTGAGGAGCCCCACACAATGCCGTGAGCGGCCAGTGCGTAAAGCATTTCCTCCGGGTGTCAATCAAACCTCTTGCAAAAAAAAAGATTACATAAACTTGATCGAGTCGGACCGGGTGTGCCGTGCCACGTCATGGTGACACTCCAAGCTTCAAGCTCCAAAGCCCTAAAGCCTCAGGCCTCAAGCTTTCAAGCTAAGGTCTAAAACTCCAAAGCTCCAAGGTCCGAAGCTTCAAAGCCCCGAAGTTCAACTACAGTTTAAACACAGGAAATAAACCAATGCACATGCGGACCTGTAATAAGGTTGACACACCAGGTAGTTTCCCGCTATAGGTTGCGTTTTTTTTTTCACCGCCATGCCATCGAGAATGCTCTTTGGTGGAGATAAGAGATAAAATCAGTATCCCGGTTTACTAAGAGTCACCGGCTCAAGCGCTCAATGGTTGCCACTTGCCAGCCTTAAAATTCCGAGCGCGTCCCGCTGGCGACAAGACGCGTGCCATTTCCGCCCATGTTCCCCTCTCTGCCAGCCCTGAGAGCCCGAGCACTAAACGCTGAATATCCAGATTTGTCGCTCACAAGCGGGTTCCATATCCCTGCGAATAACCCCCTTTACGCTCCAGAGGTTAAGACACTAGGAGCGTGCGCAGCATGTAGGTGAGCATTGTTCCGACCTTACATCGTCCATAACGTTCGGAAGATTGGCCCGGAGCATTAACGTCTTCACAGGGATCGGAAAGTGGTAAATCTATCTCACCTTGTGTTGGAATGTCGAATCTCATCAACCGTTCCCCGAATCCAATTTATTAACCACCTCCCCATCGGTCGTTCAAAGAAATGTATTCCTGGTCTTCCGCGCTGCGCCAGATGTGCGGATAAGGGGTTTGGAGAATGTAGGTACAGTTCTGTGAAGAAGAGGGGTATCGGAAGTACCCTACGTATGGGACAGGCTTGTGTCACTTGCCGGTCAGTCGTGGCGAACAGTCTTCCGGCGGGAGCGTGTGGAACTGACGCGAACATCTCTCTCTCTCTCTTGAGGTTAGGCGAAGGAAGGCGGTGAGTGCATTCAAAGCCTGACCTAGGGAACGAGGGCCCACTTCACCCCACTAGAGATGCGACGGTCAACGACCCTGTGCCACGTGCGTGAACGCGGGAAGGGGCGCTGGGTGCACGCATGAGCCACGACAGCCACCTCGCCGTGCCAACACCATGGTCCTTTCGGTTTCGCGTGATAGCGCGGCCCGCCCCCCGGCCGGCCGGACTTTACCTTCCAAACCGGCCGCCACTGGGTTCTCGTTTTCCGAACCTCCGACGAGTCCATCATTGCACGTTCTCACTTTGTCCGATTCAAGAGAATCACTTTCCTCACCTCCCCCACCCTTTATTCCCTGCGAGCAGCTCCTAATACCCTCACCCCACGTACGCGGTGGGGAGGTGCTGGGTTTCTCGTCGGATGGCTCAGTGGTGTGGGACACCCGAGGCACTACGGAATGCGCCCCACGTCCTGCTGTGCCCCCTTTCACCGTTCTTCCATCCATCCATTTCCGAGCTCTACCTCGGCCCCTTCAGGTACCGTTATCGCTCATCCCGCCGGAGCGCGTGCAGATCTCCCCCATTGCCGGGGGCGACCTTGACATGACCTTGTATGTATTTCTTTGGTTTCTAGGCTTTCGTGGGACTAAACAATAATATTAGACGCTTGGGGTCGCTATGTCGAATGAATAAACTAGGAGTTTATTTCGGATCAGAGAAACGGGAAGCTCTCTTCCGTGGGGACACCTCCAATACCGTGGTCAATCGGCACTTCGTATACGCTTTTCAGGCAATCGGGACGCATCTTTTCGGGGCCCCGGAAGAATCGTCTACCATGGGTCGATTGCTAGCAATCCACGGACAGAAAGCTTGGGAAACCTTCATCGAGATTCACAAAACCAACGACTGGAGACTGTCAGCCAAGGGACTACTCTTATTTGTACACTTCCTCATCATCATGGGGTGGTCATCAAACGCCCAGCTTTACCTCCTGAAGGTATGCGAGCTCATCAACAAAGGGAACTTCCAGTTTCTACCAGAATATGGACGCCCCCCTGAACTATCGGAGCTGGTCCGTGAAGACGCCGCGGTGCTCTCGCAAACGATATATCTGGAGAATTATTTTTACTTGGTGTTGGATGGGTCGGGGCCGGTGAAGACGGCAAAAATTGAGCGGGAATTCCGGCGGGACCTCCAGGTGAGAGAAGTTTCATTGTTGGGCTCGAATCTGACGTAGTAACCTGGTCCAGCGGGTGTATCCACCTCTGTTTGATCTCTGCCCGTTGACCATGCGGACACAAAGTATTTTGCTGGTCAGGGATGCAACCCTGATCATGGTCTCCCGATCCCTTGACCGTAAGCCTGGTTTGAATGTTTCATTTTGAGCTGTGACTGATCCTTACTATCCTTAGCTACCGAGAATACGAACGGTCGACGGGAGTCGTGGCACCAGCTGGCTCTCACCCTGGATAAATTTTCCGACGCCCTTATGCGGAACCTGCAACGGTTTATAGAGGTGGGGGACAGCAGCGGCGTTGAGACGATTTGGACTTGTTGTGTTACGTGTCTGGGACATCTGTCTGCCTTGAGCCATCTCATCAGTCAGAGGGAGCAGACATTAAGAGGTTCGATGGAAGATCTGTGCGATCTGACACTAAATAAACTCGGGGACCTCTCTCGTGAAGTGCATGTCGAGGTATATTCGTACTTCGATTTACTAACTCGGGTACGCATCTTCGTGGCTTTTCTCAGGATGAGTAAGGCACTAACTGAGGCCGTTCATCAGATATCTTGGAAGAAGGCGCAGGACACCATCGACATGCGCATCGGATTGTGTTCACACGCTGAGCGCGAACCACTGCAATATTTGAGAGGGGTCATTGGGAAGGTTCATGCTGATTTTCAAGAAGATCTTCTGGGTTGTGGACCGTCCCAGATCCTGTCATCGGCCATGTTGGTAGATGGTCGCACAGAGGACTCGGAGTACCCGAATCTTTTATTACGCTCCGGACTGGAACTGTACGGGCTTTGACGTCGAGTGGAGACTCCCTTCTTCCCGTAAGTATCATCCTGGACGGAGGTTGTCCCTGGTCCAAAGACAAAATCCTTCGGGCTGTGTAGGGAATATCTAGGCAACTGACTCCCTGATTCTCCGTTAGGGTCAAGGTGGTTGACAAAATCGACGAGGGATGTTGTTAGGGAACTTCCTCCGTAAACATCAAACCCGTCTGTGATACGCGCCTCAGACTGCAAGAGCCGGTGGGTCGGGTGGGCGAGGGACGGGTAAGGATTGTTATGTACAGAAATGAGGGGGGACATGGATTTCGTAGTGGAACAGGAGTGAGGTGGTGGGGTGGATGGATGGGAAAAGCCAAAGCCTAGATAGCGTTAGCTCGAAGTAGTAGTGCATTCCCCATCATATTTATGTAGCCCAGGCGCTGGTGGCCCATTGTGCACCCGTACACCGGCCACGTGCCGCAACCGTTTGCCCGTGTTAGTTTACCCCAGCGAGGGTGCGTTCACCTCTTCAGCTTATGGAGAGTCACCCACGCAATGGCTGCCAACCTTGCTGGGTCCGAGTGCGTCCCGTTGGTGACGAGCTGCGAGCCACTTCCACCCATGTTCCCACCTCTGATAGCCCTGAGCGCCGAACATCCGGATTCGTTGCACCTGAGCGGTCTTTCTGCGAATAGCTCCCTTTCCGCTTCAATGAACGCTAAGACTCTAGGGGCATGCACGGCGTGTAGGTGAACATCCGTTCCGACCTTTCGGCGCCCATGATGTTCGGAGCATTGGTTCGGAGCATTGACGTCTTCACAGAGCTCAGAAAGTGGTAAATCCATCTCACCGTGTGTTGGAATATCCAATATGATCAACCGTTACCCGAATGCAATTCCGACCACCTCCCCTTCTTGGCTACTCGAAGAGATGTGTACCAGGCGCTGCGCGTTGTGTCAGATGTACGGAGATGGGCATCGAAGATTGTAGGTACTGTTCGGTGAAGAAAAGAGGGATTGGAACTACCCTACGCATGGGTCAGGCGTGTGTCCCCTGTCGGTCAGTCTTCGCGGGTGGTTTTCCGAAGGGAGTATGTGTAACTGACCTGAGCACCCTTCTCTCTCTTGTGGTCAGGCGGAAGAAAATAGTGAGTGTCACATTCAAAGTCAGATCTAGAGGGCTTACTTCACCCCACCAGAGGTGCGACGGTAAACAACCTTGTACCACGTGCGTGAACGGGGAAAGGGATGCCGGATGCACATATGAGCCACGGCAGGAATCTCGTCGTTCCAGCACCAAGGTGCTTTCGGCGCGTGACGGCGCGGTTCGTCCCCAAATCGCCCGCGCCTTACCTTCCAAGGCGTCCGCCAACATGTTTTCGCTTTCCGAACCTCTGATACGTTCACCGTTTGGCGTCCCCCAACCCACTTGGTCCGGTTCCGGCAAACCCGGTCCCTCCCTCACCCCACTCCCCACTCCATGCGAGCGACCCCTGACACCCTCACCCCGTGTGCGCCGCGAGAGAATGCTTGGTCCCTTGTCGGATGTCTCGACCATGCGGAACATCCCTGACACCACAGAACGTGTCCCACGTCCTGTTGTATCCTCATTCACGGTTCTCCCATCCATCCACTTCCGAACCATACCTCTGCCCCTTCAGCTACCGTTATCGCTCATCCAGCCGGAGCGCGTGCAGGTTTCCCCCATCGCTGGGGGTGACCTTGGCATGACCTTGTACGTGCTTTCCCGGATCCCGAAGTTTCACCGGGTCGTGGGGACTAAACCACAATATGGGGGTCGCTACGTCAGATGAATAAACTAGGGGCTTATTTTGGAATGGGGAAACGGGAAGCCCTCTTCCGTGGAGACATCTCCAATGCCGTGGTCAATCAGTACTTCGTATACGGTTCCCAGGCGATTGGGATGCATATTTGTGGGGCTCCAGACGGATCGCCTGCGATGGTGCAGTTGCTAGCGAGACGCGGGCAGGAAGCTTGGGAATCCCTCATCGAGATCAACAGAACTGGCGACCAGAGACTGTCAGCCCAAGGGCTACTGTTCTTCGTGTATTCTCTCATCGTCATGGGGTTCCCCTCAAACGCACAGTTTTACCACCTGAAGGGGTGTGAGCTCATCAACAAAGGGAAGCTCTAGTTTCTGCCAGTATACGGACGCCCTCCTGAACTATCGGATCAAGTCCGCGAAGACGCTGCGGTGCTCTCGCAAACGATTTATCTGGGGAACTATCTTTATTTGGCGTTGGATGGGCCGGGGCCGGTGAAGACGGCCAAAATTGAGCGGGAATTCCGGCAGGACTTCCAGGTGAAAATCATTTGTTGCAGGGCTCAAAGTGGGCTCAACGACCTGGTCTAGCGAGTGTATCCACCCCTGTTAGACCTATGCCCGTTGACCATGCGGACCCAGGGTATTCTGCTGGTCAGGGACGCGATCCTAATTCTGGTCTCCCGCCCTGCTGCCCGTAAGGCTGGCCTGGATATCTCTCTTCGAGCTGTAACTGATCCGTACTACCCTTAG
>Ga0307516_10000509_pt1 | contig 51850 bp, 72 predicted proteins | sample 19_EM_MG_FD_203310 | JGI IMG/M metagenome (GOLD analysis project Ga0307516, IMG submission 203310) | Populus trichocarpa ectomycorrhiza microbial communities from riparian zone in the Pacific Northwest, United States - 19_EM | ecosystem: Host-associated > Plants > Roots > Unclassified | place... | reverse complement strand
GTAAATTCAACGGATTTACAGTAAATCGAGTTCTGTAAGATCACCAAGGAGTAGTTATTCAGGTAGTAGGGGCTATACACCTGGAGAAGAGGGATTCCCATTTTAATATGGGAAGCTGCTTTTGTTTAAGAAAAAAGTTTCAACGTGCTAATGATACATAAGTAGACTCAGGCTAAGTAATAGCTACTACAGTGGCAAGTCGGCGAGTCGCGTCGTGGATGCATGCAGTCACCGACCAACTCGTCGTTCCTGGCTGTCCATCAATCCCACGCAACGCTTCTTGATCAGGGCAGCGGCGTGGGGGAGCCGTGTTCTTGCACAACGACACGAGCCGACCCTGGCAGGGCAGGGTTCGGTCAGCGACGGCCCGCCGCAGGCGAAGGTTTTTCGACGCCTCGTCTTGATGGTCGACCTTGCGCGCGACGGCAGTTGCCGGGGATTCTCCCCGATCGGGCTAAGGGGCCGCTGATCGGCCCGGCGGGTCTCAGGTGATCGTTTCCCACCGCGCCATCTCGCGGTAAATCGAGCGATATAAGTACTGTTATTCACTTGTTTGTTGTCCCTCCGTGTCTGCATGTCCTCGTGTCAAGTCATCTCTCGTTAATTCATGTCTCTTCCATCCCCCCCCCGAAAAACAAGTCGCTCTTGCTGTGGTCCGCAGAGCTTGCTTGCTCACGGATTCAGTTTTCAACAAGCTCGAAGAGATTTACCAATGGGGATAAATCTCCTGTTACTAGTATTTTTAATTACCTTTCAACTATTACCTTTCCTGCGAGCTGTCCGCGGCTAGTGGGAGATTACGCGGCACACACCGCTGGCAGGAGACGTTACAAGACGGACGTGTAGCCTAAACCATAGCCAAACACACGATCAGATTGTGTGATTTTTGGCAGAGTATCCATGACGACCGCAGGTGATCAGATTATGGTTATCTATACAGGTATGTGTACAAGTCTGACTTGTAACGTCTCCTGCCAGCGGTGACAAGCTCTGATCAGCACAGTCTTGCTTAGGGCATTCCCCGAAGGCCGGGAGGAGGACGCAACAGACTTATATGAAGAAGCTGGAGCTGGAAATCGCGATCGGATCGTCGCTCTCGCAAAGGAAACACTTACCGCGGAGCTTGAGGTTCGAGAAGATGTACATTGGGGCATCGGTCCTGGTCATGAGAGGATGGCTGCAGAGCTGTTGGACGCGATCGATAGGGGGAACCATGCTGGTGGAAGCTCTGGCCGTGCGTTCTTACTCACCTTGAATCATGATTACTAATTGATCAATTTGACAGTTTCAATGTGGATTATAGACCCAATCGACGGGGACGGGACGAAAGGTTTCCTCAGAGGCGAACAATATGCTGTCTGTCTCTCCTCCATTGTTCATGCACAAGCGCAACTTTGGATCATTGGGTGCCCAAATTTGCCAGTTGATCCCGTCAATTCTGAATCGACACGAGGTGTACTTATCTTTGTCGCGGGTGCGGTGTCGAGTCCTTTCTTTCCCTGATGTTTAACGCAACAGGCTGACCACGGAAAATTTCCTTGTATCTGTGGATGCTGCACACACCTCGCATTCATTCGACGATCATGTGGCATCTTTACTTTCAATAATACGCAACCCTATCCGTCTGGACACCCAGGCCAAATACGGATGTCTCGCCCGCGATGAGGGTGCTGCCTATCTGAGGATGCCCACAGTGGTCGGATACCAGGAGAAGATCTGGGTTAGTTCACTTGGCTTTGAAACAGAACCGTGGATGAACGTGTCATGAATGCCTACGCACGCCGTAGTGGACCCTCGGCACGCGGTTCTCAAAGGGGCTTCCTTAAACTCTCCGCCATCGAAAATGCACAAGGCTTCTGAACTTTTTTCATCTTCACTCAAACAATGCCTCATGGTGTCCATGCGGTGCATGGGTGCCGGTGCCCTTCAAAACTTCACGTACGGATCACCCCTCATATAGACGAAGCCATCCACAGGTATTGAAAGTCTTATCCTAATGTCCTCTCTAGAAATTGTGAGTTATGCACTCCCTAGTCAAGGATAATTCATCATTGAAGCAGTTTGACTTGGAAGAACCTTACCAGCGTTGTACGAAAGGTGGGCGCCTACTATGTCGCTATAGGTGAATACGCAGATCTTTGGGACGGAGAGCTGGTCGATACAGCCATGACCATACGAAAGAGGGTACGAAATCGACCGGTTCTTCTAGTAGCAGTCTACGAAATATTCTGTGATATTAGGTAGCGATCAAGCTTCTACGAGGCGGGAATACCACCAAGCCCGACTTCCTGGAAGGTTTCCAACGAGTGCGTATCCAGAATAATACGTTTCCGTAGATTGACATCTTTCCAGGAACTCGAGTGTCATGGCCGCGTTTGGAAGACTTTCAAGCACGAGAATGTCGCTCGGTTTCATGGACTTGCATTCAACTTTGGGTTAATGCCGGCCTTGATTCTTGATTTCTACCCGAATGGGAACATCAACGAATTCGTGAAAGCAAAGTCCCTGACCTATGATTGCAAATTGAATCTGGTTCTACCCGCCGTCAATGCTACTCCCTCAACATGTTGGCTGACATTACTCCCTTAGGTCAAAGAAGTCGCCCTTGGCATGCGATACCTACACAATTTCGAGCCTTCTATCATTCACGGAGATATACGTGGCGTAAGTCATATTTTCTGAATCCCGTGTATCGTCCACCTCGGTGCTTACATCTTGACGAGAAGGCAAACGTCCTGATTGATGCAGACGGCCATGCAGTTCTGGCAGACTACGGGTTGGTATTTATCATCGACTCCTCTGACTTCGACACGACCAAAATTCTTGGGGCATGTCGCTGGACTGCTCCTGAGCTAATGAGATGCGACGAGGAAGAAGATAGCGATCCACCGTTCTCGCTCGCTACTGATATTTTCGCATTTGCCATGACCACCATTGAGGTTTGTTTAGCAGTTTAGTTTCGTTTGCCCTCTATCGTAACCGCTATTCTCCCGTAGATCTTCACCGAGAACCCTCCCTTCTCGGACAGGAGAAGAGATGGGGTTGTCCTGTTTGCAATATTGGGTGGTCATCGCCCTGGTTTTCCTTCTTACATTGAAGAGCGGGCGAACCTTAATGGACTGATTCAAAGCTGTTGGAACCAATCCCCCAAGGCGAGACCTTCAGCTGACGAGATCTGCGAAGTACTTGGGGGTATATATTGAGTCTCGTCTGTTTCTGTCATACTACACCAGGCAGCGATCCAATGCCACAGCTCTATCTACTTACCGATGGATAACAACCCGAGTGATGATGGGCTCGGCGTCTATCATCTGTCAGATAACATGCGCGCTTATCTTCTAAAAAATTATCCGCACCTCTACTTCCTACGACCACCGTAATACTTGCATTGGAATTACATTCATGGACTCTCCGCCCCCAGCCGATAGTACCCCAACTCTCGTTCAAGTTGGCATCCTCCCTTTTCAGTCTATTCGAGCATTAACGACCACCCAAAGGACTTAACAGGACAGGTCCGGAAGCTTTACGAGATTTCTTTCGGATCTGAAGGATTGTGTGATGTTTACCGATGGACCTTGACTGACCCTCTTCAGGGAACATACCTCACGGTACGTCTCGGGATATGCCAATCATAATCCATCGACTACATACCCGAATTCAACACACAGGTTGCGATTAAATTTCCTCGAGTGTTCCATTCCAGAGAAACCAGAGAACAGGAAAATAAAGCAATGACCCAAGTTGAGTGAAGCATTTTCGTCCAACGGCACAACCCATCTAAACGCTTACTATAGCGACTCCATCATGAATCGGGAATCTGGGTTACCTTGGATCATGAAAATATCTTACAAGTTCTGGGTATCGCCTACGACTTGGGGGCCACCCCCGCAATCATCTCTCCGCTGTGTGAATACAGTGACGTTATGTCGTACCTTCACAATCACCCTGATACCGATCGAGCTCTGATAGTTCGTTTTGTCCCTGATTTCTCGAATCAACATTCACTGGGCTTTGTAGATCTGTCAGATTGCGAAAGGCTTAGAATATCTGCACTCGCAGGACGTGATTCACGGTGACCTCAAAAGCGTAGGTTACGATATTTGCATAAGCGTGCCAGATATCCAGAGAAGTCTTGTCTAGGATAATGTACTCGTAAATCACGACGGAAGGGTCGTCATTTGCGATTACGGTCTGTCAAGAATTGTCGGAGAAGCTGGGGACGAACTTCTGGCACTACGTTATATGGCTCCAGAATTATTACAAGACTTGGATGACCGGTCTGATGGGTTCATCCCTCACAAATCAAGATCAAGCGACGTGTACTCCTTTGCCATGGTGGGCCTACAGGCCCGCTGTGTCCATCTGGGTGATGTATGGTGTATTTATTAACCTATCTGTTTTTCCTTCAGATACTTACAGGAAAGCCACCATTCCACCATGTCACCTGGCCCCTGGCTGTCGTATTCGCCAAGGCCAAGGGCTTACCGAAAGACTGTGACTATTTGGTGGAATACACAGAAACATGGAAGGTCATTGAACGTTGTGCAGCCTTTGAACCCGAAAAGCGGCCGTCAATGATTGAGGTCGTCGGCGCCCTGGATGACCTCACAAAGCCGATTTGCCATCCATCCTCGCGATATATTTTGGCCCATCGAGCTTCCTCCTACGCATCTCTCTTGGAACCCGTACTTTTAGCGGCGCTCACTAACCTGCAATTTGAAGGACATTACATGATACAAGTTGGTTTCAACGAAACTTCGTTGAGAGAGGGAATGCTCATCGAGGAAATCTACCTCTTGCTCGATGGGGAATTACAATCATCAGAAGACTATATATGCGCGACGTTAGGAGCCGTTTTCGCACTGTTTCCAGGAATCGTTTATACCCCTCACCAAACGTACTACGTTCCCATCGATCCACCTCCACAAGGCTCCGTCGGTCGTCTACTCGAATTGGGGGGGAAGGTTCGCGCTGTACAAAACACTGGAAACGCGTCAGGAAGTGGCGCTGGTGGCGCCTCTCCGCCGCAGTCAAAAGGTACAGGCCATGACAATCAGAAGAAAAGCGGCGGCCAGAATGCCAATAAGCAAGGCAGGGAAAAGGAAGGGGGTCGTGAACCAGGTGACCAAGGCGATAGCTCTAGCGACGATGATGACGATGACTCCAAAGGCAAAGGAAGAGACCTCGATGCCAAACACAAGGGAAAAGAGCCAGGCCATGGCCCGGGGCTGAACATTTCCTTTTCCTCGTCCCTCTCAATCAAAGGGAGTGATGGCACCCAGAAAGTCACTGCAGCCGCAAATATCGATATCACGGTAAGATTCTTTGTGAGATTCGGAGTTGTACGAGAGTCGATGGCACACCTCCCCTCTAGGTCGACGAAGATAAGGAATCCTCCCCACCCCAGTTCAAAGTCGTCATGACTGAGCTGAATGTTAGCTCGAGGCGGGACAATCAGCCAGTTTATTTCTTCTCATTCGCTCAAGTGCGAATTGTGGCATCATCTTCGCCCAATTCTTTGGCGCTGTTGGGCCACGGTCCCAAACAATTGCCTAAAGAAGATGACTGGATAAAAACGACAGTAAGCAACACGAAAGGAGCCAAACTTGATATCACTTTGAGCGCGACCCCAAATATAACACCGGGGGTTTCTGCCGGTCAAACAACTGTATTAGAAAAGGTCAGGGCCAGGTGGACAGTTACTTCGCAAGGAGATGCGGATGTCGATGAGGCGGTGCCACCGATGGGATTATGCTTCGCGGTGTGGAAATACGTTCACAACGATGACATATTTGACCGCCGTGAGGAATGGTGTTTCGAGCCTGATCACTGTCCGTCTGCTCTCTTTAGGTTCGAGCAGATCGAGACTGGAGTGCAGGTTGAAATACTAATATTCTGGTCCTTGGACAAAGTTCCCTCAAAGCGGCGAGAGTTCCCGATTGCATGGCCATGGGGGAAGGAGCACAGGTCGATATATCAGAATTTTCTCCATCAGGCGGAGGCCTCGGTCGGTCTAGAAAAAGTGCCCCAGAGCCGCTCGTGGACTATGCCAAACCAGAAGGCTCATGTGTTAACAAGGGAGGAACTCGATACATCGAAAGGGCCGATCCATTTTCAGGAGACTATCGCAACTGCGAAAGTACGCAGCGAAAGCAACAACTTTGCATTGACGAATTGCGAAGTGACGATGAAAACGGCGGTCAAGGGAAAAGTGAGCTTGACTGAAGCAGAAAGAACAAGTGATTCATTTATCTTCCGTGTTACAATTGTGGGTATACTCAACCTCGACTTCGTAATAGACAGGTCAGCGCTGACATTGCAACCCCCGGGACAAACGGCTACAGGACTGAACTCCACGGCGTCGTCGTCGTCATCTACACGGCGAGAGTGGAGCAGGAATGTCCTCACTCGGAAGAAGCATCTTTAGGATTGCTGTCAGACTGCGGTTTCAGAATCATGAGGGCTGACTAGGCTAGATTACGTAGTACCACCACCTTCGCGTGCTATTCGTCTACAGAACACGACTACCTTGTTCATACATTCTCGTTTCCTCTGTCTCGTGTCTGATCCCGACCACTCCGCTTCGTTTGGGACTGAGCCGCCAACGACCCTCCCACACCCCCTACCCTGATCAAGTAGGATGTTTTAACTTTTCGAGTATATTCCGACTTTTGATACCCGGGTGTTCCGAGCACAGCGCTCAAGAGTCATCGCAAATATCTGGATCAGCCTGTACAGCGTTAGGCCTGCGCAACACGGACTCCGGCGACCCAGCTCCAACCTTACTCGCTTGAACGACTTATCGGAGGGAAGGTGGAAGGATTACAGTCTACATTTCGGACTTGGTAGTATATTGGTAGCGATAGCGATAGGATATCTCCAGTGGTTAGTATGTACGCCCTTTCCATTCTGGTCCGAGCTCAAATTGATCCCCTCACTCTTGTAGTCTTTACATCTAGCAGGCGACGGCAAAAACGAGCTGACCATGGCCAATCCTTTTCGTGAGTATCAGCGCTATTGCCCAGTCCCCACAACAACCGCAGTATCACAGCGATTCCGATTTCAGCCAGGCGAAGACGGGAACGTATCCAGCAAACCCAGTCTTGCACATGCTCCCGAAATACAACCACGATCCGGATGATTTGAGGATGAGAGCTGGCATGGCACGAGCGCCGAGTCCCACGCCGAGCGAGCTACGAGAGCTCGAGATGGGCGTCATTGATTGGAAGGCCTTGAGAAAGTCGGCGGTTTTGGTTTCGGAGGAAATGGCTTTGTACGTCCTGGCATCATTTAATTGTTTGGTTGGAATGCTGGTAACCCCTATGCCCCTTTTTTCAGGGTACTATGCTGCCACTGTGGTCATTCTAGTCGTGGTTGCGCTTGTCTCCATATATCACACACCAACCATCCATTGGTTAACGCCTGCAACCCGTGTGTCTCATATGTTCCGCCTTTCATTCAGCGATACTGAATGCACCTTTTCTAGCTTGAAGTTCGGTTGGCTGGTGTTTTAATTATGATTTTCTTCTCTCCCGTAACTTGAGTCACTCTCGCCCGCGACCTTTTACTCGCTCATGCGACTGTAGCTCTTCGGCCACGAAATTGTCGCGATTCTCTGTTGCCTGGTGTGGGGTTTGTGGGTTGGTTTGTCTGTGCCGGGATGTTCTCGGGGGAAGTGGGCAACTTCTAGTGCCTCCTCTGTTCAATTTCAGTCTACCACTTGTGACCATTTACCAGCGCCTTCAAATTTTGCCGCCAAGCTCGAGGCGAGAAATTCGAACAGCCACAAATCTCGTATGCCTGCCTATCTTGTGGCAGTCGTCCGAGATGGAGGCTTCACAATTGCTCTCGTCGCGCGGTTGAGTGCTATCCTGAGACATTGCAGGTTTGCATAACGGTTCCAGCAATCCCAGCTCTTCCATGGTTTGCTGTCAACCGCGTGGATGAACGTGTTCAACTCTGTATCGGAAACACCACCCTACCTCGGCTTCCAATACGCCAAAAAACGTAGAGGACTAGCTCACACTACCTGGATACCGGTGTCTTCGTCATGATACAGCTCTTTTCGTGGGTGATGAAGGAGATATCGCCGAAATACCCTCAGAACGCCTACCACCTTTACCCTCGACTTGCTCTGATGAAGAAAATCCTTCTTCCCTTTTGACCCAGCTTCTCCTCCCAAACGGCCCTTACCGGAATTTGAACCAAATAATGCGGTACATCTAGCCCATCGCCATTGCCACCATCAGCTGACCAGCCCTTGTCAGATGTTCGTAGAATCCGCTGTCGTCCCCGAACACAAATCAAGTTCGTATATCCCCCCATCCGAGGAAGACGACAAAAAGGAGAACCCTGACGTCTCCAGTCAGGATGACAACGATGCCGACGAGGATGATGCCAATGACGCTCCCGATGAGGACGAGGAATACGATTCGGACATTCAGGACGACGACAAAGAGAGTTGTAGACGAGAACACTTGCATGCCATGTCCGCCAGGCTTGGTGCCTTCCTCCAAATTGGTAGATGGGGACGAAGAAGCCGAATCCAGTTACGGTAGCGGCAGATCCTTGTGAGACACCGCTCACCATTCTCTCCATGACACTCAACTCCATCTATCAGGTCAACACAGTAATCCATACCCATCGCCAGGAAGCGTGTTCGAACTCCCGATGACCTGGTCGATGATAAGGACGACTTTTACAGACTCGAACGCTCCAAACTGACGCATGATGCGCCTTCTAGTAATTGCCACCTGTCACGGTTCACCCGTTCCCCCGTTCCATCACTCCCCAGTCACTCTACTCCTCTTCCGCTTCTCCATCTACTTCTTGTCATGCAAGCGCGATGCTGATAACACAAGTGAAGAGGTGGAGAGTATTCTAGTCCTTGAACCAGTTCCTTCAAAGTAGCCAGAATTCCCGATTATGTGGCGACGGGCGAAAGAGCACGAGTCGATTTTTGAGAATTTTCTCCATCAGGCGGTGGCCTCAGTCGGTCTAGAAAAAGTGCCCAGAGCCCCTCGTGGATTATGCCAACCAGAATGTTCATGCGCGTTAGAGAGGGAGAAACTTGGTACGTTGAAAGGGTCAATCCACATCAACGGAATCCTAACAATTGCGAAACAATGGTCGGGACGTGGCGAACTCAGCAGTATTGTACCGACAAAGTGTGAAGTGATGATGAAAACAGCAGTCGAAGGGAAGGTGTACTTTTCGAACTCCTGATGTCCGGATTTTGCGAGCGGGGCGGGAGACTGGATTCAGCACCAATCTCAAAATGCTACTGGTCCGAATGAGATGTCACAGGAGGGAAGGTGGATGGATTCCTGTCTACGTTGTGGACTTGGTAGATTGATGGCGATAGGTTGGTACATATGTACTATTTACAACTCATGAATGGCCGACTTGCATCGGCAGAACCTTGCTTGCAAAATAGCAAAAGATAACGATGATAATTGTAATTCTTTGAAGCTTGGAGAATTCCATCCCACCCGTAGATCCATCACAGTTGAAGACAGACCAGCGTCGAGCATATGACATCGTCATCTGGCATCTCAACCAAACACTCTCAAGTGTCAACCCACCTCCACTTCGGATGATCCTCCGTAGAGAAGGTGGTACTGGAAAATCCAAGGTCATCCAGACTATTACCCAGGGGTTCGTTCATCGCAATGCCAGCTTCATGCTTCTCAAATCGGCATACACCAGTATTGCAGCTTTGCTCATTGACGGCAAGACAACACACTGCACAATCGGAATGGTATCTCGAAATGGACATTCATTAAGCAATGAAACAAAGGCGAAATTGCAGACATTTTGGAAGCACTACGTGTACCTTATCATTGACGAATGCTCAATGATTTCGAAAACATTTTTGGCAGAGCTTTCGAGAAATATCCCAGGGATTGGAAAAGCGAGAGGCGCCGTCGAGAATCCAGATTCCAGATGCCAGCCATGTCACGGATTCTCTGGGATTTGGGGGTATCAATGTAATCCTGTGTGGCGACCTTCATCAATTTCCTCCGGTTGCTGGTGCAAAGAGGGACTCACTTTATTATTCTTCACAATCTACAGATTCCGTGGATTTGAAGACCGGCCGGATGATATACGACGAGTTCTCGACAGTTGTACTGTTGCGCGAACAGGTCCGCGTGACCGATATTGTATGGCGAAACTTTCTTCGCTGTCTTTGGAAAGGAGCAGTTGAGGAAGTGGACCTGTCAATGCTTCGAAAACTTTTAATTACAAGTTCTGATTGCCCACCAACAGACTTCACAAGCAGTCCATGGAGCGAACTGTGTAGGCTAGTGATGCCGCGCCATGCTGTCAGAACAGAATGGAACATCTCAGCTGCCGAGAAATATTGTAAAATGTCTGGGGATTAATTGCTCACCTGTACAGCTGAGGACACCATCTGAAATCGACCAGTAACAATTATCGAGTGATACACACTTGCATCAAGAGGTCGGGGAGATGGGAAACGACAGAGACGAAACAAACTACTGGAAAATATTCAGTTAGCAATGAGCATGAAAGTCATGGTCACACAGAATGTGGAAACGGACCTCAACATAACCAACAGTGCACACGGCACCATCGTGGACATCATACTTCATCCAGACAAGCCACCTCTACCCAACACAAACATTGTTGACCTGGTACACCTCCTGTCATACATCTTAGTCAAGCTTGACAGGACGGGTGTCACTCAACTCGAGGGGCTTCAACCATCTGTCATTCCCGTCGAACCAGCTTCAAAATCCTTTACCATCGCTGTGCCAGTAGAGGCTAAGCCGCAGAATCGCACTGTCAAACGTCAACAGTTCCCAATGACTGCTGCATATGCATTCACCGACTACCGATCACAAGGTCAAACGATACCATATGTTCTGGTTGACATCGCCTCACCTCCGACTGGAGGCTTAAGCCTCTTTAACCTATATGTCACCCTATCACGAAGTTCTGGACGCTCAACTATCAGACTCCTGTGAGACTTTGACAACGAAGTATTCAAAGCCACTCACAATCCTGAACTTCTAGCTGAAGACGACCGATTGGAGTATCTGGACGAGACGACGAAGAGATGGTGGAGTACAATGGTGGAAGGACAGCCCAATTGAAATGTGTGCTGCCACGTGCTGTTCAGACATGTGTGATGACGTGAGTTGACTAATGTTGGTGGATTCGTGCTCGGCGCTCGATGTCGGTCGACGGGGGTGTGTCGTTTTGGGGCCGAGATTGATAACAAGTTTGGCTGCTTTCGTGTCGCTCACGATCGGTTTCGCCGAGTCGACATCTTTGAGCAAAATTTTGGGCCAACGGTTCACTAGCGTCAAAGAATTGATCAAAGATGATGCCACAATTCGCACTTGAGCGAACCAGAATAAATAAACGGGATGATTGCCCCGACTCGAGTTAATATCCAGCTCGGTCATGATGACTTGGAAGTAGGGCCCCTTCCACGTCGAGTTATCTGGGCTGGAGTCTCGATTTTCGTGGGCCTACAGGACAAGGGGAGAGGGTTATCGGCTCCCGTACAACTTTGGGTCTCGAAAAAAATCTCACTTTGATTTCGATACTCGCGGCTGCAGTGACTTTCTGGGAGCTATCAATCCCCTTAATTGAAAGGGACGTACAAGGGAATGTTAATAGACCGGGCGGCACTTCCTTTGAAGCCGTCGTCATTGTCGTCGCGAGAGCTATCGCCCCCGCCACCTGGTTCATGGCCCCTTCCTTTTGCCTGCCTTGCTTCTGGGTATTCTGGCCACTGCTTTGCTTCTGATTAACATGACCTGTACCTTCCGACTGCGGCGTAGAGGCGCTACCAGCCCCACCACTTCCTGACGCGTTTCCAATGTTCTGTACAGCGAGAGCCTTCCCTCCCAATTCGAGTGGAAGATAGATGGAGCCTTGTGGAGGTGGATCGATGGGAACATAATACGTTTGAAGGCGGGTATAAACGATTCCTGGAAACGGCGCAAAAACGGCTCTTAACGTTGCGCATATATGGTCTTCTGATGATTGTAATTCCCCATCGAGCAAGAGGTAGATTTCCTCGACAAGCATTCCCTCCTGTAACGATGTTTCGTTGAAACCCACTTGTATCATATACTCTCCTTCAAATTGCAGGTTAGCGAGCGCCTTTGCAAGTACGGGTTCCAAGAAAGATGCTTTATGGGCCAAAATATATTGCGAGGATCGATGGCAAATCGAGTTGGGCGAAGGTGTAGGGGTAGGTAAAGTGATGATCATCCTCTTCGTAGCTTTCGTCGGAATCCCCAGCTTCGGGGTCATTGAACAGGCGACCGTGCCGCCTTCCTCGTGGTAGGACTCTTCTTCGTCTTCCGCTGTTCTGACCGCAAGCTACCAGAGCCCGTGTCCCCTCCTCGCCATCCCCAGAGAAAGGAGCCCCAGACTCTCCGAATGGTACGTGGAACCCCCGTGGCAGGCGCAGAACCATCGTGGTCTTGGTCATGACGCGGGCAATGTCGGACCTCCATCTCTTCCACATCCCACTGCTGCTGGCGGGACCCAAAGCCCTTACAGACATCTCCACCTCCTCTTTACTTGCGTTGTCAGCATCATCTCTAGCGCGCTTGCGCGACAAGGAGGTTGAAGGGGAAGCGACAGAAGAGGAGTGGATTGACTTGGCGGCGACGCGAGGGGGGGACACGCCGCGATTACTGGAAGCCCCATCATGCGTCAGCTAGAGCGTTTGGGTTTGGAAAAGTCGTCCTTATCCTCGGCCGTGTCATCAGGGGTTCGAGTGCACTTTCTGGCGATAGGTAGGTATTGCTGTGGTGACCTGATGTATGGAGATGGGTGTCGTGGAGAGAACGGCGAGCGGTATGTATACTCACGAGATCCTCTGCTACTGGATTCGGGTTCCTCGTCCCCATCTACCATTTCGGATAAAGGCACCAAGCTTGGCGGACATGGTATGGAGCGTTCTTATCTACATCCTCTTTGTCAATGTCCACGTATTCCTCGTCCTCGTTGGGAGGATCGTTGACATCGTCATCGTGCTCATTGGCGACGCCATCATCTACAACCTGGGCCGCCAGGGTTCTCCTCTTTGTCCTCTCCCTCAATGCTCACAAGGAAAGATTTCCGACAAAACCTCTCTGGGAAGGTCCCGATGCGGTGCGATGCATATCTGATAACGCTCGGGTTGAGTGGACCGATGGATATTGTTGCTGGCGTAGTTTCTCGAGCAGAGCCTGTGTCAAGCCTGTGTGTGGCGTATTTCTTCATTGAGTATGACGAGCTGCCCCTTTTCTGAATCTATGTGTGCCAGAATCTTTGCCTTGAAACACTCAGGAAGGACATTCGTCGTCGACGCGATCGCAAACGCAAACGCAATATCATTCTCAATCGGTAGACTGATCATTGCGGAGAGGGACTTCTCATAATTATGCAATGTGTTGATGAAGTTCCATCCACGCAGCAGGGCAACAGTGGGTCGCAACAAGATCGCCAAGGTGGGACCAGCGCCATCATATCATTAGATCTTATCATGTGGTGCCAAGTGGGACGGAATATATATGACGCACCCGTAATCTACTATCAAACTTACCCACTCGAAGACAGCGCGAGAACCCAGATCCTATTCTCGAATCTTTTGTCGAGCTCGTCGAGCAAGATGCACATGTCCTAGAGGCATAGCCTATCGTCAGTCCCTCTCGCCTCGCACACACATCGTATGCATCATTACCCAATGCCTCAGCATTTCAATCTGCCCTCTGCCGGATATCGCGTAAAAGGATCGCCCGACCTGGCAGATCACTATAAAATGGGGAGGTCTCATGATAGTTGGAGGTATATACATCTACTACAGAGGGCCTGTGCACCGTCAGCTGAAGCATATCACCATATAAATAGTTATCTCTAATGCCAATCTTCCAACTCAATGTCACCATTTCCTTGCAACGTGCCGATCCACTCAGTTCATACTCTTCGAGACCAGAATTATTCATGAACGTCACCTCTGCAATGTGAGCCGCATGTGAAGACTCCGATTTGGGATGCTCCAGCATGTCAAGATGGGCATAGAAACTATCCAGGGTATCAATCATCCACGACAGTTTCCGGAGCTTGGGAAGTAGAGCTCCGGAGGCGACGCCTTCCAAACATGAGGCCGAGAACACGCTTCGTGGTATGGAAAGTTCTGTGAGCAGAGGGGATGCTCGAATCAGCTCTTCGAGGTGCAGGCTTGATGTAGGTATGTCTACGTGTTGGCGGCTGAACGATGATAGGTGGATGTCGATCGCGGCTGCGATTACTACTTCGACTTCGACTTCGACTTCGAGAACCAGGCCTTTCTTCATATTCATCAGACGAACGGGGGCGATGCCGTCTCCGTCTTCTATACCGATCCGGAGAACCACCTTCATAGGTTGGATGTACGACAACAGGGTGACTTGGTGAACGCGACCGCGAACGTGAGGCCGATCGTGAGCGTTGGACTACAATCGGTGCTCCCATCATGGGTGTCATAGGTCCCATCGGCATCATTGGTGGGAGCACAGATGGTTGTGTGAGCATTGGTTGTGGAGACGGCTGAACAATGATAGGTGAATGTTGATCGCGGCTGCGGCTGCGGCTACGACTTCGACTTCTACTGGAACGGGAGCTGGGGTTCCAGCTGCGCACGCCGACCATTGCCGGTGGTGGTCCATGTGGTATAGGGGGCATGGGAGGTGGCGTCGGGATATATTGAACTAGAGGAACTGTGGGCTGGGTAGGTAGAGGTTGCCTTGTTTCAATGGGTTGAATGGTCGGTTGAACGATCTGAAGGGGTGGAGTACGATGGGGGGAACGGGAACGGGAACGACTTGGCCAAGATCCCACTATTATCTGTGCAGGCTGAGGAGCGGGTACCGATGCCTGCCGAAATGGAGAACGTGAACGGCTGCGCCGAGGACTGTAGCTTCTCCGACTACTTTCAATAGACGGTGAGGGGCTGTGCAATACGAACCTGTGACCTGGCGGTGCTACCATAGGAGGCACGGGCGGACCTACAGGTTTCGCTCCTCCAGCTGACCGGAGTCGTTGAAAAAAGGATGATGTAGGCAGTCTGAATATAGGTTGCGACGGTGGTTGTGGTTCGTAGGCTGGTCGCTCTGACGGGACAGCAACTATGGTTGGCTGTTGTGCAACAGGAATTGTCTGCGGCTGCATCTGGTGCGAAGGCGGCTGTAGCATGATTCGATGTGGAGAACTGGAGGAGGAGGTGCTATGAGGATGACTGGAGTGGCTCTTGCTAGGGGGTCGTCCACGATCGCGACCATGACCAGTCCGCCTGTCACCCCCACTTCGACCATGTCCACTACCAGATGGCCTGCTTTTATCCCTTCGTTCATGTCCACTGGCGCTGCTTCGTCTGTGGTTCATGTCACTCGTTGTACTTCTTGGGGAGGGCCTGGTTCTTGTGCTGCTACTTGACGAAGAGTCCTCCCTTAATTCAAACCCGGGCTGGGGTAGGGTTCCCCTAGTCTCGGGCTGAATCGCTGTATGCTCGAGCACTTCACTTGTAAGGGGATTAGGTGAGCCTAGGATTTCCAGGCGGTCGTCCAGTGCACGGACGATCTCTCTCATCGATGGCCTCTTTTCGGGTTCAGAGGCTGCACAACGTTCAATGACCTTCCATATTTCTGTGTATTGCACCGAATAGTCACAGTCTTTCGGTAAGCTTATGCCCTTGGTCTTGACGAGCATGACAGCGGCGTCCGAGGCAATATAGTGGAATGGTGTTTTTCCCGTAAGGATCTGAGGGAAAGGCAGATTCGTCACTAATGCACGGTACCCAGATAAATTCAGCGAACCTCCACGCCGACCATAGCAAAAGAGTATACGTCACTTGATTTGGTGACAGATCTAGAAGTAGCCTTGTGAGACCCGTCGCCCAAATCTTCTAAGCCGAGCAATTCTGTAGCCATGTAACGTACTGCCCCTCCGTATTCTTCTCCAACGACTCTTGACAGACCGAAATCGGAAATGACTGGCCTTCCGTTGTCATTCACAAGCACATTAGTCTAGATCAACTTTCAGATAGCCCATCATCATGTCAAACGTTGCGACCTACACTTTCTATGTTACCGTGAATCACACTATGAGAGTGCAGATATTCCAAGCCTTTCGCGATCTGAAAAATCTACAAAACCCATTGAGGATCGATTCGAGAAAGAAGAGAGAAAACGGACTATTCGAGCTCGATCCGTATCGGGGTGGGTTTCAAGGTACGACATAACATCACCGTGTTCACATAGAGGAGAGATGATAGCGGGGGTGGCCCCCAATTGCAAGTCATAGGCGACGCCCAGGAATGGTAAGACATTTTCATGGTGCAAGGCAACCCAGAGTCTCGATTCACGACGGAGTCGCTATGGTAAGTTTTTAGATGGTTTGCACCACTGGACGAAAATGCTTCACTCAACTCGGGTCATTGCTTCATTTTCATGGTCTTTGGTTCTTCTGGTATTGAGCCTTCGGAGGAATCTAATGGCAACCTAGGTGATCAGGTCTTCAGTGAATAGATTATATGACGTGGCGGATCTTGACAAGTACTTTTTGAGATGTTCTATCATGAAGGTCGGTCAAGATTCCTCTATAAACAACGGACGATTCTCCAGATGCAAAATGAAACTCGTCAAACTTCCGGACCCGACCTGTTAGGTTCTTGGTGGCAGCCGTTACTGGTCATATAGATGGATCAGAGGAAGAATTCCAACTTCGAGAGGACCCTGTTCAGAGCCATTCCCCCATCCAAGTTCCGGATTCATAACGATAACTTGTGAATGTTATGACACTATCCAGTAATCGTAGGGAGAAGAGTGGTGGGTTGGTGGCGGGTATTTGTTTTAAGAATAATGATAGACGCCCAGCCACTGCTTAGCGCCAATTGTATGGCATATCAAAGGCCCTTGTTTTCTGTTTAGTCACATTGCGAAGGGAAATTTTGAGGGCTGTAAGGCATCGGTTACCAGGAGAATGACGAGAAGGATGTTGCATGCAACAAAGAGGCCAAGGGACATGTTATGTCACACGAGGCAGGATGGAAAACATCCATGCCGACCAAATTTCGTGCCCTTTCATTCAAGGCGGATACTTATAAAACAACGAACATCCTGTGGCACCCTATGTACAACCTCCCCGCCGCCCTTTCACTTCCCTTTCTTTTCTCCAGCCTTCCTCCAAGTAGCAAGGGTCTTCTCATGATGCGCCAAACGCTCCTGGTACTCCGGGATTTCATCATAAACAATCGTCTCAACGTCCCCCGTCTCCGTCTCCCGTACACGTTGCTTGTCACGTCGTAACCCGCGACGTCTCGACGGTCGCTGAAGGGCACCCTCAGCCTTGGTCGTCACAGCCCCGGCCTCAGCGGCAAGCACCACTGCCCCATCTGTGTTAAATGGCCCGTCCTGAGGCGGCTCAAGACCAAAGTGACGGCGGAGCTTGACCATTTGTTGCGAAAAATAGTCGTTTTCCTCCGGATAATCATCTTCTTCGTCACTTTCGCCAGAATGCCCAGCTTCAGGGTCATTGAACAAGACAACTGTGCCACCTTGCTCAGGGTGGAGATCTTCTTCATCTTCCCCCTCGCCCTTGAACGGCCGATCTAGTTGTAAGCCACCAGAGCCACTGTCTTCCTCGCCATCGCTAGAGAAAGCAGCCCTGGGCTCTTCGACTGGGACGTGGAATACCCGAGTGGGCGTGACGGGTGCAGAGACATCGTGGTCTTGGTCATGACGCGAGGAATGACTGTCAGACCTCCGTCTCTTCCACATCCCACTGCTGCTGGCGGGACCCAACGCCCTTACAGATATCTCCACCTCCTCTTCGCTCGCGTCGCCATCATCGTCCCTGGCGCGCTTACGCGACGGGGAGGTGGACGGGGAAGCCAGGGGAGAGGAGTGGATTGACTTGGGGGCGACGGGAGAGGGGGACACGTCGCGACTTCTGGGAGACTCATCATGCGTCAGCTTGGAGCGTTTGGGTGAAAAGTCGCCTTTATCCTCGGCCGCGTCATCGGGGGTCCGAACGCGCTTTCTGGCGATAGGTAGGGATTGTTGTGGTGACCTAATAGACGGAGATGAGAGTCATGGAGAATGGTGAGCAACATGTGTACTCACGAGGACCTTGAGCTACTGGATTCGGGTTCCTTGTCTCCTTCTACCAATTCGGATGAAGGTACCAAGCTTGGCGGACATGGAACGGAGGTGTTCTCGTCGACATTCTCTTTGTCGTATTCCTTTTCCTCTTCCTCCTCTTCTTCATTAGGAGCATCATTGACATTGTCCTCGTCGGCATCGTTGTCGTCTTCATCGGCGACCCCACCATCCTCAACCTCGCCATCATCAGCATCGTTGTCATCCTCATCGGCGACACCACCATCCTCAACTTCGCCATCGTCGTCTTCGTCGGGGTTCTCCTCTTTGTCCTCTTCATCGATGCTCGCAATGAGTGACTGGAGGAAATCTGGGCCTACAACCTTCTGCAACTGCTTGACGAAGCCTTGCGTCTCCTTAATCTCCTGTTTGCACGCGAGTTCGGCCTTTGTGACTTCAGTTAACGCCTCGCTCACTTCGTGCTTGGCATCCTCTAGGTCCTCACAGAGCTGTTTTCGATCGCGTTCGAGGTCGTGTAACATCTTACGCAGCCAGCAGTCGCCGGGAGAGAAAGCGCGTTTTGCGCCTTCCGCATCATCGCCTCGGCCGGGGGGTGGTGTCCGAGGGACGGGGGGATAAACGAACTTCATCTTGGGTTTGGGGACGAAGGTGGATTCAACGGAAATACGATCCAAGGGTTTGTCGGCTGGTAGTGGCGATGGTGGTGGGCTGAATATATCGCATGGTGTGGGGAAGCGTAACATTATCTCAGGATCCGGTTCAAACTCCGGTAACGACCGTTGGGGAGGCGATGGAACTGGGGCGACGGGGGGAAAGGATTCTTCTCCTTCAGAAGGAGTCAAGGGTAAAGGTGATATATCTCCTTCATCACCCACGGGAAGGGCGAGGTCACGACGAAGACGCCGATATGCAGGGAGTTCGAACGGTTCCTCTATGTTTTCGGGGGTGCTTTCAGAGGGTGGAGTTTCCGGTAGAGAGAGTTGAACGCGTCCATCCACCCGATTGATTGTGAACCGTGGAAGAACTGGGATTGCTGGGGTCTCTGCAGATCCGTCCTGGATATCAACGATACGTTGCAGTATCTTGCTCTTCGTGAGGCCATTGGGGAGATTGTAATGCTGAGGCATTGGGTTAGGACAATGTGAATACGAGGGGAAAAGGACTGACGGCAGCGTATGCCTCTAGGACACGCGCATCTTGCTCGACGAGTTCGGCAAAAGATATGAGAGTGCTTTTCGCGCTGTTTTCGAGAGACATTCAATGGGTCTGATAGTTGATGAGGGGTGCTGTGAGAGATATAGTTCGTTGCACTCACCCGGGAAGCTGTGTTGTTCACGGAACCACATGACGAGAACAATGCGATTGCGGTGGTCCCATTTTGGCGATCTTGTTGCAAGGACCCATCGTGATAAGGGGTTATTGTCCTGCTTTGTCGGTGTAACACCAAGCATCGGCAATATCCGCACCCCCGATTAGGAGATGCATGAACCACTTGAGGGAGGTTAACCGTTGAAGTCAGCCCATCAATCGAAAACGTGGCTCCCGCGTGGTCACTACTGTATAAGGCGCGGAGTTCCTGTCAGCGACATCCCAATGATCAGTAGGAACATCGACACTGATCTTGAGGTTGCGACCGCGTCCACGACAAATCTCCCTCTTCCTGAGTGTCTCAAGGTAAAGATCCGGGCACACATAGACTCAGAAAAGGAGCAGCTCGCCATTCTCGATGAAGAAATACGCCGCACACAGGCTTTGCTCGACAAACTACGCCAGCAACATACCCATCGGTCCACTCAACTAGAGCCTTATCAGATGTGCATCGCGACCTTCCCAGAGAGGTTTTGTCCGAAATCTTCCTTTGGTCCCTCGCAGTATGTGGAGTCCCCATCCCAAGGACAGACATGCACGCACCGTGGAACCTCACCCGCGTTTGCTCCCTGTGGAGGCAGCTTGCGCTCAACATGCCCGATTTATGGGCACGGGTTAACATTCATATTACGCGTCCAGACTCCATTGGCCTTAACATTCGTGCAGTACATGAGGTGCTCGGTGCAAGCAAAAACTGGCCCCTTTCTATATGCGCCCGTTTGTGTTTTGACTCTTCAGACTCGTGATTTCTCGCACAGCAAATGATTAATGCCATCGTTTCCGATCCTCACCGCCTTCGGGCGATCGCTCTTCAAGGACACTCGTCCTGCATCGAGCCATTCTTGAACCTGCCTGCAGGTTTGGCCAAATCTCTCGAATTTGTGACGGTCATCGTCCGGCGCATTGGTAGCATCGACCTTTCTATGCTCAAAGGCTCCACGAAGCTCCGTCAACTGACAACCAACATGATTCCGCCATATTCCTCTATCGTCCAACTTCCATTGACACAGCTCACCGTCCTTCGCCTGCCGTGCTCCCGCCTACACCCCAGGGCTGCTTTATCCATATTAAGACAGTGCCCTTCTCTTATCCACTGCACACTACGCCTCACCAACGATGGCGACGACGCACCTCCGGATGCGACACCATGTCTTCTTCCTAAACTGACCCATCTCGACTTACTGCCATGGAGTCGGGCGCGTTTTGACTACCTTCCATGTATTGAATCACTAGTGCTCCCCCGCTTGACCCACCTTTATCTGACGTACTTCCACACCGTCCCCCAGTTGCCCGCGGCATGCTATCAACGGATCACCCAGTCTGGCACTCTCTTGACTCTCAAAATAGACATACCTATGTCAAGTCCCCACCTCGAAGAGCTGCTTCGAGCATCACCTTTCCTCATAGACCTTTTCATGCCGCGGAGCGCGTTCTCGCCCTGGGCTTTGGAAGGCGTCGCGTTGGGAGCCCTACTTCCCAAGGTCCGAAATCTGACGTGCATGATCGGTATCCTGGGCGGTTTCTATTCCCATCTTGACATGCTTGTGCGTCGCAAATTGTGTTTACATGCGACTCACATCGCAGAGATGACGTTCATGACTAAGTCTAGTTTCAATGAGTCCCAAATGAGGGGATCGGCGCGTTACGAGGAAATGGTAAGGTTAGGGTGGAAGATCGGCGTCATGACGTATAGATAATGGGGCTAGCTGCAAGTCTGAAACCGGAGGCACAGTGCGTCTTTGAGCTGTGCGAGTCTTCTGTTGCTGTGGCATGAGGAAGATTAATATTCATGTAAACGTAGATTGCTTCATAGTGGCCTGCCAGCTGTTTAGAACTTTTGACAACTGGTGCTGAATGTGGTCGCAAGATTTTTTTAACACAATGTCCGGTGATTTCCCAGGCTGAGGGACAGATTGGAATGCTCAGGCTCGAGGCGTTGGGTTAGGACAGTGTAAAGATGAGGCGCGAAAGGTGGTGAGAGTAGCGTATACCTCTAAAATACGAACATCTTGCATCTTGCTTGACGAGTTCGACAAAAGATATCAGTTTTCGAGCGACAATTGGGTAGGTACGTTTCATGATAGATCCTGGGTGCGTCAGAGAGATAGGATTCGTCTAACTTACCCAGCTGGAAGCGATGTTCGTGGATCACAAGACGAGAACAAGAGGATGTCCACAACAGCCCTCACGACATTCTGAACCCCGCCGGACCACTCCGAACGCAGTGCCGCCGAGGGTGAGGGAGCTTTCTCGGTGGGTGCCAGCCGCGTCGCTCGCGTTTATGGTAACCCGGTCGGCGCCGACCTTTATCATCCGTCGCGACTGACTTTTCCACGACATGTAGGTGGCAGGTGCAAGCTCCCTCATCCCATGCCCGCGGTTGTGACCAGCCGACATGCTACCTCCCATGCCTCACCTCAGAAAGGCAGATGTACCTGCCACATCCCCTCGCCGACCCAATCCTGTCGACACCTGCAAGCAGCAGCAGTCACCGGTTGGCACATTCCACATTATGACGGCTCCCACCCCCATGGCTACGATGTATCTCAGGCGTGGCGCCGCCGTCATGTCTGCCAATCCACTGCCAAAACTAATGGCTCCTTTTGGACGGCTTCAATGGATCTCGATGCGGTGGTCAGGACAAGGTACCTACTCAACGGCAATTTGTGGTTTCCGTACCCCGAATCTGGTACCGGATGGACATCTTATTCAAGATGAAGATAGTGTCACGGAGTTTCGAGTCTGAAGGTGCCGTTGAAGCCGCCTGTTTTCGCCACTCGCCGCCATCCTCCGGCTGGGAAAGCTAAGTTATCAGCGGAACGCTTATCGCGGAGAAATATTAAGCCGGCATCACCGGCAAAAGGGTGTTTGTTTCTTGTTGCCAGAGGTTATTTTTGGTATGATCAATCGTTGGCTTGGGCGGCGGTAAGTAGCACGGGACCCGGGCCTGTCCTGACTAGAACTCCACCAACATCCCAATGACCAGTCAAGCTCTTGCTAAATTCGAGAACATCTTCACTGATCCAGATCCTCTAGGTACGTTCGTGTCGGTGGTGACAACGAATCACCTTCTTCCTGGGACCCTAGGGGCGGCAATTCGGGTACACATAGATTCCGAAAAGGAGCAGCTCACCATTCCTGCCGAAGAGATACAATCGATTCAACTCAAGCGTGGTCAGATGGACATCGCGTCGCATCGTGATCTTCCCACAGAGATTCTCTCCAAAATATTCGTTTGTTCCCTCGCAGAATGGGGAGTTCCGATTCCAAGGAGCGGTATCCACACACCGTGGAACCTCATCCGGGTTTGCTCCCTGTGGAGGCAGCTTGCGCTCAACCTGCCCGAGTTATGGGCACGGGTTGACCTTCGTATCATGCGTGTAGACTCCATTGGCCCCAACATTCGTGCAGTACAAGAGGTTATCAGCGCAAGCAAAAACAGGCCCCTTTCTATTCGCGCCTATTTTAGCCCTCTTGGCCGATCTGTCGCTCGACAAATGATTGACATAATTTTTTCCGATGCCCACCGCCTTCGAGAGATCTCTCTTCGTGGACACCTATCCTGCATCGAGCCATTCTTAAACTTGCCTGCAGGTTTGACCGAATCTCTCGAAATTGTGACCCTCAACGTCCCCAACGTGATAATAGGCGTTGGTGGGACCGACCTTTCTGTCCTAAAAGGCTCGGCAAAACTCCGTGAACTGACAATCGACATTGTCATGCTATATTCGTCGATTTTCCAACTTCCATTGGCACAGCTCACCGCCCTTCACCTGCCACGCTCATACCTACACCCCAGGGCTGCTTTATCCATCTTGAGACAGTGCCCATCTATCATCCAATGCACATTGTGTCTCAGCAACCACGGCGACGACGCACTTCCCGATACGACGCCATGTCTTCTTCCTGAACTGACGCATCTTACCTTACTGCCGTGGAATCAAGGGCATTTCGACTACTCCCGATGCATCGAACTTTCACTAGTGCTCCCACGCATAACCCACTTCTATTTGAAGTACTTCTACTTAGACCGTCCGTGGCCCGCTCCATGCACTCAATGGATCACCCAGTCTGGTACTCTCCAGATTCTCCATGTAGACATACCTATATCAAGTCTGCACATCGAGAAGCTGATCCGAGCATCGCCTTTGCTCACAGAACTTTCCGTGCCGCGATGCACGTTCTCCGCCTCATGTTTGGAAGGCGTCGCGACAGGCGCTCTACTTCCCAAGGTCCGAAAACTGTCGTGCATGGTCGATAACCTGGACAGTTTCTATGCCCATCTTGACATGCTGGAGCGTCGTAAATCGGACTCTTCACATGCGGCTCACATCGCAGAGATGATGTTCATGACTAAGTCCAGTCTCAAAGAGTCCCAATTGGGGGAATCAGCACGTTACAAAGAAATGAGGTCTGGGTGGAAGATCTCCGTCATGAGGATAATGAATGGGGCTATGCTTTAAGTTTGAAACCGGATGTACAAAATTAGTCTTTGAGCTGAGTCTTCTGTGTTGTGTCATTTTTTGCACGATGACTCCGAAGGCTGAGGGACCGATTGAAATGCTCAGGCTCGGAGCCCTACGGCCCCTACCACATATTTTTTTTCACTTTTCCCATTTCCTTCGTATTCACATAAGCTGTGTCTCTTTTCTATTGCCAGATATTCAATGCGGCTTTCAAGCAGAAAGATCTTCATTCTGGTCAACTTAATCGTTCGTTAGCTCTCATTCGTCTGTTAGGTCGTCTTCGGTTATTCAGGGCCCCAGCGATATATCTCAACCAACTTACTGTTTTAAAGTATCGGGCCCGAGAGCCCGAATCCCCACCGTCGGGCTGGGGATCCGAGGAGAGGGGGAGGGGGAAGAGAACGTTGAGTTCATCACCGCAGATTCGACACGATGGTGGTTATGTGGGACGGTAGACGACACGCAAAGCACATCCGAGCACCTTCGCTGAGGCACCATCCTCCGACAGCACCGGCATATCCTCGAGATCCCTCAAGATTCCTGCGATACATTCGCTAGCACCGGAAAGATGAGCAACTCTTGCACATGCGGCATGAATATTGAGATAGAGCGGATCAGGAACGGGGAGCTTTTCGGGATCTGTCGTTGTGAATGTTACAGTTTCTGCCCACCGCTCGTCCCTGTACCAAGGACGCGCGTACTTGATGTTGTATGTATTGGGGGTGCCCTAGATGCTCTCCATCTTGAGTCGAGAGCTAGGGAAGAAGTTTCGGGGGAGAACGCAATGTGGGTTCGAACCAGAGCTTCAATGCGTTGAATGGATCATGTACGATGGTGTTTAATGGCATGACGTTTTCAAGGCTATGAATCCTTTGACCATTGAGGGCTTGAGAGATATTCGAACAGCCAAAACGATCCATCACAGCACACACAGAGGGGGCATACTCAACCTAGAACCGCGTGGTTAGCGAGGGCATGCGAAAAAATGGGGAGTGAGGCGAACCTTGGTGGTGACCTGTCCAACCTTACCAGCGACAATATTCTGATGGGTGGATTCTGGGAAGATGTGTGCACACTGGGTCGGTTGCCCTGTGGCTCCCAAGTCGAGAACCAGCTGCTGTAGTTCTTGGATCTCTTCCACAGAGTTTGCATCATACACCCCGGTAACAATACAACGCTATCCCCCTAATGAGAGCCTTGAAACGGTAGAAGCCATAACCGGGGTAGAATTGAGCAATCGCTGCACTCACGTTACGTTTTGCCGACTGATGGTCTTTGGGAGCTTCGATGAGCGTCTCCTTGATCTTTTCCTGGATGATGTCGAAAGAAGGGCGGGAGACATGGCTGGATTGGACGGGTGTTCGAATTCGCCCTTTGTATTTCCTGACTGCGCAGATGGGTGTCAGGATGGCGCAAGAAAGGGCGGACGAGGCTAAGTCTTTGAGCTGTGTGAGTCTTCGGTTGCTGTCTCATGAGGAAGATCCATGTAAACGCTAGTGGATCGATTGGATATCTCCAGCTTCATAGTGGCTTGCCAGATCGCAAAAAATTACAAGATGTCCGGTGGTTTTCCAGGCTGAGGGACAGATTGAAATGCTCAGGTTGGATTAGGACAGAATTTGTGTTTTCGAGAGACATTGGGTAGGTATGTTTTATAATAGATCAGGTATTGGCGCGTCAGAGATATAATTCGTCTCACTCACCCAGCTGAAAGCGATGTTCGCGGAACCACAAGATGAGAACAAGGAGATTGCGGTAGTCCCGTTTGGGCGATCTTGTCGCAAAAGAACCCATCGTGATGAGGGTCTATTGTCCTGCTTTGCCGGTGTAACTTGAATATCAAATCCTTGTCCATGCAGGGACGAGCATCGGCAATATCACACAGTAACCAGTTGCTGTCCTCAACGATAGCGTTTCGCGTCAGGAGATACATAATACATGAATCACTTGAGGTGCGATGTACAAGCCGAGCGTTGGCTGAACTTGAAGCATGTCCAAGCCCGGACCCAACTCATCAATCGGAAACGTGGTTTGGCCAGAGTTTGCCAGTGTTGTCAGATGTTCATCGCGCCGCACCGTGACCTTCACTTCCCAGAGAGATCTTGTCCGAAATCTTCCTTTGGTCCCTCGTCGAATGGGGGGTTCCCGTAGACACGGACGCGCCGTGGAACATCATCCGCGTTTGCTCCCCGTCAGAGGGACAAATTGAAATGTCGAGGCATTGGGTGAAGACGCGTGCGGTGTGCCTATGAAGCGAAATCGACTGACGCAGGGTATGCCTCTACTAGACACGCGCAGCTCGACAAAAGATATAGGAGATCTGTGCTTTTCGCGCTGTCTTCGAAACATTGGTGGGTCTGATAGCAGACTACACTGGATACCGTGAAAATAATCCTTCTCGCTCATTCAGGAAGCTGTGTTGTGAATTCATCGATAATCCATCGGAAACGTGGTTCCCGCGTGCCATGATCATGGCGGCACCTATAAAGCTCCAGGCTCATGAGTCTTGACTAGAACTCCATCGACGTCCCAATGATCAGTCAGGCTGTTGGGAACATCATGAACATCGACACTGATCTTGAGGTTGCGACCGCGTCGACGACAAATCTCCTCTATCAGGGTAAAGATTCTGGCATACATCGATTCAGAAAAGGAGCAGCTTGTCATTCTCGATGAAGAAATACGCCGTGCACAGGCTCTCGTCGACAAATTACGCGAGAAACACACCCATCGGTCCGCTCAACTCGAGCCTTATCAGATGTGCATCGCACCGCACCGTGATCTTCCCGGAGAGGTTTTGTCCGAAATCTTCTTTTGGTCCCTCGCCGAATGGGGAGTTTCCCTCCCAAGGAGCGACACTGATTCCCCGTGGAACATCATCCGCGTTTGCTTCCTGTGGAGGCGGCTTGCGCTCAGCATGCCCAAGTTGTGGGCGCGGATTAACCTTGATTTTACCGATCAATGCTCCCGCCGCCAAGCAGACCACATGATGAACCGTGTAGCAAAAGCGGCCATCGGTGCAAGCCAAAATTACCCCCTTGCTGTACAGGTTGATCTTGGCTGTGATCTCCCAACATTCGAAGTTCGACACACAATTAATCTCATCTCTCCCAATGTCCATCGCCTTCGAGAGTTCAGTCTTCGAGGACCCCCTCCCATAGTGTGACGTTCGACCCCCACTGGACAATAGACTTTACCTTTCCCTTCCTCAAAGACTCCACGAAGCTCCGTGAACTGACAATCAACATGATCACATCATATTGGTCGCTTTCCCGACTTCCATTTGCACAGCTCACCGCCCTTCACCTGCCGTGCTCCCATCTAGAACCCAAGGATGCTTTATCCATCTTGAGACAGTGCCCTTTTATCATTAGTTGCACACTCGGTCTCAGCGACAACAGGAGGAATACATCATTTCCAGATACGACGCCATGCCTTCTTCCTGAACTGACCCATCTTACGTTACGCCCATCTCATCAAACCTTTTTTGAATATCCACGATGTATCGAAGCACTAGTGCTTCCTCGCTTGACCCACCTTTATCTGCAGGGCTTCCACCTGCTTCCACTCCCACCGTCGGGCTCCGTGGCCCATTGCAGGCAGGCAATGGATCACTCAGTCTGGCACTCTCCAGATTTTGGAATTAGACATATATTTATACAGCTCACGCGTCGAAAACTACTTCGAGCATCACCTTTGCTCAGAGAACTTTCCGTACCGCAAGGAATATTCTTATCTTCATGTTTGGAACACATCGCGTCAGGAGCTCTAATTCCTAGAGTCCGAAATCTATCGTGCATGGTCGATACTTTAGATCGCTTCCATGCCCATCTTGATATGCTCGAGCGCCGCAAAGCGGACTCTTCCCACACGGTTCACAACGCAGAGGTGACGTTCATGAATAATTCTGGTCTCAAAGAGTTCGAATTGAGCGGGTCGGCGCGTTACAAGAAAATGGTGACAATGGGGTGGACATTCAACATTACTTTTGAGCTGTGTAAGTCTTCTGTGACTCATACTGAGGAAGATTCATAAACAAACGATTGATTTATAGGTTGGACTATGATCGTTGTCCCATCAATACTAATAGACGATCATTTAGAGTCTGACTAGGGGAGACAAAGGTTGGACCTCCCCTGACCTCGCTTCACAGCGGTCAGTTCGCAGGATTTTTTTACGCAATGCCTTGGTTGCTTTCTTGGCGGAGGGACTTGTTCAATGCTTGGATTATCGCCAAGGCTATTCCTTGATATGCGGCTCTGCCAGGCCACTCTGGGCTTCTTCATTTTACTACGCCCTATTTCCCTCACGAATTACAGCGTCTAATGTTACAGTCTAGGTATAAATGAAACTGACATGGTACCACTGCACCAAAGGATCCTTGTTACTGCAGCCTGTGGGTCCCTAGAGGGCAGGGTTTGTTCCCTTCAGCAATTGTAATGTGGTGCACTGTTACAGTAACGATAAAGCGATCGCGACTTGGGCACCTAAGTGCTACCTATATGCCCATGGACTTCAAGTGACACTACATCAGTGAATTGGTAGCCGGCGAGTCTGTCTCGCTTACCTTCGCTCACCTTTCGAAACCTGTCATATCGGAAATCCCGGTTCTCTGATGTAACAGAATCTATGTAACTTAAAGGCATCGAGCGGTTTCTGGTTAACGAAAAATGGAAACTTCACCATGCTTAAGTATTGCAATAATTACAGCTTCACATCCAGTAAAACTTCTATTGATCTAGGATGTACCAATGAAATCTAGGGCTATGCACTAGTCAGATGGTGTCTACTAAGGAGCTGGCAATCCAAACGATATGCCCACAGAAGTCCTTTTTATGGTATCGATGATGTGCCGAGTCAAATTGCAAAATGGATCATGGTATATCTTCCAGGTCCTGGTCCTTCGATAAGTCAATCCGTGCGGAGGCGTTTCTTAGCGACTCCATTGGTTCCCCCATTTACCCCATTTACGACTCCATTAACGGCTGAGAAGTACTCCAGTGAGCCTTTGGGATCGGCCTTCATGGTCTTGGATCCTTCGGACCAATTTGCTGGACAGACTTCACCGTGTTCCTCCTACGGGAGGAAATATCAGATGGGTGTTCAAGCGTTGCGTGCGTGGGCTACATACAGTGAATTGGAACGCTTTAATGAGGCGAACAGTCTCATGAACGGAGCGGCCCACAGGGAGATCATTGACAGTTATTTGTCTAGCCTGAAGTTATTGCGAAGCACCCTTTATGCTAAAGATGAAGACGAACCTGAGTATCCCTTTGGGATCGATTAAAAACAAGCCTCGAAGTGCGATACCTTCGTCCTCGAGGAGAACACCGTAATCACGGGAGATGGACATGTTCCTATCGGCGACCAAGGTGAGTTTGAGGTCGGGACCCAGTCCACCTTCCTTGCGTGGTTGGTTCGCCCAGGCAAAGTGGGAAAATTTAGAATCCGTGGAGATACCTGACGCGCTTTTAGGATATGAACGCGACTGAACGCGCACAAGACTCACCAAGAACGGTCGCGTTCAGTTCTTTCAATTGTGGTAGTGAGTCGTTGAACGCCAAGATCTCCCTGACGATGGACATATATTAGAACCACTTGGGAGATGGAGGGGCAAATGGCACGTGCGTTGGGCAGACAAAGGTGAAATCCCTATACGCAGGTCAGCTCAGCGCGTCAAAATAGGTTTCTAGAGACAATTACATCGGGTAGAAGAGTAGGACAACCCTAGTGGTAAAATTAGCACACGTGTCACCTCTTCAGCAAAAATGAGGTGGCGCGTCGTACATACCATTGGCCGAGGTAGTCAGCGAGGGAGACATCCTGGAAGAGCCCACCGACGACAGCCGTGGCTTTGAAGGCAGGAGCAGGGCGTTGGACGACGGCAACCATGGTGAACTGGGGATGAAAGTTGGAGAGGGAACTTCTCTGTAAAATTCCCAGGTCGCGTTCTTTGTGCATGTTTGCACACTTCCCTCGACTTGGTCTCGACCACTATCATGGCCGGCGTGTTATCGGACTCAAGACCCTTCCGCTGCAGAAGAAATCGAGAGGAACTTCATAGATTCAACTCCACAAGCTCGGAGTTCGGAAATCGTTCAAGTCTCTCATAGACCAGATTCAAGGAGGTGTCTCCTAGACTCAGTACCGGTCTCCGATAAATGGATCTGTCGACTATGATATCATTGATAGAGGAAGGTACATTTCACTGAACACTTTCATGCGTCATCTGGTATGTATCTGCGCTGGTCCAGGTACGTTTTCTTACCTCGGATTAATTATCATCAATGACGTACCTTCGCTGCAGAGCATTTAAGCCGTCTCTCCGGGTGGAGCGAGCGATATGGCATCGCTTCGCTGTGAAAACCTATCCAAATCCCTCCCTGGAGTACCCTCCCCGCAAGATTCCCATCGCTTCATCTCCAGGTCCTCAGTTGCCGCCCCTCTTTTCCATTGCATCATTTGCTCGTGTTCGATCGTAAGGTAGGAACGTTGATTTTTGCGAATGCAATTTCGGTCTAAATCAGGATATTCAGACTGACGGACCAGTCGCCATTCGACTTCAAGACTACCTGCCCCTCTTTCCTTCCTTTTTTACGTCTTTCTTTTTTGCCCCCTTCTGCTGTTTTTTTAATACTTTCACTCAATTTTACCTTGGTACGTTCCTGTTCTCAAACGTAATCCCCATATTGGACGTCTTTCAGTTGTTTCGCCTTGTTTTTCTTCCTTGACGAATGGCGGCAAATATCTCCTACTATTTTCCTCGTTTCATCTGGAACTTCTGGTTGTCTGAGACGTACGTTGTTCTCCATCATCGACCTGTCAAGGCGTCGATTTAGTCCCTAAACTTCACAAAGTGGCCCGAACAACTTGCCCCGCGATTGCCGAGTTCACATGTATGACGTTTACGACAATGAGCTTTCAGAGTTTCTTCAGCCTCCCATTCAGACACGGACAGCCTTCCAAGATTTTCGGGATAGCTCCTTGGCGACATCGCTCCTTGGCACTGCGGAGCAAGCATTTTCTCTTCTAGAGTGGGAAGCCGAAACCATCTTGACTCAGCTAATGGAAAGCACGTATTCAAGTGGGATTCCAACAAGGTCGACTTCATTCTGCTTTTCCAAGGAACGACTGGCGAACCTGCGCAAATATTTTGCATTCCTTCGATTTCGGAACAGTAGAAAATATCAAACAACTTTCTGCTCTCTGAACGAACCTAGCCCATCCGCTCCCCATGACCGGATATTTTCCGCCTATCTCCCTGCAATCATGGAGCACCGTGCTCGGACGATGCTTCGGACGATGATGGCATTCTTGCAACACTCACCATTAGAATCTCCTTCGCCACCAAGGTCTGTTCATGATGACACGCACTGCACCAGAGGAGTTTATTTTGATGACTTTCGGGCTGCTATGGAATCTTATTGTTGGCAATTATTTGATGCGGAAGTATGTGTCGGCGTTGCGTCTCAAGACCAAGAGTTTATTCCGTCCGATGCCTGTTTCGGTGCGTTGAGCGAAGGTTTCGCAGAGGACCCGTGAGTGTTATTTCCAGTTTGTGTTGTCGTAGAACTGATGAATTTCACCACCAGCGAATGTTCCGACATGTTTTTTCCTGTCTTTCCGACATTTGCTGTGTATATCCTCGGAAATGGGGATGCAGATGGTCTGTCCTATCGTACAAGAAGAACCGATCCTCCCTTTGTCACAGTGGATGTAGGCGTTGAAAGGGCTATCGATGTGCACTTGCGAAATCTCAGGATTCTTCAAACATATCCTCAGCACCTGTATTTCTTCGCTCTACGCCCCCCTTCGCTTTTCATTTCGTCATATGACGAATTCCGCTGGATTCAAGAGCATCAAGAATACAGCTGACTGAAGCAACGATGTCGCCAGAAATTCTTTCAGGAGACTGTGGTGAAGACGCTAGTCATTAAGAGCTCCGTGATTCTGACGGACCTCACGGACGAAGTTGTACAGATCGGATCGTCTGCTGTATGTCACGGCGCTTTCTCGGATGTCTGGAAAGCTGTGTGGAATGATCCCATTGAGAAACGCCCCCGAAATGTGGGTTGAGCTCTTATCCGTCTATATGCTTAGCTCATGGAACCTTAGGTCGCTCTGAAGGTCCTTCGCCAGATCGTAGTGAAGAATGTTCGGGAGAAACTAATGAAGGTGAACGAGATGTTCGTTTTAATTGTACTCTCACTTCAATTTCGAGTAGCGACTGGAAGCTGAAGTGGTTGGATGGCATAGATTAGGCCATAGAAATATCAACCAGCTATTTGGCAACGTCCAATTTCAGAACAGTATAGGCATGGTGTCTCCGTGGTGCGAAAATGGGACAATCTACCATTACTTGAAGGGAAACAAGACAGCTGATCGATTGGATCTGGTACTTCCCTTTCGTCTGTAATTGAAAGTGTACTTATATTTGGCTAGCTGGTACAGATTGCATCCGGGGTCGACTATCTCCACTCTGCCAAACCCGTGGTCGTGCATGGCGACCTCAAAGGCGTCCATCGCTCTCTTTCATCCCCTCTTTCGCCTTGTGGGACTGACCGCTTATGCTAGGCCAACATCCTGATCGACGAACGTGGTTGTCCTATCATCACAGATTTCGGACTGTCCAAGGTGTTTGAAGATGTTCCGCATTCGATTAATATCGGCTCCTCCTTTTTCCCTGGTTCTACAAGATGGATGGCTCCTCAATTGATCTTGGCTCTGGTCGAGGATGATAGTGGGCAACCGCCACCTACTACTACTCACAGTGACGTCTGTGCTTTTGCTTCTGTCTGTTTCGAGGTGGCTCCGACTCTGTGCGCGTTCTCCGTCATCCACTCAATACCAACATAGGTCGCGACGGGAGAGCTACCATATCCACATCGGACGAATGATCACGCGGTGACGGTGGATATCTTGCGGGGTGTTAAGCCGTCAAGAGGCGGTTGGTGTAACCTATGGCTGCAAAATGAAGACGTGTTTTGGACCACACTGGAGCGATGCTGGAATCAAGAATGCGTTCTGCGGCCGCCCATGCATGAGCTCGTTCGCTTGTTGGAAGGCATGAAACTTTGAAAACCTTACTCACAAAGTCAGTCCGAACAGAGGCCATGATGACATCCATCCTCCGACGAGGCGAAAGGGCTTCTATCCTGTGTGAGTATGAGTCGATCGACTGTCTTGTAATATCATCAATTTAAAGGGCTCTTGTCCAATGTACCCATGATCATTATCAGCCCCCCCTTTTAACGCATGATGAACGAAGAATGACGCTATCGATGTGTCGTCGACGTCACTTCGTGATGGATTCCACTGCATACTACAGATCCATTTTTGAAGGTCCCAATCCAAGTGACGAGAGCTGTGTCCAAGTCTTGGCTGTGTCTTCAGGCTGTGTGTGCACGTGGCCGGCGTGCCCCTAACTTTGATGTTGGAAGTTGAATCGCCACAAAATCTCCGCCCCCTTTTCAGGCATGGTACAAATACCCTTGTCGCCAGTCTTTGCATTGCGTAATGATGGCTGGCGCCTTCCAAGTCAACCTACAACGTCCTCTGGTCGAACATTCAATCCTGGCCGCGAGCTCTACATAGCTGTACTCATCTTACCCAACAACCGACCACGGAAGTCAAGTTCAAGACGGTCCAGACACCTGTTGCGTTTTCAACATTACGGCCGTTTTTACGCTAGGACACGACCCATTCCCGTTATTTTCGGACTAGCTGCTCAACGCTGCAGCGATCACAATGGAGATCCCTTGCCATCTCCCTCCATTTATTTGGAAATACTGGTTATCTCCTACGTACGCCGTTGCCCTTCATGTTGATGGCTTGAATTCACCCTCTTCATTGCAGTGCGCCGAACGACTTGCCACGGGACCCTCGAGTCCATATTTACAACGTTTACGATAATGACATTCGGGAAACGTTACAACGACTGCCAGAGACCCGGACCGTCTTTCACGATTTCCTCAATGATTCTTCGGCTACTGCGTCGTTATTGGAAACTGTGGAACAAGCTTTTTATCGATTGGAGGCTGAAGCTGAGGGGATCTTGGGCGAGCTGATGGAGCGGACCTTCGCAGCAGGTACTCCCAGCAAGCTGACCTCGTTCTGCTTTAACAAGAAACGTCTCGGAACTCTGAGGAAATTTCTCGCCTTCCTGCGATTTAGGAATAGCGCGAGGTACAGAGAGCTCCTGGTTTCCTTGAACATGCCCATCGAGGAGAAAACCCAAGGCAGGATATATTCTGCCTATCTCCCGGCAATCAACGAGCATCGCCGTCGCACTGCACTGAGAGCGATGCTCGCTTTTCTGGAGCATCCGGGGCCAGCACGAATATCTCCTGCTGGACATTCGTCCGATGCCTTCCTCACGGCGATGGAATCATACTGCTGGGGGTTGTCCGATGCCGAAATGTGCATAGGTATCGCTTCTGAGGGGCAAGAATTTATCATCTCTGATGCCTGCTTCGGGACTTTGAGTGAGGGCTTGAGCGAGGATCCGTAAGCATATCTTATTCTCCATTCGTGATATTGAGACTCAACAGTTTTCTTCAAAAGGCATTGTTGCGATATATTTTTTCCTATCTCGCCCACGTTCGCGATCTATATCCTCGGGAATATAGACGATGATTTTCTTAATTCCCCAAGTGTCAAGTCGCCCTTCCTTAGGATCGAAGTCGGGATGGAGTATGCTTTGGACGTCCATCTCCGGAATTCGATGATTCTCCAGACATATCCAAGATGTCTCTACTTCTCCTCGCTGCGATCCATGGCGCTCTCCATCTCATCTTACGACGAATTTCGGTGGACGCAAGATCATCAAGACTACAGTCGACTCAAGCAGCGCTGTCGTCAAAAGTTTCTTCAAGAAACGGTCACGAAAACGCTGATCATCAAAGGTTCTGTCATCATGACCGATCTCACGGACGAAGTTGTGCAAATTGGGTCGTCTGCCATCTTCCATGGTGCGTTTTCTGATGTGTGGAAGGCTGTGTGGAACGATCCTATCGATAAACGCCCTCGGACGGTGAGTGTGGTTAGAGTTTCACGACCCCAATGACGAGCAGGTTCGACACAGGTCGCTTTGAAGGTCCTGCGACAAATCATGGTCAATAATATTCGCGAAAAGTTGATGAAGGTAAATGATACCTTCTCGCTCCATCACTTGTTCAGATCTGACTGTGAAACAGCGGCTACAAGCCGAGGTCATTGCGTGGCATAGGTTGTGTCATAGAAATATTAGCCAGCTGTTTGGAATCGTTCAGTTCCACAGCAGCATCGGCATGGTTTCCCCTTGGTGTGAGAACGGCACCATTTGTCAATACTTGAAGGGAAACATCACCGCTGACAGACTTGATTTGGTACATTTATCTATTTTATCCACGACTATGGTTTTAAAAAAGTTACACAGCTGAGTCAAATCGCGTCCGGGATTGAATATCTCCACTCAGCTACGCCCGCCGTCGTCCATGGCGATCTTAAAGGGGTCTGTCATCTTTTCGTAGCTTCCAAGCCTGTCTGCTTATTCCTTTTGTTAGGCGAACGTCTTGATCGATGAAAGCGGGTGTCCTGTCATCATCGACTTTGGGCTCTCGAAAGTCATTGAGGATATGTCTGATTCTATCAACATCGGCTCCTCTTTCTTCGCAGGGTCGACGAGATGGATGGCACCCGAGTTGATTATTGCTCTAGTCGAGGACGACAGCGGGCAGCCTCCACCGATAACAACTTATAGTGATGTGTATGCCTTTGCGTCCGTCTGCCTAGAGGTATGTCATCAACGTCAACCGGCTCGTCTGTTTGATTGTGAATGCTAAGTTCAATGCCGATGTAGGTCGCGACAGGGGAAATACCATACCCGAACCGCACGAACGATCATGCCGTAACTGTTGATATCTTGCGAGGTGTTAAGCCCTGCAAAGGTGACCGGTGTTATATTTCCTTTGAAGATGAACATCTGTTCTGGTATACGCTGGATCGATGCTGGGAACAGGCATTCCATCTCCGTCCTACTATGTCCGAACTCGTTCAACAGCTGGAAAACATGAAGCCCTCTATTTCCTGATTGTCCCCAAGTCCCTATCTATACCACAAATGCCATACCCTCATTCTAATGTAGTATTACTCGCATTTACTTTTGAACCAGTCTTGATACCTGAACATAGTGTTTTGCCCCAAGTTGGACGCTGCTTGCAATCCTATCCTGGATCAGGTCTGGTGGGTTCCCTCAAAACGCGAAAAATTCAGTATACTTTACGCTTACCGCGGGTCATCTGTAGTCCTCTGGGCGTCTCGCTCTTCCAGACGACAGATGACCTAAGACTTCGATCATAGGAGGGTCACGTGCCATGACATAAAGCTGATCATTCCCCTGTCGTTCACCAGGCATTCCAGCATCTAAACCTGCAGCCCCTCAAGAGCACGTATGAGAATGGGAACATGGCTTCGGGCTAGTAGTTTTAGAGGGGCTTTGAATGCATGAAGGAGTTGCTGGAACTTGGACGGGATCGGGTTACGTTGCCTTTGTTGTAATTCCTTCAAATGTTCACTCAGCCTTGTTCACATTTTTCTTGCGACACAGATGTTTACAGGATATAATCTCTGGGACGTACCACTTGATGGGGTGGCACGCATGTTCTTTTTTCAATGTTATGTTCACTTTTCCCCCTTGCCTGTGCTGTAGAGTCCCAAAAGCCCATTGAGGTTGTGACAGCGTCGAAAAAATCAAGCCCGAGCTGCAGAAATTCTCAAATTTCGCAAAAACGTATTCCCCATAGGAATGACAGCCCGACTCGGAACAGTCATGGGGTTGGGTCCACTGGGCTATGCCATCAAGGAAGCATCGCCACATCCCTTCATAGCCACTATCACAGGCGCCCAAAGCACAAAGGATTATCGACTATCTGTTACACCCACCGTCCAGGAACCTCTCAAGCAATGTTAAGCGCTAGACGTGCAGACGATGCCTTGCCGAATCCATGGACGGGGGTTTTACCTCCAGGAAATCAAAGCGGTGGCCCCTCGACGGTCAATATCTTTGGCAGGTCTATCATCGACGTAGCTGGGAACTATCACAATCCAGGAGATGTTTTTCAGAGAATATCTATCCACAACTCGCAGTCAGGTCAGTTCGGACGAGGTTGCTCGGAAACTTCCAGGTTTCACTAAACATACTAGGTTTTCTGTGGCCGACACTCACACACATCGTTTCAATGGGTGCCGCTTACAACTCACAGGAACGCAATCCTCCCCCTCTATGTCTTCCCGGAACGCGGGAGGAAGTGTTGAAGAAGATTCATGCATGGGTCGAGGCTGTGAGCGGCAAGCGCGTTCTCTGGCTTCACGGTCCTGCGGGCGCAGGGAAGTCAGCCATCGCACAGACTGTTGCAGAGGCTTGTGCTGGACGAAAGCAGCTAGCGGCAAGCTTCTTTTTCGCTCGGACGGCCGCGCATCGCAACGCCGCCAAGTATCTCTTTCCGACCATTGCCGTTCAAATTGCCCTGTCAGCTCCAGAAAAACGCCGGAGGCTCGACGAAATCCTCAGGAGTGATCCATATATTTCTGAGCGGGGCTTGGGCTCCGTTGACCTATTGGTTTCTTTACTCGAAGACCGCTCTACACGGGTAACCCAAGTCCCTTCACCGTTTGTAGTCATCATCGATGGTCTCGATGAGTGCCAGAGGGACGACGACCAGCGCTGGATCTTCGCACAGATTACGCGCCTGGTCCATACACATGATCTTCCGCTGCGGTTCTTGATCGTTAGCCGTCCAGAGTTTCATCTCCGGGAGGCATTCGAGGAACTGAACCAGGCGAACATTGCAAACATTTTATCTCTTTATGGTGATTACCAGGCTTCCAACGATATTTCCTCCTATCTTCAGAGCGAGTTTTCGAAGATATGTGGCGCTGAGAGGCACAGAAATGTCATGCGGTTTGTACCTAGACCTTGGCCATCCGGGGATATCATCCAGCGACTGGTAAGGAAGTCAGAAGGTTACTTCATCTATGTATCCACAGTTATCAAATTCATCGACGAGGAACAATTCTCGCCTACAGCCCGACTCGAACAGGTTCTGGGCACTTCAAATTCCTCTATTTTATTCTCGCAATCGGACCCTTTTGCCGAGCTTGACAAGCTGTACATCCAAATCTTGTCATCCTACCCGATATCCCAACTTCCGATGCTCAAGTACGTCTTGGGATACCTGGTAGTCTTTCATGTCCAGCAAGATGTTTATATTCATGACATGGACGCCATCCTCGGTCTCCCGCCAGGGCAGGTGCAGCTAACACTGCGTGGACTACGATCGGTTGTCTTACCTGGCCGGCCTCGGCCTGTTCTAGTCCACGCATCATTCGGGGATTTCCTTCGTGATAAGACCCGCGCAAAAGCTTATTATATTGATTCCGAAGAATGGATCTATACGGCGTTCAGCCTTGCCTTCCCTCCAGGCTGCAGGTTATTGTGTCAGCCGCTAGAACATGACAACCGTACCTCCAAGCTTTTGGAAGGTCGGGTCATCATTTCTTCGAGTATTATCAGGGTGGTTACTAATGTGCAGAATTTAGAAGGCTCTGACCGTGACGAGTACATTTGGGATCTGTCGCAATTTCTCAGGGTTTCTTTCGGATTTAGTTCAAGAAAGGATCTGCTCGTAGAAGTTTTTCATGAAACCCTAGAGGAATGCCTAGGCCTCTGGTCCTCATGCCTCAGGGAGCTGGACAATTGGACGGATAAGAAAAGGTTCCACCTGCTCGACCTGTTGGTCGCAATCATCTGTCCGGAAAATGAGGTATCAGTTACGTTTTCCTAACTCGACTCAGCTAAGGCAGTGGTTCCACAGTTCGAAAAATTCAGTCCTGCGAATCAAGATTTCCTCATGCAGCTGAGGACGTTTTGTGACTCTGTTTTACACGCCTACCTTTCGAAAGTTGCGGATACTGCTGAGAAAAGAGATTATCTGCATGCTTTGTATACCGCAGTCGACGGAATAGGTGTGTCGGACCTTCGTAGTAAAGGGTTCCTCAACGATGTCCTCGATATCCTCGAGCTTTCGCCCCCCACTTTCCAACCATGCGAGGACCACTGCCTGCTCGTCATACGCGTTGCAGCTCATCGGTCAATTAAAGATTACCTCAGGAGCTTTCTATGGAATCGGAAACGAAGCAGGTTGTTCCACTGTGATCCAGAACTGTGGAATGCACTTCTCGCGACTCGCTACATAAGGTTCCTGGGGACAAGATTCAATACACCGTGAGATACATGTTTGACTTAAAGGTGTTCATTCCAAGTTTTAACAATCAATCCAGATTAGAAGCAGCACATCTTATCTTGTGGAAACAGCAGGGGCCTCAGTTCATCAGAAAGGCAAAGCCCGGTGATGCAGACCTGCTGTCCGAGATACAAAACACTGACCCATGGATAATGAACGCTGGAGGTCGACTCACACTCACCCCGCTTGCGTTTCAGGTGGTACGTTGGCTGCAGGTCAGTAATTTTCATGTCAACTAAAGCACCAATAATTTGCTCAAACTTCACAACTACCGTGAAACGTGTTCCCAGAAATGTCATGATCCACCCCAAGGAACAATATCGTTTTGGAACCATTTTATTGATGAAGATCACCCATACATCCAATCTCACGATCGCTTGGATGGCGTATTAAAGGAAAGTGAGCGTAAGGTTTCGGCAAGGAGGCCTCCGCTTTAGCGCGCGACAGTTGTTGGAAGTTGAATGTGACTATGGATCGCTGGATTCCGATTAAAGCCTTCGCGGTTAACTTCGCAATGTCCGACCAATCCTATCCACCAGAGTGGATTCGCGACAGTCGCGTCACGATCATGAAAGGCGACCGGTCTTATATTTCCTTTGAAGATGAACATCTGTTCTGGTTCACACTGGATCGATGCTGGGAACAGGCATTCCATCTCCGTTCTGTCATGTCCGAACTCGTTCAAAAGCTGGAAAACATGAAGCCCTCTATTTCTTGACTGGAACAACTGCGGCCGATGGGAAGCGTGCGATGGCGGCACAGTTCCAGGGGAATGTAGGAGCTCGAGATTCCTTCACCAGTAATTCGTTTGGGATAGGGGCGATGCGATCGGCATAGTGCAAAAACAGTATAGAACCGTCAGGATGAATGTATTTCCCTGTAGCTAGTTCGAACCTTAAAAAAGTTGCGCATAGTAAGGATGTATATGCATTTTGGCCATGTTCAATAGATAGGACAGCTGTCCATTTAAGGTCAGTCGAAGTGTATATTGTGACGGCCGCAACGACCGGCGAAGTGGCCAGGCCGAGGCAGCAGCAAAAATTTTACGAAGTCCAGCGGATACTTATGCACACTGTCGCCGCGCACACCTTGGAACAAAAGTGTTGTACTTACGAGGTGGACAGCTGTCTTATCGGTTCGAGGTTGACCGGCCCAGCTCAGAGACCCGGCATCATAGCGGGAATTGGCAACACGTTTACTAACGCTGCTTGAAATCCTATATTATCCACCAGACCAGAGTGGATTCGCGACCGTCGCGTCACGATCATCATGTGGCATGGTTTGTGAGTAATCATGGCAGTATTTAAGACGCAAGGCCCCATCGCCGCTGCCACATTAGATCAGTATGAAGGCCTTGATCACTGCTCCATTGAACACTGCCGTCGTCGCGGACATCGATGTCCCAGAACCTGGACGAAACGAGATTCGGTGTGTACAATCTCAGATGCCCTGATTCTTCTCTTCTGACAGCCGGTTAGCATCAAAGTTCACTCGCTCGCTCTGAACCCCGTAGATTCGTTGTACGTCGGGACTCAAGTCGCGCCTCCAGGTCGCGTCGTGGGCAGCGACTTTTCTGGGACCGTCGAAAAGCTCGGTGAAGGGGTCACACAGTGGAAGATTGGAGACCGAGTGACTGGGTTCAATCAGGGCGGTGAGTTTTGACATGACCGGACGAGCTTGCACCGCCTAATCTGTCGTGGATCCAGCGACATGTGGGAACCCCCGCCCCGGTAGTTTTGCAGAGTATGCGATATTGGAAGCCGATCTTGCCATCGCCATCCCGTCCGCTGTGTCCTTTGAAGAGGCTGCCACAGTGCCTCTTTGTTCCCTCACGGCCGTCCAGGTCAGACCATCATACTCATGGGAGCGATCCTATTTTGCTAACACGGAAAACCCCTAGGCCCTCTTCATCTCAGTCGGCCTCAACGCACCCTTCTCAAACCCGGTTGTCTCCGACTTCAAGTCCGATGTGGAGTCGCCTGCCATTCTCGTGTATTCAGCTTCGACCTCTATAGGAACGTATGCTATTGAACTCGCTCTTGTGGCACGCACGCCGGCAGGAAAGCCCTACCGTGTTTTCGCCACCGCAAGCGCGAAGCACCATGCAAGGCTTTTGGCCAAGGGCGTCGAGGGGGTTTTCGACTATCGCTCGCCGACCTGGCCGGACGACGTTCGCAAGGCCTCAGGGGGTATCGCAGGCGCAGTGGACTGTATCTCAGAAGATGAAAGCACCTCAAAGATCTCGCAGACATTTGGAGAATCTGGGGGACCTATCTCAGTCCTCCGCCATGCCGCATGGTCCAGGGAGGGCATTCCAGAGAATGTCGTCCCGAAGTACTCCGCGGTATGGATCGGCTTGGGGCATGCCGTTATCTATAACAGTGAGCAGTCATTTCCGATCTTGAAATGGGATTTGTGGCTGAGGAATGCTTGGTATAGAGGGCGAGGAGCTGCCAGCTAATCCCACGTGGAGAGCTTTAACAGTTGAATATTACAAGTACTTGTCAAAGGGATCGTCTACGGATCCCTCAAAGTTCTCTATTGAACCCAATCAAGTTCGCTTGATGCCGGGCGGTCTGGAAAAGATGGTTCAAGATGGATTTGAACTCCTTGGGTGGGGGAAAATTATTGATCGCGAACCGGTAGTGAGAAAGGAACCGTGGATGAAACCTATCTCTGGAGAGAAACTGGTGTATCATATCGACGCTTGACCGGCGAAGAGCGATAGATATATACACGTGTCCTTGTACAGTATTTACTAGAACCAAGAGTTTTTCATGTTTTGGATCAACCGTAACGACTTCGGATTGATGTTCATGATCAGATACACCGCCATTACCTTGGCTAGCACCATCTCGTCGACATGGCGAACCAGGCAGCTCCCTACGGGACATGGACCTCTCCCATTACTGCAGATGCAATCACGAAAGGCGTATGTTCTTTCATTCTCTGCCATGGCCTCATCACCTCATCGACATAACTGATGCGACATAGTCCATCCGCTTCGCCGACATTGTGGTGGACCCTCTCACTTCAAATGTATACCATATCGAGAGCAGGCCGTCAGAAGGAGGCCGTAATGTCCTTGTCCACACAACGACCGGAACCGATGTCGTCGCCAAAGGCTGGAATGTGCGGACTGGCGTCCACGAGTACGGAGGGGCTGCGGCGATCGTTCACGGCGGAGTGGTTTATTTCTCTCACTACAACGACGGAAGAGTCTATCGAGTGAAAGATGGCGGCGACCCCGAGGCTATAACCCCTGGTGAGCACCGCTACTATCGATCCTCTAATGGAACCAAAGTTGAACTGTCGACTCTAGAGAGCAAAGTTCATCGCTTCGCAGGTTTTGCGGTACTCCCTCTGCATACCCATCTGCTGGTTGCCGTCCTCGAGGATCACACGATCGATACCCCCTCAGGCGTGGTCAACACTCTCGTCGTTATCAACACCACTACCCACACCGTGAAACCACTCGTCGTCGGTGCTGACTTTTATGCTGGTCCTCAGTTTTCTCCGGACGGGATGCGTCTGACCTGGATACAATGGTATCATCCCGACATGCCGTGGGAGGGCTCAGAGATCCATGTTGCCGACGTTGTCGTCGACGCTGACGGGATGGTCCTCAAGAATGCCATCCACATTGCAGGAGAAAGGTCGAAAATCAGCGCTGCATCCCCCTCCTGGGCCTCGAACGACACCCTTGTCTTCACCTCTGATGAATCCGACTACATCAACCCCTGGAAGTATTCGAACGGGAAGGCTACTCCCTTACTCCCGAAGCCCGTCAGCCAGGAGTTTGGTAAACCTTTATGGCAGCTTCACATGTTTCCTTACGCCATCGTGGACGCCGAGGGGAAGTTTGCGTTGTTCACGTCCATCAAGGACGGCCGGAGCCAGCTGTATCTCCTCGACCTCTTCTCCCCATCGGAACCTCGGCCGCTCGACACTCCATACGTCGTCATCGGTAACCTCCGCTCCGTCTCAAGTCAGGACAACACGGTGGTATTCGAAGCCGAAAAGGTCGACGAAGAACCCAGCATCGTCAAGTGCACCATCACAGATCTTTCTGGGTCCTCACCCCCGACATACACGGTGATCCGGGCAGGTGCACCCCCGCCGTTCCCGAAAGGCATCGTGTCCGTCCCCCAGCCGATGACGCTCAAGGCATCTTCCGGAGATCCGATCCACATCGTGTACTACCCGCCTCAGAATCCAGATTATTCTGGGTCCGCCATCGACGGAGAGCTTCCTCCCTGCGTTTTGAACGCTCATGGCGGCCCTACGAGTCTTTGCGCGCAGGGCCTGAATTGGAAGGTCCAATACTTTACATCTCGTGGTTGGGCATGGCAAGTCTCATTCTCCCTGTCCCTATATGCGTGTACCTCTCTCTGACGATTTCTGAGGGTTTCAGGCTCGACGTGAATTATGGTGGATCTTCGGGATATGGACGCCATTACATCAATCGTCTTGTCGGGAAATGGGGCGTTGTAGACGTTCAGGACTGTATTGAGGCATCTCGATTGATCTCCACCGGTCCCAACAGCTTGGTAGATCCCAAACGCATCGTCATCCGCGGAGGGTCAGCCGGTGGCTACACCGTCCTCGCGGCGATCGCCAACGGACCTGATGTGTCGGCCTTTGCGGCTGGCACGTCATCGTACGGGATTTCCGACTTGAAGCCATTGGCGGAGGACACGCATAAATTTGAGTCGCATTACCTGTTCAAGCTCATTGGTGGAACTTTCGACGAGGTCCCGGAGGTTTACAAGGAAAGGTCGCCGATACACCATGCGGATAACATCGTTGCGCCGCTATTGGTGAGTGGCATGGAATAAAAGTTTATGTAGTATTCCTGAGTACTTGTCAAGATCTTGCAAGGCGAGCTCGATAGAGTGGTTCCGAAAGAACAAGCAGAGCTCATTTATGAGCGCGTCAAGGCCCGCGGCGGAGTTGTGGAATATGAGCTATACCCTGGGGAAGGGCATGGGTGGCGTCAGGAGAAGCACATCAAGGATGCACTCGATAGGGAAATCAGGTTTTATGAAGATGTGTTGAAACTAAGCAAAGAATTATGATGATACTCGTGCCGAGCCCGTATATTACACTGGAACAAAGGTGCAGGATAAATAACGCCCCGAGTTGGCTCAGGTTCCAGAGCAGAATTGATGTTTTGAAGTCAACTTTAGTGGAGTCCGTTTTCCACAACCGACTTCATGATTTCTTCCGGGCTGCCAACCACCTCCTGGAGCAACCAACCGATGAATTTAGTGAGAAAAAGAAATCCCTAATAATACATCTGTTAGACTCACCTGCGTGAGGCTACTCACATCCACAACTTGAATGCGAGTTTGGTGGGACGCGAGAACGATCTCATCCTCCCCCTCGGCATCTGCGTCCTCATCCATGTGCGGAGCTGCTGTTTGTTCTGTGTTTGGAAAAGTCAAGAGTCATAAGCTACGATTTGCAAGTGATAGGGGTGACAGCATTCACGAGTTTCGTTTTCGTTTTCTGACAAGGGACAAAAAGTGAGCTAGATGTAGCCCTAGTCATCTCTTTTGAACGAACCTTTGTTCGAGCTGGCGAGGCTCGACGCATCTCCATTACGCTCAGGCAACCCATCTGAGCGTGCATAGTCTCCTTCAAGTTGCTCCATGACTTCTTCTACTTCTTCCACTTCCTCGGGAGCCTTCCTCTTCACCTTGGAAAAGCTCGGCGCAGGCAGCTCAACACCATCGAACACTTCCTTCTGCGAGGACTGCGAATTCGGCTTTGGCGCGGGCACGTCCTTGGGATGAGCAACGGTCTTTGGCGGCCGGCCCCTTTGCTTCTTGGGCGCTTCGGATACGGCAGGTTGTGTTGGCTTCGGTGGTCGGCCTCTTCTGCGGAGACCAGGGCCAGGATCGGATACTCGAACCCGCTTGGCCTTGTGTCGCGTGTTGTAGTCGGAAACGACAGGCCCCAAGCGTCGTTTGGACGGCGTAGTAGACGTAGCTATCGAGACAGAGACCTCTGCTCCCGCTTTCGGTTGGCTGGCGGTGTGATCGATCTTCAAGGCTTCTTCGACTTATTGAAAACTCTGACAATCAGCGTGGCGGTTGTGCCAGATGAGAATACTCACGGCCGTCCTGCTCGACTGTGGCCAGGAATTGGATCATGGAGTCTCGCCGGAGACCTTTGAAGCCCAGGTCGCGACAATTTAAGCGCAGTGTCTCTGCCTTGAGATGGTCCCAAGGAAAGTCGCCCATACTGTGCACGTAGAGCCGTAGACGAACAAATGGAAAATGGGACACGTGACTTCCATGTCGACTACCATCCGAAGCTGTGTGTTAATCGATTTAGGAAAACATCCACAGCATACCTAAGGCAGTGCGCAGGGGATATCGCCTACTTTGGTCCTTATCCTAACAAGCTCAATACTTCTCAACGGATTTCGCGCCTTGTCTCAAGACGCCGATAGATGAACGGAACTCAGAGCTCAGCATGGGGGAGAGTCGTCGCTGCCAGGCTATTCACGCGCGCTTCCAATACCCAATGGCTCGATAACCTCATCACTTCGATAAAATTAATCAGGTGAGTGATTGTTCATGTATGCAATCAGCGGTTAACAATTGCTGTCCTCATAGTCCGCCAACAAGAATCGACAAGATTTTCACGACCTTGCGACGAGTCTGGTATTGACCGTCGTTGCGATCCGAAATACCCTCATCTCGCATACAGATGAGCACGTGTCCTCGCTAGACTTCGTTACGAAATGCCAGGAGTACATACATATACACAACGGTCAGTTCATCACTAGAATGCGGCTGCATTCGTCATTCGCCCTTCTCTCAAACCATGAACTCATCACTCCTGCCCAATAGATCACGTTGGCGTTCACAAGCCAAACTACACTTGCGAATGGTCCACCTGCCAGCGACGCGGCCTTTCACAAACCTCCAGGTTTGCCCTTGTATCACATATCCGGTCACACACCGGTGAAAAACCCTTCGCGTGTCCTCTCCCAGGTAAAATACTTCATTTCTAGAATTGATCGCGTGATAACATATCTTAAACCCACCACCGCTACCTCGGACTCACCCTTCGTGTTGGACGCAATGTCAGAACGTCAATTGGATATCGTTACTTCATTTTGCTTCAAACCAGGCACCTCAGAAAGGCTCATCAAATACCAAGCATGTGGACCGTCGGGCCATACATTGGATAAGAATTTTCTACGTATTCGTTTGGGATCTGACAGTGACCTGTCAGGTGAAGTAGAGCTTCAGGTCTGGGAGAAAGATCTTTGTACGACACTTTTTGACAGGTTTGGAGTCCCTTTAGAACGTCCAGTTTCTCAAAGATCTTATTCGATGAGGCGCGAGTCATACAGGTGAGTCATATATTTGTCTATGGTGGTATTCCGCTAACAGAATACTTTGTTTCTAGTCACCTTGCCTGTGGTCTCATTCCTATTGGATGAAACACAACGATAAGGGAGTGATAACATTATCTCGTTCATATCAACTGATTGTCATCTGGATTGTTACACGCTTCTTAACATCTGGTCAGGTACAGTTGAGATTTCGCGCAGTCACTAGTCGAGAAGATAAGGAATTTGACGCTGATAATCTTAGTGACCCTGACGTACAGGAACCAGATATTTCCATTGATGAAGAACATGATTCGAATTGGAGTTTGGTGCAACAAAGAGATATATGTACTGACATACGATGAACATTAGAACGTCGATAGATTAGATTATTGATCATCCGAAGTCCCGTAGGCCCGGAGTCTTACTTAGGAGCTATAACAAAGCATTTGCGTAATTTGATGAGAGTAAATTATAATACGGCGGTACAAGACACAGTTTAAAAAAACGTCGTAAAATCATACGCCTCTCCGGCTGCAACCCCTGCTAGTGCCGTTTTGCCCTTCACATTTGCGACCTTGCGCTCTGTGGGTCGTGATTTAGGCTTTTTCATCGAACTAGTGATCGCCGATAGCTTGGACTTTGTGGCCAGCGTCCGATGGCCTTTGAGCGTGTCGGTTCCCCGTGACGGTTTTGACTTTTTTGGTTCAGGTGCAAAAGTGACTCTTTTACTCGGTGGGGCCAGGGGCGGGTCATCTGGACGCTTGCGCTTTTGCTTTTTCGATGTTGGCGGAGGGGAAGGAGAAACTTCCTCCACTTCTTCCACGTCGTCGACATCCATCTCGTCACCATCATCGTCACCTCCCTCTTCTTCTTCGTCACCTTCCGTACCTTCCTCCTCCTCATCATCATCATCATCGTCGTTCTCAACATCTAGAGACTCGTCCATATCGATGTCGATACCTGTGAACTCCTCATAGTCGCCTTCGTCGCTCTCCGCCTCGCTTTCCTTCCGCCAAGGCTCGCCCAAAATTGCTTTGCGAGTCTCGATCGTCCCAGCAGCCAACTTCACGATTCCTTTCGTCTTTCGCATCTCCTTTCGAGGCATCAGGGTCTCCAAAATAGCATCGTCTGCTGCGTAAAGCACCTTGAAGAGATTTGGGCCATCTGGCACAGGTTGCGAGGGATTGATGGGCGGAAGCGTATATCGTGCAAACTTTCCAGTGCTCCAATCCCGCAACAAGATACGCGACGCTCCTAATAGATCCAATTCTCCGTGCTTTGGTCACCTCGTCAGATGGCGACCAGGACGAAATAAGCAGAACATACCTTTTTGACCAGATGGTTTGACCGAGCAAGGCCAGAAAAGAAGGAATCGGGATCGTCTTTCGTGAATGCAGGAAGGTTGTACAATAGCATGAGATCTTGTGCGGCGGATCGTGAAACGACGTTCGCAACTGAGAGATACAGTTCAGCGACTGGACTCCAGGAAGATGAGAGGTGTTTACCAGTCAAGGTTGGATCTTTCAGGCGGTCCATCCTACCCTTTGCTCGCAAGAGAATGTCGCGCGCACGGAGAATTTCACGATGATGGGTTTCCTCTTCCGTCTCCCAAGAAAGTCCAGGGGTATCGATCACTCTAATTTTCTGGTTCTCTACTTCGAGAACAACCTCTTGAGGGTATTCTGTGGTCGTTGGGCCTCTTGAAGAGGTTTCTAGTCTATAAACAGGAAGCGCAGATTTCCTTAGAAGGGAGTTGACGACGGAACTCTTCCCAGCCTAGTAGTTTACGGTCAGTGACCTTAATTGAGGTGGGTTTCTTCAAACATACATTCGTAACTCCCAGAACAGCCACTGTAAGAGGTTCATCGCCGGTTTTACTTTTGGCCCATTCGCCGAGACACCCAAGGATCGAATCAACCCCCAAAGCGTCATCCGTAATCGCCTTTGTCTTTCCCTTTCCTTTACCTGCTTGTGCTGAAGACGCAGGGCTCAGAGGTAAGTATGCGGTTGCAGACCTGAACAGAGCTGTAGGATATTGTGTTCGTAGATGGGCCGCCCAAGCTGAGATTGACTCGCGAGGGCATGTATCTAGAGAATTCAAACCTTGAGAAATTGTCAATGTAAAAAAAGGCTTGAGTGACTGACCAATCTTATTGAGAACCAACAGAACCTGTTTTCTGGCGGCCAGCTCCTCCAAGTGTGAGCTTCTGAAGGCGAGAGGATCCCTAGCATCCAAAACTTCAATAACGACGTCTGCTTCGTCGAGGACGGCCCGCAGATTTGGTAGGTCGTGGTTCACAAGTAACGGGGCTTCGTCGTCGTCGTGCTCTTCTTCCATCGGGATGAATGCAGGGCTCGAAATGGTTTTTGCGTTCAAAAGCCTTCTTGCGCCGACTGCTCCAATGGCATCGTTTCCGATTTGCAACCCTAACAGCTCTTCCAACTCCACGTCATAATGATATCCAACCTCTGCGGTTACATCGTCCGTAGGATTGGTTGCCTTGGCCCGCAACGCCTTTTTTTCTTCTCTCTTCCGCAGTTTCTCATCAGCTTCCTTGGAAATTCATAAGCGACATTAGCTCTTTTATATTTCGAGGATCACTCACTATTCTGCGCGTCTCCGACACCTCTGCCAATATTTGATCCTTGAACGGAAAGTTGTTTGGGATTCCAGGGTCTTTAGGTGTTTCTGCGATGAGACGGTTAATGAACAGACTCTCGAGATACGGCAACGCGATCACACACTGGACTTCCATTGAGGATTCTTTTTGGCTGCTTTTTTCGACTTCTTTCTGCTTTCTCGAACTTTGCGCTGAATCTTTTTGCGGTCGTTTGTTGTTCCGCGATTGCTCGTCTCTGTTTTTCTGTGAGTAGACGATGGGACTAGGAATAAGGCACTGACTCTTTCTTATTCGCGGCATGATGGGCTATTCTGGAAGTCCAGAGGCAGGAGGTAAGAGATCAGTTGCAAAACATTAGCCGGGAATCTTACGTAACGGCCTTCACTTTATTCATCGTCTTCAACAGAAAAATAGGGCCCGCCATCGGGGAGGAAGGTTCGAACGTGTGATATACGACTCTGACGTCCCATTACGCATCTCCCCAGGTTATCATTGAGATTGTGTTTATCCAGTACAATGGCAGTGTACTTATGGCGGTCCGGAACTAGTCAGTGACGGCCTAAGGACGCTCTATCCGACGTGCAGTCATGGTGCATCCCAGCCCATCGTCGAATGTTCACGTCCATATCCCGAACGGCTCATTTACTGATGTCCAGGGCGACTTGCATAAACACTACAACGCCCAGACCATATCAATAATACAATCGGAGACAGGTCAGTCGGTGTAAGACCCCAACTTGTACACTAACCGAACGGCAACAGGACTCCTCGAACTGTTTCGTGCATCCTCACCCGACGCAGCTTTCGATTCTGCCGATCGGTTCCCCCCTCCCAAGTGCCTACCTGGAACACGAACAGAACTCTTAGGCGAGGTTCAATGCTGGATTGACCTGGACCAGACTAAGATCTGTTGGATTCATGGCCCTGCCGGTGCTGGAAAATCCGCAATAGCGCAGACAGTGTCGGAAACGTGCTCAGCACGAGGGCAGTTGGCTGCCAGCTTCTTCTTCTCTCGCTCAGCTCCTTCACGCAGCCATGCTCGGTGGTTCTTTACGACGCTTGCTCTCCAGATTGCTCACTCCATGCCGCAAACGAGGCCAGGCATTTGTAAAGCCGTCGAGGATGATCTGCAAATCCTCCACAAACAACAATCAGCACAGTTGAAGCAACTGCTCATTATACCGCTTTCGTCACCCTCATCTTCCTCCTCAGCTCCAACGCCACCTTTTCTAGTGGTTATCGACGGTCTGGATGAATGTGATGGGGACCAGTCTATCCTTCTGTTGCATATTCTCGAGCTTGTGGAAACCCATCACCTTCCCCTTCGATTTCTCATTTTCAGTCGACCTGAACCCCAAATATGTCACTTTTTCGACACTATCGCAATCAGCGCCAGCACGAGAATATCAATATACGGCGACCACCAAGCACGAGAGGATGTTCGTCTATTTCTTCGGACCGAATTCAACACAATCCACAATTCGGAAAGGCATGCGGCCATCATGAAGCATGTTCCGAAACCGTGGCCTTCCGACGAGATTGTACAGTGCCTCGCCGATCGATCTGATGGTTACTTCATCTATGCTTCTACCGTCCTGAAGTATGTTGGCGGAGAATACTCCTCATGCATTGATCGGCTGCGAGAAATACTCGAACTATCCAAACCTGGCTCGTCAGCATTCGCAGAACTTGACAAGTTGTACATGCAGATCCTCTCAATCTATCCCGATACCAACCTCCTTTTGGGCGTACTAGGAGGTCTCCTAACCCCGGTTCACTCTGCTTATATATATCCTCCGGAAAGCGTGGAATCTCTACAAGCCATCCTGGACAAGTCGAGCATATTTTGCGTGGCTTGCACTCTGTCCTAGATTTCCAAGTCTCTGTCGATGACACCCTACGAGTCAAGCCATTCCATGCCTCCTTTCCTCAATTTCTTTATGACAAGAGCCGGGCAGGAAGATATTATATTAATCAGGAGAATGTCAACGCAGACATTGTCCGAGGCACGGCGGATCTCATGCGAGATTACGACAAACGGAAATCTTCCCTCGGGTAAGCAATCATCACTCAGATAGTACGGCCCACCGTTACTTCTACCACACTTTCCAGTGCCGCTAATGTGGGCCGGATAATTTGTAACCTAGCCCATTACCTCTCATTAACCAACCCGCTGAGCGAGAAAGCCCTTATCGATCACCTTGACAAGAGTTCCTATGCCTGGGAGTCGTGTGTCCTGGCGTCTAGCAAATGGTCCGTCCAAGATCAAATCTATTTAGTTTCGATGCTTGACAATTTCAAGACATACCTGAGTGTAATTGCCTCATATTCCCGTCGTGGTTGTTATTGATTTTGGCGAGGAATAGACCCGTGCATATCCCCCAGCCAAGTTAATCAAGCAGGTCTCCAAACTCATGAATCTCGCCTATGAGTCTCAAATATCCTCACGTCCTACCACAATTATTTCCTCCTTGATCATTTCGGTGGAACTGCTATCACTATCGACACCTACTGCACTGGCCGTGCTGCATATATCTATGTTACCGGTTAATTCTGACACCAACGGTGAGGTGATGCGGACGTTGCTCTTGTTTCGCAACTTTGGTATTGAGAGTTATTACTGGAATTTTTT
>Ga0307516_10000508_pt1 | contig 51902 bp, 52 predicted proteins | sample 19_EM_MG_FD_203310 | JGI IMG/M metagenome (GOLD analysis project Ga0307516, IMG submission 203310) | Populus trichocarpa ectomycorrhiza microbial communities from riparian zone in the Pacific Northwest, United States - 19_EM | ecosystem: Host-associated > Plants > Roots > Unclassified | place... | reverse complement strand
AAGCGCGAGTGCCAGGTCTGGAACAGGGTCCGGCCATGCCGCGCCGCCTCGGACTGCAGCAGGGCGATCTGCCTGGTCGTCGCCGCGGGCGGCTTCTCGAGCATGACGTGCTTGCCGGCCCGCAGCGCGGCGAGGGCGGCCTCGAAGTGCGCCTGGGGCGGTGTGCAGATGGAGATGGCATCGAGGTGCTCCACCTCGGCGAGCAGGGTCTCGATGTCCGCGAAGCTCGCCACGCCGTCCACGCGTGCGTTGCGACTGGCGCAGGCCACGAGCTCGAAGCGTGGGTCGGCGGCCAGCGCCGGAATGTGTTGATCGCGGGCGATCTTGCCGATACCGACCAGGCCCAACTTCAGTGTCATACCGTTCCCCGGGAAATGGCGTCGCATCGAACGAATCGCGACGATGGTTGAATTGGTCGACGGGCCGGCTGCCCCTCGACGCTTTCATGTTAACGCCCGGCGCCCGGCCGCCGGCGCTTGGCGGGATATCACACGTCAAGCAGGATCCGCACCGAGGATCAGCCTCGGAATACGGTATCGAAGCCGTGGCCCGTCATCGACGCCTCAACCACATGATGGCCTTCAACCACGAGTGCTCGCCACGCGTCGACGACATGGAGGCGCGGCTTGCCCGCAGGCTCTCGGATTGGTGCATCGCGCGCGCTGACTGCACCCGATATCAGGCAAGCATGGCGTGCCTGCCTCCGGAATCTGGCGACCGGCTTCCCTGCATTGTCACAGCGAGGCAAGCGTTGTTTCTTCATGTTCGAGCTAACTGGCTATTCAGCGGGAATTTCATACCTTTGGCAAAGTTTCAACGCGCGGAGAGGAGATCAAATTGCAGTTCCGGCACGCAACGTGCGTATCGGCATTGCCTCCGGTTCGGACAATTCGTCCTTCACGCCGGGGTATCAACATGAAACAAATCTCATGAACGAGTTCAAGCAAAGAAGCCTGGCATTGCACAGTTCGCGCGCTGCGGGGGCGGTGTTGACGTCGCTCTTGCTGGCTGCCTGCGGCGGCGGAGGAGGAGGCAGTGGCGAGACGACCTCGCCATCGGGTGCGCCCGCACCCGCGCCTGCGCCTGCGCCTGCGCCTGCACCTGCACCTGCACCTGCACCTGCACCTGCACCTGCACCTGCACCTGCACCTGCACCTGCACCCGCACCCGCACCCGCACCCGCGCCCGCGCCCGCGCCCGCGCCCGCGCCCGCGCCCGCGCCTGCACCCGCGTCGAAGAGCCAGAGCGGCGGATTCGCCGGCGAGGTCACCGGCGGCGGCAACGTCGCGGCGGTGACGGTCTCTACCGCGGCGCAGATGCAGGCAGCGATCAACGCCTACACCGGCACGGGCGGACTCGTGATCCGCTACAACGGCACGTTCGACTTCGCGTCCATCCCCGACGCCTGCACGCAATGGCAGTTGCCCGCCGGTGCCGTCGTCGAGGTCAAGAACAAGAGCAACGTCACCATCGAGGGCGTCGACGGCTCATCCGCCAACTTCGGGCTCGCGATCAAGGCCGATGCCACGAACATCGTCATTCGCAACATGACGATCGGACTGCTGCCCGGCTCGATCGACGCCATCGGCATCGAGGGTCAGAGCGGGAAGTTTCCGGGCTACATCTGGATCGACCACAACACGTTGTTCAGCAGCATGAAGGAATGCGCGGGCGCGGGCGACCTGGAGTTCGACGGCCTGGTCGACAACAAGGCCGGCGCGCACCACCTGACCTATTCGTACAACCACATCCACGACCACCACAAGGTCGGCCTGATCGGCTCGAGCGACAGCGATTCCAGTGATCGCTTCATCACCTTCCACCACAACCTCTACGAGAACGTCGGCTCGCGCCTGCCGCTCCAGCGCGGCGGCTACACCCACCTCTACAACAACCTGTACAGCGGCGTCATCACCTCCGGCGCCAACATCCGGATGGGCGGCTACTCGCTGATCGAAGGCAACTACTTCGAGAACTCGCAGAACCCGGTGACCTCGCGCGACAGCTCTGCCATCGGCTACTGGGAACTGCGCAACAACAACATCAAGACCCCGGCCGATTTCGGCAGCTTCGGCATCACCTGGGTTGCCAGCCCATCCTCTCCGTCGCGCGACGCCAGCGACTGGATCACGACCGGAACCTTCCCGGTCACCATCTCCTACGCGTACACGGCGCAGGACCCGGCCTGCGTGAAACAGAAGTTGCGCGCGGTGGCGGGCGCGGGCAAGGCGCTCGCCCGTCTCACCTGCAACTGACGGCGGTTCCGGCGTGATTCGAGCCGACAACATCACGCCGGAATGAAGGGCCGCACTGCCCAAAAATGCCTGCAGATCGCACGCTGCGCGATCGAATGCCCTGCGTCCCGCGGGCACAATCCGGACACCTTCACGTTTCCGGGCCGCCATGCCTTCGCTGCGCACTCCGCTTCTTGTTTTCGCCTCGCTGCTGATCGCCGGCCCGGCCGGCGCCACCACCGTCAAGACCGGCAAGCCGGCGGCCTCGCAGGCGCCGGCGCGCGCGTGGGCCACGCGCGACCAGTTGCGCGAGTGCCTGGACATCGAGGCCGGACTCAAGACGCGCTTCAAGGCGATCGAGGTGTCCAACGCCGCGCACGAGAAGATGTTCGACCAGGTCGAGGGCGAGAACACGAAGCTGCGGGAGCTGCAGTCGCAACTCGATCGCGACAGCGACACGTCCATCAGCGCCTTCAACGCGCTGGTGAAGGACCACAACCTGCACGTCAAGGCGCTGAACCAGGATGCCGCCGATTCACGGCCCGTCAACGACGCCTACAACGACGACATGGTGGCCTTCAACCACAAGTGCTCGCAGCTCGTCTATCGGGTCGACGACATGGAGGCGGTGATGAAGGAGCGGAAGAAGGCGGCCGCGGCAGCAGCGGCGGCCTCGGCGCAGTAGGCGCTAGATAGACACTAGAAGGCCAGGGCCATGCGCGCCGTGTCGCCCTGGCGCAGGCGCGCCCCGGCGGCGCCGCGCGCGTAGACGCCGAACACCGTCGCGCCCGGACGGCGCCGTTGCGACAGCGTGGCGAGCGTGTCCCCCACGGTGTCGTCGACGTCGCCCGACGCCGGATCGACGTTCGGCACGACGCAGCGCACGCACGGCGCCGTGATTTCCAGGCGGGTCGAGGCGGCGTCGCCCAGCCACTCCAGCGCCTCGAGGCTTTCCTCGATGAACTCGACGCCGTCGCCGGAGGGTACCGACAGCACGATGTTGGGACGGTAGCGGCGCGGGTCGGCGGGCGGGCGGCCCGCGGTCGCCCGTTGCGCATCGACGGCGGCGACGGAGGCGGAGAAGACGAGGTGCAGCGCGTTCGTGCCCTCGCGGGTCCGCGCCGCGTCGCCCAACCGGACGAGCCGCAACGGCGCCCCGACCACGCGCTCCAGCCACGCGGCGATCGCGTCGCCGGCATCGGCGGCGTCGAAGGCGTCGTGGCGCGCGCCGAGGTCGTTCCAGATCTTGACGCGGCACGGTGCCAGGGCGGCGTCGGCCGGCGTGGCGATCGCGTCGACTCCCGGCGCCTCCAGGCTCAGGCGCGTGCCTTCCACGCGCGGGTGCACCAGCGCGAGACGCGGGTGCGACCCCTGCCAGGTGACCGTGCCGGTGGCGTCGACGATCGCCCAGCCGCGATCGCCCGCGGCCCCACCGCCCGCGTCGAGCTCGAGCGCCTGCACGGGCATGGCGGCGCAGGCCTTGATCGGGTAGAGGTACAGCGCGGTCGCGGCGCAGGCGAGGTCGAAATCGGCGATGGAGGCGTGCATGGCAGGGCGGCGAAAGAGGGCGGGCGCGTGGCGCATCGCCACTATGCCCGAGCGCGCCTCGGTTAAAGTCGAAATTCACCTCCGATTCGGCTCCCCCATGACAGTTCGCGTTCTCACCGGCATCACCACCACCGGCACCCCGCACCTCGGCAACTACGTCGGCGCGATCCGTCCGGCGATCGCGGCCAGCCGGCGCGCGGACGTCGAGAGCTTCCTGTTCATGGCCGACTACCACGCGCTGGTGAAGTGCGACGACCCGGATCGCGTGGAGGAATCGCGCCTCGCGCTGGCCGCCACGTGGCTGGCCGCGGGGCTGGATCCCGAGCGTGTCACCTTCTATCGCCAGAGCGACGTGCCCGAGATCCCGGAACTGAACTGGCTGCTCACCTGCGTCACGCCCAAGGGCATGATGAACCGCGCGCACGCCTACAAGGCCGCCACCGATGCGAACGCCGGCGGCGAGCCCGACGACGGCATCAACATGGGCCTGTTCTGCTATCCGGTGCTGATGGCGGCCGACATCCTGATCTTCAACGCGCACCAGGTGCCGGTGGGCAAGGACCAGGTGCAGCACATCGAGATGGCGCGCGACATCGCCCAGCGCTTCAACCACATGTTCGGCCAGGGCCGGGCGTTGTTCACGCTGCCGGAGGCCGTCACCGAGGAGGCGATGCAACTGCTGCCGGGGCTGGATGGCCGCAAGATGTCCAAGAGCTACGACAACGCGATCCCGCTGTTCGAGGGTGGCGCCAAGGGCCTGGCGGCGGCCATCGCGCGCGTCGTCACCGACTCGAAGCTGCCGGGCGAGCCCAAGAATCCGGACGGCGCGCACCTGGTGACGCTGTTCGACGCCTTCGCCAGCGTCGACGAGCGCGCTGCGTTCCGCGCCGAGCTGCGCGGCGGACTCGGCTGGGGCGAGGCCAAGAAGCGCCTGCACGACGTGATCGAGCGCGAGATCGCGCCGATGCGCGCCAGGTACGAGGAGTTCATGGCGCACCCGGAACTGATCGAGGAGCAACTGCTGATCGGCGCCCGCAAGGCGCGCGCCATCGCTGCACCCTTCCTGCAGACGCTGCGCGAAGCCGTGGGCCTGCGCCGCTTCCGGCCCCTGGCCGCCGCGCCGGTCGCGGCGCCACCGGCCGTCGCCACGCCGTTGGCCGCGTTCAAGCAGTACCGCGAGGCCGACGGCCAGTTCTATTTCAAGCTGGTCGGCGCCGGCGACACGCTGCTGCTGCAGAGCGCTGCCTTCGCGCAGGGGCGCGACGCAGGCGTGTGGGTGGGCCGATTCAAGAAGGAGGGCGCGGCGGCGCTCGCCGGCGCACCGGTGACGCTGGCCGCCGACGAGGCGACGGTTCGATCCGCACTGGACCGCTTCCTCGAAGTGGAGTAATCCGCGTAAAGAACGCGTCGCGCGCCGGGACATTTCGGCCGAAGTGGCGCAACATTGCACCATCGGCGTTCCGTCCTGGAACGGCGTTTGCCGCATCCGTGATGGCGCCCGGCTATCGGCGCCCTGCAGCCAAGCGAGGTTTCATCATGAAGAGCCTTCACGCGACCCCCCACATCACGCGCCTCGTACTCGGCACGCTGGCGGCGCTGGCCCTGCTGGCCGCCACGTCGGCGGCGGCCTCGACGCCCGTCACCAGCGACCAGTTCGCCCCCGGCTGGCAGGCGCATGCGCATTCGCTGATCAAAATGGGCATGACGCGCGTCGCCGACCGCGACAAGTGGTACGTGCCGGGTATCCTGGCGCGTGGCGACTACGTGCTGATCAAGCGCACCGGCGACCAGGCCGAGCTGATCGACGGCTACCGCTTCAGCGTCACCACCGCCTTTGTCGACCAGTACCTGTTCCTGACGCCCGGCCAGGGCGACGTGCAGGCGCTGCCCATCGAGGACGTGCCCGCGCTGCAGCCCGCTCGGGCGCCTGCGGTGTCCCGGTAACCTGGGGTCGCCCGCTGTTTTCGGTATGCTGACGGCATGCCGCTAGACACCCTCGACTACCAGACCGGCGATTCGCCGAAATCCACCATCATCATCCTGCACGGGTTGGGCGCGAGCGCCACCGACTTCGTGCCGGTGGCGCGCGAACTGGACCTGCGCGCCCTTGGCGACGTCCGCTTCGTGTTCCCGTTCGCGCCGGTCCAGCCCGTGACGATCAACGGCGGCATGTCCATGCCGTCCTGGTACGACATCCTCGGCGCCGACCTGGTGCGGCGCGAGGACGAGCCCAGCCTGCGCGCGTCCGCCGTCGCGCTCCAGGCCCTGATCGATCGCGAGATCGCCAAGGGCGTCCCGGCCTCGCGAATCGTGCTGGGCGGCTTCTCGCAGGGCTGCGCGATGACGCTGCTCGTCGGCCTGCGTGCGCCGCAACGGCTGGCCGGCCTGCTGGGCATGTCGGGCTACCTGCCGCTGGCCGCCACGACGGCGGCGGAGCGCAGTTCGGCCAATCGCGGCGTGCCGATCTTCCTCGGCCACGGTCGCATGGATCCCGTGGTGCCCTTCGCGCGCGGCACGGCCACGCGCGACGCCCTCGTCGAGCTGGGCCACGCCGTGGAATGGCACGATTACCCGATGCAGCATTCGGTGTCGCAGGAAGAGATCGCCGACGTTCAGGCGTGGTTGCTGAAGGTGCTGGCCTCATAGACAAGGTGGCCGGCCGCGCTGCGTCTTCCGACGGCATGATGTGCCGGTGTCGAAGGTGTCTGGCATCTCGAATCGCGTGGGGCGATTCCCGGAGGCTGCCACGTTGATTGCGATTCGCGATGCCTGACGCCGGCTTCGCTCAGGGATCGGCGTCAGGCCTCGCCTCACCCGCGATGAGCAGCGTCGCCGATGGCAGCACCGCGGCGCGGCTGAGGAGATGCCAGACACCTCGCGCATCGCATGTCGAAGACCGTTAGAACAGCCCGCCTTGCGGGTCGAGGGCCCCCGGTTCTACGGCCACGGCATCTCCCACAGAAATCATGCCGCCGTGGATCACGCGCGCCGTCGTGCCGCCGTGGCCGCGCATCGCGTTGTAGCCGCCCGGGCCCAGCAGCGTTTCCATCTTCGAGCACGGGTCGCAGGGCCCGGTGATGACGATCAGCACGTCGGGGCCGAGGCGCACCTGCAGGGGCTGGTCGGCGAACAGCGCGTGCTGCGCAAGCAGGTTGACGCCGGAGACGACCAGGTTGCGCCGCAGGCCGATGGCGTCCACCTCGTGCCCGGTCCAGGCGCGGATCAGCGGCAGGTGCTCGGCCTGGATCAACGTGAGCTGGCGCTTGCCGCCGGGACGCCCGGGCGGCTTGGTGGCGCTGCGGTCGCCCTCGAGGCCACGGTCGGCCAGGGCGAGCGCAGTGAGCACCGACACGGCCGGGTGATCGCGACCGGGGCGCAGGACGATGGCCTCGATGCGGCCGACGCGCGGGAAACGGCGCGTCAGCGCGCGCAGGTCGTCCATTCCAGGAATCGCGCAACCCGGCGTGGCCGGGGCGCGGCGGCCGGTCAGGCCGGCTTCTTCGCCAGCTTGCCCTTCGGAGCCACCGAGGTCACCGGCGGGGTCGGACGGTCGGAGCCCGCGGCCTTCGGGACGGCGGCGTCCTTCTTCGGCTTCTTGGTGTTCTTGGTGGCGCGTTGTTCTTTGGACATGGGGGCTCCAGCGGTTGGTTGTGTCGTCGGGCGAAATGGTAAGCCATTGCGCAGGCGCTTCGTGGCGATGCCCGACCATTTCAGCAAACTCTACGGCCGAGCTGGCGCATTTTGCAACGACAGCCGGCAGCGGGCCTGCCGCTCGCAGTACAGGCGGGAATTGTCGGGCACACGGCTTGCCAAATTTCCGGCCGTTGGGGGGCGGTCAGCAGGCGACCGACTCCCGCGCTGCACGGACCGTCGTTCAACCGACGCCAGCCCACGAGATCCACCAGTTAACGGCCCAAGGACCGAACGACATGGCACGACCCAGGAACTCCGACAAGGCGAACTCGCCCCCGACACCCGGCCTGCCCAAGGCTCCGACCGGCATCCCGGGGCTGGATGAAATCACCGGCGGCGGCCTGCCGCGGGGTCGGCCCACGCTGCTGTGCGGTTCCGCGGGATCGGGCAAGACGATGATGGCCGCCGAGTTCCTGGTGCACGGCGCCATGGAGTTCGACGAGCCCGGCGTGTTCATGATGTTCGAGGAGAACGCCGAGGAACTCGCACAGAACCTGCGCTCGCTGGGCGTCGATCTCGAGAAGCTGCAGAAACAGAAGAAGATCGCGGTCGACCACGTGCACATCGAGCGCAACGAGATCCAGGAGACCGGCGAGTACGATCTCGAGGGCCTGTTCATCCGGCTCGGGCACGCGATCGACTCGATCGGCGCGAAGCGCGTCGTCCTCGACACCATCGAGGCGCTGTTCTCCGGCCTGCCCAACCATGCCATCCTGCGCGCCGAGTTGCGCCGCCTGTTCCGGTGGCTCAAGGATCGCGGCGTGACGGCGGTGATCACGGGCGAGCGGGGCGAACAGTCGCTGACGCGATTCGGTCTCGAGGAGTACGTGGCCGATTGCGTGATCCTGCTCGATCATCGCATCGTCGACCAGGTGTCCACGCGCCGCTTGCGCGTGATCAAGTACCGGGGGACCGAACATGGCACGAACGAGTATCCGTTCCTGATCGGTGCGCACGGCATCTCCGTGCTGCCGATCACGTCGATGCGGCTCGACCATCCGGCATCGACCGAGCGCGTGTCCACCGGGATCGACGGACTCGACGACATGCTCGGCGGCACCGGGCTGTTCCGCGGCAGCAGCACGCTGGTCTCCGGGGCACCGGGCACTGGCAAGAGCAGCCTTGGCGCGAGTTTCGTGGATGCGGCGTGCCAACGCGGCGAGCGCGCATTGCTGTTCGCCTACGAGGAGTCGTCGCTACAGGTGCAGCGCAACATGGGCTCGATCGGCCTCGATCTTGGCCGGTGGGAGCGCTCGGGCCTGCTGCACATCGACGCCTCGCGCCCGACGCTGCACGGCCTCGAACAGCACCTGGTGCACATGTACGAGCTGGTGCGCGAGCTGAAGCCTTCGGTGGTCGTGGTCGATCCGATCAGCAACCTGACGATGAACCGCGACGACCGCGCTTTGAAGCCGGCGCTGATGCGTCTCATCGACTTCCTCAAGGACAAAGGGGTCACGGCGGTGTTCACCAGCCTCACCAGCGACCTGGCGGCCGACGTGGCCGATTCGCAGGTGGGCGTGTCCTCGCTGATGGACACGTGGATCCTGCTGTCCAACCTGGCCGACAACGGCGAGCGCACGCGCACGTTGCAGGTGCTGAAGTCGCGCGGCATGCCGCATTCGCACCAGGTGCGCGAGTTCATGATGGGCAACCATGGTCTCGACCTGGTCGACGTCTACCTGGCGGGCGACCGGGTGCTGACCGGCACGGCCCGCATCTCCCAGGTGGCGCAGGAGCAGGCCGCCAGCGACCTGCGCCAGCGCGACCATGACCGCCGGCTGAAGGAACTGGCGAGCCATCGCAGGGCGATCGATGCGCAGATCGCGGTGCTGAATGCGCAGATCGAGGAGCGGGCCGGCGACGTGGAATTCGCCATCGAGCGCGAACGCCTGCTTTCCGACGGCCTGTCCGCACGAGCGAGGAAGATGGCGCAGTCGCGCGACGTGCCACCGCCGCGGCCCCGCGCCGCGGCCGCCAGCGAGCCCGCGACGGCGCGAAAGAGCGCGAAATGAGCACCCGCACCATCACCGCCAAGCCGGGCCGCGCCGCCAAGGCCGTCCCGCTGAGCGAAGACAAGCCAGGCGTGGCCGAATGGCAGCTCCGCCTGTACGTGGCGGGGCGGACGGCCAAGTCGATCGCCGCGCTCGACAACCTGAAGCGGGTCTGCGAGTCGCACCTGGCCGGGCGCTACACGATCGAGGTGATCGACCTGCTGGTCAATCCGCGCCTGGCTGCCGGCGACCAGATCCTCGCGGTGCCGACGCTGGTGCGCAAGTTCCCCGAGCCGATTCGCAAGATCATCGGCGACCTGTCCAACGAGGAACGCGTGCTGGTCGGACTCGACGTCCAGCCGCTGCGCTAGGCAGGCATGGCGGCCTCCACCGACAAGCCCTACGTGCTTCGCCTCTACGTGACGGATGCGTCGCCGAAGTCCGCCCGGGCGATCGTCAACGCGCGCCGCTTGCTGGACGAGCACTTGAGCGACCAGTACTCCCTCGAGATCCTCAGCATTGCCGAGAATGTGGCCCTGGCCACGGCGGACCAGATCGTGTGCGCGCCCACGCTGGTGCGCCTGGCGCCGCCGCCGGCACGCCGGATCATCGGCGACATGTCGGATGCCGGGCACGTCTTGAAGGGGCTCGACGTCCCGCTGGCGCGCTGAGCGGATCGTGGGGAGCGACACCATGAGCATGGATCTCCAGCGCCGGGACACGGGCATGGACGACAGCGCGATCGACCGCGAGCTGGCGCGGCTGCGGCGCGCCAATCTCGAGCTCGAGGCGCGCCTGGCCGAGGCCGAGGAGACGATCGCGGCGATCCGCAACGGCGACGTGGATGCGCTGATCGTCGGCGATGACATCTACACCCTGGACAGCGCCAACGCCGCCAGCAACGCGATGCGCAAGGACGTGCTCGCGCAGATGCAGGACGCCGTGCTCGCGTTCGACGTCGACGACCACGTGATCTACATGAACCCGGCCGCCGAGCGGCAGTACGGCTGCCTGGCGTCGCAGATGCTCGGGCGGCCGCGCGGCGACCTGCTGCGTGAGCGCTGGCCCGACGCGCAAAGTGCACTGCAGGCGCGCGAGGCGTTGCGCACGCAAGGCGGCTACCGGGCGGAGTCGGTGCACGTGCGCCAGGACGGGCGCGAGATCCATGTCGAATGCACCGTGTCGCTGCTGAAGGATGCGACCCAGGGGCCGCTGGGCACGCTCTCGGTGATCCGCAACATCGAGGACCGCGCGGAGGCCCGGACGACGCTCGCCGCCGCTGCCGCCGCGCTGTCGCAGCGCGAGCGCCAGTTCGCGACGCTGGTGGAAAACTCGCCGGACATCTTCGCGCGCATCGACCGCGACCTGCGCTACCTCTACGTGAGCCCCATCGTCGAACGCTACAGCGGCGTCCCGGCGGCCGCGCACATCGGCCGCACCCGGACCGAGGTCGGCATGCCGGTCGAGCTGCAGGACGTCTGGGAACGGGCAGTGCGCAAGGTGTTCGCCACGGGCCAGGTGGGAACCTTCAAGTTCAGGTACACCAGCACCGACGGTCTGGCGTGGGTCTTCTCCACGCGCCTGATTCCCGAGTTCGGCGCCGACGGCGGCGTGGAGTCGGTGCTGTCCATCGCCTCCAACATCACGGAGCAGGAACAGATCGACGCCGCTCTGCGCGAGAGCAAGGCCCGGCTCGAATTCACGCTGGCCGCCGCGCACGTGGGCGAATGGGAGATCGACGTCGCCAGCGGCGAGAGCCGGCATTCCGAGCTGTTCGACCGCTGCTTCGGCTACGACGCGCCCGTGCCGGGCTGGAACCTCGACATGCTGTTCGCGCACGTGCACGCCGACGACCGCGAACGCGTGCGCGCGCGCGTGGCGCGCGCGTTCGAGGACGGCGTGGACCTGAGCTTCGACTGCCGCGTCGTCTGGCCCGACGGCAACGTGCACTGGATCGACGTGCACGGCAGCCCCTACATTTCCGCCCGCGCCAACGAGCACGAGCCGCCGCGGCTGCGCTTCCTGGGGATCATCGCCGACATCACGTTGCGCAAGCAGACGGAGGCGATCCTGCACGACGCCGACCTGCGCAAGGACGAATTCCTGGCGACGCTCGCGCACGAGCTGCGCAACCCGCTCGCGCCGATCCGCAACGCCGTGCAGATCATGCAGCTCTCGCGCGACGACGCGATGCACGCCAAGGCGCGCAAGATCATCGAGCGACAGCTCAGGCAGATGGTGCACCTCGTCGACGACCTGCTGGACGTCAGCCGCATCAGCCAGGGCAAGGTCGAACTGCGCCTGGAGCAGGTCGACGTGGGCGACGCCGTGCTGGCCGCGATCGAGACGAGCCGGCCGTTGATCGACGCCGGCCGCCACGACCTGACGACACGGCTCGCCGCGCCGCGCGCGTTGATGGTGGACGCCGACGTCACGCGCCTGTGCCAGATCGTCGCCAATCTCCTGAACAACGCGGCCAAGTACACGCCCGAGGGCGGGCACATCCAGGTGCTGGCCGAACGCGACGGGGCCGAGGCCGTGATCACGGTGCAGGATTCGGGCATCGGCCTGACGCGCGACATGCTTTCGCGCGTGTTCGACCTGTTCGCGCAGGTCGAACGCTCGGTCGTGCGCGCGCAGGGCGGCCTCGGCATCGGCCTCGCGCTCGTCAAGCGCCTGGTGGAGATGCACGGTGGTTCGGTGGCGGCGTTCAGCGACGGACCCGATCTCGGCTGTCGCTTCGTCGTGCGGCTGCCCCTGATCTTGGCGCCCTTGAAAGTCGCCCCCCGCATTTCCGAGCACGAACTTGCGGCCGAGGAGACCGGCGGCTTGCGCGTGCTCGTGGTCGACGACAACATCGACAGCGCCGACAGCCTGTCGCAGGTGATGCAGATCCTCGGCTATCCGGTGGCGACGGCGCACGACGGCCTCGAGGCGGTGGAGGTGGCGGCCGGCTGGCGCCCGGCGGTGGTGCTGATGGACATCGGGATGCCGCGCATGAGCGGGCTCGAGGCCGCCAGCGCGATTCGCACGCTGCCCGGCGGCGACCGCCCATGGCTCATCGCCCTGAGCGGCTGGGGCCAGAGCGAGGACCGGCGCAAGTCGCGCGAGGCGGGCTTCGACCACCATTTCGTCAAGCCGGTGGACGTCGAGTCGCTGATCGAGCTGATTCGCAAGCTGCCCGAGCGGTAGCCAGGCCTGATACCGGCGCTATGGGCAAGCCCTGATACCGGAGCAAGATCGCCAGCATCGGCGAAACTAGCAACATGCCCAGGACCCCGATGTTCGCCCCGCTCCCCGAAGGCCCGCTCGACGTGGTGGGCGACGTCCACGGCGAGCTCGAGGCGTTGCTCGCGCTGCTGGCGCACCTGGGCTACGACGCGGACGGTCAGCATCCCGACGGCCGGTGCCTCGTCTTCGTCGGCGACCTGTGCGATCGCGGCCACGACAGCCCCGGCGTCATCGCGCTGGTCAGGCGCCTGGTCGAATCGGGCCGGGCGCTCGCGACGCTGGGCAACCACGAGATCAACCTGCTGCGCGGCGATCGCAAGGACGGCAACGACTGGTTCTGGAGCGAGTACAGCGCGCGCGACGCCAAGTACGAGCCGCGCACCCACCTGCCGTCCGGGCAGCGCGAGTCTGTCACAGGGTTCCTGCGCAGGTTGCCGCTCGTGCTCGAACGCGCCGACCTGCGCGTGGTGCATGCCGCGTGGGACGTGGCGGCCATCGCGCAGTTGCGCGCCGCCGACCCGACGCTCAGCCGCGTCGAGCACTTCCTGCGCTGGGACGCCGACGCCGAGCGCCTGATCGACGCGCGCGGCATCGGCGACGCGGCGCGCGTCGAATACGCGGAGTACCGCGACCGCCTGGTCGATCCGAACCAGGCGGTGCCGATGCTGATGGCGACGGCGCAGGTCGACGAGATCCGCCAGATGGCCAATCCGATCCGCGTCGTCACGTCGGGGATCGAACGCCAGGCGTCGAAGCCGTTCTTTGCCAGCGGCCACTGGCGCTTCGTCGAGCGCATCCGCTGGTGGGACGAGTACACGGACCCGGTGCCGGTGATCGTCGGCCACTACTGGCGGCAGTTCGACGACATGGATCGCGCGTCGCTGGGCAAGACGGAGGGAAACCTGTTTGCCGACCTCGCGCCCACCGCGTGGCACGGGCGCCACGACAACGTGTTCTGCATCGATTTCTCGGTGGGCGGCCGCTTTCTCGAGCGATCGCTCGGCGCGGGCGCGGTGCCGCGCTCGCGCCTGGGTGCCTTGCGCTGGCCCGAGCGCGTGCTGGCGCTGGACACGGGCGAGATGCTGCCGACTTCGGGCGCCTGACCCATCCAGGCGCCGCGATCGTTTCGCCGCTGTCGCACCGCCCGAGTCAGTCCGGGTTCCCGGTCGACTCGCGCGGAATCGGCGCGGGTTCCAGATCCTGGACGGCGGCCTCGGGTTCGGGCGCCTGCGTGACCTCCCGACCGCCGTCGATCGGCGCGGACTCGTCGGCCGGCGAGGGGCAGACCCCGCCTGGCGTGGCGTCGGGCGCGCGTGCGATGCGGGTCGGATCGGCCGGGTCGCGCGCGGCGCTCGCGGCCGGCGTCCGCGCGATCGCCACCGTCGAGCCTCGCTGAATCGCAGCGGCGTCTCCTGCAAGGGCGGTCGCCACCTCGTTGGGCGCGGGGCCGTCACCGCAGGCGGCCAGGACCAGGCTCGAGACCAGCACGGCAACGGCAGGGATACAGGTCTTTCGATGCATCGCATTCATCGGAATCTCCTCGGTTGAAGCGCCATCGCGTGGCACGGCATACCAGGCAGGACGCGCTGCCCGACTGAAAGCGGACACGACCCCCACCGTCGATTCGTGGGATGCCGGCGGTTGTCCTGTTTGTCGAATGCGCTGCGTCCTAACCAGGGAGGCCCGGAATCGTTCCGGAGCCCTCGAACTCAACAAACTGGAGATCACCATGGCATTCGTTCACAAGTCCCTTCGCATCGCCGCCGCCGCTGCCGTCGCCATCGCCGCCACCGCGGCACCCGTCATCGCCTCTGCGGGCGTGGGGTTTGTCGCGTATCCCGACCTGGCCGGCACCTGGACCGCCACGCTGAGCGGCTTCACCGGCTGCGGCTCGAGCGCCATGCTGGTCGCGATCAACCTCAACAGCGCCGGGGTCGGCACCGCCACCCTCACCACCCACGGCAGTTGCGGCGACAGCGTCGTGGCGGGCCAGACGTTCAAGGTGACCGCGCTCAACGTCTACGGCACGGGCACGGCGAACCTGACCTGCGGTGTGGGCTGCGGCTGGAACCTGCGCCTGCAGGTGTCGCCGGATCGCCAGATCATGAACCTGATCGATGTCGACCCGGTGAATCCGGGCAACTACATCGCCGGCGTCGCGGTGCACTATTGATCCGGCCAAGGCGCGAGACCTGCCGCCTCGACGTTGCAAGCCCAGGTCGGCAGGTCCCTTTCGAGGGCAGGGCGTCCTGCGGCCGCCGCAGCCGCCCGTCGTCGGGTGCAGGGGCGCTTCACAGGCGTCTTCACTCGGGTGACGGGCCCGGACCACCGCCGTGTTGCTCACCTCCCTGCTTCGACTGAACGGTCAACGCGAGATGCCAGCTCCACACGTCGTGGGCGTGTCTGGCATTCAACACATCGAGCAGCTTGTTCAACGCGTCGGCCAGCCTGTCGACGTCTGCGGACGGCAGTTTCGACAGCACGGCCTGCGTTTCGATCGTCTCGACCAGGACGATGCCTTTCTCAAGCTTGGAGTTTCGCTCCTCATCCATGTGGCTGGAAATCTGCGACTGAAATGGGATCCGTTTCAGGTGGGCCATGGTGCATTTCCTTCGGCGAGTGTGGGACGGTGGTGGAGTCGAACGGGATTTCTCAACTGAAGTAGGCGGGCGGCCCCGCGACGTGCCCGGGTCGGGCGCGCAACGGGCCGCGCGTCAGCTCGGCGAGCAGGGCCTCGGCGTCCAGCGTCGCCGGCGCATCGGTGCCGAGTCCGTCGCGCAGGAGGGGCAGCGCATCGCGAACGAGGGCGATGGCCTGGTCGCGACGATCCGTCAGCGCCAGCGAGCGGGCGCAGTTCAGGCTGAACAGGCGATCCCGCACCTGCAGCCGGCTGTGCGCGAGGGTGGCGCTGTCGCAGAGCGAGCCCCAGGCCGCCAACGCTTGCCCATGGTGGCCTTGCGCCGCCAGCGCGACGCCCTCGAACAGCGCCGTCCGGCGAGCCTCGGTCGAGGCGGCGAGCCCGGCGCGCTCGGCAAGCTGGTGCGCACTGGCCGTCCAGCGCAGCGCGCCCGACAGGTCGCCCGCCGCCAGCGCCAGTTCGGCCAGCGTGTCGTCGACGAGCAATCGGTAGCCCGGATCGAGGCCGGACGACCCGGCGCCGCGCTCCACCGTTTCGAGCCGAAGCCGGATCGCCGCCTGATCCTGGCGATGGCCCGCGGCGGCGGCGCTGCGCGCGATGAGGACAGCGGCCTCGACCTGCCTGGCCAGCAAGGGGTCCGTGTCCAACTGGAGGCGCAGCGCCTCGGCCGCGGCGGCGGCTGCCATGCCGCGGCCCTGCTTCAGGAGCACGCGCACCTGCTGGGCCTGGAGCACGCGGCAGGCGATGCTCTGCGGGCCAAGGGCCTTCCCACACTCCTGCAGGGTCGACGGCAGCCAGCTGCCCAGGTCCGCGTAGCGTCCATGATCGATCGCGATGCTGGCACGGTAGGCGGCGACCTCGCGGAAGCGCGCACCCTGGAGCTCGGGATGCGCCGCGGCCAGCGCCTCCGCGCCGCGCAGCAGATCTTCGGCCGCGGCGCGATGCCCCGACATCGATTCCACCTTCGCGAGCCCCAGGCGCACCCACAGCATCTCCAGCGCGGGGACGTCCGTCGCCCCGGCGGCCAGCGCGAGATAGTGGCCGTAGTCGCGACGCGCGTCGTCCAGGCGGTCGTCATGCAGCGCCACGTCGCCGGAATAGGCGGCCAGCGACCTGCGGGTCGCGCCGTCCGCGCCGTGCGCATCGGCCTCCGCGCGGGCATGGGCCAGCGCGTCCCTGGCGTCGGCGAATCGAGTCAGGGTCAATGCCAGGTTGGTGCGCTGCAGCCAGGCCTGGATGCGCTGCGGCGCATCCTGCGGCGCGCCGAGGCGCTGGAGCAGCAGGACGAGCGTGGCGTCCGCGGCCGGAGAATCGCCGAGTTCGAACTGGGCGCGCGCGATGCTGGCCAGCAGCTCGTTGATCGGCAGCGGCGACGTCCGGCGGTCGGCGGCGAGCAGCTTCGCGCGACCGCGCGCCAGCAACTCCGTTGCGCTGGGCGCGTGGCCGCCGAACAGGTCCGGATCCGTGTCTTGGAAAAGCTGCTCCATGAACTGGCGGGCGGCGGTGGCCGCGGCGGCCGCCTGCCGCGCCTCGATGCCGCGCAGGATGGCGACGCTGCCGGTCGAGAGCACGGCGGCGGTGGCCAAGGTCGCGAACAGCACCGCCAGCCGATGCCTGCGCACGAACTTGCGCGCGTGGTACCAGAACGTGGGCACGCGCGCGGACACCGGGCGCCCGGCGAGCCATCGCTCGAGGTCGTCCGAGAACGCGCTGGCCGACGCATACCGCTGCTCGGGGGCGAGTGCCAGCGCCTTCAGCACGATCGCGTCGAGGTCGCCCGCGAGCGCCGTGCGCAGGCCGCGCGCGTTCGTCCGCCGGGCGTCCAGCGCACCCGCCGTCGGATGGCGCCGGCTGGGCGCACGTGGATCCTGGCCGAGGACCGCCTCCTCATGGCGTGCCGCGGAGGCGCTTGCCAGCACATGGGCGCGCTCGCCGCACAGCAATTCGCAGAGGACGACGCCGAGCGAATAGATGTCGCTCGCCGTCCCGAGAGGCACGCCGCGCAGTTGCTCCGGGCTGGCGTAGGCCGGTGTCAACGGCCGTCGGCCGGCCTGCGTGAGCTCCGTCGCGACGAAGGTCGATTCCGGGTCGGTCAGGACCTGGGCGATGCCGAAGTCCAGCAGCTTGACCTCCCCGCCGTCGCTGACCAGGATGTTGGGAGGCTTCAGGTCCCGGTGCAGCACCAGCTTGCCGTGGGCGTACTGCACCGCCGCGAGCACTTGCCGGAACAGGCGTACCCGGGCCGCCAGGTCCAGGCGATGCGCGTCGGCGTGCAGCAACAAGGTCGTGCCTTGCACGTATTCCATCGCCAGGTAAGGCGTGCCGCTGGCCGTCAGGCCGACTTCGTACAGCCGCGCGATGTTCGCGTGCTCAAGGCTCGCCAGGATGTTGCGTTCGCGGCGGAGCCGGCGGAAGAGCCCGTCCTGGCCCGGTCCGGTGTGCGGCAGCTTGATGGCCACCTCGCGTCGCACCTGGTCGTCCGCCCGCACGGCGAGCCAGACCGTGCTCATCCCGCCGTCGCCGATGCGATGCAGCAGGCGCCAGCCGCCCACCTCCTGCCCCTCGCGCAGGGTCGGCACGTGGCCGAGGACAGGCAAGGCCGCGAGGAAATCGCTGGTCTCCGCATCGCGGCGGCGGGCCATCATCTCGCGCAACTGCGCGCGCAGCTCGGGCGACACGTCCAGGCCGGCGACCCAGCCGGCGACCTGGTCGGCGGGCATGTCGAGGGCCACGTCGAGGATGTCGAGCAGCCGGGGCCAATCGCTACGTGATGCGGACATCGCGGGGTCTCACAGTGCGTGCCTTCTTTCAGGCGTCAATTCCTGAGCTCGTCCATCAACAGCAGGCGCGCCTTCTCCCAGTCGCGCCGCACGGTTCGTGTCGTCAGATCGAGCGCCTCGGCGATCTCCTCCTCGGAGTAGCCGCCGAAATAGCGCATCTCCACCACCTTGGCCAGGCGCGGCGAGATCTCCTCGAGGCTCAGCAGGGCGTCGTTGACCTTCAGGATCTCGTCTGCTCCGGTGGTGAGGCCGTTCGCGGCCTGGGTGTCCAGCGTGATCTCGGCCTGCCCGCCGCCGTGGCGCAAGGCCTGCCGCTCCCGAACCGCGTCGATGACGACTGAACGCATGACCTTGGACGAGTACGCGAAGAACGCGCGCCGATCCTGCAGCCGCAGCTCGCCCGCGCCCAGGAAGCGCAGGTAGGACTCGTGCACCAGCGACGTCGTCTCGAGGAAGGTGTTGCGGCCGCCGTCCCGCAACCGGGCGCGCGCGAGCTTGCGCAACTCGGCATAGGCCGTGCTGAAGAGTTCGTCGCGCGCCGCCCGGTCGCCGACGCCCACGAGCTGGATCAGCTCCGTCAGGGTGCTCACTGCCCGGCCTCGTGTGCCAGGCCCGCCGCGGATTCGCGAAGACAGCCGTGCTGCGTCATTCCAGGGTCTCCCGGGGGCAGGTGTGAGGCGACAGGACGCGTGCGCGCCGGCTGGCAAGGCGCGTCGTCCGGGCTGGATTGTGCGACCGCCCCGGCGCTTGCGCCACGCCTATGTCGTGGGGACGCGTCCCGACGGCGGGACAGGACGCGCCGGGTGTCCGGGCCCGCTGTCGACACGTGCCAGCATCGCGCCGGCGTGCGTTGGCGTCATCGACAGGAATGATGACGGCCGGGCAAGCCCCTGGAAATCACGCCTGGCTGCCCAGCGCCCGGCCCGGTGACCGCCGTGTGTCCCGCCCTAGCTGTCGAATCGATCGGCGTCAGGCCTGGATGGCCCGGCGAAGACCTTGACCACTTCATACATCCCGGGGTCGAACCTGGCGATGGCGAGTACCTGTTCCACATAGGGTGAAGCGACCGGGTCTGAACGCATCGACTGGTAGTGTTGGTAGTGCTCCGCGCTCTTCCACTGCGCGTACATCGTGACCCTTGTTCCATCGACGCTTCGATGAAGCGCCGCCGAGATGAACCCTGGAACGTCACGAACGGATGTATCGGTAGCGCGTGCGAGCAGGTCAAGCAGTTCCTGCTGGTTCGACGGCTCGACCGTGAATACGTTGATGAGCGTGACGAGGCCCGTGTTCTCGGCAATCGTAGTCATGAAAAGTCTCCAGCGCCTGAGAGGGAAATCGCTCCTGATCCTCGCATCTTGTGCGTATCGTCAAATCGCCAGCTCATAGACTCGCGCCTCCGCCCGCTCCGCGGCGCTGTGACCGGCCAGGGCGCGATCCCATTGCGGGTCGCCGGCGTTGCTCTCGGCCTGCAGGTGCATGATCATCTGCGCAACTTCTTCCGTGCTGCCGTCGAACTCGGCGACCTGCTCGCGCGACTCGAGGAACAGGCGTGCCACCATGAATCCGCCCGAGTCGATGACAACCAGGTAGCGCGTGCGCGCACGCGGCGAGGTGTTGCCGTGCGCGCGAGGGAGCTCATTGCCGAATCCGTGGCTCATGTCGGGACCTCGCCACGCCTGTTCGAGGCGTGTCAGTTGCCGTCGATCCTACGCCAGGCCGCCGTGAAAATCGATCAAGGCCTTGTCCATCTCGAGCAAGATCGATCGTCGGTTGACGCGGTGGTCGCGAATGCGTTGGTCCGGACAGCCGCCCATGAGCGGCAGCGCATGGAGAATGGGCATGCCCCGCCAAGCCTCCCAGGCAACGCCCGTGAACCTCCTTCACTCCACCGCTGGCCCTCAAGCGCACCTCATTCTCGAGGCCGCCGCGTACACGATCGGTGCGCGCGTCTACTGGGCCCGGACCCGACAGTTGCCCCAGCCCGAATCGGTACTTGACCGATGGGTACTCCTGGCATGCGTTCTCTTCGGCGCAGCCCTGGGAAGCAAGGCGCTGCATGTGATCGAGCACCTGAACTACTTCGTGCGCGGCGCCAGGGGATGGGAGTTCCTGGGGGGCAAGTCGATCCTCGGTGGATTGATCGGCGGCACGCTGGGGGCCGAGGCCGGCAAGTGCTGGATCGGGTGGCGCGCGTCCACCGGCGACGCGTGGGTACCGGCGATCGCCGTGGGGCTGATCGTTGGACGCCTGGGCTGCCAGTTTTCGGGATTGTGGGATGGCACCTTCGGCAGTCCGACCGCGCTGCCCTGGGGCTGGGACTACGGCGACGGCATTGCTCGCCATCCCACCGCGATCTACGAGATCGTCGCTGTTGCTGCATGCTGGGCGCTGGTCAACAAGGTGCCGGCCCAACCATCGGGCGCCCGATTCGCCGCGTTCCTGGCGGGCTACTGCCTGATACGCCTGGGACTCGAGTTCCTGAAGCCGCCGTTCGGCGGTGATCCGGGCAGTGGAATTCCTATCGTGACCCTGGGTGGCCTGACGGCGATCCAGTGGGCGGCCATGCTTGGCTTCCTTGCCTATCTTCGGTTGTACCGATACCGTCGACAAATGGTGCCCGCAACACAACCCTGAGCCGGACATGCCGAAGAACCGACCCTACCTGTACTACGACCACGTCGTCTCCCTGTGCGACCACTGCCTGCGCCGCATTGAAGGCAAGCAGGTCATCCAGGAAGGCCAGGTCTGGCTCTACAAATGGTGTCCCCAGCATGGGACGTCCAAGGTACTTCTGGCGACGGATGCCGCGTATTGGCGACTGGGGCGCGAAACCTACATCAAACCGCCAGAGATGCCCGCGCGGTTCAACACCGAGATGGCGTGGGGGTGCCCCTACGACTGCGGGCTGTGCCCCGAGCACATGCAGCATTCCTGCCTCACGATCCTCGAGGTGACCGATCGCTGCAACCTGAGCTGTCCGGTCTGCTATGCCAGTTCGGGGCCACACCGCGAGGAGACTCGCGATCTGGCGACCATCGAGAAGATGCTCGACGCCATCGTCGCCAACGAAATCGAACCCGACGTCGTCCAGATCTCCGGCGGGGAGCCGACCCTGCACCCGGACTTCTTCGCGATACTCGATGCGGCGAAGGCGCGCCCGATCAAGCACCTGATGCTCAACACCAATGGCCTGCGGATCGCCCGCGAGCCCGGCTTCGCTGAGCGGTTGGCCAGCTATGCCCCCGGCTTCGAGGTCTACCTCCAGTTCGATTCCTTCGAACGCGACGCGCTGATGACGCTGCGCGGCGCCGATTTGAGGCTGGTCCGGCAGCAGGCGCTGGACAACCTCAACCGGGTCGGCCTCTCGACGACCCTGGTCATGGTGGTAGCCGCCGGCATCAACGACCACGAAATCGGCAAGGTCGTGGAGTTCGCCGCTGCCCAGCCATGCGTTCGGGGTGTCACCCTGCAGCCGATTCAATTCGCCGGCCGCACGGAGGGCGTGCGTGCCGCGGAGCGGTTGACGCTGACGGGCGTCCGAGACAAGCTGCTCGCACAGAGCGACCTGTTCGTCCCCGACGACGTCATTCCCGTGCCGTGCAATCCAGACGCCCTGGCCATGGCGTATGGCATCAAGACGCCCACGGGGCTGCAGGCCCTGACACGCTGGCTGCCGCCCGATGCGTTGTTGGCCGGGCCGCGCAGCACGATTGTTTTCGAGAACGACGTGCAGCTCAAGGAACAGGTCTTTCGCTTGTTCTCGACCAACCACTCCCCCGAGAGCCAGGCAAGCTGCCTGTCCTCGTTGCTTTGCTGCCTGCCCCAGGTAGAGGCGCCGCCGGCGCTCGACTACAGCCGCGTCTTTCGTGTCTTGATCATGGCGTTCATGGACGCGGTCAACTTCGATGTGCGTGCGATGAAGAAGTCCTGCGTGCATATCGTCCAGCCGGACGGCCGCATCATTCCGTTCGAGGCCTTCAATCTCCTGTACCGGGACCGCGGGGACGTCCTGGAGCAGCGCAGGGCCGAGTTCACCGCGTCGCATGGCGGACGCGTGATCCCCATCCAGTCGCAACCGGAGACCGCACAATGAGTTCGATCGGGAAAGTTGTCGGAACCATCGCCTTGCTGCTGCTGGCCTTGGTGGGCCTGGCGATGTCGCTGTGCGGGGGCGTGTTCACCGTCACGAGCATGGGCGCATCGGGGATGGCGGGCCTGCTCGTGTTCTCGATTCCCAGCCTGGTGGCCGGCTTGGCTGTGCTCTGGATTGCATGCCGAAGGCTCCGTGGACGACTCGGCGGACCGCCGCAAAGCTGACCTCCGTACCCGTCTGAGTGTGACCGCGTGCGGACCGTCGCATGGCGGAGTGACCAGCCCGCCGCGGCGAACAGCGACACCGTGGCCATCGCGACCGAGCCCGATCAGCGCCTCTCGACGAGGATCGCGCGGAAATCGTTGACGTTGGTCAGGGTCGGGCCGGTGATCACCGAGTCGCCGAGCGCGCGGAAGAAGCCGTGGCCGTCGTTGGCGTCCAGGCTCGCGCGCGGGTTCACGCCCGACGCCCATGCGCGCGCGAGCGTGTCGGGCGCGACGAGCGCGCCCGCGATCTCCTCGGCGCCGTCGACGCCGTCGGTGTCGCCGGCAATGGCGTGCACGCCCGCGCGGCCGTCCAGCGCCACGGCCAGCGACAGCAGGAACTCCACGTTGCGGCCGCCGCGGCCGGCGCCGCGCACGGTGACGGTGGTCTCGCCGCCGGACAGCAGCACGCAGGGCGCCTCGAACGGCTGGCCGCGCAGCGCGACCTGGCGCGCGATGCCGGCCATGGCCTTGCCGAGGTCGCGCGACTCGCCCTCGAGGCTGTCGCCCAGGATGTGGGCCGGGATGCCGGCGTCGCGCGCGACCCGTGCGGCGGCTTCCAGCGCGAGTTGCGGCGCCGTGATCATGCACACCTCGCTGCGCGCGAGCCGCCGGTCACCCGGCTTGACCGTCTCGCACTCACCGGATTCGAGCAGGCGGCGCACCGCGTCGGGGACCGCCATCGCGTAGCGGTCGATGATGGCCAGCGCGTCGGCGCAGGTCGTCGGGTCGGCCACCGTCGGGCCGGAGGCGATGTCGCGCGGGTCGTCGCCGGGCACGTCGGAGATCAGCAGCGTCACGACGCGCGCCGGATGGCACAGCGCACCCAGCCGGCCGCCCTTCAGCGCGGACAGGTGGCGCCGCACGCAGTTCATCTCGGAGATCGTCGCGCCGCTCGCGAGCAACGCCGAGTTGACGGCGCGCTTGTCGGCCAGCGTGAGCCCCGGCGCGGGCGCGACCAGCAGCGACGAGCCGCCGCCGGAGATCAGCGCGATCACGAGATCGTCCGCGGTCAGGCCGGTGACCATGTCGGCGATGCGGCGCGAGGCGGCCAGGCCGGCCTCGTCGGGTACCGGGTGGGCGGCCTGCGCGATCTCGATGCGCTCGCACGGCACCTCGTAGCCGTAGCGCGTGACGACCAGGCCTTCCAGCGGCCCGGGCCAGTGATCCTCCAGCGCGCGCGCCATCGCGGCGGACGCCTTGCCGGCGCCGATGACGACCGTGCGGCCCGTCGGCGGCGCGGGCAGGTGCGGCGGCAGGCACAGCGCGGGCTGCGCGGCGGCGACGGCGGCGTCGAACATCTGGCGCAGCAGCGTGCGCGGATCGATGGCGAGGGTCATGGCGATCATTCTGCGCGCAGCGCGGACAGGCGTTCGCGCAGGCGAGGCGCGGCGAAGTCGATGAAGGCGCGCAGCTTCGACGTGACGCGCTGCTGGCCGTCATAGACGAGATGAACAGGGATCGCGGCGGGCTCGAACTTCTCCAGCAGCAGGCGCAGCCGCTTCTCGCGCAGCGCCGCGTCGGCCTGGTACGACAGCACGCGCGTCACGCCCAGGCCGGCCATGGCGGCGTCGACCGCGGCCTCGGCGGTGTTGACGACCAGCCGCGGCCGCGCCGGCATGAAGGCAGCGTCGTCTGCGAATCGCCAGGGCGAAGGGAAGGTCGCCTCGAAGGTGATGCAGCGATGCTTGTCGAGGTCGGCCGGCGTGCGCGGCGTGCCGTGCGCCTTCAGGTAGGCCGGGCTGGCGCAGACGATCGAGCGCAGGTGCCCCAGCGGCACCGCGTTGAGGCGGCTGTCGGGCAGCACGCCGATGCGCACGGCCACGTCGACGTGCTCGTCCAGCAGGTGGGCGACGCGATCGCCGAGCGCGAGCCGCACGTCGACCTCGGCGTTGGCGCGCAGGAACCCGTTGACGATCGGCAGCACGTGCACCCGGCCGAACACGATGGGCGCGGTGATCGCCAGCTCGCCGCGCGGCGTGTCGTACTCGCCCGCGACCGCACGCTCGGCGCCATCCACGGCGTCGAGGATGCGCCGGCACGCCTGCTCGTATGCGCGGCCGGGATCGGTGAGTTCGAGGCGGCGGGTCGAGCGATTGAGCAGGCGCGCGCCGAGATGGCCCTCCAGCTCGGCGAGCTTGCGGCTCACGGTGGCCAGCGGCATGCCCAGGCGACGGCCGGCGGCCGACAGGCTGCCTTCGTCCACCACGGCGAGGAACACGGTCATCGCGTCGAGTCGATCCATCCGATATTCCCGAAAAATGGAAGATTGATTCCAGATTGTGACGACTGGTGAAAGTAATTGGAAGGAACCATAGTTGAATCCGTGCCGTGACATGTCGTCGCGGCCACGAAGGAGCCCGCCATGTCCGCCTCGGTCCATCCCAGTGACGTCGTCTTCACGCCCAGCGTGAAGGCGCTGCAGCAGGCGCGAGGGTCGCGTCACGCGTACGCGCGCATGGAGCAGGGCCGCGGCTTCCAGACGGGCATCACCGACGACGTGCGCGGCTTCATCGAGGCGCAGACCACGCTGTTCATGGCCACCGCCAACCTGGATGGCCAACCCTACATGCAGCATCGCGGCGGGCCGCCCGGCTTCCTGCACGTGCTGGACGAGCACACGCTGGCGTTCGCCGACTTCACCGGCAACCGCCAGTTCATCTCGACGGGCAACTTGCAGGACAACCCCAAGGCCCAGCTGTTCCTGATGGACTACGCGCATCGCCAGCGCCTGAAGATCTGGGGCGAGGCGCGCGTCGAGACGGACCCGGCGCTTGTCGAGCGTCTGATGCCGGCCGGCTACAAGGCGCGCGCCGAGCAGGCGATCGTCTTCACGGTCAAGGCGTGGGACGCTAACTGCCCGCAGCACATTCCGCAGTTGGTACCCGTGGACGAGGTGGTGCCGGCGATCGCCGAGCGTGACCGGCGCATCGCCGAGCTGGAGCAGGAACTGGCGCGACTGAAAAGTGCACGCTGATGGTGTACCGTCCGGGGCATGAGTTATCGCGCCACGGTCGGTCACCATGTCTACGGCTTTGCCGATCTGCGCGAGCTGATGGGCAAGGCGAGCCCGGCGCGCTCGGGCGACCGCCTGGCCGGCGTCGGCGCGGAGACGGCGCAGGAGCGCGTTGCCGCGCAGGCTGCGCTGGCCGACCTGCCGCTCGCCGCGTTCCTGTCCGAGACCGTCGTGCCCTACGAGAGCGACGACGTCACGCGGCTGATCATCGACACGCACGACGCCGTGGCGTTCGCCGCGGTGCGCCGCCTGACGGTCGGTGGCCTGCGCGACTGGCTGCTGTCGGACGCCGCCACCCCCGCGTCGCTCGCCGCGCTCGCGCCCGGCCTGACGCCCGAGATGGCGGCGGCGGTGAGCAAGATCATGCGCAACCAGGACCTGATCCTCGTCGCCAGCCGCTGCGGCGTCGTCACGCGCTTTCGCAACACGCTGGGCCTGCCGGGCTCGCTGGCCGTGCGCCTTCAGCCCAACCACCCCACCGACAGCGCCGCAGGCATCCTGGCGAGCACCGTCGACGGCCTGATGTACGGCGCCGGCGATGCGGTGATCGGCATCAATCCGGCGGCCGACAGCGTGCCGCGGCTGGTGCGCCTGCTGCACCTGCTCGACGACCTGATCACCGGCCAGCGCATTCCCACGCAGGCCTGCGTGCTCACCCACGTGACGAACACGCTGCGCGCGATCGATCAGGGCGCGCCGGTGGATCTCGTGTTCCAGTCGATCGCGGGCACGGAGCAGGCCAATCGCGGCTTCGGCGTGTCGCTCGCGTTGCTCGACGAGGCGCATGCCGCGGCGCTCGCGTTGAAGCGCGGGACGCTCGGTGACAACGTGATGTATTTCGAGACCGGGCAAGGCAGCGCGCTGTCGGCCGACGCGCACCACGGCGTCGACCAGCAGACTCTGGAGGCGCGCGCCTACGGCGTGGCGCGCCGCTACCGGCCGCTGCTGGTCAACACCGTCGTCGGCTTCATCGGGCCCGAGTACCTGTACGACGGCAAGCAGATCATCCGCGCAGGCCTCGAGGATCACTTCTGCGGCAAGCTGCTGGGCCTGCCGATGGGCTGCGACATCTGCTACACGAACCACGCCGAGGCCGACCAGGACGACATGGACACGCTGCTGGTGCTGCTCGCCAGCGCCGGCCTGAACTTCATGATGGGCGTGCCGGGCGCGGACGACGTGATGCTGAACTACCAGAGCACCTCGTTCCACGACGCGCTGTTCGCGCGCAAGCTGCTCGGATGCACGCGCGCCCCCGAGTTCGAGGCCTGGCTGCACGCGAAGGGCATCACCGACGAGAACGGCGCGCTGCGCGGCGTCACCGCGATGCCGGCGCTGGCGCGCGCGATGTCGCAAGGCCTGTTGCCCGGGGGCGCGGCATGACCGGCACGCTGCCCGACCTGCCGGCGCAATGGGACGACGTCGACCCGCCGGTGCGCGCTCCCGCGCCACCGCCCGATCCCTGGACGGCGCTGCGCCGGCACACGCCGGCGCGCATCTCGCTGGGGCGCTCGGGCACGAGCCTGCCCACCACCGAGGTGCTGCGATTCGCGGCCGCCCATGCGAGCGCGCGGGACGCGGTGCACCTGCCGCTGGACGTCGATGAGCTGCGCGCCGACCTGCGCGCCCAGGGCCTGGATGTCGCCACGGTCGCCAGCCGCGCCGGCTCCCGGGTGGAGTACCTGACCCGTCCGGATCTTGGCCGCCAGCTGGCGCTCGCCAGCCGCGACGCGCTGGAACAAGACGTCGACGAGGGCTTGTGCATCGTGATCGGCGATGGGCTGTCCGCGATCGCCGCGCAGAGCCATGCCGTGCCGCTGATCTCGATCCTGCGGGAGGCGGGGATCGACGTCGGGCTCGTCGTGGTGGCCACGCAGGCGCGCGTCGCGCTCGGCGACGAGATCGGCGAGCGCGTGGGCGCGTCGCTGGTGTTGATGCTGCTGGGCGAGCGCCCGGGCCTCAGCTCGCCCGACGGCCTCGGCGCCTACCTGACGTGGGCGCCCCGGGTGGGCCGGGTCGACAGCGAGCGCAACTGCGTCAGCAACATCCGCCCCGAGGGACTGCCGCTGGCCGATGCGGCCGCGCGCATCGCGTGGCTGGTGCGCGAGTCGCAGCGCCGGCGCGTGTCGGGCATAGCGCTGAAGGACGACAGCGAGGTGCCGGCCCTCGGCGACGACGACTCGCCTGCATTGCCGGCTACTTGAGCGTCTTCAGGTACGCGACCAGGTCGGCTCGCTCCTTGGCGTCGTCGTCGCCGGCGTAGGCCATCGTCGTGCCGGGCACCACCGCGCGCGGGTCGGCCAGGAAGGCCTCCAGCGTCGCGGCGTCCCAGACCACGGCAGCCTTCTTCATCGCGGGGCTGTAGATGAACCCCTCCTTCGTGCCGGCGCGGCGCCCGACGATGCCCTTGAGACCCGGCCCCGCGCCGTCGGCGTTGCCCGGGCTGTGGCATTCCGCGCATTGCTGGAAGGCCATGCCGCCGGCAGCAGCGTCCTGCGCGTGCACGGCGGAAACGGCCAGGAGGGCGGGAGTGATGACGAGCAGCGGACGGATGAGCATGACGGAGCCTTCGCGAATCAGGGCGCCATCGTGCCGGGAAATGTCCAATGGCGAAAGAACGCGGTGCAAGTCCCTGCGCCGCCGTCGGACGAAGCCCGCGCGTGAACCGGCACCGCGACAATGGGCACGCCATGCAAGTCCACACCCTGATCGCCTTCATTGCCGTCGCTGCCGTGGCCATCCTGAGCCCGGGACCGGCCACCTTGCTCGCCTTGCGCAACAGCATGGCCTGGGGGCCGCGCACCGCGATCTGGTCGACGCTGGGCAATGTGTGCGGGCAGTTCTGCCTGTCCGCCGCCGCGATGCTCGGGCTGGGCGTCGTCCTGCAGTCGTCGGCGGTCCTGTTCGGCGTCGTCAAGCTGCTGGGCGCCGGCTACCTGTTCTACGTCGGCATCCGCCAGTTGGCCGGACGCGGCGTCGCGCTCGTGCCCATTGCGGGCGATGCGCCCAGCGCGCCGCCGGCGCGTGCGCGCCTGTTCGGCGAGGCGCTGCTGACAGCCGGCACCAATCCGAAGCCGATCCTGTTCTTCACCGCGTTGTTTCCCCAGTTCCTCGACGCGCACGTGCCGCTGCTGCCGCAGTTCCTGGTGCTGACCGGCCTGTTCATGGCGCTGTCGTTCGCGTCGCTGCTCACCTACGCGCTGCTCGCGTCACGCGCCCGCGCACTGCTCGCGCGACCGCGCTTCTCCCTGTGGCTCAACCGCAGCGTCGGCGCGATCTTCGTGGCGTTCGGCGCCGCGCTGCTGACGCTGCGCCGGCAGGCCGCCTGAGACGATCCACAGAGCTTGCGCGGTCCGCGGGAGTACCCGGCGCAGCGCCGGGACATCCGGGAGGCGATATCCTCGAGCGCACCCTTCGAGGATCTGACGCCATGTCCACGCCCCGCCTTCCGACCTATTTCATCTCGCACGGCGGCGGCCCCTGGCCGTGGATGAAGGAGCAGATGGGCAGCGTCTACGACCGGCTCGAGGCTTCGCTGGCGCGCATGCCCGCGGAGCTCGGCACACTGCCGCGCGCCGTGCTGATGGTGTCGGCGCACTGGGAAGAGCCGCGGTTCACGCTGCAGACGCACTCGAATCCGCCGATGCTCTACGACTACGGCGGCTTCCCCGACTTCACGTACCGCATCCAGTATCCGGCGCCGGGTGCCCCCGACGTCGCGGCGCGGGTGCGCGAGCTGCTGGCGCTGGCCGGGATCGAGTCCGGGGAAGACGCCGCGCGCGGCTTCGACCATGGCATGTTCGCGCCGATGGCCGTCATCTATCCGAAGGCCGACGTGCCGGTGCTGCAGCTGTCGCTCAAGCGCGGACTCGCGCCGGCCGAGCACCTCGCGCTCGGACGCGCGCTCGCGCCATTGCGTGACGAGGGCGTGCTGGTGGTCGGCAGCGGCCTCAGCTATCACAACCTGCGCGCCTTTGGGCCGGCGGCGCGGGCGCCGTCGGCCGCGTTCGATGCGTGGCTGGAAAGCACGCTTGCGATGGCCGACGCGGGCACGCGCTCGGCGACGCTGGCGGATTGGGAGCGCGCGCCCGCCGCCCGTCTCGCGCACCCGCGCGAGGAACACCTGCTGCCGCTGATGGTGGCGCTCGGCGCGGCCGAGGGCGAGGCGGCGACGCGCGTGTATCACGAGAGCGAGTTCTTCGGCGGCATCACGGTGTCGAGCTACCGTTTTGGGTGACGCGGCGCCGCGCGCGGCCGGCGCGCTGCCGCTTGTCGCGCTGACGGCGTCGTTGATCTCGCAGAACCTTGGCGCGGCGATCGCCAAGAGCCTGTTCCCGGTCGTCGGCGTCGAAGGCATGACGGCGCTGCGCGTCGGGTTGTCGGCGCTGCTGCTGCTGGCCTTCTGGCGGCCGTGGCGCCTCCCGCTGGCGCGGCGCGACGTCGGCAACCTGGTGATCTACGGGGCGATGCTGGGCGGCATGAACCTGTGCATCTATCACGCGTTCGGCCGCATCCCGATCGGCATCGCCACCGCGATCGAGACCACCGGCCCTTTGGTGGTCGTGCTCGCCGCGTCGCGCCGCGCGCTCGATGTCGCCTGGGTGGCACTGGCGGTCGCGGGCCTGGCGCTGCTGTTGCCGCTCGGATCGGATGCGGCGCTGGACCCGCTGGGACTGCTGTTCGCGTTCGGCGCGGCGGCGTCTTGGGCGCTGTACATCGTGTTCGGCAAGCGCGTGTCCACGCTCGCGAGCGGGCAGGCGGTGTCGCTGGGCATGCTCGTGGCGGCGCTGCTCGCAGTGCCCATCGGCGTCGCGCACGCCGGCGCCGCGATGCTGGCGCCGACGACGCTGCTGGCCGGCCTGGGCGTGGCGCTGCTGTCGAGCGCGGTGCCGTACTCGCTCGAGATGGCCGCGCTGCGCCGCATGCCGCGCCACGTGTTCGGCATCCTCGTGAGCGCCACGCCGGCGGTTGGCGCGGCGTGTGGTGCGCTGGTGCTGGGCGAGCGCCTCGGCGCGCTGCAATGGCTGGCGATCGCCTGCATCATCGGCGCCTCGGCCGGCGGGGCGTTGACGACAGGGCGGGCGGAGGCGTCGACGTGAGCGCCGGCACGGGGCGGGCCCGGCTTCGGCGCCCTTCGGCCGACAGGCACGATTGACCGCCGACGAGCCGACACCTAGACTCGTTCGACCGGCGACGTTCACGTTCGTGCAAGGTGGCCCGCGCGGCTTCCGCGTGTCCTTTTCGAGGGTTTGCACATGAGTCGATCGCGTCGTCTCGTTGCCATCTGTCAGGCGCCGGATGGCTTGCTCGCGGGCGATGTTCGTTCGAGCGGGTCGTCGCATGCCACGGCGCGCATCGAGGGTCGACAGACACGCTCATGACCACGACGCGACCGCCCGCCGTTCACACGGTCGAGACAGGCGAGTCGCTGTCCCGCCTGGCCGAGGGCCGCGCATGACCGCTCGCTCGGTCACGGTCGACGATCTCGTCGCCGCGCTGTCGGCCGAGCATCCGCCCTTGCTGCTCGACGTGCGCGACATGAGCGAGTCCGAGCGCGGGCGTATTCCCGGCGCCGCCATCCTGCCGCGTCGGCGCATCGAGTTCCGCATCGGGACGCTCGTGCGCGATCGCGCCACGCCGCTGGTCGTCAGCGACGGCGGCGAGGAGGTGGCCCCGGACCTGCGGGATCCGCGGGCGGCGTTGGCCGCCGCGACGTTCACGGCTCTCGGCTATCGCGACGTCGCGGTGCTGGACGGCGGCCTCGCCGCCTGGCGGCAGGCGGGGTTGCCGGTGGTGTCCGGGACGCAGGTGTCGAGCAAGGCCTTCGGTCGTCGCATCGGCGACCTGGAGCGCGTGCCCACGATAGCCGTGGACACGCTGCGACGCTGGCAGCGGGAAGGCCGGCGCGTGGCGCTTTGCGACGTGCGCAGCGCGGCCGAGCACACCGAGGGCTGCGTTCCGGGCGCGGTGTCGGTGCCGGGGTTCGAAGTGGTTTTGCACGCGCTGGACATGGCCGCCGAATCCGACGTGATCGTGATGTGCTCGAGCGGTCGCACACGCAGCCTGATCGTCGCGCGCACGCTGATCGACCTGGGGCTCGGCGAAGTCGTCGTTCTCGATGGCGGCGTGCTCGCATGGCGTCTCGCCGGGCTGGAGCTCGAGAGCGGTTCGCGGCGGCGCCGGGTCATGCCGTCGAAGCCGGCGCGCCAGTTCGCCGAGCTCGGCTCGGCCCGGCTGGCCAAGCACCACGGCGTGGACCGGATCGAGGCGGCCGAACTGGCGACGCTGCTGTTCTCCACCGACGGCAACTTCACGGTGTTCGACCTGCGCAACCTGGGTCGCCACGTGGTGGCGCACGTGCCGCGCAGCCTGTCGGTTTCCTGCGACCAGTTGATCGTTCGCCACGAGGAACTGATCGTTGCGCGCGACGCACCCGTCGTGCTGGTCGATGACGACACCGTGCGTGCGCTGCTCACCGGCGTCTGGCTGCGCCGCCTGGGGCAGCAGCGCGTGCTGGAGCTCGCGGGCGGCCTCGCCGCGTGGACCCGCTCGGGCCGCCCGGCCGCCACGGTGGACGAGATGCCGCTGGGCTGGCGCGAGGCGAACGCGGCGGCACCCGGGCTCGGCGTTGACGACGTCTCGCATTGGCTGGCCGCGCACTTGCCGGCGCGCGTGCTGCACGTGGACACCGGCGCGTCGTACCGAAGCGGACACCTGCCCGGCGCCACCTGGCTGCCGCGCGGCTGGCTCGAGACGCGCATCGGCTCGGTCGCGCCGTCGCTCGAGCAGGCGCTGCTGCTGACCTGCAAGGACGGCGCGCAGGCCGCCTTCGCCGCCGCGACGCTGCGCCGGCTCGGCCATGTGCACGTGGCCTGGCTGCAGGGCGGTACGCGCACCTGGGCGGGTGCCGGTCGGGCGCTGGAGAGCTCGCCGCTGTCGCCGCAGGACGACGAACTGCTGCCGCCCGTCCGTCGCGACGCGCAGGCGATGCGCGACTATCTCGAGTGGGAGCGCCTGCGCGAGTCGCGCACGTGAGCTTTCAGGTTCTCAGGCGTAGCGGCGGCGCGCCGCGGCTTCCTTGCCTTCGCCAAGGCGCACGATCGCGGCCTCGCCGAACGGCAGCACGCGGAAATCGCTGCCGGGCGGCGCGTCGACCAGGTGCGACACCGCGCGGGCCAGCGCATGCGTGGGCGCGTCGTAGGCGTCGTCGGCGAGGTTGAACGTGGCGAAGTGGATCGCCAGCGTCGTCTGCGATTCCAGCGTCAGGCTGGCCTGCAGGGCCTCGTCGGGATCGATGTGCACGCGTTCCATGAACCAGCGCGGGGCGTAGGCGCCGATCGGGATCAGCGACAGGGTCATGGCGCCGAAGCGCTCGCGGATCGCCTGGAAATGAAAGCCCGCGGCCGTGTCGCCCGCGAAGTAGACCTTGCCGTGCGGCGTCTCCAGCACGAAGCCGCCCCACAGCGACTTGTCGCGATCGAACAGGCCGCGGCCGGAGAAGTGCTCGGCCGGCACGTAGGTGGCGCTCACGCCCTCGCAGATCGCGTGGCTGTCCCACCAGTTGAGCTCGACGACGTTCTTCGACGGCACCTTGGCACCGACGCGCAGGCCGGTGAGGATCAGCGGGTTGTCGCGCGCCACCAGCTTGCGCAGCGTGGGACGGTCGAGGTGGTCGTAGTGGTCGTGGCTCAGCAGCACGACGTCGATGGGCGGAATCAGGTCGAACGGCACGGCCGGCGGGCGCACGCGTTTCGGGCCGGTCCACGGCGTGGGGCCGATGCGCTTGGACATCACCGGGTCGGTGAGGATGTTGAGGCCGTCCACCTGCACCAGCACCGTGGCATGGCCGATCACCGTCGCGCGGATCGAGCCGTCGTCGACCTTGGCCACCGGCGGCGCGACCGGCACGTCCTCCACGTGCGTGGGCCACGGACCGCGCGAACGCGTCGCCAGCCAGCGCAACGCGCTCGCCAGGCCATGTTTCGCGCGCCCGCTGGCGTTGTGGAACACGCCGTGGTGGAACGGAGCAGCCTCGAAGGCATTGGGCGGCAGGGGCAGGGTCACGTCGGCGATTCAATGGAAACTTCGCGCCACTGTATGGCCGTTCGGTCTCTCTCGTGTGAACGAATGCCGAAAGTTGCGGTCGAGTGAGAATTCGTGCCGCCTTGCGCGCGCCGTCGCGTTCCGCGCGGTCCCGGCGAACGCACGGTTCGTCTGCCACCGGGTGCAGTTCGTCGCCCTGGCGCGGCGACACGTCGCACGGCGCTGGCAGCGGGCGACCCGGGCGCCGATAGTCTGGCCATCTCGAGTCCTCACCGAAGGAGAACGTCATGCTGAAGTCCCGTTCCTCGTTGATCGCCGGCGTCGTCGCGTGCCTGGCCGTCGCGTCCGTGCCGGCGCAGGCCAAGGGCTGCCTGAAGGGCGCGGTCGTCGGCGGCGTGGCCGGTCACGTGGCCGGCCACCACGCCGTCGCCGGAGCGGTCGTCGGCTGCGCCGTCGGCCATCACCTGGCCGCGAAGAAGGAGCGCGAGGCGGCCCAGGCCCGGGCCGCCGCCGCGAATCCGGTGCCGCCAGCGAGCGCACCGCGTCCGTAGAGTCCAGATCCGGTCCCGCCGGAGCTGGGAAGCGACGGCTTCTCCAACATCGGGGGCACGCACACCGACATGAGCTGCGACATCCCCTGCCGCGCGCAACGTCAACGGTTGGCGCAGAAGCCGAATTGGGTCACTGCGCCGGCGGCGAGCGTCTGGTTCCAGGTGACGCCAGTGCCCGTGATCGACGCGCCGGCCTGCGACAGATTGGCGTTCCAGAAGGTGTACATCGTGCCGACGATCGTCAGGCTCACGGTCCAATTCAACGGCGTGGTGTTGGGATTGGTGACGCTGACGTCGTCGCAGTAGCCCTGGCCCCAGTCGCTGTTGACACTGACCGACGTGGTGGCCGGCAATGGGGTGCCGCTGCCGCTCGAACTGGAACCACCGGCGGGAAGGACGAGTGGGAACTGCGCGCCGAGCGCGATCTCGGTCGAGACCGCCAGTCCGATCCCGCTCACGGTGATCACCTGCCCGAAGACATCGGTGATCTGGAGGTCGTAGGGGCCGGCCCCCATGCCGCTCGGGGCGATGAAATAGTTGTAGGCCTCGCGTTCGACCGATGTGTAGGCGGAACTCGACCCGGTGGTGCGATAGGCGAGCATCGCCACCGGATTGCGATGGTCGCGCACCTGAATGCCGGTCCACCACTGGCTGGACCCCTCCTTGAATACCACCTTGGCCGTCGTCGATGGGCCCGAAACATATTTCCAGCTGATCGGAATCTGGCCTGCTGCCAGCGGAGAAATCTGCGCAAATGCCGGTTGCGAGAGATCGACATTGCCGACGGCGCAGCCCGGGCATTGATCGTCGATGCGCACGATGACCGATTGCGACGTGTTGAGGTTCGTCACCTCGATGTACGCGCCGCAGGCCTGCGCGCCGTTGTAGTCCACGGCGTTCATTGCCGCGGTGAGGATGCCGCTCGGCAATGGGAGGCTGCAGTTGCCTCCGCCGCTGTAGCCGTAGAACGTGCCCTGTCCGGTGTGGATCGACTGATAGCCGGCCTGCGCATGCGCAACGCCGACCATCATGACCGCCACGAAAATTCCGCATGCACCGCGGGAAAGTTTCTTCATCGACATATCGCGCACTCCGGGCTGATCGCGACAGCTCGAGCGTTGCCGCGGGGGATCGGATATCGATCCGGTTGAATATCCGAGCGCAGACTAACTGCTGTATTGGTTGGATGGAGCGGCGTCCGTGTAAGCGATGCAACAGCTCGCGCATCCTCACGACTTCCCGGCGTCGTTCCCATACTCCCAGTCATACGGTACCCCTGTATTGCCCAGGATGAACTGCACCAGCGCAGCGAAGCCGGCCTCGGATCGAACGTCGTTGGAGAGGATCAGCACGCAACGCTGGCTGTCCTCCAGGCAGACCAGGGTGTTGGCGGTCTGGCCGTCGTGGCCGCCCTTGTAGAAGCCGCGGCCTTGCGGGCCGTCGAACACGATGACACCGAGCCCGGCAGCCAGGTCCTTGCGTTGCTCGCTCGCCGGCAGGTCGGGAAGAAACGGCGGGAACTGGTGCGCGGTGCCGATGTGAAGGCTCGGCTTGGTCATCTCGGCCCGCGACGCCGTGCTCAGTCCGTCGCCGCGCACCAGGGCCGCGGCAAATTTCGACAGGTCGGTGATCGTGGTGTTCATGGAGCCCGCCGCCCGCGGCTTGCTGCGCTTGTCGTGCGGCTTCGGCTCGCCCTTGTCGTTCCACCCGTCCGCGACGTTCGGATCCTGGCCGTTGTGCCAGACCAGGCTGGTGCGTGTCATTCCGAGCCGGTTGAAGCTGGCCTTGGTCAGGTCGCCGATATCGAGCCCCAGGCCTTGCGCGGCGCGGCCATGCTCGACGGCGAACTGCAGCAAGATGATCCCTTCACCCGAATAGCTGTAGTGCGACCCCGGGTCGAAATGGATGCGCAGCTTCCGGTCGGGTTCGACGAACCAGAAGTTGTGGAACCCGGTCGCATGCGTCAGGCAGGTGCGGGGCGTGATCTGCTGCCAGCGCGGATCGTCGGCCAGGTCCTTGTAGGGCCCGTACTTGTCCGGAAACGTGGCGTCGGGTGGATAGCTGGGCAGCGGCTGGTCGAGGTCGTCCCTCAACGGCGTGTCGAGCTTCAGCTTGCCTTGGTCGACCAGTTGCATCACCGTGTAGGCGAACACGGTCTTGGTGAGCGAGGCGCCGTACATGACCGTGTCCGTGGTCAGCGGGTTGCCCTGCGCGTCGCGCAGGCCGTAGGCGCCGACGTAGCCCACCTGGCCGTGATCGATGACCGCGACGGCCAGTCCCTGGGCGTGCGTCCGCGCCATGAGCTTGCCGGCCTCCGCGGCGATGGCCGCGCCGCGGGGCAGGTCGCGCGCGGGTGCCGCGCAGGCGAAGCAGAGGACGCTCGCCAACGCGGTCAGGATCGAGAGGGACAGTGTCCGCAGCGCCATGGCGAGAAGTCCTTTGCGTACGACCAGGCAGCCCGGGCGTTGGCAGAAGACATGATGCCCGATTCGCGTCGCGCCTAAGATGGTCCACGAAGTGCGCGCTGCGCCAATGAAAATGCCGCCCGTTGGGCGGCATGTCCTGTGCGGCTCGAGGCCGCAAGGCGACGCGACTGCTTACGCGCCGGTGTTCTTGCGGCGCGAGCGAACGGCGGCGCCAACACCTGCCAGGCCCATCAGCATCAGCGACATCGAGGCGGGTTCCGGAACCGTCGAGACCGAGCCGATCTGGACATCGGTCACGCCGGTGGCGCCCGAACCCGTGAACTGGATCGACTGGAAGTATTCGCCTTGGCCGGCTTCAAAGCCGACGAACGTCAGGGCGCCGAGATTGACGGCGTTTGAAACGGTGGGCGCGAAGCTGTAGGTGCCCAGGTTCGTCGTGACCGTGAAGGTCTCCGTCGCCGCCCCGAGGAAGTTGCCCGCGTTGACCGCGAACAGGTTGAATTGGCCGGAGAGGTCGATCGTCGTTCCCGCGACGTTGTTGTCGGTGAGCAGGTTGCGAGCCAGGTTGTAGCCGGTGCCGACGCCGCCGATCAGGTTGGAGGCGCCTTGCACGAAGGTTTCGTTGCCGACGGTGAACGGGCTGCCCGGGAAGCTGAAGCCTGCGCCGTACGAATCCCAGTTGGTGTTCTGGGACACGGTACCCGCGGCGGTGAAGGCCGCTTGCGAGCCCACCAGGCTCACGTTTGCATGGGCGGCGCCGACCAGGGCGAAGGCGGTGACTGCGGCGGTCACGATGTGCTTGTATTTCATGATGGCTCCTCTTTGGCCAGTGGTCCGACGGACGCAGGCCCCCCTTGACGGGTCTTGTTGATGATGGTCTGACCGGAGTCATTTTCGGCGCAGACCGTCTCCCGCAAGCTGCGGCCGACCTGCGAAGGTGACGCAGGCGTGAAGTGAATCACGCAATTCGGGCTCGATCAAATCGTCGATCTGCCGAGATGGGGCCGCCAGACGTTCGACCGCCACCGGCGAGATGCCGATCAGATCGCGCGAAGGTGGTGCCCCCTGGCAGCGCCGCGCATCCGCGGTGGGCTCGTCGATGCCCTCGCCGCGGCGCGCGCCCGCCGATGCGGGCTCACACGTTGTCCGCGATCACCGGCACCAGGCTGCCCGCCGACACCGTCATGCGCGTGCGCTTGAGCAGCGGCGAGGCGGGCACCGTGCCGTCCGGATTCAGCGGCTTGACCTTGTTGAACGTCACCACCATCTGCGAGGCGCTGACCACGGCCGTGGCGTAGCCCTGGGCGTCGTGGTCGTGGTACTTCAGGTCGGGGTTGTTGCCGCCGACGACGGCCTCGAAGGTGGCCGGGGTCGCCACCAGCGATGCGAGCGGGGTGCCCGCGGCGCCGGCCTTGAGATAGCTGTAGAAGCTGGAGCTCGAGATGCCGGCCGACACGAAGTCCACCAGCACCGGCGTGCCGGCGACCGGATCGGGCGTGTCGCGCACGACGCCGCACTGGAACGCGTGCAGGTCGCCGGTGATCGCGACGACGTTCTGGACGTTGTTCGTGCGCAGGTAGCCCATCAGCTCGGCCTTGTGCGACGGGTAGCCGTCCCACCCGTCGCAGTTGACGACGTAGACCGCGTTGTACGGCGGCGGCGCCAGTTGCGTGAGGTCGATCCACAGGCGATTGAGCATCACCTCGTTGCCCCACACCTTCCACGTGGCGGTGGAAGCGGTCATCTTGTCCTTCCACCACTGCGTCTGCGTGGTCCCCAGGATCGATGCGGGCCGGCCCATCGCCTGCGTCTTGCCGGCGTCGAACTGCGCGAGCACCGGCTGCTGCACGAAGTAGCGCGCGCCCACCGAGTCGCTGCCGTTGACCGGGTCGTGGCCCTGGGCCTGCGCGACTGCTGCCTCGGGCACGACGTGGTCGTCGCGGTACAGGCGCTCGTCGGTCATCACCAGGTGCATCAGGTTGCCGAACTGGAAATCGCGGTAGATGCGGATGTTGTCGTAGGCCGCGTTGGCGGTGTCGAACGAGACGTCGCCGAAGTCGATCGGCATGTACTCGATCCACGCCTGCGAGGCGGCGCGCCGGCGCGCGGTCTGCTGCAGGTTGGCGTTGGTGTAGGTCTGGTGGTCCTGCCAGCAGTCGTCGCTGAACTCGTGGTCGTCCCAGATCGCGATGATCGGCCACTGCTGGTGCAGCGTGGCCAGTCGCGCGTCGCCGCGGTAGGTGCGATACAGATAGCGGTAGTCGGCCAGCGTCGTCGCGTACTTTGCGCTGCCCAGCGTCGTGCCATCGGGCAAGGACAGCGCGGTGTGGGCCGGCTCGGCCGCGCCGGCCTGGAACGAGGCGCCGACGGTTTCGTAGACGTAGTCGCCCACGTGCACGATGAAGTCGAGATCTTCGGCGGCCAGCAGCGACATCGCGGCCCAGTGGTTGATCGACCAGTCCTGGCAGGTGAACCACGCGAACTTCGCCTGGGCGACGCTGGCGCCGGCTGCCGGCGCGGTCCGGGTGCGGCCGACGGCGCTCACGTCCTTGTCGGCGGCGAAGCGGTAGTACAGCGGCGTGTTGGCAGGCAGTCCGGTGACCTTGGCGCGCACCGTGTTGTCCCACGTCGCGCTGGCTGTCAGCGCGACCTGCGCCAGCACCGTCGTGAAATTGGCGTTGGTCGAGATGTACAGCTGCAGCGAGATGTCTCCGGCTGCGCCGTCGGTGCGCACGCAGCGGGTCCAGAATACGACGCTGGCCTCGCGCGGATCGCCGCTGGCCACGCCCTGGGCGAACTCGAAGGTGCCGGAGGGCTCGAACGAGTCGCCGCAGGCGGCGAGGGCGCCGGTGGCGGCGGCGACGGTGAAGAACGCGCCGCGCTTGAGGAGTTGTCTGCGATCCATGAGGAGCCCCTGAGCATTTTTGATGGGCGCGAGGATAGCGACGCCGTATGTCAGTACAACCGGGACAACACCCGGGCGTGCCCATCCGTTGCGACGCCGCATCGCCGTGCGGGCAGCCCGGGGGGATGCCCTCTTGCGGGCGATTGCGCGCCGTTCCATGGGCGTGGACACTTTCGCCATGCAACCCGACAAGACGGCCGTGCACGGCCCCGCCATCAACGTCGCGCTCACGACGGCGCGCCTGCGCATCGAGCCGCTGAACGCGAGCCACGCGGCGCCGATGTTCGAGGCGATGCTGGCCCCGGCGCTCTACGAATGGATCTCGATGGCGCCGTCGCCCGACCTGGCGCACCTGCAGCGACGCTGGGCGTGGGTGGCGGAGCGCCCGATGGTCGGTGTCGACGTGCTGGACTTCGGCTGGGCCGTGCAGCGCCTTGCAGATGGTGCGTGGATCGGCAAGATGGACGCCGAGGTCACCGCGCTGGGCGTGGCCAACAACGTGGGCTACCTGTTCCTGGCGGCGTACTGGGGCCAGGGCTATGCGACGGAGGCCGTGACGGCGCTCAGCGACCACCTGCGCCGCCACGGCGTCGTTTGCCAGCGCGCCACCGTCACGCTGGGCAACGATGCGTCGTGCCGCGTGCTCGAGCATGCGGGCTTCGAGCGCGAGCGCGTGCTCGTGGGCAACGACACGGTGCGCGGCGTGCTCGTGGACGACGTCGAGTACGTCCGGCGCTGAGCCCCCAGGGGAATCGGCCTAACCGGTGCGTTCGGCGGCCTCGCGCTGCGCGGCCGTGTCCTCCGGCCGGCGAATGCCCGCCACGTAGTCGAAGCGGCGGGTGTTGCCGTCGCGGCGGTAGATCGAGAAGCGCGCGATGCCCAGGTTCTCGAGATTGGGCAGGCCGGTCGTCCAGAACTGCGTTCGGCCTGTGACGACGATGCGCACGAGGCCGTTGTCGCGCGCCGGCTGGAACTGCTCGACGCTGGCCTCGCCGGTGGCGTCCACCGCCGTCTTGAACTGGCGGGCCGTGACGGGCCTGGCCGTGTCGGGGACGCAGCCGTCGCACTCGCGCGCCATCGCGGCCTGCACGGCGGCCCAGCGCATCGCGGCGGTCTGCTGGCCCGGATTGACGTCGCCACTGCGCTGGCGCGACGTGGCGGCGCTGTGGCGCATGCCTTCGAAGTCGTCGGTGTCGTGGTCGGAGCTGCGGTGCGTGGCGTGGCCCGTTGCACCGACGCGCACGGGCGCGGCGCCGCTCGCGAGCAGCGCGCGCTGGCGCGCCTTGCGGGCGGCCTTGGCGGCCTGGCGGGCGGCGTGCAACTGCGCGGTGACCTGGCCATGCAGGTCGTCGAGTCGGCGCAACAGGCGGGTGGACTCCGAAAAGACCACCGTGCGCCCGTAGCCGTTCACTTCGTGACGCCATTGGGCGACCAGAGATTGGGCGCGTCCCGCATGCGGCGGCAGCTGCGACAGCAGGTCCTGCACCTCCATGTAGCGCGTGGCGATCCCGTTCTGCAGTTCGCCGATGGACGAGGCGCGATCGACGATGCTGAACTGCGAGCCCCAGGTCTCCCAGTCGAGGTCTTGCCAACTGCGATCGTGAAAATTGGGCTTGGCCATGCCTTGCTGTCCGGTTCCTGGAAGAGGCTAGAGGTGGCGACGCGAACCGACCGGCAACGCCGCGGCGGGGTGTCGCCCGGGCGCCTTTTCGGCTGCCGAGCAGGATGCTACAGGCCATTGAGGGCCGGATGAAGACGCGCTGGCGAGAAGCTAGGGATTCCCGCGGCTCCGAGCGACGGAACCGGGCAAGAGGCCCCGAAAAGCGCATCGGGCGCCGCTCGAAGAGGGGCGCCCGATGAGGAGAACGGGGCGCGCGGGGGGCGCGCCGGGCTTGCTCAGGCCTGCTTGCGCTTGCGCGCCGCGGCCACGGCCAGGAACAGCGCGCCGAGGCCCATCATGGCCAGGGACGACGCTTCCGGGACGGCCGAGACCGGCGGCAGGTTGGTGCTCGGGGGCGGCGGCGAATCGATCGGCGGCGACGGCGGCGGAGGCGTGCCCGGGTCGTCCGTCGTGCCGGACTGGGTCGGCGCGGGAGCCGGGGGCGTCGCCGCCGGCGGCGATGCTGCCGGGGGTGATCCGGCGGGAGGCGTCGCCGCAGGCGGGGTCGCTGCCGGCGGCGATCCGGCCGGGGGCGTGGCGGCCGGCGGTGCGGGCGTGCTGCCCGTGCCGCCACCCAGGCCACCGTCGCCCGTACCGGTACCAGCGGGCGCGGGAGCCGGCGAGCTCACGCCCGGGCCGCCGCCTGCGCCGCCCGTCGGGGCGGGGCTGCCGGTTTCCGGCGCTGCCGGAGCGCCAACGAGCGGCGCGAAACCGGCGCCACCGTTGTTGCCGCCGCCGGGCGTATCGTTCTGTGCCACGATGAAGTTGCCGGGCGGGATGCCGCCGGCGGCCGGATCGCCGTACTTGAACAGGTCATCGTCGGATTTGTGGCCGTTGGCGCCGCCGCCGACGCCGCTGGTGTGCTTGCGCGACGTCGCACTCGCCACCAGGGGCAGCGTCGGCGAGTTCGGATGGTTGGTGTCGCCCTGGGCCATCTGGACTGCCTTCGAGCCCGGCGAACGGCCCGTCGACGCCCCGACCGCATCGCCCTTGCCACCCTTGAAGAAGGCCAGGAACCCACCCCCAAAGCGCTTCCAGTCCACCGCGACGTACGTGACGGAGGCGGTGCAGAAGAAGGCGATGAGTGCCAGAACGACGGCGCGTCTGCGCTTGGTCTTGAACATGATGGTCCGATTCAGAGCTAGTTACCGTATGTTACTGGCGTACCGTCGTGTTTCCACATGCACATAATCGGGCGAGGCGCACCCATTGAGGGAAGCGTGAACTAGTTCCTCACAGTCGGCTCAACCGGCGCCGAATTTTGCCGAGACGTGCGGGTTGACCCGGACGTCGCGGACGGTAAGTCGTCTGAAAGTCGGCCCGCGCGACGATGGGCGCACTCTAAAAACGCCTCCGGAGCGCGCCATGAACCCCACCGCATCGACCCCGGCCGCACTCCGCGACGCCGCTCCGCGCAGCGATCCCGGCCGCATCGGCCAGGCCGTCCTGCGCCTGATGACGCACGACACCCGGGTCGATGCCGTCCACGCGCTGTCGCCGCACTTCCGGCTCGTGTCGCTGCGCAGCGAGGCGTTTCGGCGCGTCACCCACCTGCCCGGCGACAAGGTGCAGGTGCGGGTGGACGGCATGGCGTTCCGCACGTTCACGCCGTTCCGCCTGGGCGAGGGCGGCGACTCGCTCGAGTTGCTGGGCTACCTGCACGGCAGCGCGCCGGCCGCGCGCTGGCTGGGGGCCGTCGCGCCGGGCGACCGCTGCCACGTGATGGGCCCGCGGCGATCGATGGATCTCGCGGCCATCGACCGCTCCACGGTCTTCGTCGGCGACGAGAGCTCGCTGGGTCTCGCGATCGCGCTGTGCGGCACGCCGCTGGGCGGGCTCGACACCCATTTCATCTTCGAGGTGAACGACGCCGTCGAGGTGCGCGCCGTGCTGGAGTCCATGGGCCGTGGCATGCTGCACCACGCGTGGCTCGCCGAGCGGCGCCCGGACGGCTCGCACCTGGCCGACATCGAGTCGGCGCTGGTGCGTTACGCGCGCGCCGACTCGTTCCGCCAGTACGTGCTCAGCGGCCAGTCGTTGGCGATCCAGCGCCTGCAGCGCACGCTCAAGAGCGCCGGCGCAAAGCCGTCGCAGATGCTGGTCAAGGCGCACTGGGCTCCCGGCAAGACCGCCCTGGACTAATTGAAGCCATGAACCGCATCGCCCTCGTAGAAGACCACGAACGCCTGTCCACCCTGGTGCGCAAGGCGCTGGCCGGGGCCGGCATCGAGGTCGACGTGTTCGACCGCATCGCGAGCGCGCGCCACGCGATCGCGGAGACGCCGTACGGGGCGATCGTGGTCGATCGCGGCCTGCCCGACGGCGACGGCCTGTCGCTGGTACGGCGGCTGCGCGCGGACGGCAACGTCACGCCCTGCCTGATGCTGACGGCGCGCGACGCCGTGCACGACCGCGTCGAAGGCCTCGAGGCCGGCGCGGACGACTATCTTGCCAAGCCGTTCTCCATGGATGAGCTCTCGGCCCGCGTGCGCGCCCTGCTGCGTCGCCCGGCGGCGATGCGGAGCCTGGCGCCCTCGTTCGGCGACGTGCAACTGGCGCCCGACCAGGGCACGATGAGCTGCGGCACCGAGACGGTGACGCTGCCGTCGGCCGAGTTGCAGATCATGCTGTGCCTGGTCAAGGCCGAAGGCCTCCTCGTGCGTCGCGGCACGCTCGAGGCGGCAGCCTGGGGACTGACCGAGGCGGTGACGCCCAACGCGCTCGACGTCGCGCTGCATCGCCTGCGCAAGAAGCTGCTGGCGATCGATTCGACCTTGCTCTTGCTCAACGTGCGCGGCCACGGCTACGCGTTGCGACCCGATGAGACCTGACCCGACCCGCGCACGCCGGTCCTGGCGCGACAGCGACTGGCGCCACTGGGACGAGGCCGCGCACGGCGAGTGCGCAGATGCGCAGCGCCGCGGCAGCGACCGGGCGCAACAACGTGAAAAGCGACGGCGCCGCCACCTGGCTTGGCACCTGATCCACCATCGTCGCCATCACCAGGGCGAGAGCCTCGGCAGACGGCTGCTGGCCACGTTCATCGTCGCGTCCTTGCTCAGCATCGCGCTGGCCGCGATCGGGCTCGAGACCGCGTTCAACTGGCATCGCTCCGCCGCGCTGTCGCACAGCCTTGGCCAGCAGGTGGACTGGATCGCCTCGCATCTCGCCTTCGACGGCACGGGTACGCCGGTGGCGTTGCGCGAGCCGGCCGACACCGCCTGGGTCTACACGGCCGCGACGCGCGACTGGAAGTACCGCGTCGTCGATGGCCGCGGGGTGGCGCTGCTGTCGTCGGACGCCGGCGCGCCGCCGTTCGCACCGGCGGGCGCCGCCTTCGACGCCTCGCGCGAGCGCTTCGACGTGGTCGTCGACGGACTGCCCCTTCACGTCGTCGGCAAGGCGTTGTCGCACGACGGTCGGCGCTACTTCGTGCAGGCCGCGATCAGCGATCGCGCGGCCGTCCTGATCAGCGGCGCCGTCGTCGGCCCGATCCTGAAGAACGCCCTGGTGATCGCCGCGGTGTCGCTGCTGCTGTTCGCGCTCGGCGTGCAGGCGATGCTGAGCCACCTGCTGCTGCCGTTGCGGCGGGCCTCGGAGGCCGCGTCGCGCATCGCGCCGCGCAACCTCGACACGCGCCTGTCCGAAGCGGTGATGCCGCGCGAGCTGAGGCCGCTCATACGCGCGTTCAACGAGGCGCTCGACCGGCTGCAGCAGGGCTACCGCGTGCAGCAGGAGTTCCTGGCCGCGGCGGCGCACGAGCTGAAGACCCCGCTGGCGTTGATCCGCGGGCAGGTCGAACTGAGCGAGTCGTCCGACCGCGAGTTGCTGCTGGCCGACATCGACGGCATGGCACGCCAGGTGCACCAGCTGCTGCATCTGGCCGAGGTCAGCGAGGCCCGCAACTTCCAGATGACCGACCTCGATCTCGGTGCCGCGGCCGCCGAGGCCACGACGTTCCTGCAGCGCCTCGCGCAACGCGCCGACGTGCACCTGGACCTGCGCGTGGCTGAAGGCCTGGCGCCGCGCCGCGCCGATCGGGGTGCCGTGTTCGTGCTGTTGAAGAACCTGATCGAGAACGCGATCCAGCATTCGCCCAGCGGCGCGGTCGTGACGGTGGACGTGCGCGCCGGCGGCGTCTCGGTGCGCGACGAAGGTGAAGGCATTCCACCCGAGCACCTGTCGGAGCTGTTCAAGCGCTTCTGGCGCGGCGCCGCGCGGCGGGACGCCGGCGCCGGGTTGGGCCTGGCGATCTGCCACGAGATCGCGCTGGCACATGGCTGGTCGTTGGTGGCGCGCAATGGCGCGGTGGGGGCGGAGTTCCTGGTGTCGTTCGAAGCGGCTTGAGACGGTTCGACCGCCGACGAAAGCAGGCGGCCGCGCATGCGGGCACACTTGCGGCATGACCTCGCCAAGCTCCAACCACCCCCTCGACAACGTCATCTGGAACGCGCTGTGCACCTCGCACGCCGATCTCGCACGCGGCAACGACCTCGCGCGCCGCTACGTCCCCGAATTCGCGCGCTTCGCCGGCATGCCCGAGATGTCCGAGGCGGGCCTGCGCGCGCTCGCGGCGGACATGTCCGACGACGAGGTCGTCGCGGTGTCCGAGGCGCACGACTTCGATCCCGGCCCCTGGTTCGCCGTGGCCGATCGCAAGAACCTGATCCAGATGATCGGCGCGGCCACCGCAGCCACCGCAGCCGTGCACGAGCCGGAGCGCTTCCGTCCGCTGGGCCCTGGCGATGTGGCCCGGATGACCGCGCTGATCCAGGTGACCGCGCCCGGCCCGTGGTTCGAGCGCACCTGCGAACTCGGGCGATTCATCGGCTTCGAGGAGGACGGCCGCCTGGTGGCGATGGCGGGCGAGCGGATGCGCGTGCCGGGCCACACGGAGATCAGCGCGGTGTGCTGCCATCCCGACTGGCGTGGCCGCGGCCTCGCAGCCGAGCTCATTCGCCTGGTCTCGCAGGCCATCGTCGCACGGGGCGAGCAGCCGTTCCTGCACGTGCTCGCCGAGAACGCCTCGGCGATCGCGCTCTACGAGAAGCTCGGCCTGCGCAAGCGTCGGCAGTCCCGGTTGACGATACTGCAGCGCAACGCGACGCCTGCCTAGATGTGACGTTTCAGGAGGTTGCATCCCCTGTCGGGCAATCGACATGCCGTCGCGGTGCGGGCGCTGGGCACGAGGCCTGCCGCAGGAAGGCGACTCGAAACCCAGGACAACAACATGCAGATCCAGATCAACACCGACCACCATCTTCAGGGCAGCGAAGCGCGAGAGCAATGGGCGAGCGGTGTCGTCGACGCGGCGATGGTGAATTTCGCGGACAGCGTGACGCGAGTCGAGGTTCATCTCAGCGACGAGAACGCCGGCAAGGGCGGGGCGGCCGCCTTCCGTTGCGTGATGGAGGCACGGGTCAACGGACGGGCGCCGATCGCGGTGACCAACGACGCCGCATCCCTGGACTCGGCGGTCAACGGTGCCGTCCAGAAACTCGTTCGCGCCACCGAACACGCCCTCGGTCGCGCGGACAAGCACGCGCACGGGTCGCGTCAGCTTCCCGTCACCGACACGACCGACGACGACTTCGTGCCGTCGAGCGCGCCGTACTAGCCCGCTGCCGAACCCGCGGCGACGCCGCCCTGGCCCGTGGGCAACGTGGCCAGCGCGGCCTCGGCGGCCTGCAGCAGCGGCAGCAACTGGTTGCCGTGCGCCGGCGACCAGACCACGCCCACGCGCACGGCGAGCGACAGTCGCGCGACGCCCACATTGACCGGCGCGGCCAACGCCTGCGCGACCTTGGTGGCCACGCGTTGCGCCTCCTCGGGCTGGCGCAGGTCGACCAGCATCGCGGCGAACTGGCCGCGATCCAGGCGCACCGCGGTGTCGGTCTTGCGCAGTTCGAAGTGCAGCCGTCCGGCGGTGGCGCGCAGCACGTCGTCGCCGACGCTGTTGCCGTATTGCTCGCAGATCGCGTCGAAGCCGTCGATCTCGATCAGCATCATGGCCAGCACGCTCTTCTGGCGCGCCGCGCGCAGCAACGCCATCTCGGCGCGGTCCTGCAGCACGGCGCGCGTGGGCAGGCCGGTGAGGCTGTCGTGATGGGTCAGGCGCAGCGGCGATTCCTCGGTGCCGCGGTGCAGCGGCTCGACGGCGATCAGGCCGGTCACCTGGCCGCGCCCGTCGCGCAGTGCGCCCACGTTCAGGCGCGTGGAATGTGCCGAACCGTCCTTGTGGCGCAACACCCAGTCGTGCTCGCTGGCGACGCCGTCGCGGCGCAGCGCCGTTCCCAGCACGCCCGCGTCGGCGACGACGTGTTCGCCGAGGATGCCCGACAGCTCCACGGCGCGTGCCTCGAGTTCCTCCAGCGCGATCAGGGTGCCGGCGATGGGCTGGCCGCCGAGTTCCTCGCGCCCGTAGCCGAGTCGCTCGGCGGCGGTGGGATTGATCCAGCGTATTCGGCTCTGCGCATCCACGCCGAGCACGACGCCGGGATAGGCGTCCAGCAACAGTTGTTGTACTTCTCCGAGTTCCAGCCAAGTATGGGATTGCGGATCGAGGGTGGCGTGTTGACTGTCCATCGGCCCAGTCTCTCACCGAGTGGCCGTCCGCGACAAGCCCCCTTCCGGTGAGTACCAACCCGATGGGCGTCCGCTCGAATCTCGCGTAGCGTGCGCGCTGTTCAAATACACCCATGACCACCGTCCCCACCGATCCCGCGCTCCAGGTCGAAGGCTTCTTCGACCCGGCCACGTCCACCGTCACCTGGCTGGTGCTCGACCCGGCGAGCCGGCAGTGCGCCATCGTCGACAGCGTGCTGGACTACGACGCCAGGTCGGGCCGCACGAGCAGCGCGGGAGCGCAACGCCTGCTGGCGCGCATCGCCGAACTGGGCGCAACGGTGCAGTGGATCCTCGAGACCCATATCCACGCCGACCACCTGTCGGCCGCGCACTGGCTCAAGGAGCGCGTGGGCGGCACGGTGGGCATCGGCCGGCTGATCACGGACGTGCAGCGCGTGTTCGGCAAGCTGTTCAATGCCGGCCCCGAATTCGTCGCCGACGGCAGCCAGTTCGACCACCTGTTCGACGACGGCGAGACCTTCGCGATCGGCACGGTGCGCGCCACGGCGCTGCACACGCCGGGCCACACGCCGGGCTGCATGACGTTCCTCGTGCCGGGCCGCGACCACGCGTTCGCCTTCATCGGCGACACGCTGTTCATGCCCGACTACGGCAGTGCCCGATGCGATTTTCCCGGCGGCGACGCGACCGCGCTGTACCGCTCGATCCGCCGCGTGCTGAGCCTGCCCGACGACACGGTGCTGTGCCTGTGCCACGACTACCCGCCCGGCGAACGAGCGGTCAGCATCGCCTCGACGGTCGCCGAGCAACGTGCCGCCAACATCCACGCCCGCGACGGCATCGGCGAGTCCGAGTTCGTGGCGATGCGCACCGCGCGCGACGCCACGCTCGCCGAGCCGCAACTGCTGCTGCCCTCGGTGCAGGTGAACATGCGCGCAGGCGCGCTGCCCGAGCCCGAGGCCAACGGCGTGCGCTATCTCAAGATCCCGCTCGACACGCTCTGATGGAGGCCTTCGCACTCGGCGCGTTCGTCGGACTCCTGCTCGCGCTCACCGGCGCCGGCGGCGGCATCCTGGCGTTGCCGCTGCTCGTGTTCGCCCTGCACCTGAGCGTGGCCCAGGCGGCGCCGATCGGCCTGCTCGCGGTGGGCCTGGCCGCTGCCATGACCGCGACGCTGGGCTTGCGCGACGGCGTCGTGCGCTACCGCGCCGCGCTGCTGATGGGCGGGCTTGCACTGGTGATGGCGCCGCTGGGCGTCGCGGCCGCCCAGCGCATCCCCAATACGCCGTTGACGATCGCGTTCGCCGCGGTGCTGGCGCTGTCGGCGTGGCGGATGTGGCAGCGCGCCGTGCAGGCGATCCGCGCGCGCGCGGACGCTGCACGCGTCGCGCTCCCGTGCGTGCTCGACGCGCGCGACGGGCGTCTCGTGTGGACGCGCCCGTGCGCGCAGGCGCTCGCGCTCACGGGCGTGGCCGCCGGCCTGCTCAGTGGCCTGCTGGGCGTGGGCGGCGGCTTCGTGATCGTGCCGGCGCTGACGCGCTTCACGGAGCTGTCGGCGCGCAGCGTCGTCGCCACGTCGCTGGCCGTCATCGCGCTCGCGTCGATCGGCGGCGTCGGCGCGGCCGCCTGGCACGGCGCCATCGCATGGGACATCGCATTGCCGTTCGCAATCGGATCGGTGGCGGCGTCGCTGCTCGCGCGCATGATCGCGGCGCGCGTGGCCGGCCCGCGCCTGCAGCAGGCGTTCGCCGTGATCAGCGCGGGCGTGGCGGTGTTGCTGCTCGTGCGCGGGCTCGGCTGGCTCGCGGTTCGCTAGGACACGATTCAGCGCGTCTCCTGGGAGTCGATCGACCCTTGCCCGGTGATCGTGCTCCTGACCTTGGGCGTCCCCCAGTAGTGGGCGCGGCCCGATTCCGACACGTGCACGTCGAGCTCGTCGCGAGCCCACACGTCGACGCTGGCCGCGGCGGCGACGGTCACCTCGGCGCTGCGCGCGCGCAGGTGATCCGCGACGAACTGGCTCGTGCCGGACGCCGACAGCCGGAGCTTGTCCACCTTGCCGGCCAGCCGGCCCTGCGCGGCGCCGGAGATGTCGACGGCGAGCTGGCCGACCTGCAGGTTGTCGAAGGCGACCAGGCCGGTGCCGTCCATGCGGATCGTCAGCAGGTCGCTCTTGAAGGACAGGGGCGCCGACACGCTGCTCGCGTTCGCCACCGTCAGGCGCGTCAGGTGGCCCACGTGCACCTCCACCTGCGCCAGCGCACCCAGCAGCGCGGGATCGCGCGGCAAGCCGATGGTGAGCGTGGTGCCGGATCGATGCACGCTCACGTTGGCGAGCAGGCGCTTGTCGCCCGGAATCACCACCTCGTCGCGCTCGGCCTGGAACAAGCGCACCTGGCCGGCGCCGGTGACGACGAGGCTGTCGAAGGGCCCCGACGAGTCGATGCGGGGCTCGACGACCTGGGCGCGCGCGGGCGCGGACGTCGCCAGCGCGGCAGCCAGGGCGAGGGTGTAAGCGAGGGTGCGGCGTTGCATGGTGCGCATTGTCTCAATCGGCATAGCGCAGCGGCAGGGCCGTGGTGAACTTCAGCTGCTCCATCGCGAAGCTGGAGCTGACGTCGAACAGCTGCGTGCCGGCGATCAGGCGCTTGTAGACCCCGTCGTAGGCGGCGATGTCTGGCACGACGATGCGCAGCAGGTAGTCGATGTCGCCGCTCATTCGGTAGAACTCCACGACCTCGGGAATGGAATCGACGGTGGCGTTGAACTGGTCGAACCAGGCTTGCGTGTGCTGGCTCGTCTTGATGTTGACGAACACCGTCACGCCCACGTTGACGCTCTTCGGATCGACCAGCGCCACGTGCCCGGTGATCACGCCGGCCTCCTTCATGCGCTGCACGCGGCGCCAGCAGGGCGTGGTCGACAGCTGCACCGCGGCCGCGAGTTCGGCGATTGGTGTGTCGCAATCGAGTTGCAGCATCTCCAGCAGCCGGCGATCGATGGCATCCAGTTTCATTGCGAGCCTTTCCAGAAGAATGGAATTCTATGGCCGCGCGGGACCTGTCCGGCCCGGATCCGACCCCGCAGGGGACTGGGACAGGGCCGCCATGCGACGATGTCGCCCCTATGACAGTGCCGCTCTCGCTCGCTTCCTGCCCTTCCTTTCTTCGCTTCTGGGCAGGCCGCGTGGCCGGCACGATGGCCAACCAGATGGTGCAGGTGGCCGTCGGTTGGCAGATGTACGACCTGACGCACAGCGCGTGGAACCTGGGTCTCGTGGGACTGTTCCAGTTCGTGCCCGCATTGGCGCTGGCACTCGTCTCGGGCCACGTGGCCGACCGCCACGACCGCCGCCACATCGTCGCGCTGTCGCTGACGCTGCAACTGGTCGTGGCGCTGGTGCTGCTGCTGTCGACGCACGAAGGCTGGATCTCGCGCGACCTGATCCTGGGCGTGTCCCTGCTGCTGGGGGTGGCGCGCTCGTTCCAGATGACCGCGCAACAGGCGCTGACGCCGCTGCTGGTGCCGCAGGCCTTGCTGGCGCGCGCGCTGGCCTTCAGCGCGTCGGGCATGCAGGCCGCGATCATCGGCGGCCCCGCGCTGGGCGGCTTCCTCTACGCGGCCGGCGCCAGCGTGGTCTATGTCGCGTGCACCGTGCTGTTCGTGCTGGCCGCGGGCCTGGTCTGGAGCGCGCGCTACGACCACAAGCCGGCGCCGCGCGCGCCGGTGACGCTGGACACGCTGCTGGCCGGCGTGCGCTTCATCCGTGCCAAGCCGGTGGTGCTGGGTGCCATCTCGCTGGACCTGTTCGCGGTGCTGCTGGGCGGTGCCACGGCGCTGCTGCCGATCTACGCGCGCGACATCCTGCACGTGGGTCCCGAAGGCCTGGGCCTGCTGCGCGGCGCGCCGGCGATGGGCGCGCTGCTGATGTCGCTGGTGCTGGCGCGCTGGACGATCCGCAGTCGCGCCGGCGCCATCCTGTTCGCGTGCGTCGCGGTCTTCGGCGCGACCACGATCGTGTTCGGCCTCTCGCCATGGTTCTGGCTGTCGATGGTGGCGCTGTTCATCAACGGCGCGGCCGACATGGTCAGCGTCGTCGTGCGCCAGACGCTGGTGCAGCTCGACACGCCCGACGCGATGCGCGGCCGCGTCAGCGCCGTCAATTCCATCTTCATCGGCGCCAGCAACCAGCTGGGCGAATTCGAGTCGGGCGCGACGGCGGCGCTGTTCGGCCCG
>Ga0307516_10000507_pt1 | contig 51904 bp, 54 predicted proteins | sample 19_EM_MG_FD_203310 | JGI IMG/M metagenome (GOLD analysis project Ga0307516, IMG submission 203310) | Populus trichocarpa ectomycorrhiza microbial communities from riparian zone in the Pacific Northwest, United States - 19_EM | ecosystem: Host-associated > Plants > Roots > Unclassified | place... | reverse complement strand
GGGGTTGTCGGTACCAATGACGCGTCGACGAGGCGTTTTAAAAACGCGGATTCGGTGATGCCTTGGGTATGCGCGAGGGCCGCGAAGCGCGCCTTCGTGTCGCGTGTCACCCAGGTCATCAGATGTGTGCTGTCGCGCATCGCACGAGCGACTGTGCATCAACTGGCGGCCGCTAGGCTATCCTGCTTACCCCCCCTAAATGACAGCCGATTGCAGCAAAATTACTTTTTTTTATTGTCGGCTTCCCACCATTTGGGGTGCGACAGATGCGGGAAAGAGACGGCTCGCACCTTACCGCAATGAGGCCAAACAGACAAATTTTTCAGGGGTCGGTGTTCCCTAACCAGGGGGGAACTCGGCTGCCCACGGGACCTGGGATTGCTCGGACGAGGGGACTTGGCCTTCGCCGCTGAGCAACAGCCGAGAGGTGATGGCCCCCTCGTAGATGGTGCGAAGGCGTTTTTGGATACGGGGGCTGAGGTCACCGCGCGCCGATTCCCTGGGGTCAGCCCATATCCCGAGTGGGTGGCGAAGGACGCGGGTGTGGTTCCCCTTGATCCAACGAGCGAGCAATTCCATCGCGACGGCCGACCCCGAGCTGCGTGGCCACCCCTCGAAAAACCACGCCAGGGTCTCCAGGCTACTATACCGCGCAACCCAAACCTGGCTCTCCGGCGGTAACTCGAACTCCTCCCAGTATGTCGCCCAGACTCTCCCCTGCTCGTCCCCGCTCAGGGTGGTCCACAAAATAGCCAGCATGACATCGGCAAGGGCCACCATCTCCCGCCAACTCAAGCGCCCGATCCCGGGAAGTTCAAGGCGACCGGTCCGCTTGCCCTGAAGAAACGCCGCCTGAAGCCGAGCAGCCGCAGGACTCGCCGACCGATCGACCCCGACCAGTGACTCCCCGCATCGTCCGCAGGTGAGCGGTGAGAACCGAGCTCTCGATTGAAAGGGAGCAGCGCGCGGTTTCATACCGCACCCGGCACATCGGTCAATGAGTATCGTCCCGTGAATCGGACAGACCCCAAGCCACCCAATCATCCACGACTGCCGCAGGTAGGGCACCGGGTCCGCCTCCAGACATTGCCGGCACACCGCCCAGCGTAGCAACCGGCGATGGGGCGGGAGACGCTGATAAACGTGTTGGACAAAGCGCTCAGTGGCCTCGTCATTGCGATACACGCTCCACCCGGCGAAGGTCATCGGGCGCAAGTGCAAGACATCAACGCCGGTTCGGGCCTGAATCCGTTCAAGAATCTCCTGACGCGGACGGCGCCACCAGTTCGAGTGCGGGGAGTAATCAACCACGCCGAAACCGTCTTGAGCGAGTTCGTGCAACGAGAGATCAAGGTGCGTCGCCAATCGGAGCAACCAGGACAGGAGCGCCTCGTCGGGTAAGGGCCTAACGGATGACGCAAGCGGCGATCGGTTGGCCAATGGCAGCACCGGATCTAATCGCCGCCCAGAGAGGTACGACGGACGAGGAACGCGACGGGGTTTCGGCGGTGGAACGTAGTTGGGATCTTTGATGAGCCTTGATCTCATCCCCTTCGGCCCGCAGGTGACAATGAGCAACCCCTGGGGCGTCTCGAAGTCATAGCGGGTGACGGATTCGGTCTTCTTCACCATGAGTACGTCGCAATTCCTGATATCAAAGGGCCATCGCGATCGAGTAGTACGTACTGGCAACCCCGGCCGTGGGCTTCGCGAATGACTCCCTGCAGGCCCTCGCTCAGTGCCCCAAGTTCGGTCACTACTGCGTTGGGCTCGCCGGCCAAATAGAAGAAGAATCCGTATTCGCCTCGAGCAAGGCCGAGGTCGGTCAGGGATTGAGCTTCCTCGGCGGTGACGTGTGCCGTCGACGCCACGAGCAGTGAGCACACGTTTGGATCACCGCAGCTTTGATTCGGCATCATCGATACCTCGTGCTCAGTGTAGGGGCGTCCCGTCTCGTCAATTCCGGAGGCCTGTTTGCCATCGAACCCGCGCGTCTCGTAATTCCGGACAATGAAGTGCGGGAATGGATCCGATACGACAGAGCCCGGCGCTGCGCCCACCCCAGTGACGATTCCGTCCTCGACCACGATTTGAAACTTAAGGCTGTCAGTCTCCCGCTCATACCAATCCGCCTCCAGATCATCGGCATCATCATCAATTCCGGCAGCGCTCTCGCGCCACTCGATGCGCCACCGACCCAGGCACCCTGAAGTGGCGCACCGCCATTGTTCAATCAGGAACGTCCCCTCTCCCTGCGTGCGTAAGATGTCCATGTCATCGCCACCGCACACCGGACACGAAGCGGCCCCCGCGAACCAACGCTCGGCCCAGTTGGCGCCCCGCGCCTTAAGGTCGACACCAGTCGCCGTCTCACCGTCGCCTTGCTTCGGTTGCTGGCTGTGGGCGCCGGCTGTTGCACCTGAATTGGATGTAGTCATAGAGGTCTCCTGCGATTGTTAGGCTTTGTGATTCGTTCGACGAGGGTGCGTTTGAGGTGGAATCGCGGCCAAATGGCTAAGGTCGTGATCTCACCCGCGGCGGGCCCTCGCCCATCGTGGTAAAACGACGTCCCATTCTTAATGGCGGCGCCCTCCCCGCGGTCGGGCCGCCGCGGGGAGGGATGACGCTAGACGCCGTGGCCGATCATTCGCTCGCGTCCCTGTGAGCGAGCACAATGGCAGTGCGTCACCGAGTCGCTTCGGATGTCCCACCGAAAACCACCGTAGGAACCTGTGCCATGACACCAACCGGGATCTCGCGCGAGGAGGATCGCGCGGAACATGGCCTTCAACTGCAGGTTTCGCGGACCATCGAACACGAGGCCATCAGCCCCATCAGCGGTGGTGAACCGCAACAAGTCAAAGCCCCCGCGGCCGTCCATGCCGCGATAGTCGGCGATTACGACGACCACACCATGATCGCGAAGGAGTTGGTTGAGTTCGGGTGAATGCCCGACCGTACGGTGATACGACGGTCCAAATTCGATATGCATGAGGATTTCTCCAGTGCCAGATTTGGCACATAACGAATTCAAAGGATAGGGCCAACACCCGGGGGTGCTGGCCCCCGATGCTTACGCCCTGCGGCGCTTGGTCTCGGCAGTCGGCTGACTCGAGCGGGCGAATTCTTCGCGCTTCTCCGCACCGGGCGCACCAAAGATGAACCCATCCACAATGTAGGAAACGGCGTACGTGGCCTCACCCGATTCGCTGTCGGTAAAGCGGTTGTCGCGAATGTGCGCATTGATGATGAGCTGATCGCCCTTACGCACATTGACAGCCAATGCGGACGCGGTCTTGCCAAAGGCGGTGAAGAAGAGGCTGGTGACGATTTCCTCCTTGTCGGGTCCGCCGTAGTCATTGCCGACCAGACACAGATTGAGGTACGCGTGTTCTCCCTTCTGCTTGAGTTCTGGCTGCTTCGCGACGTGGCCTACGGCAACCAATTGAAAGCTATGTGATCTCATGATGAATCTCCGAATTCAAATCCATCGGCGGATTGCCGACGGCGCCTAATCCTCACGCCGCCCGCAGGCTGTCCAGACTCGCGTGTTCCTCACGCGACTCGCCGAGCACGCGCTTCGCGCGCGCAGGGTCTGGAGCAGCCGAGGACGGCGTGACACTCTCGAGGCGCTCCGCAATCCGCGCGCTCGTCTTCGGATTCAGATTCCGATCGATGTTCTTGTGGACACTCCCAAAAGATTACGTGTACAGGGTGCTGGGGGTTCGCGACTGGCGAGCGGTTGGGTGCAGGTTCAACGGCTGGCAGGAGATCGACGCGCGAAAACTCCTTCCCCTGAGATTCTTCGGATTCTTCTGAGGGGCGCTGCCGCCCCTCTTGTCGAATCGAAGTTATGCTGGCGTCGTGTCGATATTGACAGTCTCACCCCAGGGCGCTTGTCGGTTGGAGGTTGTGATGGCCCACAGCGTGGGGTAATCGCTCGGCTCGTCGGGGTAGCAGCCATCGCCGTCCGTGAGATAGATGAGACACGCGGGATTGAATTGCTCGCGATCCACGTGCTCAAAGGCGGGCCGGAAGTCTGTTCCACCCAGGCCCTCGACGTTGAACTCGAGTGCGTCACCGCGCTCGAATCGATCGACACGCTGCACCGCCGCGTCCGCCATGATCACAATGGTCGCTTCCGGCTGGCATTCATCGACGATCGATTGCAGCTCGGCCTTGAAGTTGGGTAGTACGCTTGACGTCGAAGCGGACGTATCCACGGCGACCACGATGACGGGCATGGATTCCGAGCGAAGCTCCGGCAGATAGATGCCGCCGGCAATGTACCGGCGATTCGGCATACGCCAGGAATAGTCCGCGCTCGCGAACTGCTGCACGAAACGCCGCAAGAGCGCCTTCCACTCGATTCGCGGCCTCGCCGCCCGCTCGACCGCTTGAGCGATCCCGCCCGGTAACTGACCCATCATCTGCGCAGCCTGCGTCGCCTGTCTGACGGCGACTTGCCATTCCGCCTCCTGCTGGGCCGGGTCCTGCGCGTCAAACACAGCACCGACCTTGTGGGCGATGTCATTACCGGCATCTTCACCAACGTCGTCAGTGTTATCGCCATCGCCATCGCTGTCACCGTTCCCGTCTCCCTCGCCGTTCTCCTGACCCGCATCCGCAGGCCAATCGTCGTCCTGATTCTCTTCGTTCTCATCGCCTCCGCCGTGGGGCCGATTCAGTGCGTCATAGATCTGCTCCGCGGTCATACCCCGGAACTCGGGATCATTGAGCATACCCCCTGGTAGAGTAAAACCCGACTCCGTCAGAATCGGGTTGATGGCATGGTCCGCGGCATCATTCCACAATGCCGGGTCTCGATCGCCCCGGCGCGTGTGGTGTTGCATCGCTGGATGCATCACTTCGTGCGCCAAGAGGCCGATGAGTTCGGGGTCGGAGCATCCTTTCACAAACGCTGTGTCGTAGAAGATGCTCCGGCCGTCCGTGGCCATGGTCCGGGTGCGGCCTTGGGTTTCCTCCTCGATGGTCATCCGCAGGGCCAAGGCCCCGAAGAAAGGGTGATCCAAGACGAGCGCCGCACGGGCGGCGCTCAGTCGTTGTCTGACATCGGTGATGGGGTTCATGCGGCCTCCGAGGAGGCCGGGCCCATGAATCCGGCCATCAGGTGTTGGATTTGTGCTGCCTCCCGGGCGACATCGCGCCGGACAGAAGGACTTTCACGCAGCTCCTGCGGGTCCAGATTGGCGATCATCCTTTCGGCTCGTTTGCGTAACTCGTCGAGCTGGGCGTCGCCGGTGAGATTAAGCCCCGGCAAGATGGCGCAGAGATCGGCAAGCCCAGTGATGAGCGTGTCGCGAAACACGGCCTTCTTGTCCGAGAGCCGCATGACAATACGCGAAATGTGGCTGTAGAGCCGCTCGTACGGCTCGCGCATCGCCAATTGCGTCGTTCTCTCTAACTCCGTTTGGATGTCCTTCTTGATGTCGGCGACTGTGTCCTCGGAGAGCGAGGCGCGAAAGTCTTGTGAGTCCGGCAGCGGCATGATCACCACGTCGACGCCGAACTTCGCGGCGATGTGGGTGGGATAATCGCCCTCGTTGTACATGCCGTTCAATTCGCGTCTTGCGGCCTGCTTTAGGCGAGGATAGTCCTCGACGAACGCCTCCACCGTGCGCCCGAAGGCGCCGCGAAGCGTGCGCATCTTCGCGGAGTACTCCGCGAACATTGCTGTCGTCAGAATGCGGGCACCGTCCTGACTCCACGGCAGCGTATAGAAGTAGTGTTGGTTGCGAAGCTCCGATGCCGCACTCACGACGGATTTGAAGCTCAATGCCTCCACGTCGATCGCGTTCTTGCGGTATCGGCCGGCGCGCTTTTCGCTCACCGCGTGCGTCGTGGCGACTTCGGCCGTGATTTTCTTATCGGTCAGGGCCGCCTGCCAGCGGCGGATGTTGAGGGTTGCCAGCATGGCGCGTTCTGAGAGGGAGGTCGTATTCATGGTGTGATGCTCCAGAAGTGGATGAGGATCGAACAAAACGGAAGGGTGGCCGGGGATCAGCCCCCGACCATGAGTTGGCCCAAGGGCCCGGACATGGCTTTCACGTAACCCGGGGTGTTGCTGAGCTTGGGCTCTCGGGCCAAGGCGGTTTTCATGCTGACCGCCGCAAACTCGTTGCGGTCTGCACCGCAGAGCCGTTCCAGATACCGGCAGTAGCGCGTCATCGATTCCTTCTGTACGCGCATGGCAATGGCGGTCGACACGGCATACAAGGCCGAGGGCTCGGTCGGGATCGCGGCGGTATCGGGCGCGGTGAGGATCAGGTCGGGGCTGACCATGTCTGCCCAGATGCGCAGGAACGCAACGAATTCGACCCCGGCGCCCTCTCCGACGGCGCCTTGGATCACCGGCACCTGAAGCTCCCGTGGCAGATCGAGGGCGAGCATCTTGGAGACTTGGTGCCAGGTTCGCGGCGACGGGCTGTTGGTCAAGTCCGCCGTCGGCTTGAATTCGGAGAATAGCTCGGGGCGAAAGCGCAGGAAGGCGATGACTTCGGGCGCGATATCGGCGCTCGCGGCCCACACGCACCAGTCATTGAGGTCGGGGACCAGTTCGACGATCGTGGCAAAACGGCTCTTGACGGGTTCCAAGATGCCAGAGACGCCGGCCCGGTCGCCACGACGATTCGTGGCTGCGATGAAGACCACCTGATCGGAGACGCGATGCCCATCGATTTGGCGCCCGAGAATCAGTTGCATGGCGGCGGCCTGCACTGCGGGGGTCGCTTGACCCAAGTCATCCAGGAAGCACGCGGTCAGCGTCGAGGCATTGATGAGCCGCTGCAGGTCGCTGAAGGGAATGAACGCGGCGCCCCCGTCGGTGACCCACGGCATGCCTTTGAAGTCCGTCGGGTCCTTGACGACTGGATGCATGATGATGTTGTCGGCGTTGGCCTCCGCGCAGGCCTGCGCTTCGCACTCCGTTTTGCCGATCCCGGGGGCACCGGTGATGAGGACCGGGAGTCTGGCGGGGATGGTTTTCGCCAGAAGTGAGCGCAGCTGGGAGGGTTTGACAGGCGAGATGCTCATGTTCGTGTAACCTCAGTTGTGTGTGATCAACCAGATTGAAAATAGGCCGCGCGAGGCGGCGAGCCGAATCGAAATGACTGTTCTTCTCTCGAGGCGTGATTGCCTCAAGGCCCGGCTCAGCGCCGCGCGCGCACGGCCGTCAAGAGCGAAGCCGCGCTTTGGCGGGCGCGCGTCCGCGCGACTCTTGAGGGCCGAGCAGGCGGTGCTATCCTTTGAAGGAAAAGGCAATCACGTCTTTGGATTGGCGTTCTTCAGGCCCGAGAAATATCCGTCACAGACGCCGATCAGACAGAGTGCCGATCCGCGCTTCGGGGCGAGAATCGGCCGTTAAACATCGTTCAGTCGATCGCGGCGAAGATCAAATTCGCGTCCGGATGCTCGAGTGCGTAGGCGCGCAACAGATAAAAATGTCGACTCAATCGGGCTTCCGCCGGAATTTGAAATGAAAGATGCGAATACGCGAATAGGCAGACCGTGATTCCGGCGGCATCCGGTGACATGACGCCTTCGAATCCATTGGAAAAGACACGAAATGCGACGGGCTCGCTGCCGGTGCGCAGGTAGAACCCGCCATTGGTCAATTCCAACATATCCCAATAGCCGCCCACGTACCCGGTCGCAAACTGTCGCATAAGGTCGAACACTGTATCTTCGAGTCGCAGCATGAGGGAGCCGAAGTGCCGCGGCAGTGCATCCAAACGCGCGTCCTCCGCTACCAGGCGCGCCGTGATGGGTGATGTTCCGTCGGACTCATCATGAGAGGTTGTCATGGGAAATTCTCCGAGATGATTGGGGCGGGATTGGCCCTGTCATCGGAGAAATCACGGCACGCGCAGCGGTCAAGGATCGATGAGACCGCCGCAGGCGGCGCGTGCGTCTGCCGCACGCGTCCTTGACGGCGAGCACGGCCGTGATAATTTGGAGGGCGAAGAGAAATCCCGCCCTCCTCGCTTTTTTGTTCATCCTCCTCTACCAGGTATTACCGGACGTGCTTGCCGCGATCCACAGGCTGCGCGGACAACCACAGCCGGTGGCCTCCGAAAGGTCGGCGCGACGGACCGTAGCATGCGATGGGAGTTCAAGTCCCTGCATGCCCTCGGTCGCGCCAACTCGCCGCATCGATCGGCCGTTACCGCGCGCCGCCCGCCGGGGACCCGCACGCGCCGCTCGAGCGACGTGGCGGCAAGCTCGCGCGGCTGCAGCACAGGGCCAGCTGGTCGCCGACTGAACTGCGCCGGTGGGCGCGCCATCGGATCTCGATCTTTGCCATGGGGTGTCCGACCTCTCAATGTTCGATGGACCTCCACAGTGTCGCAGTGATAACCAAGTACTGCTCACCCCCCGAGCGCGTCCATGCTTCGCTCAGCGGCAGACGCATCAGTAAAGCCAAAATGCGTGGCCAGATCGTCGATGCGCTGCTGTTCGCTCAGGACTTCGATATCGGTGTGCTTGATGTAGGCCGAGAACCAGAACTCCGTGTCGCTGACGTTCAGCACGTCTGCCTCCGTGCGAAATTCGTTTTCCTGGCCGGCGAGCTTCGCCTCTTCCGGGTCCTGTTCCGGATCGTACTTGAGATACTTTGCTCGGTAGTCGAACTTCTCTACCTTGTAGAGTCCGTTAGCCGTCACGATTCCCGCGAGGCGGATGATGTCCGCCGCGGTTGCTTCGTCGATACAAAACTCGACCAACGAGGGAATGTCGTTGTAGTCGTTGTCGCACCGGACTTCGGTGCGAAAGGCTTTGGATTTTTCCATGAAAATCTCTCCGTATTTGGACCAAGATTGATGTAGCAGCGCAGCCAGCGTCTTAGGTTGACCCGGAGGGCCACCGGGCGAAGTAGCGGAACGCCACGGCGCCTTGACGGCGAGAACGGCGCACTGTATGGGCCGGGCAACGCTCCTCCCTCTCAGTTCTCTAAGTCGATGGGCTGACCTACCGATGCGCTGATAGACTCGAAATCTCTTGAGGACATGATCCCGCCTGTGGTGGGATCGACTTCATCGACACCAAAGATTTCCGCATCATCGATTTCGATCTCGGCGTGTGCCGAGAACTGTGTACCGGATTTCTCGTACTGCAGACGCGCCTGCGCGATAGCGGCACGCAGGTCACCGTCCGTTTCGACTTCGATGCTGAAGCGAATGATTTGATATTCGCGAATAAAGACATTGAACAGCTTCATGGCAAGGCTCCGTGATATTGGGTCAATGGGGCACCGTGACCGGCGTGACCGATCGCGGCATACGGGAATGGACTAAAGAATTCCACGTTCGGCAAACGACAGGCATTGGTCACCGGCCACTAAAACGTGGTCGACGAGACGCACATCGAGTAAACTCAACAGCTCTTTTAGGCGGTGCGTGATCATTTCGTCGGCCTGCGAGGGCTCGCATACTTGGCTTGGGTGACAATGAAGGCAGATCACCCCCGCTGCGTTGTATTCAAAGACAGATCGTGCAACTTGGCGCGGGTGAATGGAGGCGCCTGCAATGTCACCGGTAAAGAGCTGTTGGTGGCCAAGGAATCGATTCCTCTGACAAAGAAAGATGAGTCCGAAGACCTCTCGATCCAACATTCCATAGTGTAGGGTCAACCACTGCTTGACCACGGCGGGCGACCCCAAGATCACGCCGGCACCGAGTTTACGGATCACTTTGCTTTCCAGGATAGCGAGCGCTTTCGTCACGGTATCGAGCTCCTCGGTGGTGAGTCGACAGGCGCCGGGTTCCTGTAGCGCGGTTCGATAGTTGCGCGCGTTGGCTTTGCGACGGCGTGGCGCGGCCGGCAGATTGCCCCGAGAAGCATCGATGCTGTGTTCGTTCATGATTCTGATCCTCCGGATGAGTGGTCGCGGGCGGAAATGCCAGCGTGCCCTTCCCTCTCCACGCGGCAGCGGACCCGTCAGGGCCGCGCGTCAGCGCGCTTGCGAGCACGGCCCCCGGGCCGCGCGCAGGCCTTGACGGGGAGAACCGCGTGGCATCCTGGGAAGGGCATCGGCATCCGCCCCTCTTGGGCGGCAAGATGCCGGGCCGGATCTCGATTCGCGAACGACATCAATGGGGCGAGCCCTCGAGACGATCGGAGGACGCAACGCGGCTCTGTTGAGATGCGAGTGTCCAGAGGCGTCGCAAACCGTCGCCTACGGTTGCATTCGGATGCGGATTAGCCATGAGCCGTACACACCCGCTGTCGTTAACTGATGGACGCCGCGAATAGTCTCGCCGAGGTGCACCACCGTGCGACATCGCCAATCGCTTACGCCGCGACAGAGCAGTTCGGTGCGACGATTTGCAACAGGTGTGATTCTTCGGTGATCTTCCCGAGGCGCGGCGACAACGAGGCAATGCCCCGGCTAACGTCAAACCCGCGTACTGGCGTATCCAAAGAGCACGCTAACGTTTGGGCTTTGGCCTCAACCAAGCACGAAGCAGCGCGGCGCGAATCGCGTTATCCAACCTTGGGGGGTTCGCGCGGCCGGCCGTGTGGAACGCCGTGGCCTGGGCGCCTTGTATGTACCGGCCCTTGCGACGAATGCAATCGTGGATGGTCGACGTGCCGACGCCCAACGTGCGTGCCAGACTCGCAACGGTGCCGTGCTGAGCCCGAAACTGGCGGCCGGCGCTGCGCCAGGCGAGAGCGAACGCGATTTGAGCTGAATTTAGATGCCGCGGGCGCCCCGGTCGATCGGGCGAATGGGACATCGGGATTTGATGGTTATCCACCGGGGCCCTGATCTCAAAGCAGCCTCGGACTGCATGCATCGATACGCCCAATATACTTGCTAAATCGCGCACCGTACCGTGCGCGTGTCGAAACTCAATCGCCTCTTGATGCCAATTCAGAACGTGAATAATTTGCCTATCGGTCAACTTTCGGGGTGGTCCGCACAAGGTCTTCATGGGCGACTCCTGATCGTTTCCTCACAGGCCCATTGCCTGCGCGATCAGAAGGGCACAGCGCCCGCAGCCGGTCAGCGGATCGATAGACGGCCCGAAGGGACGCGAACGCGTCCGCGCTCGTCCGTGACCGGTGAGGACCGCTGTGCCAGACTCGTCGTCGCCAGGCTCCAAGGGCCGCTGGCTTTTAGAACTCGAGGCGAGTCCAGCGGATTTTGAGGGAAAATCGGGTGAGCGATTGATCGCATGAGGGGGTCGGGCGGAACGCGGTCTTAAAAGAGCCTTAAGAGAGCCTTAAGAGTCAATCTCGAAGGTGCCGGTTGACGGCGCCACTCTTTAAACTAAGGAAGGGCGCAGGCATTGAAGCCCTGCGCCCTTTAAATCTTGGGTCACAGTCCTTCGATTAACGAAGTCTTCACCTCCACGATCCGCCGGTGATGAACGTGTCGGATCAGATCCGTCTTCAGATCCCACGTGACGGCACCGAAGGATCCGGCATTCTCGTTCCAACTCGGTTGTCGACGTAGCACCAACTGCCATAGGAATCCGGTCAACTGCTGTGCGATCCGCTGATCGACGGAGTGACCGAGCGTTGTCAGTCGATGGCGGTCGTGAAACTCGGTGATGAATCCGCCCAGGCCGCCTCGCCCCTCGTATCGCAACTCGGCAATCGCCACCCGAGCTTCCCGCAGCGTGTGCGCGATCAGAGGGAGGCGCTGCGAAGGAGCAATGGGCACGCCGTCACTACTCGCCGGTGTCCGCTCCGACGCGTGGATTGGACATGTCTCCGACGACGCGGGCGTCACGTCCGCTTTGGGCTGTGGAGGCGGCTTAAAAGTCGTGGGATCTGGCGTCAATCGGTGGTGGTGAGAACTCATGGAATTACTCCTTTGGGTGGAATCACCGGCGAGGTTGCCGGCGACACCCCCCGGTTGCCACACCGCAACGCAGCCGCGCCAGGCCGAGCGAAGCGAGCTTGAGAGCGCGCATTCCGAAGCGCGCGAAGCCTTGCGCGCCAGTGAGGTGTGGCACACTGGGGAGTGAGCAACCGTGTGCTAATAAGGGCCAGCCCTATCGCGGACGCGAGTACCGACATAACGTGACGGAACCTTGTTCGCGTTTTCTCGGCTGATGCGCGCGGCGATTTCTTCTCGATGCACGGGAATGTCTTTGGGCGCACTGATGCCAAGGCGAACCTGAGTGCCTCGAATCGCGAGCACCGTCACGATCACATCGGGCCCGATCAGGATTGCCTCGGAAGGATGGCGGGTCAATATCAGCATGGGGGTGTCCTTTGCGGTGGCCTAACAGCGGCACCGAGATGAAGTGGTGATTATCACAGCCATCGTCGCGTCATTGCGACGAATGAGCAGAATAAAGGTTCCTGCATCCAATCACGCCACCTGTTTCTGGTGCGTTCGTCGCATAATTGAGCAGCACGATCGGATTACTCACGCGCAAGCGGCTCTTGGGTTTTGGGATCGGCCCGGTTTGCTTTTGCCGCCTTGCGTTGGTTGATCCGCTCGACGGTTTTCGCGATCAGTGCTTCACGCTCTGGGGACGCCTCGAAGAAGGTGCGCACGCGGCTTAAGAACTTTTGCTGATCCTCAGGATTTGCATAGCGTTGCTGCGCGAGGCGCCTGGCGCCATCGTGAATCAAATACAGCGCAAAGCTTTCGGGGTCATCGATTCCGCGTCGCCGGGCGCCTTGATAGCTCTCATTGACCGCCCGCGCGAATTTCTGGCGCTGCGCCACAAATTGAGGCGTCTCGACCTCCCAGCGATTGCGATAGGAATTCTTGGGTTCTTCTCCATGCGCCTTAGGTTTAGATTCATAGAACAGCCGCTCACGCGCGACGATGCGAGCGGCAACTATCTGACCCACTTTGACGTGCGATTTCGATTCCTCGATGGCACGCTTTAGATCCGTGCCCCAGAGGATCCTCACGCCGCCGTCATCGGGTGACCAGGGCCGCTGTTCCTCGCGTCTGTCGATTTCCCGGCCGGCGCGATCCGCGTCCTGGGCGCGCCGGCGGGCGCCCTGCTCGGTTTCTAGGGTCCTCAAACGAACATAGTAGGACGGTGAAGCCAGTTCATCGAACCGGTAATTCGCCTGCCCGTGCGCCAGGAGCTCGCCCACGACCCAGTCGTTGTCGCGAATGCGCGGCAGGGGGCTTTGTTTGCTGTCGGACGGCTGCGGCATATCGGCTACAGCACGTGCTCTTGAGCGCGCTCAGGCGTTCGCGACGCGGAAGTTCGAATCCTGGGCGCGCTTAACGGCTCGCCGCGCTCGATTTCATCGGCGATCGCTTCTCGGACTCGGGTAATGAAGCGCTCTCGATCGGCGGGATGGGTAAAGAGCTCCTGGGCGATGAGCTTGGCGGCCTGCAATTCCGTGTAGGTACCGGCCAATTCTGGGCGCTTCGCTGCGGCCGTTTTCGCATCAATACTCGGGTCGCGAACGATCTGAGCGGCTCGTTCGCGGTCCTTCAAGAAATCCGTTCGTTCCACCGACCAGCGGTTCAAATGCGTTTGAACCTGCGTTCGATTGACGATCCGGCCTTCCTCGTCGCGCGTGGGGCGAATGACCGTCACCGGCTTCGCCCCCAATTGGCGCACGACGACGTCATTGCCGGCGTTAGCCCGCGAGAGCGATTGCTCCACGGCTCGCTGCAGATCCTTACCCCACAAGGTCCGTTCCCCGTCCGGCGTATCGATCTTGATGAAGTAAGATAAATCCGCGTGCCGATCGTGCTTGTAGTTGGCGGTGCCGTGATCGATGAGTCGCCCGACGTGGACCCGATCCGGCAGCGGCGTCGAGGCCCGAGTCTCGGCTCGAACCGCTTCTTCGGTCGCCGGGCCTCGGGTGGCGGGTCGGTCCGACGGGGCCGTGGTCCGCGTCGACGGCGTATCCCCTTCCTCGCGCTCGCGACCCATGAGACGGACGAGCTGCGCGCGTTCAAGCTCGCTCGGACGGTAGCCGCGGACGGTCAGCCCCGCAAGGTTCGCCTGTTGCCACGCCTCTTTGCGAAATCGGTCGGTGCCACGCAGAGCGATGTCGTTCCAGCCGCGCTCCTTCGCGATAGCGATGAGATCGCGAATGACTTCGGTATTCTCCAACCGGGTCGAGAGGCCCTGGCCGCGATCGGCGAACGCCAGATCGCCGTTGGTAAAGTGGTACTTGTTGCCGACTTTGATGTAGCGGGTGTGGATGTGTTCTGGAACCGCCCGAGAATCGATATCCGGGGCGCCGCGCCGGTCCATCGGGGACTTGGGTGCCGGGTCTTCGGTCGATTGGGACCGGCTTCGGGCGCGACGCGCCCGGACGGTGTTCTCGTCTTGGGCCGCGGCCTCAGACCGAGCCTTGCGGGTTCGGTCGGCCGAGGTCGACTCTGGTGTCACCGAATTCTGCGCGTCGCGCGGGACTTGCGGGCCGCGCGCTTGTTTCGTACGGGATAATTTCTTGGGCTGATCGGGTTTGCTGGCCATGAGATCTCCTACGCCCTAGCGAAGGGCATCGAGAAAGCGATCGACATCGGCATCGAGTTCGCTCTCCGTGGGTCGCTCGCCGGCGTGCTCAAACGTGAGGCCTTTGAGCCGATCGTCAAAGTCATTGATCGTGAGCGAATCCAACTGCTCGATGTCCTCCAAGCCCGCGGCATGCATGGGCGCCGTGACCGGCATATGGGTGTCAGGGATCAACGCCTCGCCACCGAAGAGCGCAGGCATCGGCGCGGTCACAGGAGGTGCGATAGGTGCCCATGGTTCGCGCTGGCGAACCCCCGGCGTCGCCTGCGGGGGCGCGGGCAAGAGACGCGCACGAAAACGTCGATCCGCGTAATAGCGAATCTTCTTGCAGCGGATCGGCCGGACACCCTCGTAGAAGATGAGCGCGTTGTCATTGCCGATTTCCTTGACTTCCTGCGGCAACAAGAGCGCTCGGGCCTGCTGCGACACGGTGCTGCTGCTGCGTCCGGACTGTCGATTGAACGCCATGAAATTGGGTTTCGAATGCGAACGCACGCGTACCGTGGTAAACCCCAACTCGTCCGAGATTTCCTTGGCGTCCGGGTAGTCTTTAGGCGCGAAGACAATCCTAGCCGCAACTGATTTCAACATCGTCTCGGCTGCATACGGGCCATACACGTCGCGCAACTGCGAGGGGGCCTGAATCACCAGAAGCACCCGCACGTTGTAGCCGGGCAAGTACGACATCGATTCACTCACGATCGGGATTTTGCCAAGCGCCGTGAATTCATTGAGCAACATGAGGACTTGGTATTTGAGCTCCGGGTTATGTTCGGGCAGCTCAGTGGTCTGCAACCCAATGGTCTGTTGGAAGAAGAGCGAGAGCACGGGCCGCAGACGATGCAAGTCATCGGGATTCACGCAGACATAGATGGACATGGGTTTTCTCCTTAAAAGCCGAAGGTCGAAGTCATCGGCGGAGGTCGCTGCATCTAAGAGCGGGTTCGCCCACAGATCCAAGCGGCTGGTGAAGGTCTTGCGCACCGAGGAAGCGGTGACGGGGGCCAAGTCAATGACGTCATAGAGCGCTCGCACGCACTCGGCGGACAACGGGAATTTGCCGCTCTGCCGACCTTGCACGATCCGCTTCCAGTGTGCACCGAACCCCTCGTCATCGCTCGCCATTCCCTGACGGCGGACCTCCCCCATCGTCTTGGGGAGACTGTGGGTTTCGAACAGGTAGAGGCAGATCCCTAGAAATAAGGACCGGGCGCTGGCGACCCAAAAGGGGTCCGCGCCGGGGCTCTCGGCGTACAAAATATCCGCGATCCGCTGAATATCGTTAATCCGCCGGTCCGGGAACTGCGATACATACGACAGACAGTTCCAGCGGGCCGTGTCGCCATTCGCTGCCAGCGGCTCGAACCGAAAGCAGGCTTGGCCGCAGGAGGCGCGAAATCCCGCGGCAATGCCCCAGTTTTCTCTTTTGATGTCAACTTGGACCAAGGAGCCCGGCCAGTTCAGACCGTTCGGGATGCATACCCCGACATCCTTGCCGGAGCGCGGCGGTGCCCAGAGGACGACGCTCTGTTGTCCCGGTAGCATCACATACCGAGAACCGATTTCGGCCATGAGGATCCCGTCGTCGCTGAACAGTCCCGACCGTGCAATCTCGGGTCGGCGCGCGAACTGGGCATCGCCGTGCAGCGGCCGTGGTTTCGGGATCACGAGCACGAGCGCCAGAGCGGTCACAACCCCAAGACCCGCCCCGGAACACACGGCCGCGCGCCGACGCACCGCAGGAACACGACCGTAGTAGTGGCTGTACTGAAGGATGGTCAGCGGTGTGGCGCGCCGCGGGTCGACATGCGACACCCACAGAAACAAATAACCCGCGAGGTACTGGGCCGCGATGGCGCCCGCGCCGATCAGCGCCGCCGCCGCCCCGCAGCGGCGCAGCCATGGCGACTTAGGCTCGGCTCGCCAGGGCGTGTTTGCGTGCGGGCTCAAACCAGATCTCCTGAATGCAGCGCTGATGTCCCACGACACCGAACTGCACGACGATATCCACCAATAAATAGAGCAGCATCTTGATCTCCGGCCGCGGGAGATCACCGCCGCTGCGGCTCTGTTTGACGAGGAGCGTTAGTTGCTCAAACGCCAAATCGGCGCTCGAGGCATGGACGCTGGTAATGGAGCCCGGATGTCCGGAATTCGCATTGCGCAAGTAATCGAACGCCTCGTCCGATCGTAGCTCGGCGAGCAATATCCGATCCGGGCGCATGCGCAGACAGCTCTCGAGCAATTGTTTGGGTGCCACTTTGGCTTGACCCTGATCACCCTTCGAATAGAACAGCCGCACATGATTAGGGTGATCATTCAAAATGAGCTCTGGCGCATCTTCGATCGTGATCAGGCGTTCGTCGCGCGGGATCTCGCGAATCAACGCCTTGGTGAAGGTCGTTTTACCGCTCCCCGTGGCACCCGATACGATGATATTTTTCTTGGAGCGCACCGCAAGCCCCATGAAAGCTTCGTAGTCGTGCGCGGCGAGGAGCGCCAGGAGTTCCTGTTCGATGGCATCTAACGCATCGGTCGCGCGTCGCGTGGTGCGAAAGACGCCGGCCTGCGCCATCTCCCGCAGGCTCCAGACGGTCGCGGAGGGCTTTCGGATGGTAATCGCCACACAACTCGGCGGTGTGGCGGGCGGCACCACGATCTGGATACGCTCTCCGGTCGGGAGCGCTGCCGACAACAGCGGCGATTCTTCGGTGATTCGCTGACGGGTCGCATTGGCGATGAGCTTGGCGAGCCGATAGCACCAATGATAGTCGGCAAACGGTAGGGCTATTTGCTGCCAGCCGGTTCGCGTTTCGAGAAAGGCCTCGCCCGGACGATTGATGCATATCTCGGTGACATCGGGGCGCGCCAGCAGCGGCTGCAAGACTCGCAATGTTAATGCGAGCGAGGAGAGTTGTGCCGCGTGGACGAACGTGCTCGGTGTCGCCGGCGTGTTTTTCAGTGCGTCCTCCCCGCGCATCCGAATGCCCCCGTCCATCACGGCGCTCCCGGGCTGGCACGCAAGGAATACACGCTGCGAAAATCGACATCGCGGGCGACCAGGATTTCGATACGATCGCCCTGCGCCTTGTCGATGGTGGGCGGGATATCGAGCGTCCCACGCAACACTTCGGTCGCGACGTCGCTGCTGGTCGAAGGATTCAAGACAATCGTGCCGCCGTTTCCGTGGGATGCGGTGAGGCCTTGAACGGCACCATCAATGACGGTGATCAAAATTGCGGTGCCGAAGCGCAGCCACCAATGCCGGTCGATGGTGCCCGAGAGGCCGCTCCGCCCCAGTTCATCGGTGCCGGGCGAGGCCAATGGCACCACCACGCCCGTCGGCGTGCGCGCTTCGGTCCACAGGACGAAGAGCCGCGGTTTGCCTTGGCTGACCTCACCGCGGGTCTCGCCGACCAATTTGGAGCCGCGCTCAAGCAAAACAATGTTGCCATCCGCACCGAACGTGTCGGTGGCGGTGACACAGGTCGTCATCCCTGGGAGTGCCGAACTGATGGCAGTCTCCAAGGTGCAATCGATAAATGCGCCTTTGGGCAACATAAATCGTTGCGTCGGTAGCACGCGGGCGCTCACCGCGGGCGTCGCGGTCGGCTTTAGCAGTGATGCCAGGGTGTCACCGCCCGCTCCCCGGCTTTCCTTGGAATCGGCGCGGATGCTGGGAACCGGCGGCTGTCCCGACGCTCGGGCACCTTCGACATTCTCGCTCGCCTCACCTTCCCTCGTCTGGGGTGGTGGCAGAGACCCATCGGTCGACGGTGCCAGAACCGGCCCGCCGAGTCGGCGTTCGAGTTCCAATTCCTCGGGCGTCTTGGGCGGTGGTGCTGCCTGCGCATACGGATTGGTGCTCGCCGTCGGGATCTCCGGTGCCATGACGGAGAGCGGCGGCCCTAGCACGGCGTCGAACGCAGAGTCCTGCGCAGGCGGTGGCTGTGTGGGCGACAGAACTCGCGGCGGTTGAATGACCCCTAAAGACGGAAGCGTCGACTCGCCCTGCGCGCGACGTTGGGTGGCGGCCTCGGCAAGCTCCTGTGCTCGAGCGTTGCGGTGGATCGCGCCCGAGTAATACCAAATCAGGAGCGCCGCGGCGAGGCCTCCCAGGACCGTCACGGCCAGCACGGAAGTCACGCGCGATTGCACCGAGCGCACCCGATTGACCGAGGGGATGCCGCGCTCGCCCGCAATTCCCGACTCTGCAGGTTCATCGGCCGGGGGCCCGCCGGCGGCGCCGTGGGGAGGGGGCGCCGAGGGCTCGGTGGGACTGCGCCCGACGCTCATGGGCTAATCTCCCGCGTCTGGCGGCGGACTTGGGGGGATACCGTGCCTGACTCCAGACGTTCCCCCGAGCCGATGAAACCCTTATTGGTGACGCAGCCGACGAGCTTGCCGCGTCTCAAAACGAAGTGCCGTGCGAGCCGATGAATAACCATATCGGGCCCGTCCATGCTGTAATTCAAGAGCGATTCGCTGCCGTCATCCGAGCGCACGAAGATCGCTGGGAGCTCGGCACTTGGCGCAAAACGCAGGCGAGTGTGCACGCCGTCATCGGACACCGCGACCGGCTGCAGCAGCGAGTTGCCGCAATACCAGTAATCCACGTTCTGGAATCGCTCGCCCGGTGAGGTGGCAAGATCCTTGGTAATCTGTTCAGGCAGGGTGGGACCTGGGATCGCGGGATAGTTAAACCGCAGCGAGTACACGAGTTCATCGGCTAACGGGTCGGGCCTGTCGCCCGACACCGCATAGTCGATCACATAGGTGCGCTTGTTGGTGAACACCGTGAGATTCGTGTGAATGGCGGGTGCCTTGGGTTTGAGGACCAAATGGTTGCTGTAGACGCCGTAGCTCAAGGCCGCTAAATCGCCGCCGCCTAAGGTTACGAAGGATTCGCCGGGCTCAAATTCGAGATCGACGTGATAGCCGACCCAACCGCGCACCCGCACCACCTGATCCGGGACATACAGCAGTGATCGGATGCGATGATCTGTTGGCGTCGTGACCGGCATTTGGGCGATGGTGGACGAGGTCATCAGCGCGGCCATGAGACCATGGAACAAAGCCGCAACACCTAAAGAACGTTTCATAGGGGTACCTCTTAACTGTGGGGGGCCGCCACCGCGGAGGTGTCGGCGACGCTTTCAGGCTCGGTATGAAAATCAGTGACCCGCCAGCCCAAGGGGTTCCATTGCCGGGACTTCGGGCTAGCTGACGGCGCGACCCAGGCATACTCAATGGTCGCGATCCAGTGGCTGAGCTGCTCCGCCGCACCGGGCAGGCTTCGGCCTTTGAGGTACCGCACTTGGGCTAATTCCGAGGTGCCGTTGGCCTTGCGGAAGAAGGTCACGGCGGTCACTTGAACGCGAATCACCGAGCCGTCCTTGTTGAGGTTCAAGGGTGATGCGGGATTCGTCTGATTCCAGAGGTTGTACCACTCCGTGTTGCGCTTCACGCCGTGATACGCGCCGCATTCCTCGTAGTCGCGCTCGGCGGTCGAGAAACTAAAGCCCTCGCACACCGTCACATAGTGCGTGAGCAAGTAGCGCGCGACGGTTTCGCCCATCTCGGCGTGCCCCGCGTACATCGGCACGATATCAACGATGCCGGTCGAGTTATCCACGCGGATGACATAGGGCTCCACGGTTTTGAGCGGCATCAGAAGCGCGAGCGAGAGGCTGGCGGCGATGGCCGAGATCCACCCCAAGCCCGCCACGCCCCAGGCGATACGCGCACGCCCGATGGCTTGCGCCGCGCGATCGATGTCCCAGGACGCCGCTTCGCGAAAATAGGATTTGAGGTCCTCGCTCACGGCCGGCCCTCACTAGCTTTCGGCGTGTCAGGGCTCGCCGGCACGACCGTGACCGGCGCATCCCTCAATGTCGCCGACGCATTAATCGGACGCAGCGGACCCTCACACTCCACACGCACCGCACCGCGGTGCGCGCAACCCGCGAGAAGGATCGCGACCATCCAGGACTGTATTGAAAACTTGAGCATGTGATGTCTCCCGTAATGGATGTGACGTTCATCGTCTGATCGAGTTATCGCTGCGCCAGGCGGAGCGGACCTTACCGCTCAGCCAATAACCCGCTTTTCGGCTTAACGGATCCCAGCGGGTGGTTTCCCGATCCATGAGCGCCCCGCGAGCAAACTGCCCCGCGCTAAAGAAAGTCCTTCGGCGCACGTTCGAGAGCGCGCCGCTCACGATGCCAAAGGTCGAGAGCGCGACCCCACTCGCGAGGCCCCCGGCCATGGGCAGCACCTGTCGCATGACCAGAAACGTGAATCCTGCCGCGAGACATACGCGCAGCGCATGCACGATCTGAATGCCGCCTCCCACCGCTTGCGCCTGGGCGGCGGCTTGGTCGATCAGGTGCATCATGAGCGCGGCCACTAAGCCGGCGAGTACCGCGACAAACCCATAGGTCGCCAGCTGCGCAAACCACGCTTCCACGAACCGCCGGGTCGACTGAAACAAAAAGAGCGGAATGATCAATGGGCCGATTGCGAGCAGGATCGAGAGCGCAATCCGCGATAGCGTCAGCAAGAACATGGTGTACAGGGCGGTAATCCCGATCACGACGTAGACCGCGAGCGCTGCGAAGTAAAACGAGAAATTCCCGTGGAGGATTCCGGCCTTGGCGAGGAGCGCAGTCGCGACGTCGTCGCCGCGAAACAGGATCGTGTCCACGATGGTCACGAAGTCAGTGGCGCCGACGAGCCGGCCCGCGAGCGCCGCCGGCGCCCGGTAGAAGGTCTCGACGATGACCGTGTCGTAGAGCCACAAGTCGAGGCCGATGCCGAACACTAGACTTAAGATCGCGATGCGCTTCAAGCCCTCGAGCAGCGGCTCTTCTACCCTTCCTGCGATATGCAACAATCCCCAGATCAGCACATACAGCGTGCCCAAGGTCACGAGCGCCGGCTCCAAGATCGCCGCCATCTGCCCCGTGTATCGGTGGATGTAGTCGTCGAGCAAGGCGGTGAGCCAGTCGTTGAATTCCGCGAAGAACCCCATTACTTCAGTCCCATCGGCGGCAGAGCGCGCAGATGTCCAATGTCGGCGATCGCTTGCTCATCGGCGCGCGCACGCTCGGTCTGGGCTTGCGACTGGGCGGCTTCATAGAGCACATGCAGCTTCGAGTTCTCGTTTTGCAGCATCCCCTGCTCCACCTGGATGCGGGCCTGCAGGTCCAAAATGCCCTTCTGGTCCGTGGCCGTGGGAATCGCGTTGATGAGGGTCTGGATGGATGCAAACCGTTGGCTCACGTTCGCTAGTTCTTGTCTGGTGAGGGACTCCTGGAGCGCGACCGCTCCCCGGCGCGCGGTCAACTGCGCGTTCTCGGCCGCAGAGAAGTTTCCGGTGAGGGCGGGCGTTAAAATGGCGTTGCGCTGGATGGTGGCGGTCAGGTCACTCCCGAGCGCGCCGTACATACCGCCGGCACTCGTCTGTGCGCCCATGAGCTGCGCCCAGGTACCGGGCAAGTAGTTGCGATTGATTCCCGGGAGGAGCAACTGCATCCCGCGCCCGCCCGTGATCGCGGAATATGCCTGTTGCGCCTGGGTGAGGGAGCTCTGCGCGACTGCAAGCGCCGCCTCGAGCTGCCGGACTTGAACAATCAATTGGGTGATCGCGCCGACATCAATGACGGCAAACTGCGCCTGTGCCGGCCGGTTCCATCCGAAAGCCATGCACAGGATCAAACCAATCACGGCAATACGCTTGGCGATCATGGGGCACCTTTGGATGTGAGAGGAGTGGAATCCGCATTCAGAGACTTGGTGCGCGCAGTCAGCGCGGCGGCGTAAAACGGCGGCAACCAGTCCTGGGGCGCTGGACCATAGGCGTTCACCGCCCGGTTCATGATCTCAACGGTGGCAGACCGCCCGGAAATCACCGCGAGTTCGCGTGCAAAGCCTTTGAGGTCCAACTGGCAGACCACGCTGTGCCGACCCTGCTTGATCAGGAAGCATCTAGAACCGGGTTCGAGCTGTTCCTTGATCAACTTGAATTCGTGCACCGTAAGTCCAAATCCCTCGATATAGTCCTCGCGGGTGGCTTCGTTATTGGGCAGGAAGATTTTTGTCGGCGTCTGTTCGATCACCGATCGGCTGATCGGGCTCTCGATGACCTTTCGGGGGGACTGGGTCGCCATAAACATGACCCCATCGAGCTTTCGCCAGGTCGGCAGGCTCGTATCCGCGAACCCGGCAAAGGACGGATCGGCTAGGAGCGCTTGGAACTCGTCCATGAAGCAGACCAGCCGGCGAGTCCCCAGTAATTGGCTCACGACGTGGAGCAGGTACGCGGTCATCGGCGTACGAATACCTAAGTGGTTGAGCTGATCCGTGCAGTCAAACCCGATGAGCGAATTCGCGGCCAAACGTGGAACAATCAAATCTTCCGGGTTATCGAACGCCCACGCGTAATCGCCCCCCGTCAAGTGGCACCAGGGCGACAATCGGGCGTACACACCGTCCGCCGTCGTCGGGTCCAGGAATTCAATGAGCCGAGAGATCCGGCGCTCTGATAGATCCAACGCTAACGTCCCGCGCAAGGCGAGCTCTAAGTCCGATTCCTCGCGCACGGGTAACATCGCAGTGCCCTGCCCGTTCTGCGCCAACAGCCGCAGCCAGGATTTCAAGAAATCCACATTCGCGGGCGTCGGCCGCAACTGCAGCGGATTGCAGCCGGTCGGAATGCCGTTCTTCAAGGGCAGATACTCACCCCCTAAGGCTCGGACCAGGATCTCAAGGCCCCGGTCCTTGTCGATAATCACCTGCGTACAAGCGAACTTGGTCAGCATCGAAATCAAAAACCCGATGATGACCGTCTTGCCCCCACCCGTCGGGCCACAGAGAAAGGTATGCCCTACATCGCGTCGTGAACCGCCCTCAGGATCCTTAGGGTCGGACGCATGGAGTGAGAAAAAAAAGGGCGAGCGCGCGGACGTGATGAGGAGTGTGAGGGCGTCACCCCAATGATTGCCGCGCGCCCGCCCAACGGGGTAGTTATGAAAGGGAGACATCGCCGCGAAATTGCGGCTGGTGATGGGGGCCTTGCGCAGGCGCCGGCTAAAAAAACCCGGAAGCTGGCCCCAGAACGCCGCCTCCAGCGCCAGATCCTCGCGTGCGACCGCCATATTGGTCTCGGACAGAATCCGTCGTGCAATCCCGACGCGGTCATTCAAAATCCGTTGCTGCGCGCCCACTTCGGTCTTGTCGTAGCGCGAGAACGGATCCGTCAATACCAGGAGCGATAAGTGATGATCCCCCATGACGAACTCGTCCCCGGCGAGGGCATCGAGAGCCTCTTTTAACTGCGCGGCCTGAGTGACGGCGAGGTCGCCGGCATTGAGCATGCGGGCGTACTGGCGTTGCAATAATCCCTGGCCGCTCGCCTTGGTCAAGAAGGTGAAGGACTGCGTCAACACCAAGGGAAATGGCGCCGACAGTAGCGCGTGAAACATTCCGGTTACCGTGGGCGTGGGGTATTCCTTGATGCCGAGCATCGCGCCCAATTGCGTGTCGGTGGGACTCCGGTATTCGATCGATTCGACGCCAAAGATGGGGCGGGTGGTCGAGAGGATTTCGTTAAGCGGCGCCCGCGGCAGTGGCAGTCGCTGCCACTCGCCATTGATCAAGACGCCTAAGAACTCCAGAACCCGCGAGCACATCTGACCGCGATGCTCATAGAGACCCAAGGGCTCGATTTCGTACCGATCGAGGGAAGCTTCCAGCGTCTGTCGCAACTTCTCGCAGGCGTCGAGGGCGGATCGCAGATCAAGTTCCACAGCGCCCCGCGACGTGCGCGACAAGATCTTTGACGTCCAATTCGTGACCACGCCGGTGGTCGAGCGATACACGGTCGCCAGATACAGCTCGTTCACCATCAATCGCTCGCCGCTGATCCGCTCTTTATAGTGCTCGTTGAGCTGCGAGGCGAACTCGTCATCGAATGCTCCTTGCGGATAGGAGCGCTCGCGGCGGCGGATGACGTGCGTCCAGAGCGCGAGATTGGGGCTCGCGACGTTGCGCAGCGCGATCGCCAGGCGTTCGTGCCAGTTATTGAGCTGCTCGTCATCGGCGGATTCAAAGCTCGCACCGGAGAGCTTGAACGCCTGAACATAGTCGCCCCACTTGGTGCGAATGACATGTTCGGAGACATGAGCGGTATAGGGAATTTGGCTTAAGCTTAAGAATTCCCGCCGAACGAGCGCGTCACGCTGAGGGAATACCGGAGTTGATTGAAGCGTGCGTTTCATAGTCGTCCTACACGTAAACGGTGGGCGAGGAACGGCGGCGTCCGGGGGCGTTCGGCGGATCGAGCGTGAGCGGGCTGTAGCTGTCGCCCTTCCACGCCCGAAGGTTCCCGGCCAGCGCCGGCATGCGGGTTTGGGCCCACAGCATCCCGAGCTCAAAGAACCGAGCATCACGGGAGCAGAGCAACATGCACACGCCGTGGATCGGGACCGCGAGCAGCCAGATGAGCGGATTCTTGACCATGAGGAAAATCTCCATGGTCACGACCATGTTGATGAGGAGGGCCAGGTACGGCACGCCCCATCGGGTGGGCGGACGGGTGGCCGCGACGAAAAGCACGTCGGCTGCAAGTCCTTCGGTGGGTTCGATCAATGATCGCTCCTCTAGACGCCGAACAGACCGCGGACCCAAGTGACGATCGGCTGTGCCGCGAACACGAGGCCGATGCCGACGATGACCCCCAGCGGCCAGCCCCAAGAGATACGGCCTGCGGCCGCCGCGATCCCTAAGGCCATGACCAGGAGCACGGCGACCGGGGTCGCGATGGTGATGACCGAGGTGACCAGGTTGGTGGCCCCGGTCGCGAAGGGGGACGCGGCTTGGGCCAGGGCAAGTTCCGGGGTTGCGACGGCGACCATCAAGCAAAGCACGGTGAAGGCAGCCTGCGCGTTGCCCATCAACTTCAGTCGTTTCATCCGGGCGTCTCCCCTTAAATCAGTGGTGGCAAACTGTCGCGAGAATCGCTAAGGCCAGAGCCCCGGGCGACGGAGCGCACCGGGTTGATGTCGCGATGGGTGCTAGTCCACCATGCGAATCGTCATCAGAGCAGTAGGTGTTTCCATCGAAAGCACTCACGAATGCTGAAGGGTTACCTGATCCGCAAGGAGCGCGCCCCAACGCATGTCGTGTCAAGGCTGCATTGTTGGTGAATTGACGGCCGATCGAGGGACCGCACCCTGCGCGCGGCCGCGCGCCATTTCCCGCAACACTGTGCGACATTGCAATCGCAGACGAGTCGTCGCAGGATGATGCACATCGAATAGTTCGTTGCGAGCGAGACAGCGATGAATACCCACAATCCGGCATGGACCCGCGAGTCGACGAGCGACGCGATCAAGCAGGGTGCGCGACGCGCACTGCCCGTACTCATCACCGCGCTTCGCGTCACGATTTACGCGGTCCTGGCCGTGCTAAGACCCTTCATTGTGGCAGGACTCTCCATCCTGACGCTGGTCGGCCTCGCGACGTCGCTCTTTTACGTGGCGTTGGTGCCCGGCAGCCATTTCCCGACCGGCCTCGTACTGATCATGTCGGCGGTGAGTGCCGTCATGATTGTCGTGTTCTACGCCGTGATGGAATTATTGCTGCCGCAATAGGTCGCGCGACGTTCTTCTGACACGATGTTTTGTTCTGCACAAGGGGCACAGCCCGTGTCGGGGCCCGAGTCGGTCGAGCACCATCACCTCCGGGCAGCTGCGACAGCGCGCGAGAATCAGCGTGTGACGCTGGGCGAGTTCGGTGATGAGCAAAATAGCATGCTCTAAGGAAATGAGCGGATCGGGTAGCAATGCACGATAGACCTCGAAGGCGCTCATCAGGCACTCCCCCCGCGTGACGCTCGGCAAGGAACGTGCCGCATCCGGCACGACACCGTCGGGAATCGCTTGCATTTGTAACGCGATATACGCGAATGCCGCGCTTTCCCGTGCAATTTTAAGTGACTTGGAAAAATACGCCGGCTGATACGGCGATACGCCACGTTTGCAGCGGGTTCGCGTGGCGCTCGCGTAGGATTGACTTAAATTGTAGATCTGAAATTTCGACAGCCCGTCCACTGCGTGATGGTGCGCAGGCGTGCGCCATGCTCGACCATCGACAACGCCAGGGTGTATTGGCGCCGCTCGCCTTCGTAGCGGTCAGCGGAGAGGCGCATGGCGCGACCCTCCTCGGCCGGTGGTCGATGGCGAACCCACTAACCATCGCTCGATCGTCGAGCGCAGCCACCCCCGGGGACGGCCTCGCGGTGCATTCTTCTTCGGAAACAATCCGCGATGCATCCAGCGATGGATCGTGCATCGGTGTTTGCGGGTCAGATAGACGACATCCCGCATCCAAAGGATCTCATCCATTGCGATTCCTCGAGTCACAGTCCTGTCACGCGCGGCTGGCCGAGTCGTCAGTTTGGCTCGCAGACTCCCCGATGGCCCATCGATCGGTAGCGATAGCTGCGCTTGATCGTCAAGCGAAGGGTGCGTACGCGACGGCGGGCGGCGCTTCATGGCGCCCCTCGCCGCACCGTCGATGTGTGACATCGCTGCGAAGCCGCCCACCCGCGCCGTGTCATGGCGAGGATCCCAAGTGGGCGGACAGCCCTGCGGAACTTCCCGCGCTCACCTGCAGACACCGCAGCGTCATCGATCGAGGATCCGGGCTCGCCGCGCCGCCCCCGCCCTCCACCAAGTGAGTCCATACGTCGAGTTGGTCCGGCCAGCGAGGCCGAACCCGATCGGGATGGGTGCGAGCGATCGTCGCTAAATCCCGCACTCCGAGCGCCCGATACGCCGCAACACCCGCCGCATTCATCCCGAGCAGGACTCGCGCAACCGCAGGACTTACGTGGATGAGGTACCAGGAAAGAAGGAGCATGGAGTGTGCCAGCGACAAGGACTGCTCGGTCGGCAACCACGGGCGTCCCGGCTCTATCGAGAGCGCCAAGCCGCTCTGGTCTGCAATGCCCCGGCCGTGACTTACACCCCAGAGATTCACATCTCCGAGGAACACACCGCATCGAGCAATGGTCTCTCGCTCAGGCACGGTGAGTCGTGCGACGCGTCCTCGCAGGGATTCAGGCAACGGAAACTCAAGGTTGTCCGACCGTGCAGAGTCGACGAGCGCGCCGAGGAGTTGACCATTGACTGCGGCAACCGTATCGAGCAGTTCCTTGAGCACCGCGGGCTCAAACCGCCGCCAAGGGGCGTATGGGGTACGCTGGGATACCTCAGGTATTGGCGAATTTCTGGTGATCATGGTCGACCTTGGGGAGAAGGGCTCCATCTGTCGTACGTCCAGTCTTAAGTGCGTTATATTAATAACTCGCTTTGACTGGCTCTGTCAATAATCCGCCCCCGATGCATAGGTTCCCCACGCGATTTAACCATTTTTGTGTTATTCTAGTGACGCATACCGTTGCAGATGGCTTCAGGAGCACGCCAGAGGCACAAGGGTTGAATGACCAATAAGCAGGTTGGGTACCAGGGCCGAGCGGGATGGGATTACGAGCACAATCCCGGTGTGCAACCACAGCGACTCACGGGCACGGAAAGCGGCCGACGAATCGGCTCGCCATGAGCGATCCTATCAACGAGGCGGTGACCGGGGCGGTCGAAGAAGTCCTGGCGCCGCTCGCACAACTCGCGATGGAGATGCAAATCGGGGCGAGTGAGTTCACTCGCTTGATCGAACAGGCGTTTATCCGGGCCATCGAGCAAGAGGCGGCATCGGCCGGTCGCCCACAACCCGGTCCCAGTGCGGTTGCGGCTCGCACTGGACTCACTCGCCAGCGGGTGAGTCAACTTCGGTTATCGCTCGCCGGAGCGACGTCGGTGGTGCCCGAGCGGCAGCCGCAGACCTTGCGCATCTTATCCGCCTGGAAAACGGACCCGAAGTTCTCTGACTCCTCCGGATCACCGAAGACCTTGAGCGTTCGCGGGCCCCTTTCGTTTAGCGCCTTGGTCAAGCGGCACGGTTCGGGCCTTCGCGCACGATCGATTCTGAAGGAGCTCGAGCGCATCAAGGCCGTGCGATTCACCAAAGACCGCCGAGTCGAGATGATTCATCGGGCCGACGTCGATGCCGCGCGAAAGGCCCAGGCCATTCGCGACTTAGGGGAATTTGGACGAGAGTTCTTGGAGACCCTCTCGCACAATGTCTTAAACCCCGAGACACCACGCTATCATCGGCGAGTCGTCGGGCTGCACGTTAAGACCGAGGAAGTGCCTAGGCTCGTACGTGACGCGGGCTCACAGGCTGGTATCTGGGCGCTTGCCTTCCAGGATGCGCTAACCGACAGTAACGTCACCGTGAAGCCGGGTCCGAGCGCACAGAAGGCGACGCGGTTGAGCGGACATTTTTTCATGAGCGAACGGCCGAACATCGTGACAGCGGTTGTACGCCCGCGATCGAGGCGCCCTCCTCCGAAATAGAACGCAAAGCGATTCCAAGCTACCAGGTAATATCGAAAAGTTTCACGTGCCGCGCAGTGTTACCAGCCGCCATCATTCTGTAAATAGTCGACTGCCCGACGCCGATGGGCTTACAGACTTCGCGCAGGCGTAGATAACGTAATCCGGACGGCTTCGATGCCGTGTTTGCCGGCGGCGCTGGACACGGCTGGGCACCGCATAGCCTCACATTTGCCCGTGTTTTACAGGCTTTTTGCGACTACGAATCATAGTGATTGCGACGCCGATCGTCGGCACCAATATTAGAACCCCGAGCGTCAACCAATCGTTCAGCCTCATCCCTGTGTCCATTTGGTCGGCACTGTAACACGGGTGTTTGTCGCCTCGGTGAGTTGGGGAAGGGCGTACGCCCTGTCCCGCGATACCCGTCCGGGCTTTCAGCTCATAACGCCCAGCCCCCGCGCCAGCGCCAGCGCCTTCCGGTGATTTGGATAGTCTCTCCGTAATGATGTTGAGTACGTCACAGACTTGCGCTTTGGTCCCCGGATCGTTCGAATGCGTCACATACACTCGTATTCAACTGCCCGAGAATATTCGACTCCTGAAGAGACCAATTAAGGACTACCGCATGCCATCGGACAAGGGCGAGGTCGTAATAGGAGTGGATCTGGACGGCGTCTGCGCCGACTTCTACGCGCGCATGAGGGAGATTGCAGCCGAGTGGCTTGAAGTCAGCGTAACCAGCCTCACCACTTCTCCAACCTTCGGCCTGAAAGAATGGGTGCCTGGGCGACGGTCAATATGAAAAGCTTCACCGCTTCGCGGTAACGCAGCGCCAGCTCTTTGAATCAACCCCGGTGATAGATGGTGCCCGACGAGTCTTGCGCAAGCTGTCGGATGAAGAATACCGCATTCGCATTATCACGCACCGTCTGTTTCTTCCATTCTTTCACGAAACGGCTATACGACAGACAATTGCATGGCTGGATTCAAATGGAATCCCATATTGGGATCTCTGCTTCATGAAGGAAAAAGGCCAAGTTGGCGCCGATGTCTACATCGATGATGCACCCCACAACATTGAGGCACTTCGGAAACACAATCACTATGCAATTTCTTTCGCAAACAGCACGAATGTCAATGTAACAGCACCTCGTGCAAACAACTGGGACCAGGTGTATCGATTTATCAAGGATCGTTTTCCGGAATCCAAGATCACTCACGAAGAAGCAATATTGAGCAAGAGCGCTACTGCGTAGCGACGGGCGTCTTCTGCCGCCATTGATGGCTCAGGCCGAGTAGAGCGACGCGTCCAGCGACAACCCTAAGCCGCGCTCGCTGGCCCGATCATGCTCGAACACATCACGACCCCAAATTTCGGTGTAAACGGCAGTAATCAGTTTTTCCAGCACTTCCCTGACAATTTGCGGCCTTGGTATGGCGTAACCCTGCAGCAACGGATAGCGCGTGACCTGCTCCAAATGCCATCTGCTCAGGAGCTCTATTGCGGACTGCTCGGCCGCGCTGAATAGGGTTGGAACGTCGAGGCCGTCCGCGCGCGCGCGGCCCAGCGCTTTGACCAAATTGTGCCCGATCTTAATCAACTCGCGTTCCGTCGCGCCTTTGTTGAGCGCGAACGCCTTCAGCGCCAGCTCAACACTTTGCCCAAACATGAAATACAGCGGGAACCAATCCCTCATCTTGTCCGCCGCCGCATACGCATCGGCCGCAGCCGCGAATGAGACCGCGTTCTGTAAGAGCACGCCGTCCAAGAGCTTCGGATTGTCCGGCGCGCTACGCATTCGACCACGCCTTCACGGCATCCTGCGTAGCCTTGACCACAGTGCTGATCAGCACAGCAACTAGCGCTCTGGCGTCGACGTAGCGCTCGACAATGATTGCTTCAAGCATCGGCCGGCATTCCCTGTCGGGGGCATACGTCGCGGGGCTTGCGAAATCGCCCATATAGAACACGGGGCCGCCGCTGGTGCCCTTTGGGTGAACTGCATTGATTGTTTGCCCCTGAACATTCCGCGCCTGCTTCTTTGGGATATCGACAAACAAATGGTCGGTCGTGGTTTTCGCCCACGGCCCTACCGCTTCATGTGTCAGGTGTCCCGGACCGACGTGGTTCCAGAATTCCGGGTTCAGCTCGCGCCGTGTTGCGTGCATGGGTTTGTTCTTGGAGTTGGGATAGCCGACGCATAGGTACAGCACTTTCTTCTCGGCTTGCCGTCGATTGTTGCTGACGGACTCCGGACCGATGTACCTGACGTTTCCCAATCGGTCGGCGAGATCCGCGCCAACCGCAATCACCGCGAAGTCGTGGTGGTCTTGCTTTCGATCACCGTCCGGCGCCTCGGTTAGGAAATACCGACCGCTCAACGGCGCCAGAGCTACCTCCCCGCCAACCCAAAGCTGCCCATGCTTCTGTTCATCCAGTACATGCGCAGCGGTGGCGAGGAACTGTTTCCCATCGATGCGGAGCAAGGTGCATGTTCCGACGTGCGTGCGGGACCGGCGGTCCGATGCATAGATTGGAAGGATCGCCCTGCCGAACTGCGCCATGACACGCCCAGCGCAATAATCCGCCCGCTCGCGTATCGCATCATCCACGGATTTCAAAGCGCCCAAGAGCATTCCCGACCGCGGAAAATAGCACTTTAGCCCACCCCTGTAATTTTGTACAGTACTGGCATGCGCGCCCGGAAAGTCCTGAAGCTCAGCGACGATTTCGGGCAGTACGGGATTCTTCTGGAGTGTGCCTGCGGGCATACCCGCCGCTGCAACCCGCACACATTGGCAGCGTTCGCCGGGTGGGACCAGAGATGAAGGACATTGTGCGGCGACTGCGCTGCTCAAAGTGCAACGCACCGCGCGGGCGGTACCGATGACGCCGCCGTGCGGCAATTAGGGCTACTAGCAATGCAAGCCGCTTGCACACTACAATCGGCGTGCGGGCGGCAGGAGTCGAACCTGCTCAGGGGAATCTCTACCTACAGCTGCCACTGTGGAATTGATTTGCCCCGGCGACACCTTCTTGCCGCCGCGTCTCGCCAATTGCGCCACGCCCGCGCGGCCCACGCTACGTCAGGCCCCGGGCACAATCAAGAGTTTTTGCGACAATCTTGACCCCCTCAAACCTGTTCCGTCATCAATAATCATCGTCAGTCATTCCACAAACCGCGATGCGCGAAAATCTGGTGACCAAAAGCGCGATTGAGTAGCGATCGCGTCCGCTTCGCGTCGTCAGAGCCCCTCGTTTAAACCGATTCTTCGGCGGGGAACTCATTTACAACAAGCTTCGCTTTCTTCAGAACGAAATAGATTACCCATATCGCAACCCGGAACAGACCTTGGTTAGGTGGTCGGGGTGACTCGATTTGGGTCGTAGCTGCGGAGCCTATCAGGGTGTGCGTGAAGCCCGCGAAAAGAGAATAAACAACCGCGCGATGCTTGCCTTGTAAAGACAACAATCGACCCCAGGTATGCCCCTCGGTAGCAGTCCGCTATCGGGAAGCTCAAATGCGGAATGCGGATTGCGTTATTTAAAGTGCGATAAGGGTACAACGGCATTTAAACTTCGGGGAAATGGCGCTTGCTTGCTGACAAGACCCAAGGCTGCCGCCCACCCGGTGTAATTGTCACGTGAAATCGGGAGGGAGCGATCGGGTCGCGTTCGGTGCGTGGGACTTCCGCAATCTCAAAACCCCCTGGAAGTTTTCGCCTGAGACAGAAAACCGTCATCTCTTCGACGAAGCAACAAATTCGACTTAGCACGTCTTTTGTAAATTCAGTTATTGGCTTTTGATCGAATCTCGGTTCTTCCGCTCGAACCGGAGAGTTGTCGAGTACATACGAGACTTTCAGTGCTGGAAATGTACTGTGCTCCAAGTCATTTCTCATAAGAAGTAACGGTTCAGACCACTGGCGCGTAGCGAGCAAGTAGTCCGCTAGCGCCGGATCAAACGCCCGGGTCTTTTTAATTCCCAACTGAAAGGGCGATTCCTTCTGAAAAAGAAATCCGATGTCGATGCCAAGATATTTGGTCAGAGTCTGAAGAGAGTGCTTGATGGTGCGAACTGCCGTGTTGAGGAAGCTCTCCAGATCACGCTTCATCGAGCGGTCGATGTTTTCACTGATACGAACCAACCGACCATTTGCACTTACAATCGCTCCGGACTCGACTTTGGCTCTGTGTTGCTCCCAATCCTTGGCGATGTCCTGGCTTGTTTCTCGGGCGCTTCGAAGCCCGGACAAGATCGGGTCGTAAAGTTCGTCAAAACGGTTTCGCCCGACTTCATCGTCATACACTGCGTCCCGAATCTCCATTACGCCCATCATCAACCTGGCGATAAATGGTGAGGTCGATCCTTCGTCTCCAATTCTTTGAACGAGAATCTTTGCTGTTTCTCGCTGGATCGACATATTGGAAGAACGACGCTCAAATGCCGAAAGGGTTTGAAGGAACTGCTGCGAGTTAATGGGGAGTACATACGAAACTTGAACACCACCGGTACCGCGAAAGTATTGAAGGTCCGCCGCGGATACGCTGGGCACAACGCCTTTCAGAAAGACGAGAAATAAGTCTAGCGGGAACTTGCCGCGTACGACAAATACTCCACCGTCCTGCCACTGCTGATACTGCACCGAACCAAGCTTCTTTTTTCCGCTTAGGATATTGAACGTATCCTGTGGAAGGCGCGATGCTATTGCCTGCTCTCTTGTCAGGGGCACAAGCTCGTTTGCGAGATTGAACTGATATGTCCTAGTCGCCGCGCCGTGAGACGGCATCTCCTTGATCAGCTCACGATAGTCGAGAACCTCCGCGCTCGGCTGGAATATCTTGATCCTACCTACGATAAGACTCGCGACTTTGCTAAAGGTCAGATCACCCACCGGTCTGATTACTTTCTGCACCCATAGGGAAGGCGACGGTGAACGTGCAGCGATTGCTTCTGCTGGAAGGAAAAAATCACCGCTTTTCTCAGACGCTGGCATGTGTGCCGAGTAGTTGACAAGTCCGGTCGATAACACTGCGACTGCATCAGGCCAACAGTGCGATGGCATCGAGCCATTCAAGCGGTCCATCTCGGAAGATATCTGATCCAATGTCACATCGGCGTTTCTAGCAACCACGATCCCCGTTGTCATGTGGGTATCGCCCTCAAAAGGCTGAGGACGATCTGTCTTCCTGACGGACTTCACTGCCCGAATGCGCTGATATGCAGTAGCCAATGCCTCAAGCGTCAGCACGTCGTAGGAATCGATTACGGCCGCAACCTTGTCGATAGGAACCGCTCGCGTTTCGCGCTCACCGTCGTAAACGACACTCGAAAACGCTTCCGTTGATTTGCCAGCATTATCAACAACAATCGCGCTCGCTGCCTTAAACGGAGTAATAATAGGTTTTAGCAACTCATTAATGGCATCCCCAAAAGGGATTGCCGCATCAAAGGGAACATTAAATTTCACAAAGGATCTCGTCCGATGATTCGTGCAGGTACGCCGTTGAGTCGATGTGCCGTAACCTTGAAGTGAGCCGCGAACGTAGGCTTGCCGAGGGACGTCGGCTCGAAACGACTGGTTAGGACCTACCGGAACTTCGTACAGCTAAGCACACGATTCGCTGCCTCCTTGATTGCTTTCGTGTCGCCGTACAAAACCTCGCCAAGCTCATTTCGAACCTCCGCCGCCTGCTTTTCTCCATGAAACGCAGAGAGCGCCTTCCGAAGGTTTCTGCGATCCCACGCGTGCATCTTATAAAACAGAAGATCAAGCTCTGACTTTGGCGGTTGCTTGCGGTACGCGGAAGGATTCTCACTTTCGGCAAGGAAATAGGCTCGTATCGGTTGGACGGCCTCATTGAACTCTTTGCGCTTGTCCCGCCCTAGAGACAGCCTGTGCCCGGTCAATAGACCAGCGGCAAATGTGAAGAGCCCGACAAGAACTGAATCCACGATACGTAGGTCCTAACAATGAGGTTGAGCGCCGCGGGATTACGGTACCGCCGAACGAAGGTGCTTTATCCGAATCATCGCCCCCTTTTTTTTGGCCCATCGAAGCTGCGACCCACGATCACTCGAACCGCCTGCGTAGATCTCTACTCTTTGCTGAGACGCGCCCCGAGCTTGAATTGCCAGAGTGTGAAAAAACCCCAACCGACCGTGGCCAGGATGCAAACGATTAGCCAGTTCAGGATTTGCGACAACGCGCCGGGGACGAAGATTGCGCCGAGCCGGAATGGATTGATGTCCGGATAGTCAAACGTGAGCCATTGTATAAAGGCAGCAGCCAAAAGCACCACGCCGATTGCACGCGAGACGAAACGAAGTATGGCGCCCACTTTTCTCCTCGAACTCTAACTACCAATTGAACGCCACAATCGTCGCGGTATTCTTTGAGTGCAATAGACCATTTGCGGCTTGATCGGTCAAGCATCCGCGATGAGGAAACGGCAGAGAAACGTGACCCATCACTCGCTTTGCGAAATGACTGCAAACAGGAGGGCAGTTTGGGGACCGCGCATTTCCGGTTTTGGCCGACAGCCGCCCCACGGCGGCCGGCTGAGCAGTCGTGCGCCGCCATGACCGCAGATAAGACACCGTAGCCTGCTGTTTCTACTGGACATTGCTGAAATCGGTACAAATCGCTCTGTCGATTCGCTCAAGAGCGTCCACGCACGATTTGCCTTTCAACTCAGGCGCCCCGTTTCGAGCCGCTGAGACTGCAAGATGCTCACCCATTCGGCGATGCACTGATGCGCGAGCAGCTTCCCCGAGACGAGTTGCCCCGCCCCTATACCGGCCTGAGCGACCTGGAATACCCCTTCCACGATCGCACCATCACCGTCACCACGTGTGGCCGCATCTGCATCGGGCGCAGAAAGATCAATTTGAGCGGGGTGTTTGCCGGCCAGAACGTCGGCATCAAAGAGGTCGAGGAGAAAATCTGGCTAGTCACCTTTATGAACTACGACCTGGGGTTCTTCGATCACGAGACCGGCCGGGTCGAATGCGCCGAAAACCCCTTCACTGCCAAACATGGATTCTAGGCGGCAATGCACGATCGCCGCGTTCTCCGATTCTTGATTCTGCGAGCTTTGCAGCTGCGCAACGGCGCAGATCTTACGCACGTTGAGGTTGCTCGGTGACGCGACTAAAGTGTTACCTATGTGTCCGGTATAGAACGTTACCTATGTCCCCGGATAGGACCATGTACAGTTGGTCGGGGTGACAGGATTCGAACCTGCGACATCTACGTCCCAAATTCTCGAGCGCAAAGTGTACGTTTGCGTTCCGGCTGACTGTCCGCGCGTTGCAAACCAACGCAATGTGTCGCCTCCCCGTGCAATCGAGCGTGGCGTGGGCTTTCAACTCGCATACGTTCAGACGTAATTTCGTATGAAACGCACTATCGCAATTTGCTGCTTGAGTGCACAGCATATGAAAGCCTCGAATCGCTTGGGAAGGTGACAGGAGAACACTAGATGATCAAAACCGCTCGCGGAGCCGATTTTAGCAACGGCATCTTAGGCAGCGAAACCGCACGACATCAGTGTCTGCCGCTTCGATATGCTCCAAATCGCGCATCCAACGGCGTCGCGAAGGATCATCTTATGGCGGGAGTCATGCAAATGAGCGCGATCTGCGGTGGCGAGTCGCTTAGGATTCTGCGCCTGCCGCAGGTCTGTGGCCTCACGGGTCTCGGTCGCTCAGTGATTTACCAAATGGAGGCGGATCTTCGCTTCCCGCAGCGGATCAAGCTTGGCACCCGCGCGGTCGGCTGGCTCGAACAGGAAGTGCATGCCTGGCTCTTAAAGCGCATCGCGGCGAGTCGCGGAAGCGACGATCGGAAAACTTGATCGATTACGCCGCTTGACTGGTCACGGTCGCCACCGGCGTTCTTGATCTCAGGCGATCGAGATAATCCGCCCAGCCCTGCATCATCTCTTTACGGCCCGCGAGAAATGCAGTGCGGTTATACGCTCGCCCGTTAGGATCCTTGACCGCATGCGCGAGCTGATGCTCGATCCATTCGACCCGGTATCCCAAGACCTCATCGAGCACGGTGCGGGCCATTGCGCGGAAGCCGTGACCGGTCATCTCGTCCCCGGTATAGCCCAAACGCCGCAGCGCGGCGTTCACGGTGTTCTCCGACATGGGACGCGCCTTGGTCCGCTCGCAGTGAAAAAGATAACGGCTCCCGCCGGTGAGCGCGTGCAACTCGCGCAGGATCTCTAGCGCCTGGCGCGAGAGTGGGATCAAGTGGTCCTGCAGCATTTTCATCTTGTCGCCGGAAATGCGCCATTCGGCTGCCGGAAAGTCGACCTCCGACCATTCGGCCCGGCGCAGTTCCCCTGGGCGCACGAAGGTTAATGGCGCCAAGCGCAGCGCACACCGCGTGCGCTCGCTGCCGTGATAGCCATGCATCGCACGCAGAAGCTCGGCAATGCCCTCCGGGTTCGTGATGCTCGCCAAGTGCTTACCTCGGGCCGGGGGCAATGAGCCCCGTAGGTCCGCCGCCGGGTTGCGACGGGCACGGCCGGTCGCAATGGCGTACCGAAAGATCTGCCCGCAATAGGCCAGACAGCGGTGCGCGGTTTCGAGCGCGCCGCGCGCCTCGATGCGCCGTAACGTCTCGAGGATTTCGTCGGCCTCGAGGCCGCTGATGGGCCGGCTTCCCAGCCAGGGATAGAGGTTATTCTCCAGGCGCAAGAGGACTTTTGAGCTGTGGCTCGCCGCCCACGTGGCGGAGAACTTCAAGTACCACTCCCGGCCCACCGCCTCGAAGCTATTGGCGCTCGCGAGCCTCGCCGTGCGCTTGTCTTGCTTCTTTTGTTCCAGGGGATCGACGCCGCGGTCGATCAGGCGCCGAGCCTCCAGTTGTCGCCCGCGCGCCAGCCCCAGCGGGACCTCGGGGTACGCCCCCAAGGACAGCTTTCGATCTCGCTGGGCGAAGCGGTACTTCAGGCGCCAGAGTTTGGACCCATTCGGTTCCACCAGCAGATAAAGCCCCCGCCCGTCACCGAGCTTGTAGGCCTTCTCCCGGGCTTTCGCGTTTCGGATGGCAAGATCACTTAAGGGCATGCGATTCGGTTCCTGAAAAGGGGGCCCGGGCCCCGTGACTTCTTGTAGAGGCCCCTAATCAGGCCCCATTTCGGGGTGGCTGTCTAGGAGCGGTTCAGGACGTCTCCGGACGATCAAAACGCTGTATTTACAGGGGCTTGCCGCTCGATCCGACGCCTTGGCGGATCTTAGCGGAAGTCCTCGGAAGTGGGGGAATGGTGGGACGGCTGGGCACCGCATTGCCTCACATTTACCCGTGGTTTGCAGGCTTTTTGCGAATAGGAATCGAGCACCTACCCCGCCACCTACCCCGTCGCCGTGAATGTGGTATCACTCGCACTCACCGGACCACCCCATCCTCTGGCCTTACGACTCAATCGATCGCGCGAGGGGCTTGGCGCGGAATCAGTGAGCGGCGCGGGCAGGAGCGGCCTAGGGCGCGATCCGCCCGACCCCGTGCGGCCGTAGCGCTACTCCCGGCGTAGCACGTCACACGCACCCGCTCCCGCGCGCTGGCTGTACACCCATGTCGACCCCCCCACTGCGCGCGCCAAGCCGTCAAATGCTCTTATGCCTAACATAAATATTATGCCACGGCGTCAGGTCAACTCATGGCTCAATCGGAACGCGACGATCTCGCCCCAGAGTCACGATCGATCGAACAGATCATCAATCTCGTCGGTCCTGTTGTCCACAAACACTGGCGTCGATATCTCCTGTCGACGCTCGTCGCCGCGAAAAAACTTCTCCTGGCGATCTTCGACGCCATAGCTGTGCATGAGTTCCCGCAATTCGTGGTGAGTAGGCCTAATCCCAATCCGATCCAGCCACTCCTCGATCAATCGCTCTACATTCTCCTCCGCGCTTTCCGTATCCCCATATTCCAGTTCCTCAAACACATTCGAGTCTTCAATTTCTTCGTCGAGATTGTTACTGAGATAATCGAGCGCCGCGGTTCTTAAGCGATCGGTGGCCTCATCGTGGCGTGGGTGCTCAGCACTCACGTTCTCAACCGCGCTCGACAGGCATTGCCATTCCACCAGACTGGGACCCTGCTCGCAGGCTTCCACCACGAATCGGCAGATGCGATCTTCATCCACGAGCCGGTTCTCGATTCCCCAAGTGACGACTTTGGCGGTGCACAAGAATTGCGTCGGCACCTCTTCGCTCAAGATGAATTCCAGCGTCTCCTCCGCCTCAAGTGCATTGGAGGCGGCAAATCCCGGCACTCGTAATAATTCCGCGAGCACCGTGGCCATGTACGATCCCTCAAAACCCGCATAACCTGCTGCGTTCCCCTCCGCGAGGATGGATCGCATTACGCTCACGCGCATGCCGCCATCGATGAATCCATTGCGCTGAAGGTCAGACAGTGTCTTCAACGAACTGTCGGAGCGAAGGCTTAGAAAGCCGGTGCGCAGTGACGGGGCATCATTGGCCATTCGACGGAGCACAAAGTCGCCGATTGACGGGTTGTACAGATCAATGAAGGGCGCATCGGCGATCTTCCCCTGCAGCCGACGCGAAAGCATCGAGCCGGTCAAATGTCTCAAGTTAGAGAGAAAATCCCGTCGACCGCTCATCGCATGGTTCTCCGGTCGAGCGACAAAACGCATGTAGGCCTCCGCCAACTCGGACTCTGCGATGGGCTTGCCGTTCAGCGTGACCAGCACGATGATGGCCCGACCGAAATCATCTTGCTGCGCGGTAAAGGGATTTTCCCATACGTCCGTCGGGTTATCGAGCGTGCCGCACACGTGGCGCCAGTAATGATCCGCCGAGTATTGTTCTAGCCGCTCCGCATCCGTAATAAAGCTGATTAATCGCGGGTTAAAATTTTGGTGCGCAACGACCTGTCGATAGCGCTTCTGTTTATAAAGTTCTTCCACGTATTCCTTCGGCAGCGCGGAGTGCCAAATGTGACTGTAGAGAATTCGGGCCTTGTCGATATCCGCCAACGAGGCAACCCGCAATTCAAACTCATTCCTATCGATGTTTTGATTCTTCAATCGATCGATCAGGAGCTTGCCCTGATTCAAGATCGTACTCCGCGAGGTGAGAATAAAGCGCTTGTTGGAATCCTTATTGATGCGCCTCATGAATTGGACGATGTGATTTCCCTCCTGACCGGATAGCGCTTGAAAATAGTTGCGCCCGAGAAAGTCGTCAAAATAGAAGATCTGCTTTTCATCCGGCAGATAAACCGCCTCGGCTTCCCGGACATCATCGACAATGGCGACAAATTCATAGCCTTCGGCGATATAGTGTAGGGATAGGTGTTCGGCCAGCGTTGTCTTGCCGATACCGGGCTCGCCGGTGATGATGACCACGCCGAGGCGCTCCAGTATTTCAAGCGCTTGGTTGTGGCTCGACGTCAGCACGTATTTCTGCGCCGACGCGATGATTTCTTCCAGGGTAAACGCGCTGCGATCGAAAATCGGCTTATTGAGCAAATGGGACAGCACGTTGGTGCTACAAATCCACAGCTTGTAATGCCGTCGCTCAATCGATGGGCGCTGCGCCAGCAAATCATTGAGATCTTCCTTGCCTAAGATATCCGAGGCGGAGGCGATAAAAGGATCGAGCGCCTTTTTAATCGCCGCCTTATCCGCCCGTGACAGCCCATTGGACACGGCGAGTAGGTATCGATCGGGATGCAGGAGGGCGACCTTGACGCGTTCCTCGTGAGCGAGTTTCCATATCAACTGTTCAATGGGAGTATTGGCGTAGTGCTTGCATTGGAGGATGACTTCTTTGCCATTCGACGAGAAGTACCGGCCATCGACCCCGCGGTCCCTGCCCGCCTTGAAGCGTTCAAAGCGCTTTCCCAGCGTATCCCCCAACAGATCCGCGCACAGCATCTCAAATTCTTTATCGTCGAGAGTTCTAAAGTCGTAGTCCGTCACACCCGCCACCCTCCTTGGATCTCAAGATTGCAAGACCTACCGGTTTCTCTTCCTCAAAGCTAGAGACCCCCGGAGGCCCGCAATGCGGGCTACAGTTTACAGCCAATGACAATCGGCGTCGCTGCAATGCAAAGCGGTGCCTTGTGCGATTCCCATCCAATGCATCAAAGATGATCGACCGACACGGAGGTGATATGGTCGTAAAATGGGAGCAATATCAAGAAGACGCTGCCGGGTTCTTTCGCTCGATGCAGGTCAGAGCGGAGACCAACTTCCCAGTGCATGGCGCTCGCGGTAAGCACATGCTCGATGGTTTCGTGAAAGGCGCGATCCAGAGGTACACGCAGCCTCGCGGTCCACGCGCGTCGAGGATGCTCAGGCTATCTCGCGCCGATAGACGTAACAGATAAAATCACTGAACGCCCGATGCGCGGCGATCCGCACCTTCCTTCTGCTTGGGCCAACATACCCACATGCATCACGATAGAAGTAGCGCATTTAGCCATGCTCTAACCCATTCGCCATTGTTAGCCCGCTCAAATAGAAACGCGCCACTCTGCTCTAGAGCGGCCCATCGTCGGTCCGCGTGCGTCAAAATCGCTTGCGCCGTTGTTATTCCGCTTGCCATGTCAGATTCGCGTTGAACAAACCAATACATGTATTGTCTCCAACCTAATCGGACCCATGCGTCTCCCGAGTGCGTTCCAAGGAGCGCCAAAATCTCGCGCGAGTAAGGATTCGCGTCCGCTCTTGTAGGATCGATCAGCCCGATCCGCAATAGGAGACGTACATCGTCCTCGCGCAACCAGGTCGCAAACTCGTCGTCGGTCCAATACGGCAGCACGCGGCCTCCCTCTGCTGGGTCGTCCCATCGACCCGGAACGAATCGCCTGAGATTGAAAAACTTGCCTGTGGCCACATCGGTAGCGCCTGCCGATTTCCAAAGCAACATATCCAGTCCGCTGAATGCCACCAAAACGCGCGATCCTGCAAACTCTAAAGCTCGAATTAGGGTTATAGCGCCTGCAAGTGCGTCAATATCGGTGCGTTGGACCCTTGGCTGTAAGTCATCGTAGAAAACTAGATAGACGCGGTCTACGCGAGTTCGGGTGACAATTGAAGCAATCCGCTCCGCGACGCCTGGTAGTCCGATCTCGGGCAGATAAACGATGGTCGTGACCAAGGTTGATATATTTTGCGGGTCCGCCTTCTGATGGAGCATGTCTGCACAGTTGACGACCCAGTCGTAGTACGCCGGGTCAAACGTCCGCGGAATCACCGCGGGCGATGCAATCGATGTGGCGCCGACCCGCTGCCCTTCAAGTAGCAACTTCCGGCAGCGCTCCTCCCACCAGCCCACATCCCCCAGATCGGCGGTTTCAAAATCGCTTGTCACATGAGCCCATTGTGGTAGCGACCCACGATCGCTTTTCGGCTTGTAAAACTGCGGGTCCAAGACGATGTCAAGCTGACGGGCGCGGGCACCTAGCGCATTGAGCTTCTCCACCACCTCATCAGGTCCATTGTTCACCGGACTTAGGACAATCCCACGAAAGGCGCTGAGGGCATCCTCGCCAACTAGATTCCAAGAATCATGTCCCATCTGATGAAACGCAGGCATTTCACACCGCCGTAAGTGCGTCGATAAGGTCTTTGGGATTTCTGTACCGCTGGGCTGGCCATGGCGCCAGGGCACGCACAAGCGCTCCGAATCCCGCCGATACCAATTGCTCGCATGATTTGGCGGGTACGGCTTGCCGCTTCGCTACTCGCATGATCGCAAGCGCGAGGTCATTTTCGGGTGCGAACGGATGACGCCCAATCGCGCACTCCGCCAGCACCAGTGCAAGTCCAAACTGATCTGTACGCCAGTCAATGAGAGTCGCTTCATTGAGCAGTTGTTCCGCAGACGCATAAAGTGGCGTGCCTGGTCCTTGCGGCAAGAAGTCATGAGTGAGTGTCGGTGCGTCAAGCATGCGAACAATCCCGAAATCCGTGAGTACCACTTCATCGCCCGTTCGGAACATGATATTAGCGGGCTTGATGTCTCGATGAACAAGATTTCGGTTCCTCAAGTGGTCAAGCGCGTTCGCAAGAGCGAGGCCCATTGCTCTGACAAGAGGACCATCAACCTTACCCCGCGCGAAGCGAGCCGCGAGCGTGCCGTCCGCAAGATACTCTTCTATTGATATCCAGAACTCCTGCCCCCCCGACATTAGCGCAAATGTGTCGTGCAGTATCGCAACTGACGGATGTGCGCAGCCACGAAGTGCAGCAGCCTCCCGCTCAAATCTAGGCTTTAGCGATGGCGTGATGGGCGCGATTTTGAGCGCGAATCGTAAACCATTCTGCTCGATTAGGTAAACGCGCTTGTGCGCGCCCACACCCAATTCATCGATCAGTGAAAAGTTACGCTGCTTGCAGACGACTTCGGCGACTACCGCCGAGTCCGTTGCTATTGGCATTTAACGTCCTGTCCAACGTCGTATGTGCGCGGTTCGTAAGCCATTCCATCAGCGGTTGCGTCGGGCGCGCCTCTATGAGCACTGAGAGGCTACGCGCGCTACACGCACAAAGACCCACACCATAGCGTGCAAATGTCTCGCCGTAGGACTGAACGCGAGTTGCAACGTCTTCTGGTAAGACGACGTAGGCTCGGGCTGCGAAAGTTGTATTTCGGTAGGCCTGGTAGCACGCCCGACGCCAGTTGGTGAGCTTTGCCTCATATGCGATTAGCTCGCCGTGGGGAGTTCGGGCAAGAACGTCGGTAACCCCGGTTCGATAATCCCATTCAGTCAGCGTTTGCAAACATCCCCAGGGAGTTCTCCCCTCATTCATGATTGCGACCAGGGTTTGGACCAGTTGGGCCTCCGTCTCAAATACCATATTTTGCCTTTTAGTCATGGCTAAGTGAACTGGGTACACAGTATAGCGCTAATGCACCTCACGCGGCCGACGTAAAGCGCTCGAAGCGTAATGATAGTCGCTCGCGGTCCGGGTAATCCTTCGTGCGATTCGGCAGATGGATGGTGCCGCCGTTCAACCTCTTCAAGGATTCGAGCATCGGCCCGTCTTTCTGGCTGAGTAGCCGTTCCGAAACATGCAGCCGATAGTCAGAATCGATGCCGATCAGATGCGCATCAAAGGCCGCATGATGGATCTTCGAAAGTGGAATGCCATTCGGAATTACCGGCTGACCGAACTTCTCGTCGCCGTCAGAGACGATGTGCGCCGCGTCTAAAAGTAGCGACTCAGGCAGGCCCGAGAGGGCACAACGGCCATTGTAAGCCCCAATGACGGCTTCCCGGAAGGACGCCTGGTGAAGCCGTTGCTTGACCGCGCGCAGAGCATAGCGCCGCTCCAAGACCGTCTCCGGGGGTGATAAGACGCTTTGACCTGGCAACCCAAACGCAACATGAGCCCTCAATGACTGGGCGTCGCAGCCGGAAATGAACACCGGGACCATGGCCTGGTAGCGACCAGGGGCGATGCCGAGAAGATATATAATCGGTATACGGTTCTCGAACGCTTCACGGAGCCAGCGGTTATCGGCAGCGTTTGGATTTCGCCCCATAAACGCATATTCGATCGTGTCGTCACCGTCGAAAATCTGCCGATGCACCTCGCGCTGATCGTCGTACCAGACCTTTCCGCCCGGCTTCGGGAACACGGTCTTGATGGACAGTAGAAATTGCATTTGCTGCGGCTTGAATATACCGCGCTGCGGATTAATAAGCGGTATGCGCTCGCCCTCAAACAGAAACCCAGGATTTAACTCTGTCGCGGTTAGATGATTATGGACCTCGCCCAGCCTTCGCAAATGCTCGAAAGCGGCCATGCGCATGAGCGTGTCACGATCGGCATCAGCCATGCGAGGCAACTTTTTCGGGTTGGGCCGCCGCAAGGTAATCACTAGGACGAAGTGCCTCACGCAGCAATGCGTCGAGAAGGCGGGCGCGGGTGTCGTAGCCGACGGCGAGACTCGCCTCCAACCGGTCGCACAAAGCCATTAACTCTTCGATCTTGGCGACAATGCGAACTTGCTCGGCGAATGGCGGTAATGCGATTGGCAGACGCTCTGTCTTATCCTTTCCGAGAGTGGGAACGCCAGTGTTCTGATTCATTTCCTTTGTTAGCCACTTCACTGCCTCAATTCGTCGTAGGGTCCAAAGCAAAAACGACGGTAGTATTCCGGCAACAGGCTTAATAACAAATATCGTGTGACTAAAGGTGAATCTCTTTAGAGGAGGCAAGAACCGAGGAAGCCCGAGCCTACCCTTTCGCGCGAAAACTATGTCGCCTTTAGAAAAACGACATAGATCGTTCTGTGATTCATAGAACTCTGCGCGAACCAATTTGGCAGTCGACGGATTCCATCCATCAAGTCCCTCAAATTCCTGGGTGGATAGTATCGGTACAGTTCCACCATCATAAGGAGGGTATCTATGACTAGGGTTTGGGTCACTCACCAAAGCAACATCAGAAAGTGGCAGCATCTCCCAGTTTTGCGGGAGCCCCGCAGGGATGTCGGTATCGTTAACAAAGAAAGGAATCTTGGGGACCCTAATTCTACGGTCGGCAACCAGACGAGCTCTCTCAGTCGCGATGCGTTTCAGTAACTCCGAAGCCGGTTCGTCATTCGGGTCCTGGCTTGCGAGTTTGCCAGAGACGGCAAGATTGAGGATGGTATGGCGCAATTGCGCGATCTGCTCCGCGCGTATCGTGATGGCTGGCAAGATCCCGAGCGCAAAGCGAACATCATCCTCAAAGGTCTCGGAGTCTGGCGTATTGAGTCGGGCGAGGCTCGCCGCTGTCAGCCGGTCGCGTGTCGCCTCACGTTTCGTCCGCGCCATTTCCAGCCTGTCGCACAGGGCCATCAATTCATCGACTTTGCATTGCACAGAAGGCGGGACAAGGGGGACGGGAACGTCTGAAATCCTACTGATACTCAGGGAAACATTCGCTGTTCCAATCATCTGCGAAACCAGCAGTTCTTCCTTGAAAGCCGTTAGATATTCAAATAAGAACCGCGCCGAGATTAGTTCGGGCGCGTGTGGGAAGACAGCCGCTAGTATGCTTCCTAGAGCAAATTTCCCCTTCTGGAAATGCAGACGTTGCAAACTGGCCTTCCCATGTCCGGCTGAGGACACTAGAGGAACGATTGCTCCTGTGCCATCAAAATCAAAATGATCGCAACTCGCGCGGTCCTCGGCTGTGACTACAAGCGGATAGGGTCCCGGTTTTGCCCTCTTGATTCCGGTCAAGCCCTTTTCGATCCGTGCGACAGAACCAAGGCGAACAAAGCCGTAAGGGCTCGACAAACCGGCGGGCAAGGCGTCAGCGGAAAACTCTATGTCAACATTTTGCGTACGCCTCTTCCCACTCTGGACGAGCGCCAGTTTCAACTCGTCAATCATCTCTAACATAAAGATGCTATCTGCCTTGCCCTGAGTCTTCGGCGTCAGCTTGCCCGCGGCCGCAAGAGCGACGATCAGCTTTCTCAGTTGCAATACTGTTTTCGGAGCGTCCCCCAGCAGTTTGAACCCGTCGATCAGATTTGCGGTAATCATCCGGCCAGTGCTTCTGCCAGGATGGTTTTTAGTCGGTCGCGAAGGCTTGCCGTCTCAGCCTCAGTGGCAACGAGGCTGGCAAGCAGAACCTCCGGATCATCATGGTCATCGGCCACACTGTGTGGATTCTTGATGTCGAGGTTGTAGCCGCGCGACCTCACTTCGTCGGCGGTGACTTTCCACGCCTGCGGCGTGACCTCCCGACCTTTACGCTGGGCTCCGCCCCACCAGTCTACGCAACCTTTGAGATGCTCGAACCGGATTGGTTTCGTCATTGAATAGGCTTTCTGACCATCGGGCATATGATGCTCGTAAAACCAGATATCTTTGGTCGGCTCGCCCTTCTCGAAGAACAGTAAATTTGTACCAATCGAGGCATACGGTCTGAATACGGAGTTAGGCAGACGGACAATCGTGTGGAGATTGCACTCCTCCATCAGGTGCTCCTTCAGCCGAGTCTTTACCCCCTCGCCGAAAAGGGAGCCGTCGGGCAACACAACGGCGGCGCGGCCATCCTTCTTCAATAGGCGCACAATAAGTGCGAGGAACAGGTCCGCCGTCTCACGCGTACGGAACTGTGCCGGGAAGTTCGATTCGATCCCGTCTTCCTCCCTTCCACCGAATGGCGGATTAGTCAACACGATGTCCACCCGATCGGATTGCGTGTAGCTAATGTAAGGCCGGGCCAGAGTATTATCGTGGCGCACGAAACTCGGGTCCTCGATGCCGTGTAGCAGCATGTTGGTAACGCAGAGCATATGGGGAAGTTGCTTCTTTTCGACCGCGTGTAGGGCCGCTTGCATCTTCTGCTCGTCTTGCGGTTTCTTCACGTAGCGATCGCGCATGTGCCTGATCGCACAGGTCAAAAACCCGCCCGTACCACAGGCCGGGTCAAGGAGGATTTCACCTGGACGAGGATCAATTCGATCCACCATGAAGGCTGTAACGGCGCGCGGCGTGTAGTATTCACCTGCATTGCCAGCGGATTGCAGATCGTTCAGCACCTGCTCATAGATGTCACCAAAGTGCTGGCGTTCGGCGAGATTGTTGAAGTCGACGCCGGAAATCTTGTTGACGACCTGCCGCATCAGCTGTCCGGACTTCATGTAGTTATAGGCGTCCTCGAATACATCCTTGACGACCCGGCGGCGATCGCCAGGCTTACTGGAAGTCGCGAGATTCTTGAGTGCGGGAAAAAGATCGTCGTTGACGAAAGCCAACAGCTCGTCGCCGGTAATCCCTTCTGGATTGGCGGCCCACGCCCGCCACTGATGTTTCTTCGGCAGGGGCGAGCGGTAATCCGCGCTGAGCAACTCGAGTTCCTGATCCTGGTCGTCAATGATCTTGAGAAAGAACATCCAGCACAGTTGGCTGATGCGCTGTGCGTCGCCATCGACGCCGGTGTCCTGGCGCATGATGTCTTGGATTGATTTGACGATGTTACGAACGGACATGGCTTACGCGGCTTCCTGATAAAGGGCAGATTGGAGTTCGTGGACGGCATGCTCGAAGCCTTGCCGATCGCCGAATGCCTTGATGAGTTGAACGACGCTGCCCATCGCACTGAACGGCGCGATCTTGAGCACGTTAGCATCGTCAAGATTGAGCACGCCCTCGTCGGCATACTTGACCAATAGGGCATCGAGCACGGCACGGGCTTGGGGGCCATATTTCGTGAATATATCGCGCTTCTTGACGTTCTCGGCGCGCTCGCGACGGGTCAGCGGCTTCTTGTCGAACGCGACGTGACATATGAGATCGAAGGGATCGAGGTCCTTTCCCAGCTCCTCGGCAATTGGGTCGAGTGGCAGGCCCTCGGCCTCTAGTTCTTCGACGATCGCTTGCTTGCGTTCCGCGCCCTTCCAACGCTTGAGAAAATCGTCTAGGCTTGCGAAGCGCCTTTTCAGCGCATTCTTGGTGAAGTCGCGCAAGGATTCCGTGACCAGCTTGCCGTTCTCATCGAGATATTCGATTCGTTCGGCAATGATGCGGGCATCGACGCCATCCACATACACCTTCCGTATCCTGCCGCCGTTCAGTGGTATGCTGATGTCGGGAGGGCCGTCAACAATGGTTTCGTCGTTTCCGGGCTTTTCGGGTAACGTTTCGCCGTCCTCGTCGGTGGGCGGCACGTCGTCGGGCGGCGCGATGGGGTCGCCGTCGGCGGGCTGGTATATCTGCACTGGCTCGCCGTCGAAGTCGGGATCGGCGAAATGACTGGTCGCACCCCTAAAGTCGATTAGGGTGAAATAGAATTTCTTCGTGTCCTCGTGCACGCGCGTGCCACGCCCGACAATTTGCTTGAACTCGGTCATTGATCCTACTTCGCGATCAAGCACGATCAGCCGGCAAGTCTGCGCATCGACTCCGGTTGACAGCAGGCGCGAAGTGGTCACCAGCACAGGATACGGGGATTCTGGGTCGATGAAGTTGCCCAGTTGATCTTGCCCTTCCTTATCGTTGCCGGTAATCCGCATAACGTAGCGATTGTTCTCGGCGACGAGATCAGCATTTTCGTTAATGAGCGCTTGCCGCATGCGGGCCGCGTGTTCCTGATCCACGCAAAATATGATGGCTTTCTGAAATCGGTCGCCGCTCTCCTTAAGGAACTCTGAAACCTTGCGTGCAACCAGCTTCGTCCGGGTTTCCAGCACCAAAGAGCGATCGAAATCTTTGACGTTATAGATGCGGTCCTCAATCTCCTGACCCTCACGGTCAAGGTGGCCCTTTTCGGGCCGGTAGCCCTCTACGTCCCGGTCGATATGCACCTTGACCACCTTATAGGGAGCCAAAAACCCGTCTCGGATGCCTTGTTTCAGCGAATACGAATACACCGGATCACCGAAGTAATCGCTGTTCGAGACGTACTCGGTCTCCTTCGGAGTAGCGGTTAGACCAATTTGGGTGGCGTCGGAGAAATAATCGAGAATCTCCCGCCATGCAGAGTCATCCGCAGCGCTCCCACGGTGACATTCGTCTATGACGATTAGATCAAAGAAGCCCCGTGAGAACTCCCGAAATAGCTTTTGGCTCTCCTCCGGTCCCGTAATGGCTTGGTACAGGCCCATATAGATTTCAAATGACGAATCGATTCGACGCTTCCTGTCCAGGGCGATCGTGAGGTCGATCGAGCTTCCGTCGCTGCGCTCGATGGTTTTAGAGCCGGTCGATAGCTTAGCCATGGCGGCGCCGAACGGGCGGAAATCATTCACCATCGTCTGGTCAATAAGCACATTGCGATCGGCCAGAAAGAGAATGCGCTTTTTCCGGCCGGCCTTCCACAACCGCCAAATGATCTGAAACGCGGTATAGGTTTTGCCGGTACCAGTTGCCATTACAAGCAGAATTCGATCACGACCCTTAGCGATGGCTTCGATTGCCGCGTTGATGGCGGTGACCTGGTAGTAGCGCGGCGCTTTGCCACTTCCGTCGTCGAAATAGTCTTGTAGAACAATCTGCTCAGCCGCCGTACTCAGCCGCTTCCATACTCTGTAGCGATTCCACAATTCATCGGGTGACGGGAAGGCATCGAGCGCTAGGGTCCTTTCCGTCTCGCTACTGTCGCCGGTGCGGTCGTGGAATACGAATCCATCGCCGTTCGAGGAGAACACAAACGGAATACCGAGGGTCGTCGCATAGTCGAGACCCTGCTGCATGCCGTCGCCGACGCTATGGGAATTGTCCTTGGCCTCAATCAAGGCGAGGGGGATGTTGGGTTTGAAGTACAGAATGTAGTCAGCGCGCTTGCCCCTGCCTCGACTCACCAACTTTCCACGCACAATGATGCGGCCTTTGGTAAAGCCGACTTCCTCGCGAATTTGCAACATTTCGTCCCAGCCGGCCTTGCGCAAGGCCGGCGTGATGAACTTCGTACAGATGTCGCGTTCGCTTAGACTTCCTTTGTCAGTAGTCATCAATACCCTTGAATGGCCGTGTGCCCCACCCGCGCAGTATAAGTGCCGCCCCCAGCGTCGTACCGGCGAAGCGGTCGCAATAATCACTTATGAACGTCAGTCGATAACTTTCCCTATAATGTCCATTAACGGGAGAGTATACTCCTCACGCATGGCACAAGTCATTGAATTGTTGAAACGACGCAAGCGCACGCCAATCCCCGTAAGTGGGAAAGTTACTCCACCACGGCGCAAAAGTAACCGCGAATCGCGCACCCGGGAGTACCTGACGCCGGCCGAAATGGAGACCCTGCTCGAAGCCGCGGGCTCCGGGCGCTATGGGCAGCGAGACCGGACGTTACTGCTCGTGATGTACCGTCATGGCCTGCGTGTCAGCGAAGCAATCAGTTTGCGCTGGGAGCAGTTCGATATGAAGGCAGGACTTCTGTCGGTCCAGCGCTTGAAGCACGGTGTCCCCTCGACTCACCCGCTCCGTGGTCCCGAGTTGCGCGCCTTACGACAGCTACGCCGAACGTGGCCGGCCAGTCCATACTTATTTGTTTCCGAACGTGGCGGGCCGATGACCGCATCCAATGCTCGTAAGTTAGTTGCCCGAACAGGCGTGGTCGCGAAGTTGCCGTTTCCGGTCCACCCGCACATGTTGCGCCACGCCTGTGGTTATAAACTCGCCAACGAAGGCCACGACACTCGATCGCTCCAACATTATCTGGGTCATAAAAATATAGCGCACACGGTGCGATATACGGAAATGGCGCCCGATAGGTTCAAGTCGTTCTGGAAAGATTGAGCGACCTAGTCTGACCGTCGACTCGGTTGAGGGCGGAGCGCGTGACGCGGTCAGCGTCCCCAGGTCTGTAATATCTCACGCAGACTCGGTACGGGTACTGGTTTAGCGACGCAGGTGCGTGTCCTCAGAGGCTCAGTTCGCAACACTCAATTATCGGCAGGCGCCCGATACGCAATTTCTTAGAGATCACGCTTGGCGCGTGCTCTCTCTCTCGCCACAAGCTCTAGAGAGAGCCGTTGCCCCAGGTCATACATGAACTTTTCTAGTCCGGTTGTTGCAAAGATGACAATCGCTTCAGACTCTACATTTTCGGCTTCCAAGGACACGTCGGCACCGGCGACAGCCCAGCGCCACGTCTTCTTGACGCGCCCCTTTGCTGGCATTAGAGCAGCATCTCGATCTGCCATTCGAGGCGCGTCCTGCTTGCAGGCCTGCACCGACACCCCGAGACCCGGTCCAAGCGTTTCACATATCTGAAGCAGTCGCTCCATTGATTGAGCGCGACGTTTCTCGCGAGAAGTGATCTCGGTCAGTACGCGCGCTGCGCCATATTTCTCATTAAGTGCCGTCACAAGATCTTGGGCGTTTGCTCCCATACTAATTCCAAAGGCAATTACTCCAACAACATCCCCGATTCGCCGCAGTCGAATCTCAACGTCACGTGATAAGACAGTTGTCGACAAATTGCACTCTTCGTACGACGTCATGATCGGATTCCATTTC
>Ga0307516_10000506_pt1 | contig 51918 bp, 51 predicted proteins | sample 19_EM_MG_FD_203310 | JGI IMG/M metagenome (GOLD analysis project Ga0307516, IMG submission 203310) | Populus trichocarpa ectomycorrhiza microbial communities from riparian zone in the Pacific Northwest, United States - 19_EM | ecosystem: Host-associated > Plants > Roots > Unclassified | place... | reverse complement strand
CTTACTCGATGATCTTGGCGACGACGCCGGCGCCGACGGTGCGGCCGCCTTCACGGATGGCGAAGCGCAGGCCTTCTTCCATCGCGATCGGGGCGATCAGCTTCACGGTGATGCTGACGTTGTCGCCAGGCATGACCATTTCCTTGTCCTTGGGCAGCTCCACCGCGCCGGTCACGTCCGTCGTGCGGAAGTAGAACTGCGGGCGGTAGTTGTTGAAGAACGGCGTGTGGCGTCCGCCCTCTTCCTTCGACAGCACGTAGATCTCGGCCGTGAAGTGGGTGTGCGGCTTGACGCTGCCCGGCTTGCACAGCACTTGGCCGCGCTGCACGTCTTCACGCTTGGTGCCGCGCAGCAGGATACCCACGTTGTCGCCAGCCTGACCTTGGTCCAGCAGCTTGCGGAACATTTCCACGCCAGTGCAGGTGGTCTTCTGGGTCGCCGAAATACCGACGATTTCGATTTCTTCACCGACCTTGACCACACCGCGCTCGATACGGCCGGTCACGACGGTGCCGCGGCCAGAGATCGAGAACACGTCTTCGACGGGCATCAGGAAGGCGCCGTCGATGGCGCGCTCAGGCGTCGGGATGTAGCTGTCCAGCGCATCGGCCAGGCGCATGATGGCTTGTTCGCCCAGGTCGCCCTTGTCGCCTTCCATCGCCAGCTTGGCCGAACCCTTGATGATCGGGGTGTCGTCGCCGGGGAAGTCGTACTTGCTGAGCAGTTCGCGCACTTCCATTTCGACCAGCTCGAGCAGCTCGGCGTCGTCGACCATGTCGCACTTGTTCAGGAACACGATGATGTACGGCACGCCGACCTGGCGGGCCAGCAGGATGTGCTCGCGGGTCTGGGGCATCGGGCCGTCAGCGGCCGAGCACACCAGGATCGCGCCGTCCATCTGGGCGGCGCCGGTGATCATGTTCTTGACGTAGTCGGCGTGGCCCGGGCAGTCCACGTGAGCGTAGTGGCGGTTGGCCGTTTCGTACTCGACGTGCGCGGTGTTGATCGTGATGCCGCGTGCCTTTTCTTCCGGCGCTGCGTCGATCTGGTCGTAGGCCTTGGCCTCGCCGCCGAACTTCGTCGACAGCACCGTCGTGATCGCCGCCGTCAGCGTCGTCTTGCCATGGTCCACGTGACCAATCGTGCCCACGTTCACGTGCGGCTTGGTCCGTTCAAACTTGCCCTTTGCCATCTTGCGCTCCTGAGGCGTTCGAGATCAAAAACTGACTACACCGGTGAGGTGGTGGTGCCCATGGCGCGGATCGAACGCGCGACCTCTCCCTTACCAAGGGAGTGCTCTACCACTGAGCCACATGGGCATCGACACAGGATTGGGCGCATCGAACATCCACCCAGGCCTGTGGCGACATCACCGCCACTCAACCATTTCCAACCTGAAGCCTTCTTCACTGGAGCGGGAGACGGGAATCGAACCCGCGTCATTAGCTTGGAAGGCTAAGGTTCTACCATTGAACTACTCCCGCCCGGCACGCTTGCCCAAGCCCATTCGCTTGGGTCAGCAACCGTCCGAGCCAGCATCCAGGACTCGTTCTTCAAATTAGGTTCGCTGTGGTGGAGGAGGCTGGATTCGAACCAGCGTAGGCGTAAGCCAACAGATTTACAGTCTGCCCCCTTTAGCCACTCGGGCACCCCTCCGCAGCGAGCCTGAGACTATAACACGCTTCCTGTGACAAGCGCGAGTCGCCGTTTCAGCCCGACCGCGACGTGTCTGGGGCCGCGGTCGCCAGCCATTCGACATCGATGCCCGCCGTACGCAAGGCGCCCCAATGCCCACACCCGATGAAGGGCTGCGGCGGCCGGCGCGCCGACAACGGCGACGGGTGGTTGGCGCACAACAGCAAGTGGCGGCCCGGGGCGGCCTGCTCGATCAAGGGTGCCTTGGCCTGCGCGTGGGCGCCCCACAACAAGAAGGCGATCCGGCGGGGCTGAAGGGCCACCGCCTGGATCAGCGCATCGGTCAGCGCCTCCCAGCCACGTTTGGCATGGCTGGCGGGCTGCCCGTCCTCGACAGTCAGGCTGGTATTCAACAGCAGCACGCCCTGGCGAGCCCAGTGGCCCAAGTGACCATGGCTGGGAACGGCGCCGCCGAACTCGCGCTGCAGCTCGACAAAGATGTTGCGCAGGCTGGGCGGCGGCTTGGCGCCTGGTGGCACCGAGAACGCCAGGCCCTCGGCCTGACCGGGACCGTGGTACGGGTCCTGGCCCAGGATCACGACCCGCACCTCGGCCAAGGGCGTCAGGGCCAAGGCCCGCAACGGATCAGCCGGGTAAATCGTGGCGCCTGCCGCGCGGCGCTGCTCGACATAAGCGACCAGGGCTTGACCGGACGGACTAGCACGCCAGGCGTTGACCACCGGTCGCCAATCGGCGGGGACCTGGTCCAGCAGCGCCGGCAACGGTGAGCGCAACCGGTTGTCGACCGCGGTGTCGTTGAACAAATCCATCTCAGCCGAACAGCGCCTGCAGCGCCTGGCCGGGGTCAGGCGCCCGCATGAAAGCCTCGCCGACCAGGAAGGCGTTGACGCCGGCGGCGCGCATGCGCTGCACATCGGCCGGCGCGAGGATGCCTGACTCGGTGACCAGCAGGCGGTCAGCCGGCATCTGGCCCAGCAGCCCCAGCGTCGTGTCCAGCGTGACCTCGAAGCTGCGCAGGTCGCGGTTGTTGATGCCGACCAGCGGCGTCTTCAGCTTCAGCGCCCGCGCCAGTTCATCACCATCGTGCACCTCGACCAGCACGTCGAGGCCTAGCGCAAAGGCCGTCGCCTCCAGGTCCGCCATCTGCGCATCGCCCAGGCAGGCGGCGATCAGCAGGATGCAGTCGGCCCCCATCGCGCGCGCCTCGACCACCTGGTACTCGTCGACCATGAAGTCCTTGCGCAGCACTGGCAGCACACAAGCGGCGCGGGCCTGCTGCAGGTAGGCCGTCGAGCCCTGGAAAAAGGGTTCGTCGGTCAGCACGCTGAGGCAGACCGCGCCATGGCGCTCGTAGCTGGCGGCGATCTCGGCCGGCACGAAGTGCTCGCGCAACACGCCCTTGCTTGGGCTGGCTTTCTTGACCTCGGCGATCACCGCCGACTGCCCTGCCGCCAGCTTGGCGCGCAAGGCCGCGCCGAAACCACGGGTGTCGCGACGCGCCTCGGCCTCTTCCCGCAACGCCGCCAGCGGTCGCGCTGCTCTCGCCTTCGCCACCTCGCCGTGCTTGACCTCGACGATGCGGCGCAGGATGTCCGGCACGCCCGCCGTCCCGCCCGCCGTCACGCCGCAGCCGGTCGGAACCGGTTGGTCACGGCGACGAACTGGCTCAGCTTGGCTTGCGCCGCGCCAGAAGCCACGGCCTCGCGCGCCCGCTTGACGCCTTCGGCCACCGAGCCGGCGACGTTGGCGCAGTACAGCGCCGCGCCGGCGTTCAGCAGCACGATGTCGCGCACCGGGCCGTCCTCATTGGCCAGCGCACGCTGGATGCATTGCACCGACTCCTGCTGGTTGGCCACCCTCAGCACCCGCGAGTCGTAGACCGGCAGGCCGAAGTCGCTCGGGTGCACGACGTACTCCCTGACTTCGCCGTTCTTCAGCTCGCCCACCATCGTCTCGCCGGACAGCGAGACCTCGTCCATGCCGTTCATGCCGTAGACCACCATCACATGCTCCGAGCCCAGGCGCTGCAGCACGCGGACCTGGATGCCGACCAGGTCGGGGTGGAACACACCCATCAGCTGGTTCGGCGCCCCCGCCGGGTTGGTCAACGGACCCAGCAGGTTGAAGATGGTGCGCACACCCAGCTCCTTGCGCACCGGCGCCGCATGCTTCATCGACGCATGATGGTTGGGCGCGAACATGAAGCCGATGCCGGACTCTTCCAGGCACGCCGCCACCTGTTCGGCGTTCAGGCCGATGTAGGCGCCCATCGCCTCCAGCACATCGGCGCTGCCTGAGGTGGACGACACGCTGCGCCCGCCATGCTTGGCGACGCGCGCCCCACCGGCAGCCGCCACGAGCATGGACGCGGTCGAGATGTTGAAGGTATGGGCCGAGTCACCGCCCGTGCCGCACAGGTCGATCAGGTGCGTCTTGTCGACGATCTGCACCGGCGCTGCGAACTCGCGCATCACCTGCGCGGCGGCAGCGATCTCACCGATGGTTTCCTTCTTCACCCGCAGGCCGATGGACAGCGCCGCGATCATCACCGGCGACATCTCGCCGCTCATGATGCGGCGCCACAGCGCCAGCATTTCGTCGTGGAAGATCTCGCGGTGCTCGATGACGCGAACCAGCGCGTCGGTGTTGCTGATGCTCATGGTCGTCATGCGGGGGTGGAGAAGAACTCGCGGACCGCCGCGATGGCGGTGTCGATGCCAGCAACATCGACATCGAGGTGGGTCACGAAGCGCAGGCCGATCAGGCCGGTGGCCAGCACACCGCGCGACTTCAGGTGCGCCAGCAGCGCGGCGCCGCGGCCATCGGCCACCTGGGCGAAGACGATGTTGGTCTGCGGCGACGTCACCGTCAGGCCGGCGATCCCGGCCATGCCTTCGGCCAGGCGGCGCGCCAGCGCATGGTCATCGGCCAGGCGCTCTACATGGTGGGTCAACGCGTGGTCGGCTGCGGCGGCCAGCAGGCCGACCTGGCGCATGCCGCCACCGGCCATCTTGCGCACCCGGTGCGCACGGGCGATGAACTCGCGCGAGCCGCACAGCGCCGAGCCGATCGGCGCCCCCAGGCCCTTGCTGAAGCAGACCGAGACACTGTCGAAGTGGCGGGTGATCTCGCGCGCCGGCACTTTCGAGGCGACCGCGGCGTTGAACAGCCGCGCACCGTCGAGATGGATCGCCAGGCCACGCTTCTTGGCCAACGCCGACGCCTGCTCGATATAGCCCAGCGGCAGCGCATTGCCGTTCCAGGTGTTCTCCAGGCACAGCAGCCGGCTCTTCGCGAAGTGCGAGTCGTCGGGCTTGATCGCCGCCTCGATGTCAGACAGCAGCAGCGTGCCGTCGGGCTGGTTCGGCAAGGGCTGCGGCTGGATGCTGCCGAAGACCGCGCCGCCGCCGCCTTCGTAGCGGTAAGTGTGGGCCATCTGGCCGACGATGTACTCGTCGCCCCGGTCACAGTGCGCCAGCAGGCCGCACAGGTTGCTCTGCGTGCCGGTCGGCATGAACAGCGCCGCCTCGAAACCGAGCAGCGCTGCGATGCGCTCCTGCAGCGCGTTGACAGTCGGGTCGTCGCCGAACACGTCGTCGCCCAGCGGCGCGGCCATCATCGCCTCGCGCATCGCTGGCGTCGGCTGCGTGACGGTGTCGCTGCGCAGGTCGACGAACTTGCCGCCGGCTGCGCGCCCTGAAGCGCTGGCGTAGTCAACGGCACTCATGCAGGCACCTCCTGCCGGCTCATCGTGATGAAGTTGCGCAGCATCGCGTGGCCGTGCTCCGAGAGAATCGATTCAGGGTGGAACTGCACACCTTCCAGCGGACTGGCTGTCCCGGCCAGTTCACTGTGGCGCACGCCCATGATCTCGCCGTCTTCACTGGTCGAGGTCACTTCCAGCACCTTCGGCATCGTCTCGCGCTCGATCGCCAGCGAGTGGTAGCGGATCACCGAAAACTCGGTCGGCAGATCGCGGTAGACGCCTTTGCCGTCGGTGCGGATGCGGCTGGCCTTGCCGTGCATCTGCACCTGGGCCCGCACGACCTTGCCGCCCAGCGCCGCCCCGATGCTCTGGTGACCCAGGCACACGCCGAGGATCGGCAGCTTGCCGATGAAGGCCTGGATCGCCGGCACGCAGATGCCGGCCTCTGCCGGCGAACACGGCCCAGGCGACAGCACCAGCAGGTCCGGCCTCAGCGCGCCAATGCCCTCGAGCGTGATCTCGTCGTTGCGAAAGACCCGCACCTCCTGGCCCAGCTCACCGAAGTACTGCACCAGATTGAAGGTGAAGGAGTCGTAGTTGTCGATCATCAACAGCATCTCAGAACCCCTCTTCGACCAGCTCGGCCGCGCGGATCACCGCCCGCGCCTTGGCCTCGGTCTCTTTCCATTCCAGCTCGGGCACCGAGTCGGCGACGATGCCGGCGGCCGCCTGCACGTACAAGGTGTTGTCCTTGACGATGCCGGTGCGGATCGCGATCGCCACGTCCATGTCGCCGGCAAAGCTGAGGTAGCCGCAGGCGCCGCCGTAGATGCCGCGCTTGACCGGTTCGAGCTCGTCGATGATCTCCATCGCGCGGACTTTCGGCGCGCCGGTCAGCGTGCCAGCCGGAAAGGTGGCACGCAGCACGTCGAGGTTGCTGATGCCGTCTTTCAAGAGCCCTTCGACATTGCTGACGATGTGCATCACGTGCGAGTAGCGCTCCACGACGAAAGCCTCGGTGACCTTGACGCTGCCGGTCTTGGCGATGCGGCCGATGTCGTTGCGCGCCAGGTCGATCAGCATCAGGTGCTCGGCGCGCTCTTTCGGATCGGCGCTCAGCTCGGCTTCAAGCGCCTTGTCCTGCTCGGGCGTCGCGCCGCGAGGCCGCGTGCCGGCCAACGGGCGGATCGTGATCTTGTCGCCCTCGGGCGCATGCTCGTGCCGCACCAGGATCTCGGGCGAAGCGCCGACGATCTGGAAGTCGCCCATGTCGTAGAAATACATGTAGGGCGACGGGTTCAGCGAGCGCAGCGCGCGGTACAGGCTGAGCGGCGACTCGGTGTAGCGCTTCTTCAGGCGCTGACCGATCTGGACCTGCATCATGTCGCCGGCGGCGATGTAGTCCTTGCTCTTCAGCACCGCGGCGATGTAGTCGGCCTTGGCGAACTCGCGTTCCACCGCATGGGCCGGGCCGCGCCGCACGGCCGGCGCGGTGACGCTGTACTTGAGCTTGTCGGCCAGTTCCGCCAGCCGCTTCTTGGCCTTGAAATAGGCCTCGGGCTGGGCCGGGTCGGCGTAAACGATCAGGTAGAGCCGGCCCGACAGGTTGTCGATGACCGCCAGTTCCTCGGTCTGCAGCAGCAGGATGTCGGGTGTGCCGATGCCGCCGGTCTTCTCGGTTGCCGCGAGCTTGGGCTCGATGTAGCGCACGGCGTCATAGCCGAAGTAACCCGCCAGCCCACCGCAGAATCGCGGCAACCCCGGCCGGAGCGCCACTTTGAAACGCTTCTGGTACTCGGCGATGAAATCGAGCGGGTTGCCTTCGTGGGTTTCGACAACCTGGCCGTCGGTCACGATCTCGGTCTTGAAGCCGGTCGCTCGCAACAGCGTGCGGGCCGGTAGGCCGATGAACGAGTAGCGGCCGAAGCGTTCGCCGCCGACGACCGATTCAAGCAGGAAGCCGTGCTTCTGGCCACCCGCCAGTTTCAGGTAAAGCGACAGCGGAGTTTCGAGGTCGGCAAAGGCTTCGGTGACCAGGGCGACGCGGTTGTGGCCTTGGGCGGCCAGGCTCTGGAATTCGAGTTCAGTGATCACTTGGACGGGTCCTTCCGGGGGCCCGCGCCGGTTCCGCAGCAAGCGAAAACTCAGGCAAGGCGGCGGGCCGGGGCTGGCGAGGCGGCGGGGCTGGATTCAGCACGCGCCACCGGGGGAACCGGGACGCTGCGGTCGTCTAGACCATCAACAACGCCATCGGCAAAAGGCTCACGCAGGCCAGCGACGCCAGGGCCAAGCTCCCCGGTCGTGCGACCACGCCATCCATTTGCGCGAAGTGAACATGATGTGGAAAGTGTAGCAGTCGGCCGTGTTTTTTCGGGTTCTGACGCATGGACATCCCGGTAACACTGATTCACACTTTGCCGCCTCATCCGGGGGTTCGTACGTGTTTTGAGGGTGCCCCTGCGAACAAGATAATCGGAAAGGTCGTGCCCATGTGGCGTCGTTTGGGTTCGAGCGCACTGCTCGGAATGGTGATTTCTTTGGCATGCTTGTCGGCCGCCCAGGCCGACACCATCGAAGTCGGCGGTGTCAAGTACGAGACCGTCGAACAGGTGGGCGGCAGCAAGCTGCCGCTCAACGGCGCGGGCGTTCGCTACAAGGCCATCTTCAAGGTCTACACCGCCGGGCTGTACCTGCCAGCCAAGATGAACACCGCCGAGCAAATCTATGCCGCGACCACGGGCCCGCGGCGCGTGCACATCGTGATGCTGCGTGAAATCGACGCCAACGAACTGGGCAAGCTGTTCACCCAAGGCATGGAGAAGAACTCGCCGCGCGACATCTTCGCCAAGTCGATCAACGGCACGATCAAGATGGCCGACATGTTCTCGAAGCGCAAGAAGCTCGTGTCGGGCGACTCGTTCACGGTCGACTGGCTGCCGGGCACCGGCACGCTGATCTCCGTCAACGGCAAGGTCGAGTCGGAACCGATCAAGGAGCCTGAGTTCTATACCGCACTGCTCAGCCTTTGGTTGGGGCCCTCACCGGCCGATAACCTGCTGAAGGACGCACTGCTGGGCAAGGCCCGCAGCAGCGGCCGTGGCGGCAGCGATCAGTGAGTGAACGTTTCTTGCTTCTGTCCACGCACCTGCGTGGCCGGTGTGGATGTACCCGTTTCGCGATTGGTGAGTTGTTGTTGAAGTAGCGGGCGGGCGCGTGATCCGCGTCTGTTCGAGTCGTAATTGCCGGGCCTGCCCGCCATCGTGGGCATCCGGCTTCTCGTGATGACGCCGATGACGTACCTTGTCCGACGCCTGACGTTCGCCAGTGGCTCTGTGGGCTTGGCGGCGCTACTGTTCCAACCGCTCCTGGTAATGGGACAAGCGGCCCCAGCGGCGCCCGCCGCCTCAGCAGCAGGTCCAGCCGACCCGAGCGTCAGCGACCGGGTGAAGAAGGATGCAGCGAGCCCGCTGTACTGGATTCGCCTCAACGCGCAGAAGAACGATACGGCCCCCGCCAAGCCGGCGCCACGCATCGTCGAAGTCCGTCCCGCGGCGCCAGCCACGAATACCGCCGCAGCCCCGCGGCCGGCGCCGAGTGCGCCGACACCATCAGGCGGCGGCACCGTCGTCGCCACCAACGGCGGTGGCGCCGCGCCCGCCAGCACCGGCGGCAGCAGCCACGCAGCCAGCGCGACCAGCGCCCCGGTCGAAGCGACGTCCACGCTCTCCGCCCCATTGCCGTTGGGCTCGGGTGGCGCAACCGCTGGGGTTGCGGCCGGCGCCGGCTTGGCCGCCCCATCGGGTGCATCGGCTGCCACCGAAGCGGCCCGCACTGCCACCGCCCCGGTCGAAGAGCCGGACGACACGCCGCTGGCGCTGGTGAAGGCCAACGAGCCCGAATTTCCGACCACCGTGATGCGCCGCCTTCGCAAGGGCAATGTCCAGGTGCGCTTCGAGGTGCAGCCGGACGGCAGCGTCGCCAACCCGACCGTGGTGCAGACCACCAACCGCACCCTGAACGAAGCTGCTCTGGAGGCGGTGACGGCCTGGCGCTTCCAGCCGGTGCGCTCGCCTCGCAGCGCCGTGGTCGACCTGGGCTTCGACCTCGACAGCTGAGGCCGCGGGCGCCGAGCAGCGCCTAAGCGATCGTTGACAGCGCGATCTCGTCCAGCCGGTCGATCACCCGATCGGCGCCGGCGGATTCCGCCGGCTCGCCGTGGTTGTAGCCATAGCGCACCAGCACCACCGGGCAACCAGCGCCGCGTGCGGCCTGCACGTCGTTGCGCGAATCTCCCACCATCAAGGTGCGGCCGGGCGCCGACCCCAGTGCCTCGCAGGCCTTGCGCAGCGGCAGCGGATCGGGCTTCTTGCGCTCGAACGAATCGCCGCCGAAACAATGCTCGAACACCGCTGAGAGGCCCTTGTGGCGCAGCAGCTCGCGGGCGAAGGCCACCGGCTTGTTGGTCAGGCAAGCCAGGCGCAAGCCGGCCGAGCGCAGGCGAGCCAGGCCCTCGGCCACGCCCGGGTAGACGGACGAGTGCTGGCCGTTGATGGCTTCATAGTGGTGCTGATAGCGGGCCCAGGCTGGTGCATACAGCTCGGGTGCGCCACCGGCCTCGGCCAGTGTCTGGCGGATCAGGTGCTCCGAGCCCTGCCCGACGGTGCGCTCGATGAAGGGTCGCCCGACCACCGGCAGCCCGAGGTCGGCCAACGTGCGCGCCAGCGCCACCTCGAAATCGCCGACCGTGTCGACCAGCGTGCCATCGAGGTCGATCAGCGCGGCGTCGTAGAGCACCCGGCTCGCCGGGTACGGCAAGCCATCCTCCGAGAGGGTCGGGCCTTGATTGGAGCGGCCCGGCACGGCGGCCCGTTCGCCCCAACGCCCACCGGTCCCATTCATCGGGCCAGCTCAGCCCGCATCGCGTCGATGACCTGCTTGTAGTCCTTCTGGCTGAAGATCGCGCTGCCGGCGACGAAGGTGTCGGCGCCCGCATCGGCCACGCGGCGGATGTTGTCGACCTTGATGCCGCCATCGACTTCGAGCCGGATGTCGCGGCCGGTCGCGTCGATCAGCTTGCGCACCTTCTCGGTCTTGCGCAGCGCGCTGTCGATGAAGCTCTGGCCACCGAAGCCAGGGTTGACGCTCATGATCAGCACCAGGTCGACCTTGTCGATCACCCAGTCGAGCACATCGACAGGCGTGGCGGGGTTGAATACCAGCCCGGCCTGTGCACCCTCGGCCTTGATCAGCTGCAGCGTGCGGTCGACGTGGGTGCTGGCGTCGGGGTGGAAGCTGACCAGGTCGGCGCCGGCCTTGGCGAACGCCTGGGCCAGCGCATCCACCGGCTGCACCATCAGGTGCACATCGATCGGCGCCTTGGTGCCATCAGGCTTGACCGAGTGGGGCTTGAGCGCCTGGCAGACCATCGGGCCGAAGGTCAGGTTCGGCACGTAATGGTTGTCCATCACGTCGAAGTGGATCCAGTCGGCGCCGGCGGCGAGCACGTCGCGCACCTCTTGCCCCAGGCGGGCGAAATCGGCCGAAAGAATGCTGGGCGCGATGCGGTAGGTTCGGCTCATGGCGGGCGCTGGCTGGGGGCGGAAAGGGGCAATTTTAGGAGGTGGCCCCAGCAGACTTTCTAGAATGCGCGCATGAGCACCCCGAAATTCACCGTCTCGGTGGTCACGCAGTACCTGCCGGAACAGTCGTCCAGCACCGACGACGTGTTCGCCTTCTCGTACACGATCACGGTCCGCAACGACGGCAACGTCACCGGCCAATTGGTCGCCCGCCACTGGGTCATCACCGACAGCAGTGGCCGGGTCGAAGAGGTTCGCGGCCTGGCGGTCGTCGGCCACCAGCCGGTGCTCAAGCCCGGCGAACAGTTCGAATACACCAGCTGGACGCGCATCGCCACGCCACGGGGCCGCATGCACGGCACCTTCTTCTGCATCACTGACGACGCTCACTGGTTCGATACCCCGGTGCCCGCGTTCGAGTTGTCGCAAGCCCAAGCCCTGCATTGATGACGCGCTGGGACCTGAGCGCGCTGCTCAACGCGGCCGACCCGCGCGCGTCGGCGGCCGAGCAGCACCTGTGGCTCGTGCGCTGGCTGCAGTGGCTGCGCTCACCGGGACCCACTAGCGCCGGCGACAGCCCCGGTGAAGCGGCGGACCCGGCCACGCCCTGGCCGGTGCAGCGCCTGCGCCTGTTCATCGACGTGGTCGAACGCCACCCCGAGCACCGCGAGCAAGTGGCCGCCTTGTGGCGCACGGTCTTCGCCCGGCTCGATGCGACCGGCCTGCTGGCCGATTTCGGCTTCGCGCCACGCCACGGCTTCGTCAGCGAACTGGCCGAGCGCCTGCGCCTGGCCTGCCTGCCCGGCACACCGCAGACGACCGACCTCGGTGCGCTGTTTCCGCAGCTGTTCAGCGGCCCGGCCGATGCGGACTGGATCGCGGCCATCGACGACGCGACGACCGAACGCCTGCTGGCGCTGGCGATGCCCGCCGCACCGTTGGGCGAAGAGCCGTGGCGTGCGCCCATGGTCGAGTCGATCCAGCTGCTGGCCGGCCAGATCCGCGCCTCCGGCCTGTCGGGCCCGATGCGCCTGCGCATGGATGAAGCGCTGCTGGCCGACCGCCCTTTTCACCAGGTCGTGCAGGCGGCTGAGGCGCTGCGCGCCGGCCACCGCGATGGCGATGATGACAGCGCCCGCCTGCAGCAAGCCGGCTACCTGCGCGCCGTGCTCGACGCCTGCCGCGAGGCGGCCGCCAGCGTGCGCGGCCACCTCGACGAACACGGCGTCTCGGTCGACCTGGTGTTCCAGGTCGAGCAACTGCGCGAGCGCGGCGAACGCATCGAGGCGCTGCTGGCCTGCCTGGTCAGCGACCTGGCCGCCGACGCAGCCGTCGACACGCCGCCCATCGGCCCGCGCGGCGCGGCCGAGCTGCGCCACCTGCTGGCCGGACTGGTGCGTTGCGCGATCGAGCGGCGCGGAGTGACGCGGCTGTTCGGCCACCACTACGCGCTGCTGGCGCGCAAGGTCACCGAGCGCAGCGCCGAAACCGGCGAGCACTACATCACCCGCGATCGCGCCGAGTACCGCACGATGCTGGCCCAGGCCACCGGCGGCGGCGCGGTCATCGGCGTCACCGCACTGCTGAAGTTCGCGCTCGGGGCGCTGGCGCTGTCAGCCTTCTGGGGCGGTTTCGCCGCCGGCACCAACTACGCAATCAGCTTCGTGCTGATCTACCTGCTGCACTGGGCGGTGGCCACCAAGCAGCCGGCAATGACCGCGCCCGCGATGGCCGCCAAACTGGAAGGCGTGTCGGCCAGCGACGAAGCGGTCGAGGGCTTTGTCGACGAGGTGGCCAACCTGTTGCGTTCACAGGTGGCGGGCATCGCCGGCAACCTGGCCGGTGTGGTGCCGGTGGTGCTGGCGGCGCAGGGCCTGGCCTGGTGGGCTTTGGGCGAGCCTGTGGTCGGCGAGAAACAGGCCCACTACGTGTTGCACTCGCTGCACCTGCTGGGCCCGACGTTGTTCTACGCGGCGTTCACCGGCGTGCTGCTGTTCATCGCCAGCCTGATCGCCGGCTGGGTCGAGAACTGGTTCGTCTTCCACCGGCTGGACAGTGCCATCGCCTGGAACCCACGCATCCGCGACCGGCTCGGACCCGAGCGCGCTCAACGCTGGGCGGCATGGTGGCGGCAGCACATCTCCGGCCTGGCGGCCAACGTGTCGCTGGGCTTCATGCTGGGCGTGGTGCCGGTGCTGTGCGCGTTCTTCGGCCTCCCGATCGAAGTTCGCCACGTCACCCTGTCGATGGGCCAGTTGGCCGCGGCGCTGGGCGCTTTGGGGCCGGCCTTGCTCCAGCAGCCCGATTTCTGGTGGTGCCTGGCGTCGATCCCGTTGATCGGTGTGCTGAACCTGAGCGTCAGCTTCACGCTGGCGTTCAAGGTGGCGCTGGCGTCACGCGGCCTGCGGGTCAACGACCGCGGGCGCCTGTATACCGCGCTGCGCCGCCGCTGGCGCCGCGCGCCGGTCAGCTTCCTGCTGCCGCCGGCCGAGGCGCAGCCGACACCGCCTTGATCAACCCGGATCGTTCTTGCCCGATGTGCTGTCCTGGCCTGGCTCCTTGTCTGGTTGTTCGCCGCCGCGCCGGCCCGAGAACATCGTCCACCAGACGATGAAGACCAGCAACCCGCCGGCAGCCAACGCTTCGAAGATCAACCAGCCCATGTCCACTTTCCCGCGCCGTGACGGCGCCTTCCACCGATTGTCGTCCCACACCCTCGGCCTGATGCTGGCGGCCACGCTGCTGGCCTCATGCTCGGTGCTGCAGCGCCAGGCGCCGGTCCCGGTCGAAGACCGGGGCGCCACGCCCGCGGCGCCGAGCGCACCGTCGGCACCCGCCTCGGCCGCCAGCGCACCGGTGCCCGCCCCGCCCGGCACGCTGGAGCGGGGCCATGCGCGCTGGGTGCCTTCCAGTTTTGCCGAATTGCCCGGTTGGGGCCAGGACCGCGTCGCCGAACTGTGGCCGGCACTGCGCCTGAGCTGCGGCACCAACGGCGCCGCCGCGCTGGCCGAAGGCTGGGCCACGGTCTGCGCCCAGTCGCGCCAGTTCTTCCCGGCCGACGACACCCAGGCGCGGCAGTGGCTGGAACAGCGCTTCAAGGTCTACCGCGTCGAATCGCCCGAAGGCGACCCGGCCGGCCTGGTGACCGGTTACTTCGAGCCGCTGGTCGAAGCCAGCCGCAAGCCAACACGCAGCCGCAAGGTGGCGCTGTACGGCATCCCGGGCGACCTGGGCCAGCGCAAGCCTTACTGGACGCGGCAGGAGCTGGAGACATTGCCGGCCGCGCAAGCCAGCCTGAAGGGCCGCGAGATCGCCTATGTCGAAGACCCGCTCGACGCGCTGGTGCTGCAGGTGCAGGGTTCGGGCCGGCTGCGTGTGGTCGAGCCCGACGGCAGCGTGCGGCTGCAGCGCCTGGCCTTTGCCGCGCACAACGACCAGCCCTACCGCTCGGTCGGCCGCTGGCTGATCGACCAGGGTGAGCTGGTCGCCGGCGAGGCCAGCTGGCCGGCGATCAAGGACTGGATGAAGCGCAACCCCAAGCGCATCAACGAGGCGCTGTGGCAGAACCCGCGCACCGTGTTCTTCCGCGAAGAGCCATTGCCCGACCCGGCGCTGGGGCCCAAGGGCGCGCAGGGTGTGCCGCTGACACCCGGCCGCTCGATCGCGGTTGACCCGCTGTCGGTGCCGTATGGCACCCCGGTGTGGCTCGACGCAACCGAGCCGTTGTCGAACAAGCCGCTGCAGCGCCTGGTGATGGCACAAGACACCGGTGGCGCGATCGTCGGCGCGGTGCGGGCCGACTATTTCTGGGGCTGGGGCGACGAGGCCGAAAACCAGGCCGGGCGGATGAAGCAGCCGCTCAAGGCGTGGGTACTCTGGCCCAGGTGAAGCCCACACCCGGTGGCTAAGGCACCCGGCTGAGGCGCAGCTGAAGCGCTTGGCCCGTTCCGTCGGGAACGGACCAGTGGCCGACCTCCTGCCATTGGTCCAAAGGCAGCAGCAGGTCGCCGTCGAGTTGCTGCGCGGCGTCGCCGCGAGCGCTGTCGGCCATGTCGGGCAGCGGGTGTTCGAAGCGGAAGTTCAGTTGCACAGGGGCTGAGCCGCCGGGCCATTGCACCTGCACCCACAAGGCGTCGCGCCGGCCGTGGCGACGGCTGCGGCTTTCGATGCCCTGGCCCAGCGCCGTCCAGACCCAATCGGGTTGGGCCGACACATCGTCGCGCTGCAGCGCAATTTGCGCCTGGCCGCCGTTGCGCACGACCAGTCGCGGCGCGGCCGGCTCTGCTATCGCCGTGCGGGTGGTCTGTGAGCCGGGCGCGGCGGTTGACGGGCCGGTTGTCGACAAGGTGACCGAGCCAGGCGCAGTCACCGGCACAGGAGGCGAAGGCCACGGCACCACGCGCCACTGCAGGCTGAAGTTGACGGCCGGTGGCGGTGTGGCTGCGAAAGAACCGGCCCCAGCGATCACCAAGCCGGCCAACAGCAGATGGCGGCGGGTCAACACCGAGCGGCTCGAACAAGACATGGCGGCATGAACAGTAGCACCGTGTCGCGCAACCGGCCAGTCGGGCGTTCAACGCGTGTGTGCGTCCGGGGCGACCACCAATTCGTTGACCACGCCCTCGACATCGTCGATGCCGCGCACCAGCGACTCCAGCGCCTGCGACTCGGCCTCGCTGCTGACGCAGCCCTGCAGCCAGATCCATCGCCGCTGGCCCAGCGCCCAGACACTGGTCGTGCGGTCGAAGCGGCCATCGGCCTCGACCGCCTTCTGCACCCGCGGCATGATTTCCTTGTCGTACAGATAGCTGTTCGGCAATCGGCATCGACCGGCGCGAAAACAGCTGGTGCCTCGCTCGATGCGGCCATGCGCCTGGGCCTTCGCCTCGGCCTCGGTCAACAGCGGGCCTTCGGGCACCGGGCAGGCCGGCAACGCCCGCGTCAGCTGAACGAACGGGTCGTCGAAGACATTGCGGCGCAGCTCGTCGGCGGCAACAAACCCGGGAAGACCAACGAGCAACACGATGGCGGCGCTCCATAGGAGTCGCCGCTCTCCAAGTGGCGTGCGCGGAACCGGCTTTGCCGGTCCGCTGCGCGAGCCCCCTCGGGGGGCTGAGGCCGGACATGAACAGTCCTGTGGACTGTTCATGCCTGCCGAAGGGTCGAGCCTCTGGCTCGGCGCGGCCTGCAAGGCAGTCCCCGGAAGGGGGCGTGGGGGCTTCATTTCCGCTACTTCAACCCGCCTGACAGGAACTGTTTGAGCCGCTCGCTGGTCGGCCTGACCAGCACCTCGCGCGGCACACCCTGCTCTTCGATCAGGCCCTGGTGCAGGAAGATCGCGTGGTTGGCCACCTCTCGTGCGAATTCCATCTCGTGCGTCACGACCAGCATCGTGCGGCCCTCGGCGGCCAGGCCACGCATCACCTTCAGCACCTCGCCGACCAGCTCCGGGTCGAGCGCGGAGGTCGGTTCGTCGAACAGCATCACCTCAGGGTCGACAGCCAGCGCACGGGCGATCGCGACCCGCTGCTGCTCGCCACCCGACAACTGCGCCGGGTAGTTGTTCTCGCGGTGCGACAGGCCGACGCGGGCGAGCAGCTCGCGCCCGCGTTCGCGCGCCTGCGCTGGCGGATGGCCGAGCACATGGATCGGCGCCTCGATCACGTTCTCGATCGCGGTGCGGTGCTGCCACAGGTTGAAGCTCTGGAACACGAAGGCCAGCCGCGAGCGCCAGCGGCGCAGCTGGTTGGTGTCGGCCGCCGTCAGGCTGCCGTCGCGGTCGCGCTTGAGGGCCAGCGTTTCGTTGCCCAGCTGCAGCGTGCCTTCGTGCGGCTGCTCGAGCAGGTTCAGGCAGCGCAGCAGCGTGCTCTTGCCCGAGCCGCTGGCGCCGATGATGGCCATCACGTCGCCGGGTTTGGCTTTCAGCGAGACGCCGCGCAGCACCTCGCGGTCGCCAAAGCGTTTGTGCAGGTTCTCGACGACGAGCCCGAGGTGCGAAACAGGTGAGGTCATGGTGGATCAGGCCGACAGCAACGAGCCCTGGCGCAGCGCCTCGCGCCCCGCCACCTTGCCGATCGGCATGCCCGCCACGGCGAAGCGTTTGCGTTCGCGGGCGAAGAACAGGCCGTCGACCGGGCTGGTGAGCACGCTGGAATGGCCGCTGATCGGATCGATGATTTCCGCCAACGGCTCGCCCTGGCGAACGCGCACACCGACCTCGCGCAGGAAGACCAGCACGCCGCCATGCGGTGCATGCAGCGGCATCGAACCGGCCAGCGGCGTCGGCTCGCAAACCGCGGGCGGCAGCGCGGGCGCCGGGTCGAGCTGGATCGCGCCGCGGTGGTGCAGGTAGAGCAGGATCGCCTCGGCGTCGCGCGCAGCCAGCTCGTGCGTCACGTCGCCTTCGCCGCGCAGCTCGATCGTCGCGGCCAGGCAGGCCGGTGGCACCGGCTTGGCCGGGCCCAGGCGCTCGGCCAGGTCAGGCCACAGCATCGAGCAGGCTTCGTCGAACGGGTCGCCGCCCGAGCGACCGGCCAGCAGCGCGACCTCGGCACCGATGCAACGCGTCAACAACTCGCCGCCTGCCGCCCAACCGGCGTGCGTGCTGTACAGGTGCAACAAGGCTTCGCCGTCGCAATGCAGGTCGAGCACCACGTCGGCGTCCAACGCCAGGCCCAGCAGCGTGCGGCGCAGGTGTTCGAGCGAGGTGGTGGCAGGCAGGGCTGCCACCGCGTCGCGCAATGCCGCTCGCACCAGCGTCACGTTGGTTTGTGCGTCAGCGCCCAGCTGGTCGCCGCAGCGCTCGATCACAGCCGAGGTCAGGTCGGTGAACTGGCGGTTGAAGTTCTCCCCGCTGCCCCATTCGAAGCGGCCTTGCGGCGAACGCAGCATCCATTGGCCCAGCCCGAGCGGGTTCGCGGCCGGCACCAGCACGACCTCGCCGGTCACGCGGCCCGCCGCGTCCAGCGCCGCCAGGTGGCTGCGCAGGTGGTGGGCGACCAGCATGCCGGGCACTTCGTCGGCGTGCAGCGAGGCCTGGATGTAGACCTTCGGGCCGGCGCCAGGCCGCCCATGGTGCAGGCTGATCAGCTCGTGGCGGGCGCCGGGTGCGGCCGGCAGCAGAGGGTGGTGGTCAGTGCGCATGGAACGAAAAGGTTAGGCCTAGGGCCTGTTAACACTACGGAGGCCCGTGCGAACGGGCCCTGGGCTCAGCGGGCGGTCAAGGGTGCCAGCCAGCGGGCCTCGGCGGCGCGGAACAGCCCCACCAGCACGAAGGTCAGCAGCAGATAACAAACGCCCGCAGTGATGAAGGCCTCGAACGGCATGTAGAAGCGCGAATTGACCTCGCGGGCGGCGCCGGTCAGGTCGTACAGCGTCACGGTGCTGGCCAGCGACGTGGCATGCAGCATCAGCACCACCTCGTTGCCATAGGCCGGCAACGACCGCCGGAAAGCCGACGGCAGGATGATGCGGCGGAAGGTCGTCCAGCGCGACATGCCCAGCGCCTTGGCCGCCTCGACCTCGCCGCCAGGCACCGCGCGCATCGCGCCGTAGAGGATCTCGGTGGTGTAGGCGCCCGTGTTCAGCACGAACGCCGCGACCGCGCAGAACCACGCCGAGCGCAGCAGCGGCCACAGCGCGCTGTCGCGAACGACTTCGAACTGCGCCAGGCCGTAGTACAGCAGGAAGACCTGCACCAGTAGCGGCGTACCGCGCATCACGTAGGTGAAGGCCCAGACCGGCCGCCAGGCCCATGGCGAAGGCAGGCTGCGCAGCATCGCCAGCGGCAACGCGAGCAGCATGCCGAAGCCCAACGACAACGCCAGCAGCGCCAGCGTCACGAGCGCACCTTGCCCATACATCGGCAGGCTGTCGAGGATGACGTCGAAATCCATCTCGTCGGCCCCGTCAGACCGCGACCTGGCGCACGCCGATCGCCAACTTGCGCTGCAGCGCCGCGAAGCCCCATTCGGAGACCGAGGTGAACAGCAGGTACATGCCGCCCGCGGCGAGGTAGAACATGAACGGTTCGTGGGTTGCGCCCGCCGCCTGGGCCGAGCGGTTCATCAGGTCCGACAGGCCAATCACCGAAACGATCGCGGTGCTCTTGACCATCACCAGCCAGTTGTTCGACAAGCCCGGCAGCGCGTGGCGCAGCATCTGCGGGCCGACCACGCGCACCAGCACCTGGCGCGGCGTCATGCCGAACGCCAGCGCGGCCTCTTTCTGGCCGGCCGGCACCGCGAGGAAGGCGCCACGCAGCACCTCGGTGATGTAGGCACCGAAGATGAAACCGATCGTCAGCACGCCGGCGACGAAGGGGTCGATATCGACATAGCCCCAGCCGAAGCGGTCACCCACGTAATTGATCAGCACCTGGCCGCCATAGAAGACCGTCAGCATCATCACCAGGTCGGGCACGCCGCGGATCAGCGTCGTGTAGGTCTGCGCGAGCCAGCGCAGCGGCCGCAGGCGCGACAGCTTCGCGAGTGCGCCGAGCAGCCCGAGCACCAATGCGATCGCCAGCGATGCAAACGCCACCGCGAGTGTCAGCAGCGAGCCTTCCAACAGGCTCGCGCCATAGCCATGCAACATGCCCTCAGCCCCTCTTCGGCTCTTGTTCTTCAGCGATCGTCTTGACCGTCGGCCCGTCTCACTGGCCGTAGACGTCGAATTCGAAGTACTTGTCCTGGATCTTCTTGTAGGTGCCGTTGGCACGGATCGCGGCGATCGCGGCATTGAGTTTCTGCTGCAGGCCGGTGTCGGTCTTGCGCACGGCAATGCCCGCGCCGATGCCGAAGATCTTCGGGTCGTCGATCGGCGCGCCCACGCGCGCAAAGCCTTTGCCGGCCGGCGTCTTCATGAAGCCCATGTCGGCCGAAACCGAGTCGCACAGCACGCCGTCGATGCGGCCGGCGGCCAAGTCGAGAAAGACCTCGTCCTGCTTCGCATAGCGCACGATCTCGCTGTTCTTGAAGTGCTCGGTCGCGAAACGGTCGTGCGTGGTCGTGCGCTGCACGCCGATCTTCTTGCCCTTCCAGGCTGCGGCCGACTGGTCTGCCGACGTGCCCGCCTTGGCGATCAGCCAGGCCGGGGTGTTGGAGTACTTGTTGGTGAACAGCACCGATTTCTGCCGCTCTTCGGTGATCGACATCTGGGCCACGATGGCGTCGAACTTGCGCGCTTGCAGTGCCGGGATCATGCCGTCCCATTCCTGGTTGACCAGCGTGCATTCGGCCTTCATCTCGGCACACAGCGCATTGGCGATGTCGATGTCGAAGCCCTTGATCTTGCCGTCGGTGCCGATCTCGGAGAACGGCGGGTAGGCGCCCTCGACGGCGATGCGGACCTTCTTCCAGTCCGGCGCCTGCGCCTGCGTGGCACCAGCGAAGGACAACAACGCGGCCAATGCGGCAGCAAGGACAGTCGTGCGGCGAAGGGTCATGGTCAAGCTCTCCTAGCTAGCTCGGCTAAACAGCGGCTCGTTCGGCCGCGTTGACGAATAACGCGCTGGTTCAGTGCGTCCAGGGGGAATACAACGGGCGGCTGATGCGCACGGGGGCGATGTCCAGGTACAGGCTCGCCACCGAGTATTCGTCGCCGCCGGACTCGTCAGAGTACCAGCCCATGCTGTCCTTGCCCTTGTAGACCCTGAAGGAAAACCCCAGGTCGGCCAGCGCCTCGCTGGCGGGTGCCTTGGGGTCGAAGCTCAGGCCGCGCACTTCCTTCTGGTTGCTGTCGATCAGGAAGCCCATCGCGTTGCTCAGCGTCGAGTCGCTCAGCATGTCGATGTAGAAGGGTTCGTTGGTGTACTCGGGCTTGTAGTTGGGCGAGTTCGGGTCGAGGAACTGGCCACGTCGCTTGCGGTCAGAAGGCTCGATGCGGCGCAACCCCAGGTCGAAGCGGTCGCCTCTGTCCAGGTAGGTGAGCCGGGCCCCGACGAGGTTCAGTGCGTTGATGTTGGTGTCGATCTTCACGTCGTTCAGATCGATCAGCAAGGCGCCCTTGCCGCCGATCACCTCGACCATGTCGCCCTGCACGATGGCGGCGCTGTTCTCTTCGATCCCCAAGCCCAGCTTGTAGCCCTTGGCCAGCATCAGCGGGATCATTCGGCCGAAGCGGCCCCGCTTCAGGAAGTGCTGGTCGACGAAAAGGTTCGGGCCGACGAAGCCCAGGCCGTGGTCGATCTCCTTGCCTTCGCGCAGCTGGCCCTTCATCACGTTGATCACGCTCAGGGCATCGCGGAACATAACGGTCGACATGATGGCCGCCCCGGCGGACGTGCCGGCCACGACGCCACCGCGGCGGTAAACCTCCCAGATCACGTTCAGCATCGGCGTGTTGTGGCCGCCGGGCTTGAAGGTGTCGACGATGCGCTCCTGCGCCCCGCCGGTGAAGAACACGCCGTTGGCGTTGCGCACCAGTTCCAGCAGTTGCGGGTCACGCACCGCCTTGTCCAGGTCGACCCATTTCAGCTGCGGTGCGACCGGCATCGACTCGGCCACCGCGCCGCGCTTTTCGAGCAGCTCGGACGCGCGCCGGCCGGCCTTGTCCGGCGTTTCGGACGCCGTGCCGAAGACCACCCAGCGTGCGCCCTTGCCGCCGGACAGCTCGACCATGCGCGACCAGACCTCGTCGTTGTCGGCCTTCAGCGCACCGCCGATGATCACCGCGTAGCCCTTGACCGGCTCGCCGACCTTGGTCTCGCGCACCCCGAAGGCGGCTCTCGCGCCGGCGCTGGGCACCGCGCTCGGCGTCGCGCCAGGGGCTGATGCCGGGGCGGATGGGGCAGCCGGCGGCGCAGACGGGGCAGACGGGGCAGGCGCTGGCGCGAAAAGGGGCGCACGGTCCTGGGCAGTCGCAGAGCCCACCGGGCCGGCCACCGCGACGACAGCAGCCAGCGCTGCAACAAGTTTTTTCAAGCTTGGGTTCATGACAGGCAATTTGTTCTTGGCCCCCTGGGGGCATCTTGGCATTGGCGGCACCCCTCAACCACCAAGAACTGGGGATGGACTCGTTCTTGCATCGGACGATCGCAGGTACAACGGCCGTGATCATGCCTTCAGTTGCGCCCTTGCCACGGCCGTTGTCGCACCGGTATGCGAAGCAGCGCTTGCTTCATAGACTGCATTGGCGCCTGAAGTTCTCTCTTTTTTCCCGAAAGCGAACCCGATGAGCCCAGCCCACCGCCAAGCCCGCCCCGCCTTGCATCTCTTGGCCCAGGTGGCGTTGCTGGCCCTGGCCACGCCCCTGGCGGCCAACGCCCAGACTGCACCGGCGGATGACACCGTCGTGCCGAAACCGGCACGGGTGGAGATCACCGGGTCGCTGATCAAGCGGATCGAGGGCGAAGGCGCGCTGCCGATCCAGACCATCACCCGGGCAGAGATCGACAAGCTCGGGGTGACCACGGCCGCCGAGTTGATGGGCAAGCTGACCGCTGCCTCCAATGGGCTGACGGACGGCGGCAGCATCAACGTCGGTGGTTACGACCAGAAAGGTTTCAACGGCGCGAACCTCCGTGGCATTGGCGTTTCTTCGACGCTGATCCTGCTGAACGGCCGGCGCATGGCTAACTTTGCATCACCGGGTGACGACGCCGGCGTCGACCTGAACAACATCCCGGCGGCGGCCATCGATCATGTCGATGTCCTGCTCGATGGAGCCTCGGCGCGCTATGGCACCGACGCCATCGGCGGGGTGATCAACTTCGTCACTCGAAAAGACTACCGCGGTGTCGAGTTGAACCTGTACGGCGGCGCGACGCAGGAAGGTGGGGCCGGCAAGACGACCGCCTCGATCGCTGGGGGCTACGGCGATTTTGGCGCGAATGGTTTCAACATCTTCGGCGTCCTCGATGTCCAACGCACCGAGGCGCTTCGCACCTCGCAGCGTGACTTCATCAAGGACCTGCGCGTGCCCGAGCGGCTGCCGCACCTGTTGTCGGGCTACACCAGCCCGGCCAATATCCGGCTCGGCTCGGACCAGCGCGACTTCCTGCAAGAGCACAACTTTGAGCTTGCTCCAGGCCACCCGATCGAGAACCGCACCATCAACCTGAGCGTGCCGAACTGCAACCCACCGGCCAACCTTTACCTGCCCAATGGCATTGGCGGCGTCGACGCCTGCACCTACGACTACATGCGCGACACCGAGCTGTACCCGAAGTCCGAGAAGCTCGGCTTCCTCGGCCGCGGCGTGCTGTCGCTGGGCGGTGAGCACCAGCTTTACGGCGAAGTGGCCTACACCCGCGCCAAGACCTGGTATGTCGGCTCGTCGGCGCGCACCAACTCGATCATGCAGGTCAAGGACGTGCCGGAGTTCGTCGCGATCGGCATGGACCAGGACCTCGACATCGACCAGGAACTCGAGGTCCATGCGCGCCTGCCCGAAGCCGGCGCGCGTACCAGCGAGCTGACCAGCACCGGCGAGCGCTATGTCGTCGGCGTCAGCGGCGTCTTGTCGGGCTGGGATTACGACGTGGGCTTGAACCACAGCGTCAACACCGTGGCTGACAAGGACGGCCACGGCTACCTGCTGTACCAGGAACTCCAGGATGCGATCTACGACCATGTGGTCGATGTCGTGCATCCGAACTCGGCCACCAACAAGGCGTTCTACGACACGATCCAGGTCAACGACGTGGCCCGCCGCTCCAAGGGCACGATGGACTCGATCGACGCCACCTTGTCGAGGGCGCTGACCAAACTCGATGGTGGCGACCTCGCGTTGGGACTGGGCGCCGAGTTCCGCCGTGAACGCACCAGCTACAACCCCTCGGCGCTGTATGCCAGCGACAACATCAACAACGACGATGTCGCCGGCGAAACGGAACCGCGCAGCGACAGTCGCAAAGTGGCGGCCGTCTACGCCGAGCTGGAAGCACCCGTCAGCAAGCAATGGACGCTGCAGTTCTCCGCCCGTCATGACAAATACCAAGGCATCGGCAGCACGACGAATCCGAAGATCGGCGCGAAGTTCCAACCGATGCCCGACCTGCTGCTTCGTGGGTCGGCCGGCACGGGCTTTCGAGCGCCATCCTTGTCGGATCTGTACCGGCCCACGGTTGTCAGCGCGACCGCGACGCTGCCCGACCCCGTCTGCATGGCCGAGAACGACAACGACCTGTCGTTCTGCGCCGACAACTGGGAAACCCACCGCTTCAGCAATGCGAACCTGAAGCCCGAGCGCTCGCGTCAGTTCTCGCTCGGCGTCGTCGCGCAGCCGAGCAAGAACTGGAGCTTCAGCGTCGACTACTGGAAGATCCAGAAGTCCGACCTGATCAGCGAGCTTGGCGACGACGTAATCCTGTCGCACGCCGACAAATACGCCAGTCTGATCCACCGCTACAGCGACCCGCGCAATGGCAACCAGGACTTCATCGACACCTGCGGTGAAGACGTGGACCCGGACGACACCGGCATCTGCTACATCGACCTGCGCAAAGAGAACCGCGGCGCATTGCGCTCATCCGGCCTCGACATCGTGGTCGACTGGAAGGGGTTGAAGACCGACTTCGGCGAGTTTGCCCTGCACCTGGCCGGCACCTACACCCTCGAGTCCAAACAGCAGACTGGCGATGGCGACCCCTTCGTCAGCAACCTGGGCAAATTCGTCACCGACGGCGTGGTGCAGCGCTGGCGTCACCGGCTGAGTGCGGACTGGGAATACGGCGCGTTCGGCGCCACGCTGTCGAACACCTACTACTCCGGCTACGAAGACCAGAACTCGGCCATCGACACCGACAGCGGCACCGTTGTCGGCAAGAACCACGTCAAGGCGTATTCGCTGTGGGACATGTCGGGCTCGTGGGCCGTCGACAAGGCGCTGAAGCTGCGCGTCGGCGTGCGCAACCTGTTCGACACGCCACCGCCGTACTCGAACCAGGCCTGGTACTTCATCTCCGGCTACGACCCGAGCTACACCGACCCGCGCGGCCGTTTCTTCTACGCCAGCGTGACGTACACCTTCAAGTAACCGGCGCTCCCGGCCGCCTTTGGCGGCCATGCCCTATCCTCCAGGGCATGGCCGACTCTCCTGCTCTGGCCGCACTGGCCGCCGACCACAACCACGACCTGACGGACGAAGCCGCGCTGCGCCGCCTCTACAGCACCGGCCCCGGCGACACTTCGCTGGCCAAGGTCTGTGACCATGTGCACCCGCTGTACCGGCCGTACATCGAGGCCTCGCCGTTCGCGGTGCTGGCCACGCGCGGGCCGCATGGGCTGGACACCTCACCGCGCGGTGACGGGCCCGGCTTCGTCGCCATCGCCGATGACAAGACACTGCTGCTGCCCGACCGGCGCGGCAACCAGCGCATCGACAGCCTGCGCAACATCGTGCACGACCCGCAGGTCGCGCTGTTGTTCCTGGTCCCCGGTGTCGGCGAGGCGCTGCGAGTCAACGGCACCGCGCGCATCTCGGCGGCGCCGGCGCTGTGCGAACGCTTCGTCGTCGACGGCAAGCCGCCGGCCTCGGTGCTGGTGATCCACGTCACCAGCGTGTTCTTCCAGTGCGCCCGCGCCATCAAGCGCTCGCACCTGTGGGACCCGACGCGCCACGTCGAACGCAGCACGCTGCCATCACCCGGCACGATCCTCGAAACCTTGAGCCGCGCGGGCATCGATGGCGCCGACTACGACGCCGCGCTGCAGGCGCGCCAGGCCGCGACGCTGTACTGAGCGCAGACGCGAGCCTCACCATGCAAGGCGTGCCCGAGCACTTCGACCAGCCGCAGGACCGGGCCGAGTTCCGCCGCGCGGCCGGGCACGACGGCGTCGAGCTGTACCGCGCGCACATCGTGCACCACCAGTTCGCGCCGCACATCCACGATGGTTACGGCCTCGGTGTGATCGAGGCCGGCCAGGAGCGCTTCGACTACCGCGGCCGCGAGCACCTGGCCCCCGCCGGCGCGATCGTGCTGATGCAGCCGGGCGAGCTGCACACCGGCGGCCCCGCCTCACCGCAAGGCTGGCGCTACCGCATGCTCTACCTCGACGAGGCGGTGCTGGCCGCCCACCTCGGTGGCGCGCCGACCTGGCGCTTCGACAGTGCGGTCCGGTCGGGCGACACCACCCGTGCCGCGGCGATGGTGCGGACGATGGCCGCGTTGTGGCAGGCCGAATCGGCGCCGGCTTCAGACACCGCGCTGGCCGATGTGCTGGCCTTGCTGGCGCCGCTTGCCGCTGAGCACCACGTGCCAGCCGATGCCGTGCCAGCGGGTGGCCGACCCTTCCAGCACGTCGTCGACGCGCTGCACGCCGATCTGACGCGCGAGTGGCGCTTGAACGAACTCGCGGCGCTCGCGGGCCTCAGCCCGTTCCATTTCCAGCGCGCATTCAAGTCTGCCTACGGCATCAGCCCACACCAGTGGCGCATCGCGCTGCGCGTGGCCGAGGCCAAGCGGCTGCTGGCGCGCGGCGTGCCGGCCGCCGAAGTCGCGGCGGCCGTGGGCCTGGTCGATCAATCTCACCTGACGCGCCGATTTGCCGGCATGTACGGCGTGACGCCAGCGCGCTACCAGCGGCAGCTGCGCACCAGTGTGCCGGTCAGCGCACCGGCTCGTCCAGTGGCTCCAGCACCGCGGCCGCAGCCTTTTGTACCGCGCGGCTGAGCGCGTCCAGCACCGGCAACGCTCGGCGCCGGTGCTGCCAGTACAGCGGCACCGCCAATGTCTGCCCTGGCACCAGTTCGACCAGCTCGCCGCGGTCCAGCATCGGCTGCACCATCGCCTGCATGTTCATGCCCCAGCCCAGGCCGGCGAGACAGCCATCGACAAACGCCTGGGTCGACGGCAACCAGTGGGTCGGTGCCGGCAGGTCGTGCCCGAGCGCTTGCTCGATCCATTGGCCTTGCAGCCGGTCGCGGCGGTTGAAGGTCAGTGTCGGCGCCTGCGCCAGTGAGTCGGCGTTGACGCCGTTGGCGAAGTGGCGCTGCGTGAAGGCCGGGCTGGCGGTCGCGCAGTAGCGCAGCCGGCCCAGCGGCACGCTGCGGCAACCGGGCACGGCCTGGGCGAGTGCGGTCACGGCGGCCACCACCTCGCCGCTGCGCAGCCATTCGGCGGTGTGCTCCTGGTCGTCCAGGCTCAGGTCGAGCAGCAGCGGCGCGTCAGCGGTGGCTTCGGCCGCAGCGGCAATGAACCAGCTCGCCAGGCTGTCGGCGTTCACCGCCACCGGCAGCGTCACGCGGCCTTGCACGCCTTGCGCCAGCACCGGCAGTTCGCCGAGCAGCTCGTGCTCGAGCAGGCCGACCTGCTCGGCATGGCGGGCCAGCGCACGGCCGGCGGGTGTGGCGCGGGTCGGGTTCGAGCGCACGACCAGCACCTGGCCGAGCCGCTCTTCGAGCAGGCGCACACGTTGCGACACGGCCGACGGTGTCAGGTGCAGCGCCCGGGCGGCGCGCTCGAAGCTGCCTTCGCGCAGCACCGCGGCCAGGGCGTCGATCAGGGCGTAGTCCAACATGTCAACGAGCCCCCAGGACCGGGCGACGCCCAGCCCGCCCCCCGAGGGGGTTCAAGACCCTCGGGAGCGGCCCTTCGTGTCTTGAGGTCTGCTTCATCTGCTGAAGAAAGTCTAACTGGCGTTCAGCGGCTGTGGCCGGCAAGCTGCGCGGCATGCTCGATGACACCCCGCTCACCACCGCCGCATCGCTGCTCGACCCCGCCCTGCAGGGCCTGGCGCTGACCTTCGGCCTGATCGTCGCGATCGGCGCGCAGAACGCCTTCGTGCTGCGCCAGGGCCTGCGGCGCGAACATGTCGGGACCATCGTCGCCTTCTGCACACTCGCCGACGCCCTGCTGATGGCCGCCGGCGTTGCCGGGCTGGCGAGCCTGATCGGTGCGCGACCTGGGTTGGCTCGCTTACTCGCCGGCGGCGGCGCACTCTTCCTGCTGGCCTACGGGCTGCGCGCACTGTGGAACGCCCGCGCCCCGGGCGCGCTGCAGGCCACCACCGGCACCAGCCTGGGCCGCCGGCAGGCGCTGATGCAGGTGGCCGGCTTCACGCTGTTGAACCCGCACGTCTACCTTGACTCGGTGCTGCTGATCGGCACGATCGGCGCGCAGCACAGCGGTGCGCCGGCGCGGGCTGCCTTCGTCGGCGGCTGCGTGCTGTCCAGCGCACTGTGGTTCACCGCGCTGGGCTACGGGGCTCGCAGGCTGGCGCCGCTGTTCGCCCGCCCGCAAGCCTGGCAGGCGCTCGACGCGCTGGTCGGCCTGACGATGCTGGTGCTGGCGTGGAAGGTCGCGCCGATGGCGTTTGCCTCGCCCTGACAGCAACGCGGTACAAGACCGGCCGCGCCCGGCCCGGCATCATCGGCGCATGGGAACTGGAGTGTTGTTTGCGCTGGCCGCCGGCCTGATGTGGGGCCTGGTCTTCGTCGGGCCATTGATGCTGGCCGACTACCCGGCCGTGATGTTGTCGTTCGGCCGCTACCTGGCCTTCGGCCTGATCGCGTTGCCGCTGGCCTGGCTGGACCGCGCCAACCTGCGCCAGCTGAGCCGCGCCGACTGGCTCGAGGCGCTGAAGCTGGCGCTCGTCGGCAACGTCATCTACTACCTGTTCCTCTCGTCGGCGATCCAGCGCGCCGGCGCGCCGCTGCCGACGATGATCATCGGCACGCTGCCTGTCGTCATCGCCACCTGCGCCAATGTGCGCAACGCCGCGCGCGACGGCCACCTGCCGTGGCGCCGGCTCGCGCCGTCGCTGGGCCTGATCGCACTCGGCCTCGGGCTGGTCAACCAGGCCGAATGGACCGCGCTGCGCGCCGACCCCGAAGCGGACGTCGGCCGCTATGCGCTCGGCGCGGTGCTGGCTGTGGGCGCTGTCATCTGCTGGACTTGGTATCCCCTGCGCAACGCCGACTGGCTGCGCGCCCACCCCGATCGAAGCCCCCGCAGCTGGGCCACCGCCCAAGGCGTGGCGACACTGCCGCTGGCCGTCGTCGGCTACGCATTGACCTGGGCATTCTTCAGCGCCACCGACGCACCGTGGACGATGCCCTTGGGCCCACGGCCCGAAGCCTTCGTCACGCTGATGCTGGCGATCGGCCTGCTGTCGTCGTGGCTCGGCACGCTGTGCTGGAACGAGGCCAGCCAACGCCTGCCGACCAACCTGGCCGGCCAGCTGATCGTCTTCGAGACTTTGGCCGCGCTGGCCTACGCCTTCGTGCTGCGCGGCCATGGGCCCTCGCCCACCACGATCGCCGGCATCGTGCTGCTGATCGCCGGCGTCGCCTGGGCCTTGCGGGTCGAGCCGGAGCCGGTCGCTGCCGAAGGCCATTCGACCTAGCGGACCGCCGTTGCAGGGGCGCTGCAGCCTGCAGTGTTGACAATCGAATTCGTTTGAATACACTTGTGTTCAAAGGAACACGAGAGGCATTCATTCATGGTCAGCACCGCTGTCTCGATGGAGCCGCTGTCCGCACGCATCCCGAGTGACCTCTACCTGTGGCTGGCCCAGCTGCAGGTCGAAGGGGCCACCACCAACAGCGACAAGCTGCGCGTGCTGCTCGGCCAACTCAAGCGCCAACACGACGGCGCATTCGATTTCGTCGCCGCGCACGCGTGGTCACGCGACCTGGTCGGCCGGCTACGCGATGCGCTGGTGCGCGTGGAAGGCACCGCCGGCCGGCACTCCGAAGTGCTGAACGCGGTGCTCGACCACCTGGCGACTTCGCTGGCGCTGGCGATCAGCCAGACACCGGCCGACCCCGCGCAGGCCGCGCAGCTCGAAGACGCACTGGTACGCCGCGCGTTCGCGCTGTCCGAGGCACTGCTGCGCCAAGGCCTGACCGACCAGGCTGCGGCCTACGACCCGGGCGTGGTGAAGCGGCACATGGCCGCTACCATCCAACTCGCCTCGACTCTGCAGACGCTGACGAAAGGAGCCTGACATGGCTGATTCACTGAAGACACGGGTGGGCCGCGTGATCACCGGCGGCGTGCATGCGCTGCTGGACCGGCTGGAAGACCAGGCGCCCGAGGCGATGATGGAGCAGGCGATCCGCGAGGCCGACGGTGTCATCACCGACGTGCGGCATGAGCTGGGCACGACCTCGGCCAACCGCCACCTGGCGCAGCAGCAGCACCTGAACCTGAACCGCCAGCACGAGGCCTTGAGCGAGCAGCTCGGCCAGGCGCTGGCGCAGCAGCGCGAGGACCTGGCCCGTGCGGCCGTGGCCCGCCAGCTCGACATCGAAGCGCAGCTGCCGGTCCTCGAATCGACGCTGGCCGAGTTCGCACGGCAAGAGACGGAACTGCGCGGTTATGTCGAGGCGCTGCTGGCCAAACGGCGTGAGATGGACACGGCGCTGGCCGAGTTCCGCAAAAGCCGGCTGGCCGCGCAAGCCAGTCTCGCCCCGCGGCGCCCCGCCGGCGCCGGCCCGGCCGACATGCGCATGGCCGCGGCCACCGGCGCGTTCGACCGCGTGCACCAGCGCCAGACGGGCCTGGGCGCCACCTCGGTCGGCGCCAGCCTGCAGCAGGCCACCCAGCTGAAGGAACTGGACGACCTGGTGCGCCAGAGCAAGATCGAGGAACGCCTGGCGCAATGGAAGGCCCAGCAGTGAAAGCATCTACCCCGTGAGCCTGTTCATCACCGCCGAAACGCTGCCCTTCGGCATTGCCTTCGCACTGATCATCGCGCTGGCGCTGATCGAGGGCCTGGGCATGCTGGTGTCGCTGAGCCCGAGCTCGCTGCTCGACCACGTGGTGCCGGCCGTCGACACCGACATCGACACCGGGCTGGACCGCGTGCTCGGTTGGCTGCACCTGGGGCGCGTGCCGTCGCTGGTGCTGCTGGTGCTGTTCCTTTCCGGCTACGCGCTGTTCGGCTATGGCCTGCAGGCGGTCGTGCATGGGCTGTTCGGCCTGTACCTGCCGGCATGGCTGGCCGGCCTGCTGGCCGTGCCGCCAGGCCTGGTCACCGTGCGCAGCCTCGGTGCGCTGCTGGCCTACCTGATCCCACGTGACGAGACCAGCGCGGTCAGCGAGCAGTCGCTGATCGGGCGCACCGGTGTGATCAGCGGCGGCGCGGCGCGGCGCGGGATGGCTGGGCAGGCCCGCGTGCGAGACAGCCACGGCCGCAGCCACTACCTGATGGTCGAGCCCGACGTCGACGACGAGGTGTTCGACCACGGCGTCGAGGTGCTGATCGTGCGCAAGGCGGGCAGCTTCTACCGCTGCATCCGCAATCCATATCCGACGGTGCTGTGAGCACCAAGTCTTGTTGTTGAGAGGGAGGAGATTGACGATGGACAACCTGATCCAGATGGGCGGCCTGGCCGGCCTGATCCTGATTGCGCTGCTGACGATCGGCGTGGTGTTTGCGCGCCTGTACAAGCGCTCGACCAAAGAGATGTCTTTCGTGCGCACCGGCCTCGGCGGCCAGAAGGTGATCATGGACGGCGGCGCGATCGTGCTGCCGGTGTTCCATGAGCGGGTGCTGGTCAACATGAACACCCTCAAGCTCGAGGTGATGCGGCGCGAGCGCGAAAGCCTGATCACGAAAGACCGCATGCGCGTCGACGTGACCGCCGCGTTCTTCGTGCGCGTCAAGCAGACCGAAGAAGCGGTCAGCACCGCGGCACAGACGCTGGGCGCCCGCACCTTGAGCCCGGACGAGCTGAAGGCGCTGGTCGAAGACAAGTTCGTCGACTCGCTGCGCGCCACCGCCGCGACGATGACGATCCAGGAGCTGCAAGACAAGCGGCGCGAGTTCGTGCAGGCGGTGCAGAACGCGGTGGCCGAAGACCTGGAGAAGAACGGCCTGGAGCTGGAATCCGTCTCGCTGACCAGCCTGGACCAGACCGACAAGCAGTTCTTCAACCCGAACAACGCCTTCGACGCCGAAGGCCTGACGCGGCTGACCGAGCAGACGGAGGCGCGCCGCAAGCAGCGCAACGACGTCGAGCAGGACACCGAGGTGCAGGTGCGGACGAAGAACCTCGAAGCCTCGCGCCAGAAGCTGTCGATCGAGAAGGACCAGGAGTTCGCGTCGCTGACCCAGAAGCGCGACATCGAAACCGCACGGGCCGAGCAGACCGCGCAGATCTCGATGCAGCAGGCCGAGCGCAGCCGCGAGGCCGAGGCCGCCAAGATCGAGGCCGAACGCCAGGTCAGCCAGAAGCGCATCGAGGCCGACCGCGAGATCCGCTCGGCCGAGATCGAGAAGAACCTCGCGGTGCAGACGCGCGAGATCGATCTGGAGCGCAAGACCGAGGTGCAGCGCGCCGACCAGCGCAAGCAGGTCGAGATGGCACGCCAGGACACGCAGATCGCGATCGCCAACAAGTCACGCGAACAGTCCGAAGCCGATGCCGCCGCCAATCTGGCGCGTGCCGAAGTGGCGAAGACCGAAGAAGGCGTGACGACATCGCGCCAGGTCGCGGTGGCTCAGCGCGACAAGGCGATCCAGCTGATCGAAGCGTCGAAGGAAGCGGAACAGAACGCGATCGCGGTGACGGTGGCCGCCACGGCCGAAAAGAACGCTGCGCTCGACCGCGCCGAGGCGATCACGATCGAAGCACAGGCCAAACAGGCCGCATCGATCGCCGAGGCCGAGGGCAAGCGCGCAATCAACGAGGCCCTGAACACCCTGTCGGCCGCGCAGATCGACCTGCAGATCCGCACCCAATTGCTGCAGCAGCTGCCGCTGATCATCCAGCAGGCCGTCAAGCCGATGGAGAAGATCGACTCGATCCGCATCTTCCAGGTCAACGGCATGCCGGGTGCGCCGGGTGGCGAAGGCGGCTCGGCCGGTGCAGGTGGCGGCAATGGCGCGACCTTTCCCGAGCAGGTGATGAACTCGGCGCTGCAATACCAACTGGCCAAGCCGATCGTCGACGCGGTGATGAAGGACGCTGGCTTGTCCAACGAGGGCATCACCGGCGTGGCGCATGCGCTGTCGGGCATGCTGAAGCCGCCGGCAACGCCGGACGCTTCGTCGCACTGAGGCCCTGAGGCCGTTTCAGCCGACCGCGACCACCCGGTTGCGGCCGGCCAGCTTGGCGGCGTAGAGCCGCTTGTCGGCCAGCGTCAGCAACGCCTGCGGCTCGGCCGCTTCGGTGGCATCGGCCACGCCCAGGCTGGCGGTGACGCGCAGGTCGGGTGAGACACTGGCCCAGCCATGGTCGGCCACCGCCTGGCGCACCCGCTCGGCGACATCGGTGGCCGCATCGCGCGAGGTGCCAGCCAGTGCCAGCACGAACTCTTCGCCGCCGTAGCGCACCGCGCGGTCATGGCCGCGACAGCCTTCGCCCAGCAGCTTCGCCACCTTCGTCAGCACCTCGTCGCCGACGCCGTGGCCGAAGCGGTCGTTGATCTGCTTGAAGTGGTCCAGGTCCAGCAGCACCAGCGCCAGCGATTCACCGCGCTCGACCCGCGGCAGGTGCTCGACCAGCCAGGCCTGCAGCGCACGGCGGTTGCCCAGCCCGGTCAGCGGGTCTTCGCTGGCCTCGCGGGCCCATTGGCTGGTCAATCGTGCCAGCTCGATGCGCAGCTCGCGCCGCAGCACTGCGCGCTGGGCCGTGTCGGCCGAGCTCTGACGCTCCAGTTCACGCACCTGCTTCAGTGCTGCCAGCGCTGCGGCGGCATCGCCCAAGGTTTCTTCGGCGTGGGCCAGGCCTTCTAGCGCGGCAACCCGGTCTTCCACCGTGCCGCCTTCGTTCAGCACCACCAGCGCGGCACGGTATTGTTCGCGCGCCTCGGCCGGCCGGTTCAGGGCCTGCAGGCAATGGCCCCACTCGGCCAGGCACAGCCCTTCGTTGGGCTTCATGCCGAGCGCGCGGTACTCGGGCAGCAGTGCGCACAACTCGGCGGCGGCCTCCTCGTCGCGGCCCAGGCCGTGCAAGGTGATCGCGCGGTTGCCCAGGGACATCGCGCGAAGGCGCCGGTTGTCCTGCACGGCACAGTCGTCGGCCAGCGCCTGCCAGGCCGGCACCAAGCCGCCCAGCACGCGCCGGCGTTGCAGGTCGTGGGCCGGCAGTGCTTCGACCTCACGGTTGTGCGCGTTCAGCAGCGACAACCTGGCGTACAGGTGCTCGGTGGGTGTGCCGACGCGCCGGCACAGCCCCTCGGCCTCGTTCAGGCAGGACAAGGCATGCTGGTGCCGGCCGAGGATGGAGCTGTTGATGCCGATGTGGCGCAGCGCCTGCGCCAGGCGGGGTTCGTCGCCCTGCAGGCGGGCCTGTTGTTCGACGCGCTCGAGCAGTTCGACCGCCGCCGCATGATCGCCGGCCCCACGCAGGGCCGCGGCCGCACGCAGCAGGCTTTCGTTGCAGCCGCTCGCATCACCCAGTTCGCGGCAAAGCGCATCGGCCGAGAGCGCAGCGCGCAGGGCATCGGCAAACTGGCCGGCCGAGTTGCACGCATCGGCCAGCGCCAGCAACGCCTGCGCACGCGGCACACCCACGGCGTCGAGCAGTGCCTCGCGTGCCATCGCCAGCGCGTGGCCGATCTCGCCGCGCTGGATCAGTTGCTGGGTCAATGCCTCGATGTCGTTGCTCATCGTCGCGGGGCGGCGTTGCAAAGCCGCCGCAATAGGACCGGGTTAGGGGTCTTGAGTCTGCCAGCAATCCGAGACTAGGGGTGGGTTAGCCCGGAAGGGCTGTGGTCGAATCGGCGGATGAACACGTTCCTCGACCCGCTGCTCGACCCGCTTTTCAAAGGCTACCCGGCCAACGCACCGGCGCTGCGCCGCTCGCAGATCGGCGAGCAGGGCTGGAACGTGCTGGCCAACCAGCTGCCGCTGCCGCTGGCCGTCGTCCACCGCGACGCGCTGACGCACAACCTGAGCTGGATGCAGCGCCTGGTCGCCGAGGCCGGCATAGCGCTCGCGCCGCATGGCAAGACGACGATGTCGCCGCAGCTGTTCCAGGCGCAGATGGCGGCCGGCGCCTGGGGTATCACCTTCGCCACTGTGCAGCAGCTGGTGATCGGCGTCGCTTCCGGTGTGCGGCGCGCGGTGATTGCGAACCAGGTGGTGCAGACCGTCGAGCTGGCGGCGCTGGCGGCGCTGCAGCGGCAGACACCCGACCTGCGCGTCGCCTTCCTGGTCGACTCGGCTGAGCAGCTGGCGCGCATCGAGCAGGCCGACCAGTCGATCGCCTTCGAGGTGCTGGTCGAGCTGGGCCTGCCCGGCGGCCGCACCGGTGTGCGCACCGACGAAGAGGCGCTGGCGCTGGCGCGGCGGCTGCACGCCAGCCCCTGCGTGCGGCTGGTCGGCGTCGAGGCTTACGAGGGCCTGTGGGCCAAGGGCGAGGACACCGAAGACGCGGTGCTGGTCAACGGGCTGATGCAGCGATTGCACCGGTTTGTCGCCGCGTGCGACGCTGAAAAGCTCTTCGACGCCGGCGAGATCATCGTCAGCGCCGGTGGCTCGGCGGTGTTCGATCTGGTCGCGCGCGGGCTGCGCTCGAACCCGTCACCACGGCCGATCCAGGCGCTGCTTCGTTCGGGCTGCTACGTGACGCACGATGACGGTGCTTACCAGCGTTATGCGCAGGCGGTGAACCGGCGCCTGGGCTGCAGCGACGCCAGCGGGCTACGCGCAGCACTCGAGGTCTGGACAGTCGTGCAGTCGTGCCCCGAGCCTGGGTTGGCGATCCTGAACGCCGGCAAGCGCGACGTCTCGACCGACTGGGGCCTGCCAGTGCCGACCAAGATCGCCCGCGCCGGCGAGCGCCGCGCCACCGCCGCACCGGCCGGCTGGACGATCGACAAGCTGAACGACCAGCACACCTACCTGCGGCTGAACGACACCGAAGTCGGGCTGCAGGTCGGCGACCGCGTCGCGCTCGGCATCTCGCACCCTTGCACCACCTTCGACAAATGGCGCTGGATGGCGGTGGTCGACGAGGACTACCGCGTCGTCGACGCGCTGACGACGCACTTCTAGCCCGCGGCCCTGAAGCCCTCGGACCCCGGTCCGGTTTCGCGTCCGCCGATCATCCCCAGGCCGGTGGACGACCGCCGGCCCTCGCATTGCCGAGAATGGACCTCCGATGAAAGACCTGACGCAAGGGCCGATCCGCGGCCACATCATCGCGATGGCCGCGCCGATCGCGATCGGCATGCTGGTCCAGACGCTGTACTTCCTGGTCGACCTGTATTTCGTCTCGCGCCTGGGCAGTGACGCGGTAGCCGGTGTCAGCGCTGGCGGCAACGCGGTGATGATCACCATCGCCCTGACGCAGATGCTGAGCGTGGGCACCGTCTCGCTGATCTCGCATGCGGTGGGGGCGAAGGACCAGCCGCGCGCGCAGCTGGTGTTCAACCAGTCGCTCGGTCTGGCGGCGGCCTGCACACTGTTCGCCGTGGTGCTGGGCCTGGTCGGCATCGTGCCCTACATGCGCACGCTCGGCGCTGGCGACGCGATCGCCGAAGCCGGCCGCAGCTATCTCTTCTGGTACCTGCCCGGCCTGGCGCTGCAGTTCCCGATGGCGGCGATGGGCTCCGCGATGCGGGGTACCGGCGTCGCCAAGCCCGGCATGGTGGTGCAGATGCTGACGGTGCTGGTCAACATCGTGCTGGCCCCGATCCTGATCGCCGGCTGGGGCACCGGTCACCCGCTCGGCCCGATGGGCGCGGGCCTGGCCAGCAGCCTGGCGGTGGCCGCCGGCGTGCTGATGATGATCGTCTACTTCGTGCGGCTGGAGAGTTATGTCTCGGTCGACTGGCACGCGATGTGGCCGCGGCTGGCGGTGTGGAAGCCGCTGTTGCGCATCGGCGTGCCGGCAGGCGGCGAGTTCTTCCTGATGTTCCTCTACACCTCGGCGATCTACTGGCTGATCCGTGGCTTCGGCCCGGCCGCGCAGGCCGGCTTCGGCATCGGCATGCGGGTGATGCAGGCGACCTTCCTGCCGGCGATGGCGATCTCGTTCGCGCTGCCGGCGGTGGCCGGGCAGAACTTCGGTGCCCGCCACGCCGACCGGGTGCGCGAGACGCTGAAGCAGGGCGTGATCCTCGAGTGCAGCATCATGTTCCTGCTGGCGGTGCTGTGCCACGTGGCGCCCGAGAAGATGATCGGCGCCTTCACCAACGACCCGGCAGTGGCCGAGGTGGGCGTCAGCTTCCTGACCATCATCTCGACCAACTTCGTCGCGATGGGCTTCGTCTTCGCCTGCTCGGGCCTGTTCCAGGCGATGGGCAACACCTGGCCGGCGATGGCCAGCACCGCGACGCGGCTGGTGACCTTCATCGTGCCGGCGGTCTATCTGTCGCAGCAGCCGGGCTTTGCGCTGCGCCAGGTCTGGTTCCTGTCGGTCGCGACCGTGCTGCTGCAGGCGCTGGTCAGCGGGCTGATGGTGCGCTGGCAACTGCGCCAGCGACTGCAGAGTTTCGCTGTCCCTCAGGCCGGGGCCGCATCGGCCCCGGCCTGAGGCCGGTCAGTCGGCGTCGGCAGCGTCCGAAGCCTGCACGTCCAGGCGCTCGGCGGCCAGCGCCTGCCCCAGCAGCGAATCGCCACCGCCGGCCGCGCCCGGCCGCTGCGGGAACTGCTTGGTCGTCGCGATCACCTGGCCCGGCGACAGCGCGACGTTGTTGACCTTGACCACCTGGCCATAGACATCGGTCAGCTTGAAGTCGTACGGCCCGATGCCCATGCCGCCCGGCGGGATGAACACGTTGTACAGCTCGCGCGGTGCCGATACATACGCGGCGCCGCTGCCCGTGACGCGCCAGGCCAGCTTGGCCACTGGGTAGCGGTGGTCACGCACCTGCACCGAGGTCCACCATTGGCTCGAACCCGGGTCGAAATACAGCGACAGCGTCGGCGGCGTGCAGGCCACGTACTTCCAGCGGATCGGGATCCGACCCTGCGCCAGCTCGGCAATCTTCGCGAAAGCTTCCTGGTCCAGATCGACATCACCCGGCGCGCACTCCGGGCAGCGGTCGTCGATGCGCACCTGCACCGACTTGCCGTTGGCCGGGTTGGTGACGACGATGCAGCCGCCACAGGCCTTGGCGCCGTCGTAGTCGGTGTTGTTCATCGCCGCCGTCAGGATCGTCGGCGGCGGAAAGCTGCAGTTGCCGCCTTCGGTGTACTGGTAGAACGTGCCGTCGCCTTCGTGCACCGTCTTCCAGCCACCGGTTGCTTGCTGCTGGGCATTCGCCCCCGCAGCTGCCAGGGCCAGCACGATGCCGACCCAGACCTTCAGAGTCCTCATTCCGCTCATGCTCGCCTCCTCGTGTGGTTGCGCAACGATTGTGCGAACGCGAATTGCGCGCATGTGCAAGCGCTGCCGGCTGAATCGCAATAGGCGCGTCGAGATGTATCGGTGAACCGGCCGTGCCCGCGCGCAACGGGCCATTGGCGCCCTACTTGCTGTCCGGACAGTGATTCGATATCAGGGTCCAGCGCTGCACGTTCTCCACGTCCGGCCCGGCGCTGGCTGCGGCACCGCCATTGCGGATGGCGGCGATCTGCTCACGCAATTCCGCAGCTTCTTGGGGCGGCGCGGTTCGAGCGCGGGCCTCCATCTTTTCGATGACGGGTGCCATGGCCGCGGCCACCTGGGGCGGCAGCGCCATGGGCGCGGCGTTCCTTGCCGGTGAGATCTTCAGTCTCTTTTCCCAGACCCCGGCGGAAATCTTCCGGAACTCCAGCTGCTGCGCTTGCCCTTCGCAGGTGAAGGTCGAGGTTGCGACGTCGTCGTGCGTCTCCAGCTTGGCGACGCAGTTGCCTGCCACGATGGGCTTGCCCGCCTTTTGGCATTCGTGGTGGGGCCCGCTGCCGGGATAGACGGTGACCACCGGCTGCGGCGTCGACGATGAGGTCGTCGTGACCGTGCTGCGGCCCGTGGCACCGTCGTTCTGCTCGACCCGCTCTGTCACGCCCGTCGGGACCACCCAACGAAACGTGCTGGTCATGTCGACCTGGTAGTGGCCGGGCGGTGGAATGGCCTGTGCATGGCAGGTACTGGCCTGCCCGGCCATCAGGCAAGCAAGGAGCGCACAGAAGCCGAGGTAAGGAGTCTTCATCACGTATCCATGTCCTGGCGGCTCGTGCCTCGCATGGGCGGCCACCGGTATGCCAATACACACTCGAGCGGATAAGCGTTCTCGCACACCGACCCGAGCTGGTTGCCGCCCAGCAGCCAGACCTGCTGGTCGTCATGACGCAGGTAGAAGCCGACGTGGCCCTTCCAGCTGTCGGGCGATTCTCGCCAGAGCACGGCGATGCAGCCGGGCCGCGGCACGTCGATCGCTTCGTCCCAATCCAGCCACGAGCGGGCGAGCGCCACACCGGTGCCGGCCACGCCCACTTGGCCCAAGCACCAGTGCACGAACGACGAGCACCACGAGACCTTGTCGTCGTAGCCGGCGATGTTGGTGCCGGCGTGGTACGCCGTGATGCGTGGGTTGCACTGGCCTTCGGGCCAGGCCGCCACGCCTAGTTCGCCGCGCGCTGCGGCCATCCACGGTGGATCGGTATGCATCGCGCTGCGCTCAGCCGGTCACACCATCCGCACGAAACATCGCCTTGATGCCGCGCACCGCCTGGCGGATGCGGCTTTCGTTCTCGATCAAGGCGAAGCGCACATGGTCATCACCGTGGTCGCCGAACCCAATGCCGGGGCTCACGCAGACCTTGGCCTTCTCGAGCAACTGCTTGGCGAATTCGAGCGAGCCCAGTTGCGCATAGGCCGGCGGGATCTTGGCCCAGATGTACATCGAGGCCTTGGGCACTTCGACCGGCCAGCCGGCTTCGGCCAGGCCCTTGGCCAGCACGTCGCGCCGCTTCTGGTAGCTGGCGGCGATGTCCTTCACGCACTGCTGATCGCCTTCGAGCGCGGCGATCGCGGCCACCTGCAGCGGCGTGAAGGTGCCGTAGTCGTGGTAGCTCTTGATCCGCGCCAGCGCGGCCACCAGGTCCGGGTTGCCGACCATGAAGCCGACGCGCCAGCCGGCCATGTTGTAGCTCTTGCTGAGCGTGAAGAACTCAACCGCGATGTGCTTCGCGCCGGGCACCTGCATGATGCTGGGCGCCTGCCAGCCGTCGAACACGATGTCGGCGTAGGCCAGGTCGTGCACGACGAAGATGTCGTGCTTCTTCGCCAGCGCGATGACCTTCTCGAAGAAGCCCAGTTCGACACACTGCGCCGTCGGATTGCTCGGGAAACCCAGCACCATCATCTTCGGCTTCGGGTAGCTGCCGCGGATCGTGCGCTCCAGCTCGGCGAAGAAGTCGACGCCCGGCACGTTCGGCACCGAGCGGATGTCGGCACCGGCGATCACGGCGCCATAGATGTGGATCGGGTAGCTCGGATCGGGCACCAGCACCGTGTCGCCACGGTCCAGCGTCGCGAGCATCAGGTGGGCCAGGCCCTCTTTCGAGCCGATCGTCACGATCGCCTCGCGCTCGGGATCGATCTCGACCTGGTAGCGGTCGCGGTACCAGTGGCTGATCGCGCGCCGCAAGCGCGGGATGCCCTTGCTCGCTGAGTAGCCGTGCGTGTCCGGCCGCTGCGCGACCTCGACCAGCTTGGCCACGATGTGCGGCGGCGTCGCCCCATCGGGGTTGCCCATGCTGAGGTCGATGATGTCTTCGCCACGGCGGCGCGCCGCGAGCTTCAACTCGGCGGTGATGTTGAAAACGTAGGGAGGCAAGCGGTCGATGCGCGCAAAGCGGCGCTGACCGGAAGAGCCGGTGGCCATGGAGTAAGTACCTTTTCGACGTAAGCGCCCGGAACCGTCCGAGCGACGAGGGCCGGCGCTTTGCGCGCGGGCAAGGCGATCGTATGCGATTCGCGCCGTCGGCGACACTGCGCGCATGTCGCCTGCGCCCAACGCACCCTGGCTCGGATCGACCGCGTCGCCGGGTGCCCAGGTTTTTTTGATGCGCCGCGAATCCATCGCCACCTTGGCCGCCTCTTGTTCATCAGGCACGCCATCGGGGTGGGCCATGAAGAAAGGTGGATCGACCATGTGGTACGTCAAGAATGTCCCGAACGGTGAGCGGGTGCTGAGGGTGTTGGCCGGGCTGGTGAGCGCAGGCGCGGCGATGGCGCTGTTGCCCGGCCCGTGGTCATGGCTGGGGGCGGCATCGGCCGCCGGCCTGACCATGTCGGGCCTGCTGGGCTTCTGCCCGGCCTGCGCGATGGTGGGCCGCAAGCTGCCGGGCAGCGGGCGCTGAGCCGCAATGGGCTTCGCTGCTGATCAGCATGCCCCCCTGCTCGCTGCGGCGCATGGCGGCGACGAGCAGGCCCTCGAGGCGCTGCTGCGCCTGGCCCGGCCCGACCTGCGGCGTTATGCGCAACGCCATTGCCTGATCAGCGATGTCGACGACGCCGTGCAGGAGGCGCTGTGGGTGTTGGCGCGCAAGCTCCACCAGCTTCGCGCGCTGGCGGCCTTCTCGGGCTGGCTGCTGCGCACGGTGCAACGCGAGTGCCGGCGCCTGGGCCGCATCACGATGCGCTACGACCCGTATGACGAGGCGGCTGTCGACGCCTGGCTGGCCCGCCACAACGACGATGCATTGCGCCACGAGCTGGCCTCGGCGATCGAATCGCTGCCGCCGCACTACCGCGAGGTGCTGCTGTTGCGCGATTTCGAAGAGCTGACGATCGCCGAGATTGCCGAGCGTGTGGGCGACAGCACGGCGGCCGTCAAGAGCCGGCTGCACCGGGCGCGGACCTTGGCGCGGGAGTACCTACTGGCCTGACGCCACAATCCGGCCATGACCCGAACAGCCCTGATCGCCGCGATGCACGAGGAGCTGGCCGCGCTGCTGCCGGCCATCGCAGACGCCCGCATCGAGCGCCGCGGCGGGCGCGAGTTCTGGCTCGGCCGCCTGGGCGGGCACGAGGTGGTTGCGGTGCGCTCGGGCATCGGCAAGGTGGCCGCCGCCGTCACCGCCACCTTGTTGTTAGACCACTACCAGGCGGCGCGGGTACTGTTCCTCGGCGTGGCCGGTGGCATTGGCGATGGCGTGCAGGTCGGTGACGTGGTGGTGGCCGATGCGCTGCTGCAGCACGACATGGATGCGTCGCCGCTGTTCCCGCGCCACGAGGTGCCGTTGACCGGGCTGGCGCGCTTTCCGGTCGACGCCAACTTCAGCGCCGCGGTGGTTCGAGGCGCCGAGACGGCCTTGCGTGAGCATGCCGACACCGCCGCGTTGCTGGGCCATGGATCGCGGGTGCACCGCGGCCTGATCGTCAGCGGCGATCGGTTCGTCGCCACGGCCATCGAGAGCCAGGCGCTGCGGACCGCCCTGCCCGACGCATTGGCGGTGGAGATGGAAGGCGCCGCCGTGGCCCAGGTCTGCCACGCCTTCGGTGCGCCTCTGGCGGTGGTGCGCAGCATCTCGGACCGGGCCGACGACGCAGCCCATGTCGACTTCGGCGTTTTCCTGAACAAGGTCGCCGGCCCGTTGGGGTTGGCGATCGTGCAGCAGGCGCTGGGCTGACAACCGGCGGCTGAGCGAGCCGCCGCGCGCTCAGCTCGCGCCGATGCGGAAGAACCGCGCGTGGTCGTGCTCGAAGGCGCTGAAGCCGGCGTTCAGGGCACGCACCGCCGCGGCCGTGTCGCCACCGACCAGGAATCGCAGCGCGCTGTGGGTGCCTTCGAGCGCGTAGTCGAAGTGGTCGGCCTCGACGCCACCGCCGTGTCCGCTGTGCACCCCCACCCAGGCGTAGCAGCGGTGCAGGCCACCGGCCAGTTGCACGGTGCTGCGCATCAGGTGCTGCACCAAGTCGTTCTGGTGCTTGCGCAAGTACTCGTCGATCAGCGAGAACTCCTGGTCGGCCAGCAGCTCCGAGCCCAGGTGGTAGCCGATGGCCCAGAAGACCTGGGCGACGCGCCCTTCGGCCGCCGCCGGTTGCCCGGTGTAGCCGGCCAGCACGCCATCATTGACCGCCAGCAACTCAGCCGGCTCGTCTTCTTCCAGCACCGCGTCGTCGAGCTTGAAGTAGTTCTTCATGCTGATCAAGGCCGCCTGCGCCATGCAGCGATGGCTGTCGCGCGCCGGGTTGATGTGGTCGTCGTACTCGTCGCGCGCGGCGTCGAAGAAGTAGCTGGCGATGTAGTTGCTGCGGTCGGCCACCGCGCGCGGAAAGCCCTCTTCGTGAAACAGGCTGCGGCCGTTGCCGATCAGACTGGACAGGGCCGAGACGCCGTTGGCGAAATGGCCGTTCCACGACGCGTAATGGACGAAGAAACGCAGCAGCTGCGGGCCATCGGCCAGCTGGGCCAGGCGGTCACTCACACGCCGGCGCGCGGCATCGAAATCGACCAGCGCACGCAGCGAGGCTTCATTGACCAGCTCGGCCGTGGGATGGGTTGATTCAGGCATGACTGCTCCTGCGTTTGCCGACGCTGTCAAAGCGTCTTCGACAGCGCCGCCACCGACTCGGCGTCGGGCAAATGGGCCAGCGAGCCGATCAGGGAGTCCTTGACCTGCTGCAGCAATTCTTCCGCACGTGCTTCGGCCACGCCCGCTTGCTGGGCCAGGCCGAACACCAGCGCGCGCTCGCCGTCGCTCATGTGGCCATCGGCATAGGCGGTCATGAAGCACATCAGCACCAGCTGCTCGGTGAAGTCCGCACCGCCGCCGGCCGCCGCCAGCAGCTGGTTGACCTGGGCATGGGTGTGGCCGACCTGGTCGAACTTGGGCATGTCCGGCGCAGCCGACTGCTCGTAGAAGGTGCGGATCAGCTTTTCTTCGGCAGGCTGGACACCGTCGACATGGGCGACCGCCAGCATGCCGGCGACCAGGGCCGTGACTTGGGCGGGCGTCATCGTGTCATTGGATGGGGTGCTCATGAGCAGCTCCTTGGGATCTGGGTGAAGGGGATGAGCGAGGTCAACGACCGAGCGCACGCTGGCGCGCGCTGCGCAGTCGGGTCTGGATGTCCTCGATGGACAGGCTCTGGAAGCGGGGCGGCAGCAGCGACCGGCGCGAGGTTTCGGACACCGCCAGCAGTTCCATGAAGTCGATCATGTCGCGCTCTTGCGGCGGCATGAAGTCGTCCTTGGCGCGCTGCAGCGCGTCGAGCAAGCTCAGTGCCGGCTCGCGCTCGCGGAATTCGAGCCCCAGCAGCGTCAGCGCCTCGAGGTCGGCATTCGAATAGCCGCCCAGCGACTCACACAGCGCCGTGGTGCCGGCATCGTCGCAGGCCAGCGCCGCGTCGTAGCGCCGCACCACCGCCTGCACCACCGCCGCGCGATCAGCCGCGGTCTCGGCGTAGAAGAACGGGATCTTGCGGTCCATCCGGCCGGGGCGCTTGATGTCGGTGTCGAGCTTGTCGGGCCGGTTGGTCAGCATCACGAACAGCACCTGGCCGCGGTTGTCGGTGTCCGACATGAACTCCTTCAACCGTGCGATCACGCGCGAGCTGGTGCCTTCGTCGCCGCCCTCGCCGCCCGAGTTGCCGAAGCTGCGGTCGCCTTCGTCGATCAGCACCGCGATCGGGCCCATGGCCTTGACTGTGGCCAGCACCCGCTCGAGGTTCTTCTCGGTCGAGCCGACCCACTTGGAGCGGAAGTTCTTCAGCGCCACCGCCGACAGCCCGGCCTCCTTCAGGAAAGCCTTGATGACGAAGGTCTTGCCGGCGCCCATCGGGCCGACGGCGAGCAGGCCCATCGGCGTCAGCTTGCTGTCGCCTTCGCGCAGCGAGCGGGCGATCTCGAGCAACTCGCCAGTGATGTGCTGGCAACCACCGACAGCCGACAGCCCATGCTTGGGCTCGACGAACTCGATCAGCCCGGCGCATTCCTTCTCGATCAGCTCACGCTTGCGCGCGTGGATCAGGCGCAACACGTCTTCATCGAGGTCGTCCGAAGGCACGCTGCGCGTCGGCTCGACCAGCTTGACGATCTCGTCTTCGGTCATGCCGGCGGTGATGCCGGCAAAGCGCTTGGCGCGCTCGGCCGCATCGGGTTGGCCCGCCAGCAGCTGCAGGATCAGCGCCTCGCGCTCGGCCTCGCCCATCGCGCTGTTGCCGCTGGCGCGCATCAGGCTTTCGATCTGCACCGCGCGCAGCCCGGCCAAGCGTTCGGCATAACGCGCGACCTGAGCGGTGGACAGCTTCGGGCTCAGGTGTCGCACGAGCTGCGCCCGCGCCACCTCGTCAGGCATCGGCACCTCGATCGCCGCGACCTTCGGGTTGTTCAGCAGGCTCTGGTTCAGCGCGCCCAGCGTCTCGACGACGATGAAGGTGATGTTGTCGGACGAGTTCAGCTGCCTGTCGAGCGACCAGCGGTGGAAGAGGTTGCCGACCTTGCGGTCTTCCGACGAAACGAAGCCGGCGTCTTCGCCCGGCATCAGCGCGTCGGCATAGGGCACGTAGATGGCCGTGCCGTGGCTCTGGCGCAGGTGCCGCTCCAGGCTGTGCAGCTGCGCCATCAGGTCGCCGGCCTGGTCCAGTTCGACAAGGCCTTTCAGGCACTGCACGCCGAACTCGGCCGAGACCTCGACCACCGTCGGCTTGGTCTCCTGCACGAACGGCCCCGTCAGGAAGGCCTTCAGGTCGACCAGCTGGCCGCCGATCAGGAAGCTGTCGAAGACGTTGCGGTACAGCACGAAGGTGGACGCTTCACCGGCGAGGTATTTCTCGCGCAGCTCACGCGCCCAGGCGGGCAGTTCGGCTTTGACCGGGGCGGTGCCCATCGTGGTCACCATCTCACAGACTCTTGCCACCGCCGGCATTGTTGGCTTCCATCGCCTTCTTCATCTGCTCCAGCTGGGCGCGGGCTGTCACGGCACCGGCGCTGCGGTTGAGCGACTTCAGCCGCTGGTCCAGGTCGGACTCGCGCAACTCGCTGCCCAGCTTGGCTTCCGCCACGCGGCCCTTGATGTGCTCGCGCACGCCGGCCAGCGCCTGGACCTCGGCGTCGATCGACAGGCCGTCGAGCGACTCCTGGATGTGCAGCCGCGCCTGGGCGCTCTGGAACTTGGCGATCATCCGGTCCTTCTCGGCCTTCAAGCGGTCGATCTCGCTCTTCATGTCGAGCAGCGAGGCCTTGGCCTCTTCGGCGTCCTTGTCGGCTTCGACGAAGTCGGCGTCCAGGCCCTGGATGCCTTCGTCCAGCGCGTTCTTCTTCTGGATCAGCACCAGCGCCAAGTCGTCCTGGCTGGTGGCCAGCGCGGCGTTCAGCTGCGCGGTCACCTTGGCCAGCTCGGTCTTGGCGTTCTGCAGCTGGCCTTCCAGGTCGAGCCGGCGCGCAATGATGCGGCCCGAGGCCTGCTTGAGCTTGCTGTACTTCTCGGTCATCGAGGCGATCGAGTTCTGGTACGCGATTTCCGGGTGTTCCTTCTCGATGTCGGTCACCCACAGCGCCACGAAACCCGTCCACAGGTTCCACAGGCGGCTGACGATTGCGTTGTTGGCCATGGTGTCTTACTCGCTTCCTCTGCTGTCTGCACATCGCCGCCCGAAAGAGCGGCACCTTGTTGTCAATGATCGGTCAACTCAGGGCCGTTGCCCCACCGCCCGGCGCGCCGCCGCCTGCGCGGCCTCGCGGTCGGCGGCCACGCTGCCGATGCCGGTCAATTCGAAAGGTCGCTCCAGATCCTGAGCGACCTGCTCGGCCAGCTTGAGCTTGGACATCGACTCTTCCAGCATCTGGCTCAGGTTGCCGTCGCGCGGCGCACTCATCACCATCTGGTAGACCTCTTCGAGCCGGATCGGCATCGCCACCAGCGTCGCTTCGAGCGCACTGCGACGCGACGCGATCCGCCCCTGGCGGGACAGCGCCTCTTCGTACTCGGCCTTGGCGCGCCGCAACTGCGTCTGCTCTTCCTGGTCGAGGTTGCCGCCGGCCAGGCGTTCGTCGACCGCGCGCAGCTTGCGGTGCACGCTGGAAATCAAGTCGTTGGCCTGCGGGTTGCGCAGCACCGCGTCGCTGACGCACATGCGCAGGTAGTCCAGCGTCAGGTCGTCGAGCTGCTCGACCTCGCGCGTGGTCAGGCTGGTGCTGCGGTCGCTCGCCGTACGGTACAGCGAGGCAACACGGTTGCACATCTGCTCGAAGCTGCGCAGGTGGTTGGAGCCGCCGTGCGAATGCACCTCGCGCAGCAGCGTCTCGCGGCGGGCGTCGCGCTGCTCACGCCGCACCCGCTCGTTGACCGCCAGCTGGAAATTCGGCAGCCCCGGCACGATCGCCAGGCCGATCATCTCCAGCGCAGACAGGCCCAGCAGCCCCAACACCAGCGCATCGGCGCCGAACGGGAACGACGCCAGCACCGACGCCGCGGTGACGCCCATCACCAGCAGTTGGTTCTTGCGGTGCCAGAGAAAGGCTTGCCAGTACGAAGGCTTGTCGTCGTCCGCGCTCACGCAGCTCGCCCTTTCGTCACGCAACGATCGCGCCGCCAGGTCTTGCTCACACGCTGACCCTCAGATTGCCACGTGCGCCTGAAGCGCGCAGGTGGCCGACGATCTGTTCATGCAGCTGGCGCGCCTCGGCGCTCATCAGCCAATCGGCGCTGCGCGGCTGCCGCAGCGGGATGTGGAAGTCCTCGATCACCTGCGCCGGCTGGCCCGCCAGCACGATCACCCGGTCGCCGACCAGCAGCGCCTCGGTCACGTCGTGCGTCACGAAGACCACCACGCAAGGGTGGGCCGCATGCAGCTTGCACAGCAGCGTCTGCATGTTGGTGCGGGTCTGCGCGTCGAGCGCGCCGAAGGGCTCGTCCATCAACAGCACCTTGGGCCGCAGCACCAGCGCCCGCGCCAGCGCGACACGCTGGTTCTGCCCACCCGACAACTGCGACGGGTACTGGTCGCGCTTGTCGGCCAGGCCCACCTCCTGCAGCATCTGGTCGACGCGTTCCTTCGCGTCCTTCTCGGTCACGCGGCGCTTCCATTCGCTGAAGGTGAACGGGTACATCACGTTCTGCCACACCGTCAGGTCGGGCCGGTTGGCGTAATGCTGGAACACCATCACCGCGTCCGGGTGCGGGCCGGTGCACGGCACGCCTTCGATCTCGATCTTGCCCGAGGTCGGCGTCTTGACGTTCCACGGCCGCACGCCGCCCAGCATGCGCAGCAGCGTGGATTTGCCGCAGCCCGAGGCGCCGAGCAGCATGTTGATCGACGGCGCTTCGAAGCTCAACGAGACGCGGTCGAGCACCCGCAGCGTGCCGCCGTCGGCGCGGGCGTATTCCTGCACGATGTCGGTCGCGGCCAGCAGCGGCTTCGCCTTGGCCGGGGCGGCCGGAGGAGCGACAGGCGGCACTGCACTCATTGAAACCCCCTGCGGCTATGCGCGCCGATCCCAAGGGGGCGCGAGCACCTTTGGAGCGGCCATGCGGTGCTCATTCCTTCGTTTCCCATTTGTACAACGCCCGCTTGAGCGCCATCAGGCTCTGGTAGGTCAGCAGCGCCACCGCCATGATGACGGTGATGCCGGCGAAGACCTGGTCGGTCGCGCTCAGGCGCCGCGCGTTGGCGATCAACTGGCCCAGGCCCTCCTGCGCATTGACGTATTCGGCCACCGTGATGTACGTCCAGCTGACCGAGACGCCGACGATGATCGCGTCCATGATGCGCGGCATCGCCAGCGGCACCAGCACCTTGCGGATGCATTCCCACGACGTCGCTCCGATGTCCTGCGCGCTGACCAGATAGCCTTCCGGCACCGCGCGGATCGCGTCGCGCACCAGCGGCGTCAGGTAGACGATCGAGCCGACGAACAGGAAGGCGATCTTCATGAACTCGCCGATGCCGAACCACATCACCATGATCGGCAGCAGCGCCGCGACAGGCGCCGAGCGGAACGGGTCGATCAGCGGCGAGAAGACCGCGTTGATGCGTGGCGACGAGCCCATCAGCACCCCGAGCGGGATGCCGATCACGATCACCAGCGCCGACGCGGTGGCCACGCGGCCGACCGACCACAAGGTGGCCGACGCGAGCTGGCTGTGGCCTTCGTACCAGCCGAGGTAGGCCAGCGCCTGCGCCACCGCCCACGGCGAGGGCAGCTGGTTCTTGCTCAGCCAGCCCGAAGCCGACAGCGCCGTCCAGGCCAGCAGCACGACCAGCACGCTGCCCAGGCCGAGCAGCCGCTGCTGTGCCGGCTCCAGCGTGCGGTAGGGGTTCCAGAAATCGCTCATTGGAGCCCCTCGTCCGACGAGTACGTCGACCGATCCCCCAAGGGGATGCGGGCCGGCTTGGGAGCGGCCCGGCGCTCGGCCCGCCAGTGGAGCCCCTCATCCGACAAGTACGTCGGCCGATCCCCCAAGGGGATGCGGGCCGGCTTGGGAGCGGCCCGGCGCTCGGCCCGCCAACAGGCGGTCCAACTCGGATGCCTCATGCTATTTACTGAACACCGCCAGACGGGTGGACCGGTTCAGCGCCCGACAGGCCTCCAGCGTCATGTCGGCGGCTTCGGGGCGCGTCTCGTCGCACAGCGGACGCGACGCCCCGTAGCCGGCGACCTTCAAGCGGGCGCGTGGCACTTCCCATTGCTTTTCCAGGTAGTCGGCCACCGCCTTCGCGCGGGCCTGCGACAGCGACTGGTTGGCCGCGGCCGAGCCGACCGAGTCGGTGTTCCCGCCGACCTCGAAGTAGGCGCTGCCGTTGTTCTCGATGAACGGCACCATCTCGTGGTCGATCACCTGCTGGGCCTTCTTCGACAGCTCGAACGAGCCCGACGCGAAGTTCACCGACACCGGCTTGGTCACCTGCGCCGGGGTGGCCAGCGCCGCGGCCTGGCCCTTTTCAGTGAAGGTTTCAGTGGGCTTGGTGGCTTCGGTCTGGGCCTGGACGTTGCGCTGCAGGGCCTTCTTGATGAAACGCGGGTCGAAACTGTCCTGCGGCGGGATCACCGGCGACTTCGGATTGGCCAGCGAGCCTTCGCCGCGGTAGATCTGGTCGAAGCGGGCATAGACGCGCTCGTAGTGGTTGACGCCACCAGCCAGGCCGAGGATGCGGGCGTTGTCGGCCAGGTCGGTCCACAGCAGGTTGGCGAACAGCGACTTGATGAACGGCGCGCCTTCCTTGGCACCGAGCAGCTTGAAGAACTCCTCGGTCTCGACCAGTGCCTTCACCGCGTTGTCGGGGTTGGCGCGGGCGGCGGTGACGCCGTCCATCCAGCCATCGACAAAAGCCTGGAACACCGCCTCGTTGTCGGGCTTGGCCAGCTCGCGCTGGTCGCAGACCATCATGTCGTAGATCAGGTTGGTCGCGGTCTTGGTCGAGTAGACGACGTGGGCGCCCTTGGTTTCTCGCACCGCCAGCGACAGGTCCGGGTCCCACAGCACCGCCGCGTCGACGTTGCCGGCGGTGAAGGCGGCGCGCACGCCCGCCGTGCCCTCTTCGGGCTTGATGAACACCGGCTTGATCTGCTTTTTCTGGCGCGCGGTCAGCGAGGCGTTGTCGATCGCGTCGATCAGCATGCCGTGCGACGGCGTGTACTGCAGCAGGGCGACCGATTTGCCGGCCAGGTCCTCGATCTTCTGGATGCTGCCGTCGCGGGCGATCACCGCGTCACCGCCCTGCGTGTTGTCGACCAGCATCACGCCCTTGCCGTCGTGGCCGGAGTTGCGCAGGTTGGGCTGCTCCTGGGCCCAGAAGTCGGAGGTACGCCAGGCGCACTGCGCGGTCTTGGCCTCGAACAGCGTGGTCAGCGTCGGGATGTCGTCGTTGATGACGAACTCGACGTTCAGGCCCAGCTTGGCGTAGATCGAGCCCGGCTTGGTCTTCAGGCTGTTGCCGTTGGCCACCAGCGCCGGCGCGTAGCCGTGGAAGCTGACCAGGCTGACGCGCAGCGGGTTGCCTGCGCTGCCCAGCTTGCCGCTGGCCGGGCCGGCCGGCTTGGCGGGGGCCGCCGTGCCGCCGCCCGCCGGGGCGGTGCTAGTGGTGTTGCTGTTGTCGGCTGCCTGGCCGCTGCCGCCGATGGTGTGGCCGGCGACCGTGATGCCGCCGTCCTTCAGCTTGTCCTTCAGCACGAAGTTCCAGCCGATCGAGCCTACGAGGCCCAGGCCGATGATCAGAAGAAGCCCTTTGGTGAGGCCCGTCATCTGGTATGCCATGCCCGCCGATTCCTTATGGGGTGAGGTTGTTCTTGAATTGCGCAATCAAACCGCGAAAGTCAGCGGCCGCGCGTGACAGCGTCGCCAGTTCCTGGCTGACCGCTTCTTTCTTCGATTGCAGGGCCGACTCGATCGCAGCGCTTTCCTGCGCCCCGCGGGTGACCTCGCGGGTCAGCAGGCCTTCGAGGTCGGCGATCTGGCGCTTGACCTCGGCGACGGCCGCTTCCTGCTTGCGGCGCAACTCGGCCAGCTCGGCCTGGGCCTGCGTTTCGGCCTGGCCGAGGCCAGCGCGTAGGCCGGAGGCATGTTGTTCGATCGCGGCGACCTTGGCCGTGGCGTCGCTGAGCGGGTCTTCGATGGTCCAGGATTCGTCGGCGGCGTCGATCGCGTGGATGGTCTGCCGGCGCATCGCCTCGTCCATCGCGTTCAGGCCGGCGACCAGGCGCAGCAGGCGCTCGGCCGGGTAATTGCAGGCCGGCACCTGGCCGGCGGCGTAGACCTGCTCCAGCGTCTGGCCGTCGGGTATCGGACTCGAAGGGGTCGAGTACGTTTCGGCCGCCGGCATGCCTGCCGGCGCGGCCGGTTCGGGCACCGCGCCGCTGTCAGCGGGCACGTCGGGGCTGAGCGAGACATGGTCGTCGCCCGCACCTTCCTGGCGGACCAATCCGGCCCTCTCCAAGAGGCTCATCATTCCCTTCATCGGCCCTCCTGCTCGCTTGACGCTGTTGGCAGCGCGAATCCTCTCACATCCGCTCACAGGGTCGCATCAGGGCCTGCTAACGCATGAATCGCGGCCGCGTGGCCGGCCAGAGCGAGCGCAGTCTAGGCGCGAGGACATCGACGTGGTCCGTCCCACGTCGGTGGCCTCGTAACAACGAGTGCGCCCGCTCTGGACAGCCACCCGAAGGGCCGAGGTGCTTTGGGGCGCATCGCGTCGTTGCCGGCTGCGGCACGGGCATCAAGCCCGTGCCGCAGCCGGCGTCTAGCGCTGCATCCCCAGAGCACC